>Ga0326730_1000236_pt1 | contig 16587 bp, 11 predicted proteins | sample MHFSIPfraction_3_FD_207740 | JGI IMG/M metagenome (GOLD analysis project Ga0326730, IMG submission 207740) | Lab enriched peat soil microbial communities from Michigan Hollow, Ithaca, NY, United States - MHF7AN SIP fraction | ecosystem: Environmental > Terrestrial > Soil > Wetlands > Peat...
GCCGAGAGCATCGACAAGCTCCGCGAGAACCTGCCCGAGGTGAAGCCGCACTTCATCTGCAGCGTGCCCCGCGTGTTCGAGAAGGTCTACGCGGGCGTGCTCGCCAAGGCGGAGGCGGGCTCCCCGGTCAAGCGCCGGATCTTCAACTGGGCGGTGGGGGTGGGGCGGGAGGTGTCGAAGCGGCAGCAGGCCCGTCAGCCGGTCCCGGCCCCACTCGCCTTGAAGCACCGCATCGCCCACGCCCTGGTGTTCGCCAAGCTCCACGAGGCCCTCGGCGGGCGGCTCCGCTTCGCGGTCTCGGGCGGCGCTCCGCTCTCCAAGGAGATCGCCGAGTTCTTCCACGCGGCCGGCATCCTCATCCTGGAGGGCTACGGCCTCACCGAGACCTGCCCGTCGCTCACGTTCAACCGGCTGGAGCACTTCAAGTTCGGCTCGGTCGGGCAGGCGCAGCCCGGCATCGAGATCAAGATCGCGCCCGACGGCGAGATCCTGGGGCGCGGACCCAACATCGCCAAGGGCTACTTCAAGAAGCCGGAGGCGACCGCGGAGGTCTTCCTGGCCGACGGCTGGTTCGCCACCGGCGACATCGGCCGACTCGACGAGGACGGGTTCCTGTTCATCACCGACCGGAAGAAGGACCTCATCGTCACCGCGGGCGGGATGAACATCGCGCCCCAGAACATCGAGAACCTGCTGAAGGGCGATCCGTTCATCAGTCAGGCGATGGTCTACGGGGACAAGCGGCCCTATCCGGTGGCCCTGCTCACCTTGAACCCGGAGGAACTCGCCAAGTTCGCCCGGGCCCAGGGCATCCTCGACACCGATCCGTCCTCGCTGGCCCGGAATCCCAAGGTGGTCGAGCGGGTCTCGCGCATCGTGGAGGAGCGGAACGCCGAGCTGCAGTCCTACGCGAAGGTCAAGAAGTTCATGATCCTGCCCGGGGACTTCACGGTCGAGAACGGGCTCCTGACCCCGACGCTCAAGGTCAAGCGCCGCATCATCACCGACAAGCACCGGGAGCTGCTCGATTCCCTCTACCGGTAGCGGCGCCCTCGCGGCGATGCGGCTCGACGGCCGCGTCGCCATCGTCACCGGCGCCAGCCGGGGCCTGGGGCGGGCGATGGCGGTCGCGCTGGCCGAGGCCGGCGCGGACGTGGCGCTCGCGGCGCGCTCGCGCCCCGATCTGGAGGAGACCGCGCGCCTGGTCGCCACCACCACCGGCCGCCGGGCCCTGGCGGTGGCCACCGACGTGACCGCCTACGCGCAGGTGGAGGCGCTCGTGCAGCGTACGGTGGGCGAGCTGGGCGGGCTCCACGTCGTCGTCAACAACTCGGGGATCGCGCGGGTCGCTCCGGTGGCCCAGATGTCGCCCGAGGACTTCCGGGCCACGCTCGACGTCAACCTGGTCGGCGTCTTCAACGGCTGTCGCGCCGCCGCGGCCCACCTGATCGGCCAGAAGTCCGGCAAGATCGTCAACGTCGCCTCGGTGCTCGGCCAGGTGGGCCTCCCCGGTTACAGCGCCTACGCGGCGTCCAAGAGCGGGGTCATGGGCTTCACGCGGGCCCTGGCCGCGGAGTGGGCCCGGCACTCCATCCAGGTCAACGCGATCGCGCCCGGCTGGTTCGTCACCGAGATGAACGCGGACGCCTTCGGCGATCCCCGGGTCCGGGAGCGACTGCTTCGAGACGTGCCGGCCCGGCGCACGGGACGGCTCGACGAGATCGGGCCCCTGGTCGTCTACCTGGCCTCCGCCGCTTCGGACTTCATGACCGGGCAGACCCTCTTCCTCGACGGCGGCCACTCCGCGACCTGATCTGACGGCCCGGGCGCTAGCCCGGCCGGCGTCCGGCGGCGCGGTCTACGGTCTCCCAGAAGGCGCGCTCCGGCTCTCGCGGGGCCGCCTCCACCCGGCAGCGCCGGTCGAGGATCATGGTGCGGCGGTGCGCGCTGTCGTAGCCCGGCCAATCCCCGATGCCGGGATGCCCCGGCCGCCCGGTGCGTGCGAATGCGATCCAGGCGTCCTGGATGCGCTCGGCCAGGGCCACCGCCTCCGGGCCCCGGCCGACGAGCGGGCGAAGCAGCCGGTGCTCGAGCGTGCCGAAGACGAAGGGCAGGTCGAGCGCGTGACACGAGCCGAGCATGCCGCCCAGCACGGGCGAGGGCCAGGTGAAGAGGTAGGCGTAGGTCTGCGGCTGGTGCGCGGCCTGCCGCGCGGCCAGGCTCATCGCGGGATAGCGCATGGTCCGGTCCGTCTCGATCGCGAACCAGAGCTCTCCGGGCTCGACGCGCTCGCCGCGCGCCGCCCGAGCCGCGCGGTAGACCTCGACGGCCCGCTTCCCGACGCCTGCGGCGCCGACGCGCCCGGTCCCGATCGCCTCCTCGCAGCGCGCCAGCAGGCCGGCCTCGTCGAGGCTCGCGGCCTCCGGGTCGAGCGGGGCGAAGAGCTTCGACTCGTCGAGGTTGGTGCCGATCAGGAGGGGAACGTGACGAGCCGCGCCGGCCCCGATGGCGGCGAGCGGGTCGCCCGGGATCACCTCGCCATCCACGACCGGCTGGAAGGGCAGGCCCTGGGTGCGCAGCGTTCGCAGCGGCGCCATCGCATCCGACGGGCCGCCCGCCCGCCGCCGCCCGCGCTGCTTGAGGATGTCGACGAGGCCCCGCGTGAGCGGGGAGGCGATGCGGCCGAACCGACGCTGCGCGAGCGACAGGCCCAGGAACATCGCGCCCGCGACGCGCTGGCCGGCGGGGGAGAGACCGCCCAGCACGTGATCCTCACCCAGGAGGAGATCGCCGAAGAATCGGCGCTGGACGGCCAGGATGCGGTCGGTGCCGAGGGCCTGGAGCGTCTCCGGGGAGTCAACTCCCAGCTCCTCCAGCACGTGCTCGGAGAGGCGACTCGCGATCTCGCGTGGCCACACGAAGTTCGCCCCACCGGACTGGAGGATCGCGCGGTGGAAGAGGCCGTAGGCGCGCGGGAGCCCGAGCAGCGTGGCGCAGCTCATCGAGCCGGCCGACTCGCCGAAGATCGTGACCTGCTCCGGATCGCCGCCGAAGGCCTCGATCTCGTCGCGCACCCACGCGAGCGCGGCGAGCTGATCGACCAGGCCCTCGTTGCCGGTGGCGGGCAGCCGCTGCCCGAACCGGTCGCGCAGGCGGAGGAAGCCGAAGGCCCCCAGCCGGTAGTTGATGGTCACGACCACGACGTCTCCGCGCCGGGCCAGGGCCGCGCCGTCGTAGAGCATCTGGGAGCCCGCCCCGAGCACGAACGCACCGCCGTGAATCCACACCAGGACCGGCCGGCGGCGCCGGTCGGCCGCGGGCGTCCACACGTTGAGGTAGAGACAGTCCTCGCTGGTGCGACCGATGCCGAGGCTCATGATCGGCCCGATGAGCGCGCCGTTCTGCGAGGCCGACGGTCCGAATCGGCTCGCGTCGTGGGTGCCGGGCCACCGCTCGGCGGGCTCCGGGGGGCCGAAGCGCCGCGCGCCGATCGGCGGCCGCGCGTAGGGGATCCCGCGGAAGACCGCGAGCCCCCCCTCGGCCAGGCCGCGCACGCGGCCGCGCCGGGTCTCGACCAGGACGTCCATGGCCCCTATACTAGCGTTCCCCATGACCGGCACCCAGCCGTCCGCGGCCCGGTCCCTCCCTCGCCCCGTCCAGCTCAAGGACGGGACCCCGGTCGTGCTGCGGCTGATGACCCCCGGGGACGCCGCCTCGATCGCCGCGTTCGCGCGGAGCCTGCCCGAGGACGACCTGCTCTTCCTGCGCATGGACATCACCGATCCCGACGCGGTGGCGCACTGGATGCGCAACCTGGAGGCCGGGCTCACCACCACCGTCATCGCGGAGGCGGGCGGGAGCATCGCGGGCTACGCGGCCCTGGTGCAGAACCGGGTGGCCTGGCAGCGGCACCTGGGCGAGATCCGCGCCCAGGTCGCGCTGCGCTACCGCTCCCAGGGCCTCGGCCGGACCCTGGCCGGGGAGATCTTCGCGCTCGCGCGGGAGCGCGGCCTCCGCAAGATCGTGGCCCAGATGACGCCCGACCAGAAGGGGGCGATGGTCACCTTCGAGCGGCTCGGCTTCCGGCCGGAGGCGCTGCTGCAGGACTTCGTGGTCGACCACGCGGGGCGCACCCGTGACCTCGTGGTCATGGGCTACGACGTCGCGGGCCTGACCGACCACGCGGACTAGCCTTCGATGGCCGCGAAGAATCCGCTCGAGCCGATTCCGCATCCCCCACGCACCCTCGTGCTGGGGAACCTGCTCTCGCTCGGCACCACGACCCCGATCCAGGACATGATGACGCTCGCGCGCGAGTACGGGCCCATCTACTGGCTCGACATGATGGGCAAGCCGATCGTGGTGGTCTCGGGCTTCTCCCTGGTCGACGAGCTGTGCGACGAGACGCGCTTCGACAAGAGCGTCAAGGGGGCGCTGCGCCGGCTCCGCGCCTTCGCGGGCGACGGGCTCTTCACCGCCTACACCCAGGAGCCGAACTGGTCGCGGGCCCACAACATCCTCCTGCCCAATTTCGGGTCGCGCGCCATGCAGGGCTACCACCCGATGATGGTCGACATCGCCCAGCAGCTGGTGCTGAAGTGGGAGCGTCTCAACGCCGACGACGAGGTGGACGTCACCCACGACATGACGTCGCTCACCCTCGACACCATCGGGCTGTGCGGGTTCGGCTACCGGTTCAACTCCTTCTACCGGGACCGGCATCACCCGTTCGTGGGGGCGATGATCGGAGCGCTCGGCGCGTCGATGGAGACGCGAGGCCTGCCGCTCGAAGGCCTGATCAAGAAGGACCGGGAGCGGCAGCTCCGGGCCGACATCCGCTACATGAACGAGATGGTGGACCGCATCATCCAGGAGCGGCGGGCCGCCGACGCCGACCCCGCCGCGAAGCCGGATCTCCTGAGCTGCATGCTCTCGGGCGTGGACCGCAAGAGCGGCGAGCGGCTCGACGACCTCAACATCCGCTACCAGGTGATCACGTTCCTGATCGCGGGCCACGAGACCACGAGCGGCCTGCTGTCGTTCGCCACCTACTTCCTGCTCCAGAATCCGGCGGTGCTGGCGCGCGCCTACGAGGAAGTGGACCGGGTTTTCGGCCCCGACCCATCGGTGCCGCCGACCTACGCCCAGATCAATCAGCTGACCTACATCGGGCAGGTGTTGAAGGAGTCGCTGCGCCTCTGGCCCACCGCGCCGGTCTTCGCGCTCTCCCCGTACGAGGACGCGACGATCGGCGGGACGTACCGGATGAAGAAGCCGTACCAGATCGTGGTGCTCACGCCCATGCTGCATCGCGACCCCGCGGTGTGGGGCGAGCGCGCCGACGTCTTCGACCCCGACAACTTCTCGCGGGAGGCCGAGCAGCGGCGCCCCGCCAACGCCTACAAGCCGTTCGGCAACGGCCAGCGGGCCTGCATCGGGCGCCAGTTCGCCCTCGTCGAGGCCACGCTCGTGCTCGGCATGATCCTGCAGCGGTTCCAGCTGGTCGACCACACCCACTACCGGCTGGCTCTCAAGGAGACGCTCACCGTCAAGCCGGACGGTTTCCGTATCCGGGTGCGCCGGCGGCCCGATCGCGACCTCCGCTCGGCGCCGGCCCGCCCGGCGGCCCGGGCCGCGGCCGTGCCGGCGGCTCCCGTCCTCGCCGCGGCCGGTCCGCGGCACGAGACGCCCCTGCTGGTGCTCTACGGCTCCAACCTCGGGACCGCCGAGGAGGTGGCGCGCCGGATCGCCGAGTCGGGCGATGCCGGCGGCTTCGCGGTGACGGTGGCCCCCCTCGACGACTACGCCGGCCGCCTGCCCACGGAGGGCGCGGTGGTCATCGCGTCGGCCTCGTACAACGGGACGCCGCCGGACAACGCGGCCCGCTTCTGCGAGTGGCTGCGCGCGTCCGAGCCGGGCCCGGGGTCGCTCGCCGGCGTGCGCTACACGGTGTGGGGCTGCGGCAACCGGGACTGGACGTCCACGTTCCAGGCGATACCGCGGCTCATCGACGAGCGGCTCGCCGCGCTCGGGGCCGAGCGCCTGTACCCGCGCGGCGAAGGCGACGCACGGGAGGACTTCGACGGGCAGTTCCAGGCCTGGCAGGACCCGCTCCTCGGCGCGGTGGCCAAGGCGCTCGGGGTCGAGCTGGTACCCGCGGAGGCGGGGGAGGCGCTGCATCTCGAGGTGGAGACGGTCGAGGGCGGGGAGGCGAGCCCGTTCATCGATTCTCTCGGGGCCCGCGCGATGCGGGTGGCGATCAACCGGGAGCTGCACACTCGGAGCGGCGCCGATCCCTCGCCTCGCTCGACCCGCCACCTGGAGCTCGATCTGCCCGACGGCGTGGCCTATCGCGCGGGCGATCACCTGGGCGTGATCCCCCGGAACGCGGACGCGCTCGTCGAGCGGGTGGCCGCCCGTTTCGGCCTCGACCCCACCGCGTCGATCCGGCTCCGGCTGCCCGGCGGACGGAAGACCTTCTTGCCGGTCGATCACCCGATCCGCGTGGGCCGCCTGCTGGGCGACTACGTCGAGCTGCAGGACCCCGCGACCCGGAAGCAGATCCAGGGCCTGGCCGCGCACACCGAGTGCCCGTGGACCCGGCCGCGTCTCCTGGCCCTCGCCGCGGACGAGGCCCGTTACCGCGAGGAGGTCCTGGCGCCGCGCCGGTCGCTGATCGACCTGCTCGAGGAGTTTCCCGCCTGCCAGGTCCCGTTCAACCGCTACCTCGAGATGCTCCCGCCGCTCCGGCCGCGGTACTACTCGATCTCGTCGTCCCCCCTCCGTGACGAGCGGCGCTGCAGCGTCACGGTGGCGGTGGTGGAAGGCCCGGCGCGCTCCGGTCGTGGGACCTTCCACGGGGTGTGCTCGGGCTACCTCCTGCACCGGAAGGAGGGCGACCTGGTCCACGCGTTCGTCAAGGACACCCGATCTGCCTTCCGCCTGCCGGAGAGCCCGTCGACCCCGATCATCATGATCGGGCCCGGCACCGGGATCGCGCCGTTCCGCGGCTTCCTGCAGGAGCGCGCCGCGCTCCGCGAGCGCGGGCAGGCGGTCGGGCCCGCGCTGCTCTTCTTCGGCTGCCGCCATCCCCGGCAGGACTTCATCTACGAGGACGAGCTCCGCGCCTTCGCCGACCGGGGCGTGGTGCGGCTCTTGGCGTGCTTCTCGCGCGTGCCGGGGGAGCAGAAGACCTACGTGCAGGATCAGGTCCGCCGGCACGGGGCGGAGGTGTGGAAGCTGATCGAGCAGGGGGCCGTCGTCTACGTCTGCGGCGACGCCACCCGCATGGCGCCCGACGTGCGCCGCGCCCTCGCGGCCATCCATCGGGAGGAGACCGGCGCCGACGAGCGCGCCGCGCTCGACTGGCTCGACGGGCTCGCCGCCGAGGGGCGCTACCTGGTCGACGTATGGGCCGCTGGCTGAGGAGCGGTCGTCAGCGGAGGAGCAGCTCCAGCAGGAGGTGGATCGCGTAGAGGCCTCCGCCCGCGAGGCCGCCCACCACCGTGCCGTTGACCCGGATGTACTGCAGGTCGTCTCCGGCGTGCTCCTCGATCAGTCGCACCGCTCCCTCGGGGCCGAGCGCGTGCACGCCGCGCTCGATGAACCGCGCGATCCGATCGTGATAGCGGTCCACCACCGCGGTGACGCGCTCCTTCAGCCACCGGTCCAGCTCCTGCCGCAGCGCTGCGTCCTCCGCGAGCCCGAGCCGGGCGCGGTCGAGCCGCGCGGTGATCCAGGCGACCACCTCGGAGGACTCGCCCTGCAGGTCCGCGATCACGGTGCGGCGGAGCCCGTCCGCGACGCGCTCCACCAGTCGCGCGAGGGCCGGGCTCGCCAGCAGCTCTTCCTTCGCGGCCTCGAGCCGGGCGGCCAGCTCCGGATCGGCCCGCAGGCGGCCGGGGAGGGCGGCCAGCGTCTCGGTCAGGCGGACCCGCAGGGGATCGTCCGGATCGCCGGCGATCTTCTTCAGGGCGTCGTGCAGCGAGGAGACGAGCCGCTCGCGATCGATGAGCCCGAGCGTGTTGGCGAGGCCGATGAGGACGCGCGGGTACAGGCTCAGCTGGGCCCGGTATCCGGCCAGCACGTCGTCGACCAGGTCGCCGACCGTGGTCCGGAAGTCCGGGCGATCGAGCGCGTCGATCAGCGCCTCGGCCATCGCCTCGATCAGCCGCTGGTCCCAGCCCTGCTTGCACGCGATCTCGAGCCCGGTGGCGAGCACCGGCGCGATCGGGTTCGCCCGCGCCAGCCGGGTCAGCCAGCCGGCCAGGTCGCCGGTCGCCGCCGGGCTGACCTGCTCCGCGGCCCAGCGGGCGACCGCGCGCACCGCCGACTCGAGGTCGGCGGGTCGCAGCCGCTCGGCGCCGCGCGCGAGGAGATCCGCCAGGTCGAAGCGCGCGACCTCGCGCTGGACGTAGTCCTTGGTGAGCACCCGATCGCCCACCATCACGCCCACGCGCTCCGCCATCAGCTCCCAGTTGGCGGGGATGATCCCGGTGTGGGGGATGGGCAGCCCGAGGGGATGCCGGAAGAGCGCGGTCACCGCGAACCAGTCGGCGAGCCCGCCCACGATGCCCGCCTCGGCGATGGCCAGGATCCAGCCCCCCCACCACGAGGCGCGGAAGGGAATGGCCGCGGCCGCCAGGGCCACCGCGGCCAGCAGCACGAGCAGTGCCAGGCGACGCTGGCGAGGCGGCCGCTTCGTAGCCGATGCGCTGCGGCCGTGCACGCTCGGAGCCTACTACGGAAGACAGGACCGAGCAAACTGACCCGGCGAGGTCACGCTCATAAAATCGCATTAAATCGATTATTTATTAGACTTCCTGTATCTCAGCGGATGAGCCTGCTTGTCCTGCTCGATAACGCTCTGCGGCAATTTTCCTTGACTCGATAACGCAGTGTGTTAACGTGATTGCCGTGATGGGGCAGTCACGGAATCCTCAAACGACCGGAGACGGAAGGAGCAGCGTGATGGCGATCAATTCTCAGTTCGAGGGCATGCAGGGCAAGGTACTCGAGGCGGTGGCCGCGTTCACCCAGGCCAACGAGCGCGTGGTGGGGCAGCTCATCGAGCTGTCCTCGAGCGCCGCGCGCGAGAGCCTCCGCACGATCGGCGAGCTGCAGGCCGCGGCCGTCGACACGGTCCGCGCGATCCCGATGCCGGGCGCGATGTCGGCCGACACCCTGCCGGAGGCGCTCGAGAGCCTCCGGCGCGACCCGTTCGCCTGGTACCGCAAGGGCTTCGAGGCGATCACGGAGTCGACGCAGCGGGCGGCGAAGCTGGTCGAGACGAACATGCAGATCGTGGCGCGCAACGCCGAGCGGCTGCAGTCCTCCGCGGCGGCGACCGCGAAGGAGATCGAGCAGGCGGCGAGCGGCTACGCGAGCCGGATGAAGGACATCTACACCCGCGCCTAGCGAGTCAGGGCGGCGGGGGCCGGGGTCCCGGCTCCCGCCGTCTCCGCCGCATCCGCGGCCTGCAGCAGCTCGGCGAACGACGCCTTCAGGCAGTCCACGTAGAGCCAGACGTCCGGCACCAGCCGCGGGTCCACCGTGACCCCGATGGTGAGGCGCTGATCGTAGGTGAGGATGGCGTTGACGAGGCCTACCTCGTTGGCGAGCGGGATGAGCGGGCACCATCCGATCAGCCGATGGCCCGAGAGGTAGAGCGGGATCTGCGGGCCCGGCACGTTCGTGGACACCGTGTTCAGCAGGGTGTTGGGCACCGTGAGCTGACCGGCCACCGCCTGCACCGCCGGCGGCACCCGGTCCATCAGGTGGGTCATCTCGTAGAGCCCGCCCGCCTGGTCCTGGTCCTTGAGACGCGTCATCGCGGCCCGCTCGGCCGCGAGACGCTCGACCGGGTCGAGCACGCCCACGTAGAGCGGCGCGAAGATCATCGAGACCAGGTTGCCCAGCGCGCCGCGCTCGTCGGGCCGCCGCATGCTCACCGGGCACATCGCGCGGATCTCCACGCCCTCGGTCGCGTGGCCCAGGGCCCGCAGGTAGCGACCCATCCCACCCGCGATCACGGTGAGCACCGCGTCGTTCACGGTGCCCCCCAACGCCGTCTTCGCGCGCCGGAGCTCGCCGAACGGGAACTCGGCCCACCCGAAACGCCGCTCGGGCGAGAGCGGGGCGTTCCACGGCGCGCGCGGCGCCGGTCGCAGCAGGTTGGGCGCGGAGGTACCGACCGCGCCGGCGAGCTGCCGGAGCCGTGCCTCGAGCTCGGTCGGCCGCAGCAGGCGGAAGACGTCGTCGGTGGCCGCCTCGGCCACCTCGGTCAGCCGATCGCGGACCGCGTCCTGCAGCAGGGTCAGCGGATCCGGGAGCGGCCGGGGCTGCCAGGGCGAAGCCGGCGGGACGGGCGGCGCCGCGTCCGGCTTGAGATCGTGGAGCACCATGGTGAGATCGACGCCGGAGACGCCGTCGATCATCGCGTGATGGACCTTCCAGATCACCGCGGTGTTGCCGTCGGCGCGGCCGTGGACCACGATCAGCTTCCACAGCGGATGATCACGGTCGAGCATCCCGGCGAACGCCGCGCCCCCCACCACGGACAGGTCCCGATCGTCGCCCGGGGGCGGCAGGGTCACCTCCGTGGCGTGGTGGCGGATGTCGAAGGCGGGATCGTCCTCCCACGTGGGGTGCGCCATCGCGAAGGGAGGGAACACGACCTTCTGACGGTAGCGCGGGAGCAGGTGGAGACGGCACTCGAGCGCGCGGACGAGCTCCTCCAGCGTGAGACGGCCCTCGTACAGCATGGAGCCGCCCACGTGCATCGGCTGCACCGGCTTCTCGGTGTAGAGGAACGTGGCGTCGAGCGTCGTGAGCCGACGGCTGAGCGCCGGGGGCACCATGGGCGGCCGCGGGCCTCGCTCGGGCGCTACGGAGCGGGAGCGGCCGCGGGCCGCGAGGCCCCGGCCAGGTGCTGCGCGATGGCACGATAGGCGGCCGGGTTGGCGACCAGGCCCACGTGCGTGCCGGGCACCTCGACGTTGCTCGCCGGATCGAGGCCCAGGCACATGCGCCAGTCCACGATGCCGTCGGTCCGCGTGTACACCGCGAGCTGCGGCACGGACGCGGGGAAGGCCGCCTCGAGGCCGGCGACCGCCTCGCAGCGGCAGTAGCCGGTGTAGCAGTCCGGGCGGTCGTCGCGGCGGACCCGCTCGCGCACCCGCTCGGACGCGAGCAGCACCAGCGGGTGCGAGCGGATCCCCCGGAACGGGGAGCCCAGCGTCACCACCGACGCGACGAGATCGGGCCGCCGGGTCGCCAGCGAGCGCGTGAGCATGCCGCCCAGGCTGTGGCCGATCAGGTGCACCGGCCGCCCGGTGGCGTCGCGCGCGCGCTCGACCGTCTCGAGCAGGCGCTCCGAGAGCAGATCCAGGCACTCCGCGTTCCGGCCGATGCGCGAGAGATAGGGGCGGTAGCCGAGCCGGCCCAGCCAGCCGTGGAGCTCGAGCAGGTACCAGTCGGTGCCGAGGAAGCCCGGCACCAGCACCGTCCCCGCGCCGTCGCCGCGGGGTACACCGCAGCCATAGAAGACGGGCGACGTCCGGAGCGCGAGCCAGTCGAGGCCGGCCAGGCTCTCCCGCCAGATGGGCACGGAGGCCGGGCGTTGATCCGGCGCGAAGGAGGGAGACGGCGCCGTTGCCATGTGTCGCCATGCTAGCACGGGTCTCGCGTCCCTTGCTCCGGCGCGGCCCGGTCCGCTACGATAGCCACCATGATCGCCGCGGTGCTGCGGGGCCCTCGCGCGCTGGCGCTCACCACCGTCCCGTCTCCCTCCCCGGGGCCCGCCGACGCGGTGGTGCGCGTCAAGGCGGCCGGCCTCTGCGGCACCGACTACCGGATCTGGACGGGTGAGCGGCCGGTGCAGTACCCGCGCGTCATGGGCCACGAGTTCGTGGGCACGGTGGCCGCGGTCGGGCGCGACGTCCGGCATCTCACGGTCGGCCAGACGGTGGCGGTGGAGCCCAACTACTCCTGCGGCACGTGCCCGCTCTGCCGGGAGGGCAACCGCAATCTGTGCCTGTCGCGGGTCGCGGTGGGCATCGACGTGGACGGTGGCTTCGCCGAGGAGGCGACCGTGCCCGCGCGCTGCTGCTGGCCCGCGCCCGACGGGATGGCCGACGAGCGGCTGCTCCTGGCCGAGCCGCTGGCGGTGGTGGTGCGCGCGGTCGGCCGCGCCGCGCCGGAGGCCGGCGAGACCGCGGCGGTGCTCGGGCTGGGCTCGCTCGGGCTGCTCGCGGTCCAGACGCTCCGGGCGCGCGGCGTCCGGGTGCTCGCGGTGGCGCGCTCGACACGTCGCCTCGGGCTCGCCCGCGAGCTCGGCGCCGAGGCGGTGGCGCTCTCCGGAGCCGACGACGACACCGCGGCCGCGCGCGCGTTCTCGGGGCGCGAGGGCGTCGATCTCGTCGTCGAGACCGCGGGCACCGCGCTGGCGGTCGAGCAGGCCACCAATCTGTGCCGCCCGGGCGGACGGGTGGTGCTGACCGGCCTGCCCCACGAGCCGACGTCGCTCAACTTCTTCTGGGTCGTGCGGCGCGAGCTGCGCATCATCGGCTCGATGATCTACCAGGACGAGTTCCCGGAAGCGATCCGGCTGCTCGCGACCGGCGCGGTGCGGGTCGAGCGGCTCCTCTCGCAGACCTTCCCGCTCGCCCGCATCGACGACGCCTTCCAGGCGCACCGCTCCCCGGACTCGATCAAGGTGGCGGTCATTCCGTAAGCTGGGCCGCGGGCTGGGTCGGCGGCGGGCTGCCCCTTCTCCCCCCTGTAAACGTTAAGATACGGGGAGACGTCTGCTCGGGAGGAGGCGGCATGCGACATCGGCGGCGCGGGGCGGTGGCGATCCTGGTGGTGTTCCTGGGGGCCTGCTCCTCGGCGTCACCCCCGGCTGGCGGCTCGGCCCCGGTGGCCTCACGCGTCCGAGCGGGGCGCACCCTGACCCTGCCGGCGTCACCGCTGACCCCCGACCAGCAGATCCTGCACGCGCTGAACCGGCTCGGGTACGGGCCCCGGCCCGGCGACGTCGAGCGCCTGCGCCGGATGGGTCTCGCGGCCTACATCGAGGCCCAGCTCGACCCGAGCGACCTCGCCGATCCCGCGGTGACGCAGGCCCTGCCGGCCTACCCGGTGCTCGCGCGGAGCGCGGCCGATCTGGTTCGCGAGTACCCGCAGCCCTCACCGCAGGTCCGCCAGCAGCTCGCCTCGGGGCAGATGACCCGCCAGGCGGTCGTCCAGATGTATCCGCCGGAGCGGCGTCCCGCCGTGATCACGGCCCAGATGCAGGCGGCCCGGATCACGCGGGCGGTGCTGAGCGAGCGCCAGCTCGAAGAGGTGCTGGTGGATTTCTGGTTCAACCACTTCAACGTGTACGCGCAGAAGGGCGCGGTGCGGTGGATGCTCCCGGCCTACGAGCGCGAGGCGATCCGGCCGCACGTGCTCGGCCGGTTCCGTGATCTGGTCCTGGCCACCGCGCGGCATCCCGCGATGCTCTTCTACCTCGACAACTGGCTCAGCACCCGGGCCGACCTGGTGGTGCCCCGCGGGCCCAACGCGGGCCGTCGCGCGGGGCTCAACGAGAACTACGCGCGCGAGCTGATGGAGCTGCACACCCTCGGGGTGGACGGCGGCTACACCCAGCAGGACGTGGTGGAGGTGGCACGCTGCTTCACCGGCTGGACGATCGACCGGCCGCAGCAGGGCGGGGGCTTCGTCTTCCGGTCGTTGGCTCACGATCGCGGGGCGAAGCGGGTGCTGGGCCAGGTCATCCCGGCCGGGGGCGGGCGAGATGACGGCGAGCGCGTGATCGACATCCTGGCGCGCCATCCGGCGACCGCGCGCTTCATCGCCACCAAGCTCGCCCGGCGCTTCGTGAGCGACGATCCGCCGCCGGCCCTGGTGGAGCGCGCGGCCCAGACCTTCCAGCGAACGGACGGCAGCATCCGGGCGGTGCTGGTGACGATCCTCACGTCGCCCGAGTTCTGGTCGGCCGAGGCCTACCGGGCGAAGATCAAGACGCCGCTCGAGGTCGTGGCGAGCGCGGTGCGCACGCTCGACGGGCGCGTCGTGGCCGGCGGTGCCGAGCCCGGCGGGCTCGGCGACGGGGGCATGGTGCTGGCGCGCGAGGTGTCCCGGCTCGGCGAGCCCCTCTACGAGGCGCAGCCGCCCACCGGCTATCCCGACCGGGCGGAGTCGTGGGTCAACACCGGCGCGCTCCTCGGCCGCATGAACTTCGCGCTCGGCCTCGCCCACAATCGCCTGCGCGGGGCGACCGTCGACCTGCCTCGTGTCGTCGGGGGCGTGGACCGCGGCCAGCCGGCCCAGGTGCTGGACCGGCTGCTGCTCGCGGTGCTGCACGGCGAGGCCTCGGCGGAGACGCGGGCGGTGCTCGCGGCCCAGCTCGAGAGCCCGGAGATCACCCGCGTCACGCCCTACGACCGGGTGGCCAAGGACACCGACGTGGAGAAGCTGGCCGCGCTGGTGCTGGGCTCGCCCGAGTTCCAGCGGAGGTAGCGCCATGACGGACTGCACGCGCCGGTCGTTCGTGAAGGGCGGGGCGCTCGCGCTGATCGGGCTCGGTGCGGTTCCGCGGTTCCTCGTGCGCACCGCGCTCGCCCAGGAGCGCGCCGGGCGCCCCAAGGTCCTCATCGCGATCTTCCAGCGCGGCGCGGTGGACGGCCTCAGCATGGTCGTGCCGCACGGCGATCCCGACTACTACGGGGCCCGCGGCAGCATCGCGATCGCGCGGCCGGCTCGCGGCGTGGCCGACACCACCGTCGACCTCGACGGCTTCTTCGGCCTGCACCCCTCGCTGGCTCCACTCAAGCCCCTGTGGGACGACCGCCGTCTCGCGGTGGTCCACGCGTGCGGCTCGCCCGACACCACCCGCTCGCACTTCGACGCCCAGGACTACATGGAGTCGGGGACGCCCGGGGTGAAGAGCACGCCGGACGGGTGGCTCGCGCGCGGCCTCGCCGCGATGCCGGCCCCGGAGCCGGCCTCGCCCTTCCGCGCCGTCTCGCTCGGGGCCGCGCTGCCGCGCATCCTGCGGGGCGACGTGGGCGCGGTCGCGATGAGCAGCGTGGCCGACTTCGACGTGAAGGACGGCGGGGTCGCGGCCATGGCGGGCGGCCCGGGCGCGCGCCAGGGCTTCGAGTCGCTCTACGAGAAGGGCGTGCGCGATCTCCTCTACGGCACCGGGCGCGAGACCTTCGAGGCGGTGAAGATGCTGAAGGCGGCCGCGCCCCAGCGCCTGTCGCCCGCCAACGGCGCGGTGTACCCGCGCGGCCGCTTCGGCGACAGCCTCCGGCAGATCGCCCAGCTCATTCGCGCCGACGTGGGCCTCGAGGTGGCCTTCGCCGACGTGGGCGGCTGGGACACCCACGCGGGGCAGGGCAACGAGCGCGGCCAGCTCGCGGCGCGACTGCGCGAGTTCGGCGAGGGGCTCGCCGCGCTCGACCGCGACCTGGGTGCCCGCATGAGCGACGTGGTGGTGCTCACGATGTCGGAGTTCGGCCGCACCGTTCGCGAGAACGGTAACCGCGGCACCGATCACGGGCACGCCACCGCGATGCTCGCGCTCGGCGGTGGGGTGAAGGGCGGCCGGGTGTACGGGCGCTGGCCGGGGTTGAGGCGCGAGCAGCTCTTCGAGGGCCGCGATCTGGCCGTGACCACCGACTTCCGCGGCCTCTTCACGGAGGTCGCGGTGCGCCACCTGGGCGCGCCCGCCGGGCCGCTCTTCCCGGGCTTCCAGGCTGCCGCGCTGCCCGGGCTGCTCGGCTAGCCGAGCCCCATGCGGCGCAGGCGCGCGCCCGCGCGCCGGCCCTCGGCGCCGAGCCGCGTCGCGAAGCGATTGGCCGCGGTGCCCCGGCGGAATCCCGGCCGGTGCACCAGCGTGACGGTGAGCGCGGGCACCGCCGCCCGCTCCCACTCGTAGCCCCGCCGCCCGCCCGCGGATCCACCCTCGGCGAGCGCCAGCGCGGGGGCGAGCCCCACCCCGAGACCGCCCGAGACGTAGGCGAGCAGCAGCGACACGCTCGGCACGTCGATGGTCGACACCGGCTGGATCCGCTCGCGCGCGAGGAAGTCCTCCAGCAGCCGCCGGCCCTGGCTGCCCGCGCCCAGCCGGAGCAAGGGCTCGCGGGCGAGCCGATCGACGAGGGGCGTCCGGCCCCGCGACCGGCGCGGCCCGACCCAGACGAACGCCTGCTCGAACAGGCGCGCGGCCTCGATCCCGCGCGGGGCCTCCTGGCCGGTGACCACCGCGCAGTCCACCTCGCCCAGGCCGACCAGGCGCACGCTCTCGCGCGAGTGGGTGGTGGCGATCTCGAAGCGCAGCCGGGGCTGCTCGTCGATCAGCTCGTGGAGCACCGGGACCAGCAGGGCCCGACCCAGGTAGTCGCTGACCGCGATTCGCAGGGTGGCGGGCGGGCGGCCGGACAGCTCGGCGAGCTGGGCGAAGAGCGCCTCGGTCTCGGTGCCGAGCTGGAGGATGCCGGGCAGCGCCGCCTCGCCGGCCGCGGTCAGCCGCACGCCTCGGCCGGCCCGCTCGAGGAGCTTCACGTCCAGGTGGCGCTC
>Ga0326730_1000237_pt1 | contig 16581 bp, 10 predicted proteins | sample MHFSIPfraction_3_FD_207740 | JGI IMG/M metagenome (GOLD analysis project Ga0326730, IMG submission 207740) | Lab enriched peat soil microbial communities from Michigan Hollow, Ithaca, NY, United States - MHF7AN SIP fraction | ecosystem: Environmental > Terrestrial > Soil > Wetlands > Peat...
GCGATGAACTTCATCACGAAGTACAGCAGCCGGTCGGTCTCGCGCACCGCGTAGACCGGTATGATGTGGGGATGGCTCAGCGAGGCGGCGGTCCTGGCCTCGCGCTTGAATCGCTCGATCATCCCGGCCCCGGACACCAGGGCGGGCGACATGACCTTGATCGCGACCTTCCGGTCCAGCGCAAACTCGTGGGCCAGGTACACCGCGGCCATGCCGCCCCGCCCGAGTTCGCCCAGGATCTCGTAATCACCCAGGGTGGACTGCCGCAGGTAGTCCAGCTGCTCCACCCAGATGTCCGCGGACGGCGGGCGGTTCTGGGTGGCGAGCTGCGCGGTGGCCAGCGAGGCCTGTTCCCCGGACACGTCCGTGCCGCAGACCGTGCAGAAGTGCGCCCCGGCGTTGACCTGGGCGCCGCAACGGGAGCAGAACGACGGGGCGATCGGCTGTGTCACGTCGCTGGGTCCTGGGTTTCCAGTATTTGTAGGGTTACCCAAAGATAATAACGTAAAAACGGCTATGCTTTCTCACCCCCCACCCGCAGCCTGGGGGCCGAAATCGTAGTCACCGTTGCGGATCGAACCTCCACCGGCACCGTGGCCCGCCGGCCACCGGCCGATGCAGCGATCCGGGCGGTCCCGAAGCGAAGGCCCCGGACCACTCCGTCCGGCGAGACCGTCGCGATCTGGGGGTCGCTCGACTGCCATTCTACCGACACACCGGGGAGGGTGGTCCCCCTGGCTCCCAGGACAGCCGCCTTGAGCAGCGCAGCCTCTCCCACCCGCAGGGCCACCTCGGCGGGATCGATCCGTACGCTCCCGACCGTAGCCGGGCTCACCCGCAAGTCCACCGAAGCAAGACCTGCGCCTATCGCGGCGCTGATCCGGGCGGTTCCGGGGCCGATCCCTCGAATTGTCCCATCTGGTGACACGGCAACGACTTTGGCGTCGCTGGATGACCAGCTCATCACCCGTCCGGACAGGATCGCCCCCAGTCTGTCGCTGGCCTGGGTCTCCAGCCTGGCCTCCTCGCCCACGCTGAGCGCTGTGATCCTAGGCAGGATGCGAACCGTGGCAACGTCCACCCGGGTGACCTGATATTGGACCTCAGCCACCTGGTCCCCCACGCTCGCCCGGACACTGGCCCCGCCAGGGCGGACCGCGGTCAGCTCCCCCTCTTCACTGATACGCAGGATTGCCGGGTCGCTCGACTGCCAGCTCACTCCGGTTGCGGGCCGGGGACTCCCGGTTCCGGTGCGCCAGACGGCGGCCAGCCGTACCACCTGCCCCGCCGCGAGCGCCCCGGCCCCCGGGAGGACGGCCAGGGTGCCATTGGCAGGGCGGATCTCCACTTCCACATCGGCAAGCTGGCCCTCGGACTCCGCCTGCACCCTGACACGGCCTTCGGCAACCCCGAGAACCACTCCCAACTGGTCGACCACGGCCACGCCTGGATCCGGGCTGCTCCACCGGATTGTCCGGCCCGGGAGGACGGCGCCCGAATCGTCGAGTGCAACGGCCTGGAGCGCGCGCCGCTCCCCGGGAGCCCAGGCCGCGGGCGGCGGCGTGATCGCCAGGCGCGCCACCGGCACTCTGCCCACCAGCAGCTGCACCTCGGCGGAGATCCCCTGACAGGTCGCGGATACGACCCCCTGGCCCTCCGACAAGGCGGTCACCACGCCGATCTCGGAGACCGATGCGACTTCGGGAGTGTGGGAACGCCAGACCAGCGGGCCACCCGGCACCGGCGTGCCCGCCTGGTCGAGCAGGGCGGCGTCTACCCGCAGTGTCTCCCCGGTCTTGAGGCGTGCCTCTCCCGGGGCGAGGCTCAGCCGGAGCGCCGCAGTGGGACTGGACACCGATTGGGAAGGCTGCGGCGCAATCGCGGGCCGGGGAGGCGGACTGGGTGGAGCGGCGGGCAGGGCCGCACGCTGAGGGAGATCACGCGAGGCCGCCAGCTCGCGGAGCCGGCCGCGCACTACCGGGTTGGCGAGCGCACTGGTGGCCTCTGCCGCGGCGATGGCCTCCGCCAGTGAGGGCCAGCGCCCGGCGGCATCCTTGGCCAGCATCCGTTCGATGGCCGCAGCCAGCGTCAGGGGACAGTCGCGCCGCAGCTGCAGCAACGGTGGAGGCGGATCGGAGACGTGCGCCAGAAGAACCGGAACCACCTCCTCATGTACGAAGGGCGGCCGACCGGTCAGGAGCTCGAAGACCACGCAGCCCAGGGCGTACTGGTCCGATGCTCCGGCAACGGTCTTCCCGGTGCACTGCTCGGGGCTCATGTACGCCGGCGTGCCGATGGTGGACCCCGTACGGGTGAGACTCCCGCCCTGAGCCACCTTGGCGATCCCGAAGTCGGCCACGATGGCCGAGCCGTCCTCGTCCAGCATGATGTTGGCGGGCTTGACGTCGCGATGGACCACGCCTCGCCCGTGAGCGTGTTCCAGCGCCGCACCGACCTGCGCCAGGATCGCCTGCACCAGGTCAGGCCCGAGCGGGCCGGTTGCGGCCAGGACCTGATCCAGCGACCGGCCCGGGACGAACTTCATCACGAAGTAGCGCAGGTCACCGGTAGTGCGGACGGCATAGATGGGGATGATATTCGCGTGACTCAGCTGCGCCGCTGTGCGCGCCTCCAGCAGGAAGCGGTCGGACATTCCGGCTGTGGTCTCGAGCCCCGGGATCATCACCTTGATCGCCACCGGCCGTCCCAGAGCCAGGTCCAGGGCCAGGTAGACCGTCGCCATCCCGCCTCGCCCTAGCTCCGTCAGCACCTGGTACTCGCCCTGGGTGGCCGCCACCAGCTGGTCCCTGAGCGGGTCGGGGCTGTCGGCTGATGCTCGGGGAGTCGCGGCCTTGGTCGGGCAGCCGCAGTGCATGCAGAAGCGCGCCTCCCCGGCAAGGGGGGAGCCGCATCCGGGGCAGGAGGCAGGAGGCCGGTCCATCATCCCCAGTATCGGACCGGAGCGTCGGACGCTGAGGGAGAGTGCGTCCGTCCCGGCATCCCGAGAGGGAAAGCGTTCAGGTATCGAGGCTTCGGGGAACGGCGGCGATGGCGCGGAGGCAGGACCCTGCATAGCTTCCCCCGCCTGGAGCGGTGGCAGAGCCTGGTTTATTGCGCCAGTCTTGAAAACTGGTGAACCCGCGAGGGTTCCGGGGGTTCAAATCCCTCCCGCTCCGTGTGCTCCTCCTACCGGATCGCCTGGTTGGCCTCGAAGTCGAAGAGGGTTGCCCGCCTCAGGTCGTAGTGCGCCACCCAGTAGCCCCTGCACCCTGGTCCGCCATGCACCTGACGGGCCGACTGCCTCACAATAGGCACTACGGGAGCTCACCGGAGCGGTCACATCGCCCGAGACCTGCCGCGATCCTTCGGAGGCCGGCCTGGGCCTCCGGGGCGGCACGCTTGACGGATCGTGGCGGCCGCCGTAACGTTCGGCCACAATTGCTCCGCCCCGTGGTGCTTTGCCGCCTATTGCAGCCACGTTAAACAAGTGCTAAAAAGCGACGCAGCCCGGCGGCTATTCCGTCGGGCTCTTTCGTTGTCCACAGATCTGGACGCCGTCGCTCGTGCCTCAACCCTGTAACGGACGCCCGTCCAAGGTCAGCCGATGAGCCCCGCACCCTCCCGCCTCCAGCCCCAGACCCGCGCGGTCCGCGCCGGGGTGGCCACTGACACCCAGCATGGGGCGGTAATCCCCCCGATCTACCTGTCCTCCACCTTCGCCTTTGGGGGATTCCGGGAGAAGCGGACCTACGACTACACCCGGACCGCGAACCCGACGCGGGACACGCTGGGTGGGGCGCTTGCGGAACTCGAGGAAGGGGCCGGGGCCGTGGTGACCTCGACCGGACTATCGGCGGTGCTCCTGGTACTCCAGCTGCTCCGGCCGGAAGACCGGCTGGTGGCCCCGCACGACTGCTACGGTGGTACCCGGCGGCTGCTCGACACCCTCGCCGGACGCGGCCATTTCCGGGTGGAATACATCGACCAGAGCAACGCCGCCGCCCTGGCGGCCGCCCTCTCACGCCCGGCCCGGATGCTGTGGGTGGAGACCCCGAGCAATCCCCTGCTGCGCATCACCGACCTCGACCTTGCTGTCTCTCTGGCCCGGAGAGCCGGCGCCCGGGTCGTGGTGGACAACACCTTCCTCTCCCCGGCGCTGCAGCGGCCGCTCACCCACGGCGCCGACCTGGTGGTGCATTCCACCACCAAGTATCTGAATGGGCACAGCGATGTGGTCGGGGGGGCGGTGGTAGCGCGGGAGCCAGGGCTGGCGGAGGAGCTGGCGTGGTGGGCCAATGTCATCGGGGTGACGGGCGCTCCCTTCGACAGCTACCTCACCCTCCGCGGCCTCCGTACTCTGCATGCCCGGCTTCGTTCACACCTGGAGAACGCCAGCGCGGTCGCGGAGCTGCTCGCCGCCCATCCCGCGGTGGCCCGGGTCCACTACCCTGGCCTGCCGGATCACCCGGGACACGCGGTCGCGGCCCGGCAGCAGGCCGGGTTTGGAGCGATGGTCTCCTTTGAGCTCGAGGGGGGAGAGGCCGCAGTGCCGGCTTTCCTGGCCGGACTCCGTTGCTTCACCCTGGCGGAATCGCTCGGCGGGGTCGAGTCCCTGGTGGCCCATCCGGCGTCGATGACCCATGCATCGATGACCCCGGAGCAGCAGGCCGCGGCCGGGATCACCGAGGGCCTGTTGCGCCTCTCAGTAGGGATCGAAGCCGGGGAGGACCTGGTGCGGGATCTGTCGCGAGCGCTGGATCGAGCGAGCCGGCAGGCGGAGGTCACTGCCACGGTCTGAGGTTCAATGTCGAGATGGTATCGACAAATTGAGAGACTCACCACGGAGGCACGGAGCGCACGGAGGTCGCACGGAGGTCGCACGGAGAACTTCATCCATTCTCCTCTCCGTGCAACCTCCGGTCCTTCCGTGGCTCCGTGGTGAGGCGAGGTGTTTTGTGGTGAGGCGGCTTGTGATGAGGCGGCTTCTCCAAGCGTCGGGAGGTTATCCCGCCTTCCCGCCTTCCCGCCCTCCCGCCTTCCCGCCTTCCCGCCTTCTATGGCGTGACCAGCGGCCCCATCTGTACCACTTCGAAGTCTCTGCCCCTGAGCTGCTTCAGTGTGTTCAACTGGTCGTCATCCCAATTCGGATCCGAAGTCCCGGAGAAGAACCAGTCGGAGCCGTTGTCGGCCATGATCATGCCGTACTTCTTGAAGGCCCGCAGGATCACCTGCGCCTGCGGCGGGAACCCGGAGATGTCGAACCCGGCGTTGAGCCGCACCCGCATGCCCATCGGGGGCAGCGAGTCGTTGGTGCTGCTGCTGGCCCAGTGCCGGGCGGGAAGGAGATAGGCCTTGCGGGAACGCCGCACGGTGAAGCGGATGGCGTGAGGGATCTCGCCGGCGGCCACCTCGTCGTAGCGTACCAGCCCCGGGAAGATCGGCAGCCCCGCGGCGTCGGCCGAAGTCCACCCCGCAGGCCGCAGGGCATTGGACTGGAGGTCGAAGATCGCGCCCGATCCGGCGGTCCACCCCGAGCTGCCCGGGTGCGCGTCGAACAACTCATAGAGCACCTTGTTGTCCCGATCGATCACCAGCACGTGGCGGTCCCCCGAGCTGTTCGATCCTCCCTCGATCGGGGCGTTACCGGGAATGGGATAGGGGCCAGGGTCGCTCTCATCGGCGTAATCGAAGCTGACGGCAACCCTGGGTGTCGACCCCGCCACCACGACGTACGGAATACCGTAGGTTGGCTCGGTGCCGAAATCGGGGTGCAGCGGGTCGTCCAGGCCGATGCTCGCGACGATCTTCGCGGAGTTGGGGTCCACGGGGCTGGCGTCGACCGGAGTATTCCAGGGATTATCGTTGGGAAATGGACGCCACCCGTTGAGCGGGACATTCGGCCCGAGTCCGGGATCGCCACCCGGAGGGTTGCCGCCCGGCGGGTTGCCGGAACCGGGGGTCGGCGAGGTTCCTTCCCCGCAGGCGAGGAGGGCCATGAGCCCGGAAACCAGCCAGAGTCTTTTCATGATGCACAGGATTATCGGCGGCCGACCGCGCCGCCGTAACTTGGCGCACACCCCCGGTGGTCAGCGCCCGCGCGGGTGCCGGCGGGGCAGACCAACTGGCTGTGGCAGTGTCGGTTCGGGCGATCCTCATCGGTCTTCGGATGCCCGGCCAGCGGCCTTGTCCCGCCCCCGGTCAGAGGCTAGAATCCCACCCCGTTGGAGTCGTGGCCGAGTGGCTGAAGGCGGCGGTTTGCTAAACCGTTATAGGGTTGAAAAGCCCTATCCAGGGTTCGAATCCCTGCGACTCCGTTGGAAGGCGTCAGGGAACAGGCGTCAGGCGCCAGGGGCTCGCGGCCCGATGCGCCTGGCGCCATTGCGATGTTGGAGACCTGACGCCTAACGCCTGACACCTATGACCCGAGTCCGCTTCGCACCCTCCCCCACCGGTTACCTCCACGTCGGCGGTGCCCGTACCGCCCTGTTCAACTGGCTGTTCGCCAGGAGGACGGGGGGGACCTTTCTACTTCGGATCGAAGACACCGACAAGGAGCGGAGCACCGAGGCCCACACCCAGGTGATCCTCGACGGGCTCGAGTGGCTGGGCATTACCTATGACGAGGGCCCGCTGTTCCAGGGCGGATTCGGCGCCCGCCACAAGGCGGATGCCGAGCGGTTGCTGGCCGAGGGACAGGCCTATCGCTGCTTCTGCACGCGGGAGGAGCTGGACGCGCAGCGGGCCGCCGCCGAGAAGGCCGGCAGCGCCTTCCGCTATGACGGCCGCTGCGGGCGGCTCGGCCCGAAGGAGGTGCAGGACCGGATGGAGCGCGGGCTGCCCTTCAGCATCCGCCTCCGCATGCCGGACGGCGAGATCGCCTGGGAGGACGCGGTGCACGGGCGGATCAGCTTCCAGGGGCACGATCTGGATGACTTCATCATCCTCCGGAGCGACGGGACCCCGATCTACAACCTCGCGGTGGTCTCGGACGATATCGAAATGCGGATCACCCATGTGATCCGGGGTGACGACCACATCTCCAACACTCCGAAGCAGATTGCCCTGTATCGTGCGTTCCGGAGGCCGGAGCCGATCTTTGCCCACGTGCCGATGATCCTGGGCAACGACGGGAAGAAGCTCTCCAAGCGGCACGGCGCGACCGCGGTGGGAGACTATCAGAAGCTGGGAATCCTCCCGCTCGCGATGCGGAATTTTCTTGCCCTGCTGGGCTGGTCGCCGGGCGGCGACCGGGAGATCCTGCCCGAGGCGGAGATGATCCAGCTGTTCTCGCTCGAGGGGATCCAGAAGAAGCCGGCCGTCTTCGATGTCACCAAGCTGGAGTGGATGAACGGCCAGTATCTCTCTGCGCTGCCGGCCAACCTCCTGCTCGACCCCGTAAAGCAGATTTTGCAAGAGAGGGGGTTTCCGACAACGCAGGATCTTACGCCTTACATCAACGCGGTGAAGGCGCGGAGCAAGAGGCTTACAGATATCGCCGATCAAGTCATGATCCGCGTCAGCGGTCGTGGCTTCGTGATGGACCCAAAGGGAGTGGCACTAAAGGAAAAGCTTGGGCAGGCTTTCTCCGAAAATTTGCGGCTGGCCCACGAGGCCCTAGTCACGTTGAGCGACTGGACCCCGGCCAATCTCGAGACCGGGCTCAAGGCCCTGGCCGAGAAGGAAGGCAAGAAGCTCGGCGAGGTCATGCAGCCGATCCGCGTGGCCCTCACCGGCGGTACGGTCTCCGAGCCGGTCAATGAGTTGCTGGCGGTCGTGGGACGGGAGGAGAGCCTGGCGCGGATTGCCGCGGCGGCCAGGGAATGAGACAGGACGGACGGGACGGTCAACTCCGCGCCGGTCCCGTCGCCGAGACATCGATTTGGCTTGGGTCGACCGTCTTGACCGTCCTGACCGTCCTGACCGTCCTGTCTTCGCCGGTCCGCCTGTCCGCCCAGCTGGTGCATGACCCCTTCCCCGTCCGGCTCGTCTTCACCGGCGACATCAACCTCGGCACTCGCACCCTGCCGGAAGGCCTGCCGCCCGACAGCGGACGCGGGCTGTTCGCCGCGGTGGACTCCCTGCTCAAGGGCGATCTGGTCGTGGGCAACTTCGAAGGAGTGCTGTCCGACTCCGGCGAATCGGCCAAGTGCGCCCCGAAGGCCACCCACTGCTACGCCTTCGCGACTCCAACCTGGCTGGCCCCGCGCCTGAAGGAGGCAGGGTTCACTCACCTGAACCTGGCCAACAATCACGCTAACGACTACGGCCTCGACGCGCGGCATGGTACCGAGGCAATCATCAGGGCGCTGGACCTGACTCCCTACGGTCCGCTCGAACAGGTGGCCATCACCCCCGTGATGCGTGACGGCAGGTACATGCTGGTGGGTGTCATCGGCTTTGCCACCTATCCGCACGCCTACGATCTGCTCGATCTCGCCGGGAGCGCGGCCATCGTTTCGGAGGTGCGGCCGCTGGTGGACATCCTGGTGGTCACCTTCCACGGCGGCAAGGAGGGGGCGGGGGCGGTGCGGACACCGGCAGGGCCAGAATTCCTGGTCAAGGAGCCGCGCGGGAACCTGCGGCGCTGGGCGCGCCAGGTGATCGATGCCGGCGCGGACGCCGTCGTGGGACACGGCCCGCATGTGCTGAGAGGGGTGGAATTCTACCGCGGCCGTCCGGTGTTCTATTCGCTCGGCAACTTCGTGACCTACCGCGGGTTCAATCTCGAGGGGCCGCTGGGCCTCACCACCGCCCTGATCCTCGATCTCGACCCGGCCGGTGGCTTCGTCGGCGCCCGGATGCCCGCCCTGATCCAGCGTCCCGACAGCGGCACCGGCCCGGATCCCAAGCGAGCGGCCATTACCCTGCTCCGCCGGGTCACCCGGCTCGATTTCCCCGGGACCGGGGCGCGGTTCGGCGACGACGGCACCGTCACCGCGCCCTGACGGGAACTACCGTCTTCGCCGTCCGCCGTACGGGTCCGACCGCCGGGCTTCCCGTGTCGGGTTGGTCCACACGGCGCTCGTCCTCACAGCCGATGAGTTGAGCGGAGTCAGGTCGATCTTGGCCACCCCGGCGAGCAGGTGGACGTTGAGGGTGTCATAGAACAACGGGTAGTCGTTGGGCCCGGCCTGGAGCTCCGAGGCGCACAGGTAGGCCAGCTGGCCGACCCCCGTCAGGAGCGGGTGCGACCGGAGCGAGGCCGGGGGAGTGAGGATGAAGTCGGAGAGGGTCGGAGTCGCCCCGGTGGTGTCGTTGAAGCAGTCGTAGAAACTGCCCAGGTTCACCATCTGGGAGCCCATATCGAGCAGCAGCTGGTTCTCCACCCCGATCCCGACATCGGTGTAGTAGCCAACGTGCTCCCCGATGAAGAGAATCCGTCCTCCTTCCGCAGCGAACCGCTTCAACGTGTTTACCTCGGTGACGCTGTAGGCCACCTTGGGGAGCCACAGCACCAGCAGCTTCACGTCCGCCGGGATCGCGGTGAGGATGGTCCCGGGAGCGTCCAGTTTGGCGACGGAGTAGCCGGCGGTCGTGAAGATGGCGTCCATCCTGGCGAGCATGGGATCGCCGCAGGCCGTGTCGATGAGACAGTCCCCCTTGCTGCGATCGTACAAGACCCCCTTCTGCGACGCCCGGGGACCGGTCCCGCTGAAGTTCACCAGATTCCGGATGAACCTGACGTTACCGCCCGACTGGGTCGCGATGGAGTCGAACACGTCCAGGTCATTCACGACGATCATGTCCGCGCCAACCGAAGGCACCGCCTTGATGATCACCGTGGCGCAGCCATCCCGGAGGGTCGGCGCCGCGGCATCGCGAGCGCACACCTTGAACTTGGATGGTGAGGGCACTGTCGCCGGCGAGGTGTAGAGGCCATCCACGTTGATGGTGCCAAACTGAGCGTCGCCCCCATCCACTCCGTTCACGGACCATATGAACTGGCTGGTTCGGAGGGCACCAACCGTCACGCTGAACAGCTGCGTACCTCCCGGCAACTTTTCCACCGAATCGGGACTGATGCCGAGTGCCGCGCTCCCCAGGATGCTGAGCGGAGTCGACCCGATCGTCCCATTGGGTGTGGCGGCGGTGATGATGATTCGCCGGGTCACATTGGGCGCCACCACCTTGCCCCGGGCATCGATTGGAATGCGGGGATCGTCGCTGGACCAGTGGACGTAGAACTGCGCGACCGGCTGCTGGTTGGCGTCGGTCGGGCTCGGATCGAAGGTCAGCGCGTCACCGGCGCTCAGCACGCTGTCGACCGGTGAAAGGCTCATGAACGTGATGTTGCTCCCCGGGCCGATGTAGAACGGCTGCAGCGCCGAGGTCGACACGGAAGCCCCGGGCCGGACAATTACCTGCTGGTTGGCCACGAACAGGGGGGTCCCATCGCTGGTCTGATACTGGAGCCGGACCTCGAGGGTCTCGGCGTCCTGCACGAACAGTTTGAGGCTGGCCGTCACCGAATTCTGGTTGTCGTTGAACGGCACCGCGGTGGAGTCGAGGACGTCGAACGCCTCGGCCTGCGAGTTGTTCCGCCCGATCACCACTTTCACCTGCGTGACCACCAGGCTCGGTGCAAACCGGGACAGGGACGGCGGCGCCACCGCCCGCACCGCGACCCTGCCGAAGCCCATCAAGGCCCCGGAGGAGGTCGGCTCGGTACAGGTGGAGAGCAGGCCGATCAGGCCGAGGGGCAGCAGCACGCGTCTCGCCGTCATACCATGACTCCGCTGCGGAAGCGCCAGATGCGCCTGAGAAGGTCGTCGAGGAACCCCTGTGCCACGAAAGCCTGCACCGCGGTCATGGTCGACTCCGCGTCCATCCCCCACAGCAGGGCCCGCTTGGGATCGCCGTCGAAATCGGTCTGCACGTAGGCTCGCTGGTCCTGGCTCCAGGTCACCGGCACCTGCTGCGCCAGCTGGGCCGCCAACCCGTTCACTCCCGGTCCGCCAACCGCGATCGACGGATTGAGATGGAAGATGCCGTTCTCCAGGAACCACGCGTCTCCCACCACCACCGCGCGGCGGAAGGCCTGTCCGTCGCTGCGGCTGTCGATCTCCTGCTTGAGCCGGTAAGCAGTGGGGCGGTCACGCTCCTCGGCGCGGATGTCGGAGCCCGTGACGATGACGACGGTTTCGTCGGTGTCGACCAGTTTCATTCGCGGCAATACACTCCAGACTGTGAGCCGTGAGAAGGGAGAGGTGAGACGCGTCTCTCACCCGGCTGTTTTCCGTCCGTCCGCTGCTCCAGAAGCACGCGGCCCCCGCCCTCAGTGATCGTTGCCCGGCACCGAATCGGGCTTCTCCCGCTGAGCCCGCTCGAGGTCCTTCTCGTACTGCTTGCGCTCCCGAAGCTCGCGGACCGCGCGCTTGAACTCGTCCAGCGTGGTAGCACGTTGAGCAGCCCGGCGCAGGTCTTCGGCGATCCACTCGCCGTTGTGGTCCAGCGCCCGCTGCTGGTTGCCCCCCGAGGGGATGGGCAGGAGCGCCAGCACTGCGGCGGGGATCTTGAGCCCGGCGATGTAGATGTTCTTCGAATCCAGCCCGAACTTGGCGCCCGCCACCTCCGTCGTCCAGTCCGGCAGCTTCGTCTGATCGGCCCCCGGCTCCTGCGCGATGGAATCGAGATACCCCTGGACGATGGCCGTGACCGCACTGTCGACCAGCGCCTCGTGTGAGGGCCGGAGCCGGGCGGCCAGTTCCTTCGGGGGCAGCGGCAGCGGCCGCACCCACAAGCGGCCGGTGCCCAGCGCCGGCCCGATCCGCCCCACCGGGCTTCGAGGTACTCCGCCGGTGTCCGGCGGAACCGGGTACTCCGGCTCTGCGTGCCTGGGTTGCTCCGGCTCGGGCAGCGGTGCCGCGGGCCGGACCGGTACGTGCGCGCGGCCCTGGCCGCGATCCTGGCGGGGCACATAGAACGGCGTCGGCGTGGTGCGAATCGGCTCCGGCGTTGGCACCGGAATGATGACAACCGAGGACCGCCACCAGGGCGCCTGCGGTGGCCGGCCTTCGACCACTATCAGAAACAGCAGGCTGTGCGCCGCCAGACTCACCAGGATGGCGAGCCAGCGGCGTTTCCGCCCCAGACGGTCGCGCTCAGGCCACACCAGCTCCGCTCCCGGTTCTGAGACGCGCCAGGGTCCGGCCCAGGCGTCCTACCCCCTCCCGGAGCCGATCCGGCCCTGCAGTCAGTGCAATGCGGAAGAAACCCTCGCCGCCGGGGCCAAATGCGCTACCAGGAAGCACTACTACGCCGTCTTCTTCCAGCGCCGTCGTCGCGAAGGACGCAGACGGCATGCCAGCAGGGAGCGCGACCCACAGGTACATGGTGGCCTTCGGCCGCTCCACCTCGAACCCCGCGGCCCGGAGCGCCTCCACACCGGCATCCCGCCTGCGCGCCAGCTCGGCCACGTTGGGTGGAATGAGCCGCTCGGCATGATCGAGGGCGTAGGCCCCCGCCTTCTGAATGGCGAGCCACGGGCCGGTGTCGACGTACGATTTCACCCGGGTGAGTGCGGTGATCAGCGGCTCGGGCCCGGCGGCCCAACCAAGCCGCCAGCCGGTCATGGAGTAGCTCTTGCTCAGCGAGAAGAACTCGACCGCGATCTCGCGTGCGCCGGGGATCTCGAAGATGCTGGGCGCGCGGTAGCCGTCGAAGGTGAGATCGCAGTAGGGGTTGTCGTACGCGATCAGGATGCCCCGCTCGCGGCACAGGTTGACGGTGCGCTCGAGGTAGTCGCGCGGAGCGATCGCCGAGGTCGGGTTGTTGGGGTAGTTGAGAAAGACCAGCCGCACCCGCCGAAGCGTCGCCTCCGGCAGTTCGGTCAGCTCAACGAGGTATTTCGTTCTGGGGGTCAGCGGATAGATCACCGGCTCGGCACCGGCCAGGACGGTGCCGCCGATGTATGCCTGGTATCCCGGCTCGGGGACCACAGCGGCGTCGCCCGCATCCAGCACCGCCAGCGGCAGATGCGACAGCCCCTCCTTCGAACCCAGCAGCGGCAGAACCTCTCGCACCGGATCAAAACCGACCCCGAAGCGGCGGCGCATCCATTCCACGGCCGACCGGCGGAATTCCGGCAGCCCTTGCTGGAACCCGTACTTGCTCAACGCGGTCTCGCCGACGGCCCGCTGCATCACTTCGATCACCTCGGCGGGTGGCGGGTAGTCGGCGTCACCCGCCCCGAGATCGATCACGTCCACCCCGCGCGCGAGCAGCTCCCGCTTGCGGGCGGGAAGCTGGGCGAGAGGATAGCCGGGGAGACGGGAGAGTCGGGAGGAGGGCATGGGCATCAGGTGTCAGGTCAGGACTCCATTCAGGCGACGAGGGCGACGAGGGCGACGAGGGCGACGAGGGCGACGAGGCGACGAGGCGACGAGGCGACCAAGCGACCAAGCGACCAGGGCGACAGGGCGACAAGGCGACAAGGGCGACACGACGACCGCGTACGTAAAGGCTACCCTGTCGCCTAGTCGCCTGGTCGCCTCACCCTCAAGCGACCGGATTCCGCAACACTCCCACCCCCGGAATCTCCACCTCCACCACGTCACCCGGCTTGAGCACCGTCGTGCCCGCGGGCGTCCCCGTCGCGATGAGGTCACCCGCCTCGAGCGTCATCACCCGCGAGATGAACATCAGCAGCATGGGGATATCGAACGCCATGTCCGTCGCCGGCGCCCGCTGCACCTGCTTGCCGTTCACCCGGCCGATGACCTCCAAGGTCCGCCAGTCGAGCCCCTCGGCAACAGTGGGTCCCATCGGGCAGAAGGTGTCGAACCCCTTGGCCCGGGCCCACTGGCCGTCGATTTTCTGCAGGTCGCGGGCGGTGACATCGTTGACACAGGTGAACCCCAGGCGTGCCCGTTCCGCCTGCTCCCGGGAGACGTCCTTCAGGCGCTCCAGGACCACGACGCCGATTTCCGCCTCCTGCTCCACCCTCTGGGAATCTCTGGGCAGGACGATGGTCTCCCCTGGACCGATCACCGCGGTGGGTGGCTTGAGGAAGATGATCGGCTGCGCCGGCATGGGATTGCCGAGCTCCTCCGCGTGCGCCCGGTAGTTGCGTCCGATGCCGACGATCTTGGAGGGTCTGACCGGGGTCATACGCTGGCTCCGATCCCGTGCCGGGCGAAGAAATCCTCGATGCGGGTACGCACCTCACTCCACCGGCCGATGATCCGGTCGGCGCGAGGCAGCCCGCTCAGAACCAGCGGGCCGTACCGCTTGGTCAGTACCCGCTTATCCAGCAGAACGACCGCCCCGACGTCGGTGCGGGTCCGGATGAGCCGCCCAAAGCCCTGCTTGAGTTTGAGCGCCGCGTGCGGGAGCAGGTAACTCATGAACCCATCCTCCCCCTGCTCCGCCAAGCGCTCCAGTCGCGCCGCGGTCAGCGGCTCCGATGGGACTTTGAAAGGTAACTTCGTCAGCACCAGCGCGCGGAGCGCTCGGCCCGGCACGTCCACTCCTTCCCAGAACGAATCGGTGCCGAGCAGGATAGCTCGGCCGAGTTCGCGGAACCGGCGGAGCTGGGTATCCCGGGGCGCCTCGCCCTGCACCAGGATCGGCCAGCGCTCCCCCTGCATGGCCCGGAGCTCCACTGCCGTGCGGCGCAGGGCTCCGTGGCTGGTGAACAGCACGAACATCCCTCCATCGGAGGCATTCGCCAGGTCGGTCACCACCTGCAGTACCGCCCCGGCGTGGCCGGGCTCGTCCTCGCGGGGGTCCGGGATGTCATTGGGAATCCCGAAGATGCACTGCTCGAGGTAGTCGAACGGCGAGGGAAGGATCGCCCGCTCAGTCACCGGGCACGGCTGAATGGAAAGCCCGACGCGGCCCTCCAGGAACCCGAACTCGCCGCTGGCCGCCAGGGTCGCACTGGTCAGGGTTACGGTCTTCACCCGGTCGAAGATCAGCTCCCGGAGAATCGGGGCCAGGTCCAGCGGCACCGCCGCGAGGGAGAGCTGCTGTCCGCGGGGGCCGGTCCGTTCCAGCCAGCGCACCGTCGGCGCTCCGCCGCCGGCCGGCCGAAGCGCCTGGTTGAGCGCATCCGATACGCTTTCCATGCGCCGCACCACTCCGCGCAGCTCTCCCAGCAGCTGCGCTCGGCGCTCACTCAGCTCCGTTCCGGCCATCCGGTCGGCGATGGTCTCGATGCTCTCCTTGATCGCCCGGAATGCAAGCAGGGTCTGATCCAGCTCCCGCTGCAGGCCATCCTGCCAGATCGGGTCGCGCTGGAAATCATCGGTCAGCCGGAGCACTCCTCCCTGCTCCTGCTCCAGCCGGTCGTGGAGCCGGAGCAGCAGCTGATCGGCGGCGCGCCGCGCGTCCAGGACCCCGGGCAGCAGCCGGCCGCGCAGCAGATCCAGACTGGCCCGGCTCAGCAGGTCGCCGGCCGCCGTCAGGTCCGAGGCCAGCGTAGGAAGGAGTCCCTTGCCGTTTCGCTCGAAACGACCCAGCAGCCGGCGGATGCCGCGGCTGGTCACCTGGGCACCCAGATGGGAGGCCGCCACGTCCTCCAGATGGTGGGCCTCGTCGAGGATCAGCCGGTCGTAGGGCGGCAGCACTGCCGCCTCGCGCCAGTTGTCCGAGGCCTGCCGCACGGCCAGGTCGGCGGCGAGCAGATGATGATTCACCACCACCACATCCGCCTCGGCGGCGCGCCGTCTCGCCTTGAACAGGAAGCAGCCGTCGAAGTGCGGGCACTGCAGCCGGGGGCAAAGGTCCGCCTCGGCGCTCACTTCGTCCCACACCTCGCCGCTGGGAGTCACCGGCAGGTCGGCCAGGGTCCCGTCGGAGGTGCGCCCCGCCCAGGCCACGATCCCGCTCAGCTCATCGTACTTGTCGGGCTCGAGCAGCGACCGCTGGGCGCTCACCGCCTGGTGCATCCGGGCAAGACAGAGGTAGTTGCGCCACCCCTTGAGCAGCGCAAAGGTGGGTGCCCGATCCGGCGTTGCCAGCACCTCATGCAGCAGCGGGAGGTCTTTCCCGACCAGCTGCTCCTGCAGGTTGATGGTGTTGGTGCTGACGACGGTACGCTCGCCGCTGGCGCGGGCCCAGGCCAGCGCCGGGACCAGGTAGGCAAAGGACTTCCCGACTCCGGTCCCGGCCTCGAGCAGCACGACGCCGCCGTCGTTGTAGGCGTCGGCGATGTAAGCGGCCATGTCCCGCTGGCTGGGCCGGTCCTCGAACTGACCCAGAGCTCCCGCGATCGGGCCGCCCTCGCCCAGCTGCGCGACCACGGCAAGCGGGTCGATCCTGGCCGCCGGCGCGGCGCGGGGCACCTCCACCACCACGTACAGCTCGGTCCCCGCGTTGTTGATGATGCCGAATCCGATGCCGCCATCGTGCAGCCGGGCCGCGACGTTCAGGTCGGGGACCGATGGCTCGAGCAGACCGCTGGGATGGTTGTGCAGCAGCATCTCGCCCCGGTCAGCCACTCCAGGAAGCGCCAAGACCCGATCTACCGTGCCCCTTGCCACGGTTCGCGCCGCGGGGATCGTCCCGTCGGCCAGGACGGTAGCCACGAACGACACCTCCCGTCCGCCGGCGCCGGCGATCTGGGCAGCGAGGTACTGC
>Ga0326730_1000238_pt1 | contig 16552 bp, 14 predicted proteins | sample MHFSIPfraction_3_FD_207740 | JGI IMG/M metagenome (GOLD analysis project Ga0326730, IMG submission 207740) | Lab enriched peat soil microbial communities from Michigan Hollow, Ithaca, NY, United States - MHF7AN SIP fraction | ecosystem: Environmental > Terrestrial > Soil > Wetlands > Peat...
CGACCCCGCGCTGCGCAACCGGATCGCCGAGCTCGAGATCGCATGGCGCGCGGGCCGTGGCCTGGTGTATCGCGTGGCCGAGATGCTGACACAGGGGCGCGTGCCGAATCACGAGGCCGCGGTCGCGAAGACCTTCTGCACGTCACTCGAGCAGCGCATCACCGACGCGATCTGCGAGATCTTCGGCGCTGACTCGTCGCTGGACGCGCGCGACGCCCGCGCGCCGCTCGGCGGCCGCGCCGCTCGCACGTTCCTCTACGCGCCCGCGTACACGATCCAGGGCGGCACCAACAACATTCTGCGCAACATCATCGCGACCCGAGGTCTGGGCCTCCCCGGCTGACTCGCGACGCCAGAATTTCGAGGTCAGAGTCGTGTGTGCAGGAGCTCGCTCTCGAGGATCGCGCGGCACCCGATGCTCTCGAGCTGATCCATCACGCGGTGCACGTCGACCTTCGGTACCAGCACCTTCACCGCGCACCACTTCGGATCCGAGAGCTTCTGCAGGGTCGGCGACGAAAAGCCCGGCGTGATGCGCGTGGCTTCGTCGAGGCGCTCGATGGGGCAGTTGTATTCGAGCAGCGAGTAGCGCGCGGCGTGCAGCACGCCGTCGAAGCGGCGCAGCAGGCGCTCGACGAGCGCGGAGTCGCGCGGCTGCGCGCTCCCGATCAACACCGCTTCCGCCTCGATCACGCGCTCGAGCTCTACGAGGTCGTTCTCGACGAGCGAGCTTCCGGTGTCGACGATCTCGACGATCGCCTCCACGAGGCCGAGCAGCACCATCACCTCGACCGCGCCCTGCATCTCGACGATGCGCACGTTCGTCGCGCCTTTTCTCTGGAAGTGCGCGGTCGCCAGGTTCACGAACTTGGAGCCGACGGTCTTGCCCGCGAGATCCTTCGCGCTCTGGTACGGCGCATCCTTGTGCACCGCGAGCGAGAGCCGGCAGCGGCCGAAGCCGAGCCGCCGGTGCTCGATCACCGAGACGCCCTTCTCCGCGACCTGATCGCTGCCCGAGATGCCGAGATCGACGATGCCCTGGCTCACGAGCACGGGGATGTCGAGGGTGTTCGAGAGGATCACGGCGGCGCCCGTGTCGGGGCACACGCTGAAGAGCCGCCGACCGTCTACGCTCGCGCGAATCCCGGCGCGCCGGAGCAGGTCGATCGCGGGAGCTTGGAGCCGCCCCTTCGAGGGAATCGCGATGCGCAGCGTCTCCGTGCCCAGCATCTACGAGGTGCCTCGGCTCGCCTTCTCCGCGAGGCCACTCGTGCCGAAGCGCTTCTGCAGTGTCTCGTAGACGCGCGCAGGCGCGACGTCGCACGCGCCGAGCAGCACCCACAGGTGGAAGACCAGATCCGCCGCCTCGTGCGCGATCGCGTCCGGCCGGCCCGCCGTGACCGCCTCGAGCAGCTCCTCGGTCTCCTCGCGCAGCTTCGCAGCGATGGCTTCGGGGCCGCCGTCGAGGAGCTGCGTGACGTAGCTCCCCGCCGGCCGCTCCGCCCTGCGGCGGCGAATCACCTCGTACACGCGGTCGAGGACGTCCGACTCGGTCACGACACGGAGTCTAACCCTGGGGACGCGCGCAAGGCGGGGCGGGCGACACTCTGCTCACCCGTCCGCCATTGGACTTCGGCCTCCAGCCGCGACTACTCTCTCCGCATGAGTGACGCCGCCTCTCTCGTCTCGTCGCCGATGCTGACCGAAGAGTTCATGCTCGAGCCGTACAAGGTGATTGCGCGGCTGCGCGCCGAAGATCCGGTGCACTTCTGTCCGGGGATCGGCTTCTGGTTCGTCACGCGCTACGACGACGTGCGCCAGCTCTTCACCGACCCGAACGTCACGAACGATCCGCGCGCGTGGGAGGGATACGTCCCGCCGCCCGAAGGCTCGTACATGGCGAAGGTCGCGGACAAGGGGCTGTTCTCGCTCCCGCCCGACGAGCACGCGCGGGTACGCCGTTTGGTGTCGGCCGCGTTCACGCCGCGCGCGATCGCGCGCATGGATCAGCAGGTGAAGGACGTCGTCGAGCAGTTCGCCGCGCCGCTGCGCGGCCGGCGCGGTGTCGTCGACTTGATGAGTGAGTTCACGGACCCGGTCCCGAACGCGACCATCAGCCGAGTCACTGGCATTCCCCCGAAGAGCGGCGAAGAGGTGCGCTTCCGCGAGCTCGCGCAGCAGACCATCCGCGGCTTCTTCGCGTTCTCGGATCCGGTCGAGAAGCAGAAGGGCAGCGACGCATTCATCGAGCTCGCGGAGTGGGTGCGCAAGCTGGCGGACGAGCGCCGTCACTCGCCGAAGGAGGATCTCATCACCGATCTCGTGCGCGCGCGCGACCGCGGCGACGCGATGAACGACGACGAGATCGTGAATCTAGTGACCGGCTTGATCGGCGCCGGCAGCGAGACGACCGCGATCGGCGGCTTCGTCTCCATCGTGACCATGCTCGAGCAGCCCGAGGCCGCGGCTCGCCTGCGCCGCGAGCGCGCGCTGATTCCGAGCGCCGTGAACGAGATACTCCGCTACGCGTTCGGCGGACAGGGCGGTCTGCCGCGCTACGCGATCCGCGACTTCGAGCTGCGCGGCAAGCAGATCAAGAAGGGCCAGATGCTGATGCTCTCCTTCAGCGGCGCGCATCGCGACCCGTCGGTGTTCCCCGACCCGGACCGCTTCGACATCGAGCGTGACAACTCGGAGCTCACGATCTTCGGGCGCGGCCCGCACTACTGCATCGGCGTGCATCTGGCGCGCGCGGAGATGGCGTTCATGCTCGACGCCGCGCTCGACATCCTGCCCGCGACCGCGACTCACCGCCTCGACTTAGTCCGGTGGAAGCAGCTGGGCTTCTTCCGGCGACCCCAGAATCTGCCCGTCGATCTGGGCTGAGACCAGCGCCTCGATCTCGCAGATGCGCGCCTCGGCGTCGCGGTAGCCGATGTCCACGAGCGTGCTCGTGTACGCGGAGTCGAAGAGCAAGTAACTCATCAGGTCGGCGCTCGACGCGTCTGGCGTACCCAGGCCGTCGAGCACGAAGCGCAGGAGCCGCGGCATCCGGTGCGCGAAGCGCTGCGCGACCAGCGCCAGATCCTCCGATGGGCTGATGACGAGCGGTGTGATGCGGCGCATCGGCTCCGCCGCGCCGTTCCCCGCGTGCGCCGCGACCAGCTCGTTCATGCGCCGCAGGTGATCCAGATCGGTGTCGAGGTGGTCGAGGAAGATCGCGTTCAGAAACACGCCGCAGACCTGAGCCAGCGGCGGACACGGCAGCGGGTGATCGGCCGCGACCTCGTGACGCGCGAGCTCATCCGCCGCGCGCGCCGAGCGCACGCCGATCGCGAGCAAGCGCGTGGCGCCGAGCCGAATCGCCGGGCTGAGCGGCGCGACGAGCCGCATGCCGCCGTCGCCGAACCAGAGCTCGCCCGAGCCCGAGTCGAGCCGCACCGGCGGAAACACGATCGGGATCGCCCCCGACGCCAAGATGTGTTGGTGAGTCAGCGTGACCGGCAGCACGACGCGCCGGCTCTTGCTCCAGATCGCATGGCCCTGGCGACCTTGCACGAACGTGTACGAGCGGCCGGAGTGATAGCTCGTCGCCGAGACAGCGACGGCGTAGACCTCGCCGCGCTCGATGGCGCCGCGAATCCCGTTCGGCGGGAGCGCCGCCTCGAGCAGTGACGCGAGCGGGCTCGTGTCGAGCAGGCCGTACGTACCCGTCCACCCGAAGACACTCCCCAACGTGAAGTCGCGCAGGAGCGATGCGCCGCCCAGCGCGAGCGCCGGGAGATCCGTGCGGAACACGCGCGCGACGCTGAGCTCGGACCAGACGCGAGCGACCTCATCGGCCGCGTCGCCGAAGCTCTCGCTGCGCGCCCCGAGGATCGCCCCGTTGATCGCGCCCGCCGACGCACCGGCGATGATCTCGAAGGGCTGTGGCCGTCGCCGGAGCGACGGAAGCTCGGCGATGCGCTTCAACACGCCCGCTTGATAGGCACCGCGCGCGCCACCGGCGGTGAGCACGAGTCCCAGCATGCATCTTGGACGCAGCAAGCGGGGTGCCACTGCGACGTGCACGCCGGTTGCCGATCGCTGTGGCCGCTGCCGAATTGGCGGGCAGCGTCGTGCTATATCTGTGGCGTGGCAGACGCTGGTCGGACCCCAACGGTAGCGATTCTCGGCGCAGGCGTTTCCGGTCTGTGCATGGGAATCCAGTTGAAGAAAGCTGGAATCGAGTCGTTCACGATCTTCGAGAAATCGGAGCGCGTGGGCGGGACCTGGTGGGAGAACCAGTATCCGGGCGCGGCGTGCGACGTGCCCTCGCACTTCTACTGTTACTCGTTCGAGCCGAATCCCGACTGGTCGCGGAAGTTCTCACCGCAGCCCGAGATCCAGCGCTACCTGGAGCGCACCGCGGACAAGTACGGCATCACGCCGCACATCCGCTTCGGCACCGAGATCGCGGGCGCGAGCTTCGACGAGCGCGCCGCGAAGTGGCGTGTGCGCACGAAGCAGGGCGAGGAGATCGTCGTCGACGTGCTCGTGAGCGGCACCGGCCAGCTCAACCGCCCGTTCGTGCCGGATCTGCCGGGGCTCGCGGACTTCGAGGGCAAGCAGTTCCACTCCGCGCGTTGGGACGCGTCGCACGACCTCACCGGCAAGAACGTCGTGGTGATCGGCAACGGCGCGAGCGCGATCCAGTTCATTCCGAAGGTCGCGGCCGTCGCGAAGAAGCTCACCATCCTGCAGCGCTCGGCGAATTGGGTGGTGCCGCGCGGTGACTACGCGTACAGCGAGCGCGCGAAGAAGCTCTTCCGTGCCCTGCCGTTCGTGACTCGCCTCTATCGGTACTTCTTCTACTGGCAGCTCGAGAAGAACTACATGGCCTTCGCGCGCGAGGGCTACTGGGCGCGCTGGTTCCACAAAGGCGCGTCGATGTATCTCGAGGCCGCGGTACCCGACCCGGAGATGCGCAAGAAGCTGACCCCCGACTACCGCATCGGCTGCAAGCGCATCCTGATCGACGACGACTTCTATCCGGCGCTGACTCGACCGAACGTCGAGGTCGTGACGAGCCCGATCCAGCGCATCGTGCGCGACGGTGTCGTGACCGCCGACGGCGTGCACCACCCGGCGGACACGCTGATCCTCGCGACTGGCTTCCGGGCGACGTCCTTCCTCGCGCCAATGCAGATCGAAGGGCTCGGCGGACAGAAGCTTGAGGAAGTCTGGCGCGGAGGCGCCGAGGCGCACCTGGGACTCACGGTCGCGGGCTTCCCGAACTTCTTCATGATGTACGGGCCCAACACCAATCTGGGTCACAACTCGATCATCTTCATGATCGAGTGCCAGGTGAACTACGCGCTGCGCTGCATCCAGGAGCTCGCCGGCCGCGGACTCGCGTATCTCGACGTGAAGCCCGAGGCGATGCGCAAGTACAACGAGGACGTGCAGGCCGAGCTCGCGAAGAGCGCCTGGGCCGCCGGCTGCAAGAGCTGGTACAAGACGGCCAGCGGCAAAGTGACCAACAACTGGTCGAACTTCACCGTCGCCTACTGGTGGCGCACGCGCCGCCCCGACCTCTCGCAGTTCAACTTGATGCCGCGCCGCGCCTAGCGCCGTGGAAATACAAGGCCACTGTGAGTCGCGCTTCGCGAAGGTGAAGGACGCGTTCGCGAAGAACTTCGCGGTGGGGAACGAGGTCGGAGCGTCGTTCGCCGCGACTCGGAACGGCGAGCTCGTCGTCGACCTCTGGGGCGGCTCCGCGGACCGCACGCAGACGCGGCCGTGGCAGCGCGACACGCTCGCGAACGTCTGGTCGATGACGAAGGCGATGGCCGCGCTGTGCACGCACATGGTCGTGGACCGCGGCCTGGTCGACCTCGACGCGCCGGTCGCGAGTTACTGGCCCGAGTTCGCCGCGAGTGGAAAGGAGCGCATCCCGGTGCGCTATCTGCTCTCGCATCAGTCGGGCCTCGCCGGTCTCTCGACGCCGATGCCCGCCGAGGACGTACTCGACTGGACGCGCTTCACCAGCGCGCTCGCCGCGCAGGCCCCGCTCTGGGAGCCGGGCACGCGCAGCGGCTACCACGCACTCACGTTCGGACACTTGGTCGGCGAAATCGTGCGGCGCGTCGACGGGCGCTCGCTCGGGCGCTTCTTCCGAGAGGAAGTCGCCGAGCCGCTCGGCGCGGAGTTCTGGATCGGCTTGCCCGAGTCCGAGGAGAGGCGCGTGGCGGAGATGGTCCCGCCCGATCCGCCGATGCCGCTCTCGGAGCCGCCCAAGCCCGGTGACTCGCACTACGAGCTGCGCCGCGCGCTCGCGAATCCGGCAGTCACTCAGGCGATCGCCAACACGCGCGCGTGGCGCGCGGCCGAGGTGCCCGCCGGGAACGGACAGGCGAACGCGCGCGGAGCCGCGCGCGCGATGGCCGCGCTCGCGTGCGGCGGCGCGCTAGACGGCGTGCGCCTGATGCGCGAGTCGAGCGTCGCCACGGCCATCACCGAACAGTGTTACGGGCGCGACCTCGTCCTGGGACCGATGCGCTGGGGTCTCGGATTCATGCTCGCCAGCCCGGACCTCCCGCTCTCGCCGAACCCGCGCACCTTCGGCCACGGCGGCTGGGGCGGCTCCTTCGCGCTCGCCGACTGCGACGCCCGCGTGAGCCTCGCCTACGTGATGAACCACATGAGCCCCGGAACGACCGGCGACAAGCGACTCGCCCGATTGCTGCGCGCGTTCTACGGCGGGCTTCAGTGACTCCCGCGGAGCTCGAGCGGCGGCGCGCCGCGCGCGAGGCGATCGTGCGCGAGCACATGGAGCGCGAGAACGCGCACGACTTCGACGCGGTGATGAAGACCTTCCGGCACCCGCGCTACGAGCTGGTCGCCACCGATCAAGTCCACGACGGCGAGACCGCGGTTCGCGAGTATTTTCGAGTGAGTCGCAGCGCGTTCCCCGATCAGCGCAACGAGCTCATCTCGCTCCGCCACGCCGAAGACGCCGTGATCGTCGAGCTCTGGCTGCTCGGCACGCACCTCGGGCCACTCGGCGCGCTCGCGCCGACGGGTCGTGCGTTCAAGAGCCGCATGCTCGCGCTGTTCATCTTCGAAGGCACCGGCTTGGTCTGTGAACGCGTGTACTTCGACCCGAGCTCCATTCTCCGCCAGCTCACTTAGGCGGGCGAGGGCTTAGAATCGGGTCATGCTGCGCGCCGACGAGCGCACGATCTTGCGCACGCTTCGCGACGACGACGCCGCGCCGATCTTCGCGCTGGTCGATGCGAACCGCGCGCACCTGCGCCGCTGGCTCCCGTGGGTCGACGGCGCGAGCAGCGTGGCGGTCATCGACGCGTTTCTGCGCGGCGTGCTGGAGCGCGCGGCGCAGGGCACGTCGCTCGAGCTCGCGATCGAGCACGAGGGCGAGCTCGCGGGCATCTGCGGCTTCCGCACGATCGACGCCGCCAACCGCGCTGCGGAGATCGGCTACTGGCTGCGCGCGGATCGCGGCGGGCGCGGCATCATGACCGCGTGCTGCCGGGCGCTCGTGCGCCACGGCTTCGAGACACTCGGGCTGAACCGCGTCACCCTCGCGGCCGCGGTCGAGAACACCCGGAGCCGCCGGGTCGCGGAGCGCCTGGGGTTCCAGCTCGAAGGCGTGCACCGCGAAGCGGAGTGGCTCTACGACCACTTCGTCGACCACGCGGCGTACTCACTCCTGCGCCGGGACCGACTCGCGGCGGCGCCCGGCGCGTGAAGCTGTACGCGCTGACCGCGCTCCTCTTCGCGCTCGTCGCGATCGGCGTCTCGGCGAGACTCGGCGAGCACCCGCCACGCCACCGCTCCGAGAAGCGGAGTGACGCGATCGTGCGCGAGATGCTGCGCACCGGTGAGTGGCTGATCCCGACTCTGGGGGGAACGGCGCACCTGCAGAAGCCGCCGCTCTACTACTGGACGGCCGCGGCCGCGGCGGAGATCGCGGGCGGACCGAGCGCGGCGACACTGCGCAGTGTATCCGCGCTGGCCGGCTTCGCGCTCGTCGCGCTCGTGTTCGCGTGGGGCGCCCGCGCGCTCGACCCCGCGATCGGGCTCGCTGCCGCCGCGGCGCTCGCCGCGATGGCCCAGTTCTGGATCTCCGCGCGGCTCGGCACCGCGGACATGCTGCTCGTGTCGTTCACGAGCGCCGCGCTGTTCGCGTTCGAACGCCTGTGGTCGAGCCGCGACCCGCGTCTGCTCGCGGTGTTGTCACTTTTCGTCGTGCTCGCGTTCCTCACCAAGGCGACCGCGGCGCTCGTCGACGTGCTCGTGCCGATCGGCGTCTGGCTCGCCGCCGAGCGCCGCCTCGCGCTCGCGCTGCGTCCCGTCGTGCTGGCGTGGGCCGCGCTCGTGAGCGCCGCGTGCCTGGCGTGGTACGCGGTCGCACTCTTGCGCGTGCCGGAAGCCCCCGCGCGTCTCTACGAGTTCTTCTTCGTGCCGCTCGGCGCCGGGCACAGCGACCTCGCGAGCGACCACTACCACCCGGTGTGGTGGTACCTGCCGCGCTTCCTCGGCGCCGCATTGCCCACCGTGCTACTTCTGCCCCTCGTGATCCTCGACGCCGTGCGCAGCCGCTTTTTTCGAGACACTCCCGTCCTTCGCTTCGCGGCGACGAGCGCGCTCTCCCTCTTCGTCGCCTGGTCGTTGATCCCGCAGAAGGGGCGGCACTACCTGCTGCCGATCCTCCCGCTGTTCGCGCTGCTCGCGGGGAACGCGCTCGTGGGCGCGGTGCGGCGCGAGTGACTGACCGCGCGCGCCGGCGCTGGATCGCGATCGGCTTGTTCGCGGCGATGGCCGCCGGCCTCTTCGTCCGGCTCGGGGGCGATCCGTTCGAGCGATCGTCCGAGGAGCGCTGCTTCGCGGTGGTCGGCGAGATGCTGCGCTCCGGTGACTGGCTGGTGCCGCGCCTCGACGGCGCGCCCCGACTGCAGAAGCCGCCCCTCTTCTATTGGGCCGGCGCGGCCGCTGCGAGTCTCTCGGGTGAGCCGGTCCTCATCACCCTGCGAAGTGTCTCCGCGTGCGCGGCGCTGGCGCTCGCGCTCTCGGTCTTTCTCGTCGGTCGCTCGCTCGGCGACTTCCCGACCGCCGCGTGCAGCACCGCGGTGCTCGCCGCCACGGCGCTCTTCTACGTGCGCGGCCGGGTCGGCGACGCCGAGATGCTGCTCGCGTTGCTCGTCTTTCTCGCGCTCGCCGTCTTCGAGCGACTCTGGCGCACGCGCGAGCGCCGGCTGTTGCCGCTGCTCGCCGTCCTCGTCGCGCTCGGCTTCCTGACGAAGGCCACCGCTGCGCTGCTCTGCGTAGTGACTCCGATCGCGCTCTGGCTGGCGCTGCACAAGAGCCTCCGGCTCGCTCTGCGGCCGGCAGCGCTCGGCTGGGGGCTCGCCGCGCTGGCGATCGGTCTCTCGTGGTACGCGGCGATCCTGCTGCGCGTGCCCGGCTCGGTCGAGCTGTTCCGCGCCTACTTGTTCGGACCGCTCGGCGCGCAGGCGGGGACCGACGCGACTCACTTGCGCGAGTTCTACTACTACTGGCCGCGCTTCCCGATCGTCGCCGCGCCGGCGGGGCTGCTCCTGCCATGGATCGCGTGGGAAGCGTGGAGACAGCGGCTCTTCCGCGACGATCCGGCGCTGCAGTTCTTCGCGCTCGCGCTCTTGTCACTGCTCGCCGCCTGGTCACTCGTGCCGAGCAAGCAGATGCACTACTTGCTGCCGCTGGTCCCGCTGCAGGCGCTCGTCGCGGGGCGACTCATCGCGGCGCGCTTCTTCGCCGCGAACGCCTAGGCCCAGAGCCGGACGATCTTCTCGCAGCGCTCGATGCGGCCGGCGTCGCCCTCGATGACGCGGCGCGCCTGTGTCTCGAGCTCGAGCATCTTGACGTGGATCCAGCGCGCGGCGAGCTCGATCCGCTCGGGCGCGTCATCGGCCTGGCGCAGGAGCTCCGACGCCACGATCACCGCGATCACCATCTCCGCGACCGCGCGCGCGGAGAGCAGCGCGTATCCGAAGTCACTGAGCAGCGCGTGCGCGGACGCCTCGATGCGCTCGATCCCGCCGACGACGCGCGCCGCAAACGGCGCGAGAACCGGTGACTCGAGCGCGCCGAGCTCTTTGCGCAGCTCCTCGAAGACGATGCCGAGCGCACCCTTGCCGATCTCCTTCAGCGCGAAGCTGACTTGTATCTCGCTGGTGCCCTCGTAGATCGTGGTCACGATGCCGTCGAGGTGCAGCTTCCCGACGGTGCTCTCCGCCATGAAGCCGATGCCGCCGTGCACCTGGATCGCCGCGCGCGTGATCTCGTCGCAGCTCTCGGTCGCGAGAAACTTCGCGAGCGGCGTGAACAGGCGGATCTGGATCTGATTGCGCTCGAGCACGCGTTGGAGCTCCGCGCGCTCGCCGGCGCTCGCGGCCTTCTCGCGCTCGAGCGTCGCGCGCAGCGCGTTCGAGTGATCGATCAGCGTCGACACGCGGTACAGGAGCGCGCGGCCGCCCTCGAGCGCGACGATCATGCGCGAGAGCATGTTCTTCATCAGCGGCTGATCGCCGATCGCCATGCCGAACTGCTTGCGCTCGCGCGAGTAGCGCACCGCTTCCTCGACCGCGGCCTCTGCGATGCCGATTCCCTGCGCCGCGACGCCGAGGCGCGCGTTGTTCATCAGGTCGAGCATCGCCTTGAAGCCCTCGCCCTTGGTCCCGATGCGCCAGGCTTCGGCGCGCTCGAAGCGAATCACCGCCGTCGGCGAGCCGTGCATGCCGAGCTTGTGCTCGAGTCGTTCGACGGACACGCGATTCTTCTTGCCGTCGGGCAGCACGCGCGGGCAGATGAACAGCGAGAGACCCTTCGTCGTGCTCTTCGACTGCTCGAACGTCTCGGCGTCGCGCGCGAGCACCAAGTGAATCGCGGCGCCGCCGTTGGTGATGAAGATCTTCTGGCCATCGAGATAGCAGCGCCCGCTCTCCTCGACGGCGCGCGTCGTGATGCCGCCGAGATCGGAGCCGGCCTGCGGCTCGGTGAGATCCATCGCGCCCTGCACCTCGCCCGCCACGAAGCGCGGCAGATACAGCTTCTGCAGCTCCTCGGACGCGTACTTCTGGATGTCTTCCGCGACGCCCGCCTGCAGCCCGATCACGGTCATGAGCGCCGCGTCCGCGCGCGCCACCATCTGGATCAAGACGTTCGCGATGAACGACGGCAGCTCGAATCCGCCGAAGCGCTCCCTCACACCGACGCTGACCAGACCCGCTTCGCGCAAGAGCTCATAGCCGTGGCGCACGTGCTCGGGCTGGATGACCTCGCCGTTCTCGAGGCGCGCGGGCTCGAGCCAGCCGGCGCGCGCCTCGGGCTCGAGCTTGGTGCAGATCTCCGCGCAGGTCTCGAGCAGGCTGCGAAGCGCGCCGCGTTCCGCGGCGACGTCGGTGCCGTCCCCTTTGCGCCGCGTGTAGAAGTCGTCCCAGTCGATCAACTTGTCGAGGTACAGGAGAACCGAGTCGTGGAGATAGGCGGGCATGTGACCTCACGAGAGTTCTGGCTATGATCGCCGGGCTCCCCGCCGGAGGTTAGCGCATGTACGTCGGTCGAATCGTCGCTGTCGGTCGCACGCGCGCAGGCGCGAACGCGGCGCTGTACCGCGTGTCGTCGCGCTCGTTCCCGAACCGCATGGCCGTCGAGGTCGAAGGGCGACTCGCGGTCGTGCCGCGGCCGGGTCACGAAGGCGATCTGCACAAGAACCCGTACATCGCGTACAACTGCGTGCGCGTCGCCGGTGAGTTCGCGATCGCGACCAACGGGAGTCAGACGGACCCGATCGCCGAGAAGCTCGCGCTCGGTGCGCCGCCGCGCGACGCTCTGGCGTCGGTGTTGCTCGCGCTCGACTACGAGAAGGACGCGCTGCAGACACCGCGCATCGCGGGCATCGTGCCGCGCGACGGCGACGTCGGCTGGCTCGCGATCGTGCGCCACGACGCGCTCGTGGTGAAGGCGGTTCCTCTCGAGGCCGGGCGCGCGTGGTATGTCGCGACCTATGACCACGACGATGTGCGTGACTCACAGTGTGTCGCCTTCGACGCCGCAGACGCGGAGGCGTGCGCGCGCTTCGCGGTCGACGGCGGCGCGTTCGCCGCGCTCGAGAAGCCGGTGACTGCGGCGGCCGCGCTCGCCTCGAGCCGCGGCTTCCGGCTGGGCACGTTCCTCGTCAATCCGTCGTAGCTGCGCGCCGATGAGGATGCAGATGCGTCCTCGTGAGGTGACCGCGTGACGACGGTGAGTGGCTGGCGTGGCGCACTCGCGGTCTATCGGAATCCACGCCAGCTGACGATCCTGGCGATGGGCTTCGCGAGCGGTCTGCCGCTGGCGCTCACCGGCGCGACTCTTCAGGTCTGGCTCACCGAGTCGGGCGTGTCACTCACCGACATCGGCCTGTTCGCGCTGGTCGGCTTCGCGTACAGCCTGAAGTTCCTGTGGGCGCCGGTGCTCGATCGCGTGCCGCTGCCCTGGCTCTCGGCGGAGCTCGGGCAGCGGCGCTCGTGGTTGCTCGTGATCGCGTTCCTGCTCACCGGCGCGATCGCTCTGCTCGGTCAGACGAATCCCGCCGTCGATCCGTGGCGCACCGCACTGCTCGCGGCGGCGGTCGCATTCCTGTCGGCGAGTCAGGACATCGTGATCGACGCGTACCGCATCGAGTTGCTCACGAAGGAGGAGCAGGCCGCGGGTGCGGCGGCGACTCAGTGGGGCTATCGCGTCGCCATCATCGCGTCGGGCGCTGGGTCGCTGTATCTCGCCGAGGCGTTCGGTTGGCCGCGGACCTATCTCGTCATGGCCTCACTGCTGAGTGTCGGCTTGGTCGCCGCGCTCTTCTCGTCGGAGCCGGCGCATCCGGCGGTGTACGGCTCGTTCATCCGCATGGCCGTCGTCGAGCCGTTTCGCGAGTTCGCGTCGCGCCCGCGCTGGCTCGTCATCCTGCTCTTCATCGTTCTGTACCGCCTCGGCGACGCGCTCTCGGGCGGCATGGCGAACCCGTTCTACGTGAAGATCGGCTTCTCGAAGCCGGAGATCGCGAGCGTTGCGAAGGTGCTCGGCGTCGTCGCGTCGATGCTGGGGATCGCAGCGGGCGGCGCGTTCGCGTACCGGCTCGGCATCGCCCGGGCGCTCGTCGCCGCCGGGGTGATTCACGCCGCCGGAAATCTCGCCTTCGTGTTCCAGGCATACATGGGTCACGACATCCACGTGCTCGCGCTGACGATTTTCGTCGAGAACTTCACGGGCGGGCTCGTGTCTGCGGCGTTCGTCGGATACCTGTCGACTTTGTGTCACCCCGCGTTCACCGCGACTCAGTTCGCGCTGTTCACGTCGCTGACGGCCGTCGGTCGCACCTTGTTCGCCTCCGGCGCAGGCTGGCTCGCGGAGCAGCTCGGCTGGCCGCTGTTCTTCGCGGCGAGTGCCGTCGCGGCGTTGCCCGGCATCGCCCTGGCAATCGCGCTCACCGGCGACGCGGGCGGCCTTCAGCTCTTCCGGCGCAGCAGCGCGAACCCGCCGAAATTGCCCTCGAGCTCGTAGTGAGTGACGAGATAGCGGTACACCTCGGGCAGCGCGATCGAGTAGTCGATTCCGTCGACCACGGTCGCTTGGTGGTACACCACGGCCCAGGCGGGATGAGCGCGCTCGAGCTGTGCGACCAGCTCCTCGCGCTGCGCGCGAGTGACTGCAAAGAGACCGAGCGGGTAGGACGTCGGCTGCGGTCGCTCGGCCAGGAAGTAGAGCAGCGCCTCGTTCGGAAAGACCCAGATCGGCTCGTCCGGCCTGGTCCGCACCCGTATCGCCCGCACGATCTGTTCGATCTCGGACGCGAACCAGTCCGGCATGAGCATGCCGCCCCCGCGCGGGAGCGCGAGGGCGCGGTAGCTCGCCGGGGCCCCGCGAACGAGTGACGGCGCCGTCGCCTCCACGATCGGCCACCAGGTCGCGAGCCCGGCTGCGCCGAGCAACAGAGCCCCGGACGCAGCGACCCGCCGCGTGACTGGCGCCGTGCGCGAGGCCGCAGCACAACAGGCGTCCTCGAGCAGTGGCGCGAGCAGCACGAGCGCCGGCGGCAGCGCGAACCCGAAGTGCACGTAGTCGGCCCGAGACAGCGCCGACGAGAACAAGAGCAGGCCGAAGACGAAGAGCGCGAGCTCGGTTGCGACGCGCGCGCTGCGGTCGCCCGACAGGAGCTTCGTCGCCGTCGCGAAGCCGGACACTGCGAGCAGGCACGGACCGAGATACCCGCGCAGCGCCTGACCGTTCCACGCGAGCTCCGGGAAAGGCAGCCCGCCGAAGCCGAGCATGCGGATGCGCGGAAAGAGGAACAGATTCTCGACCGTCGCGCCGAGCGCACCGATCGCGGCGACATACGCGACGAACGGCGCGAGCGCGGCGACACCGCCCAGTGTCGTCCAGGCGAGCGCGCGCACGCGGTCCGGGCGCAGGAGCTGCGCCGCCGCGACCCCGAGCGAGCAGGCGACGCCGACCTCTTGGCTGTACAAGATCGTGACTCCGAGCAGCGCGCCGGTCGCCGCGAGCCAGCGCGGCGCCGAGCCGCCAAACGAGCGACACAGGCACGCGAGCGCGCAGAGCCCGAGGCCGACGCGCGAGAAAGACCAGCTCATCGCCGGCACGGTGCTGCTGCAGATGAGCGCAATCACGAGGGTCGCGGCGAAGGCGCCGCTCCGGCTGCGCATGAGGCCGCGCAGCAGCAGATACACCCCGATCAGCACCGCGGCACTCACTCCGAGGATCCAGCGGCGCCAGATCACCACGGACGGCCCGAAGACTCGGAACAGGAAGACGATCGGCCAGGTCGCAAGCGGGCCGTAGAGACAGAACACGTCGCGCGAGAGAACGCCGCCGCGCAGCACCGTGTCGGCCCAGGCGAGCATCTCGCCCTCCTCGGACAGAACGATCCACGAGCCCAGCGTCGCGTACGGCGCGATCGCGAAGCGCGAGAACAGGACGAAGAGGACGACGGCGACGAGCCCCAGCTCGCGCGCGGTGACCGGCTTCGCCGCTCCGTGACTCTCGGCCGGCGGCGCTTCGCCCTGGCGCCCTTCGCGGATCGCCCAGGCGCAGTACAGGGCGACGCTCGCGCCGATGGCGCTCGCCATGCCCGCGAAGTAGGCGACCGTCTCGGCCGACTTCGAGTGACCCTGCAGGATCGAGAGACTCACGATCCCGAGTGCGCGCGCCGCGGCGACGTCGCCGCCGTCGGCCGGCAGCCAGTGCACGACGGCGCGCGCCAGTGCCGCGCCCGCGGCGAGCGCGAGCGCGGCCACCCACGGGCTCGCCGGCCGCGTCGCCGCGCGCCGCAGGCGGAGGCCGAGCTCGTCCACGGCCTCCAAGTCACTCGACCTCGGGCGCCAGCACGCTCTCGCCCGAGGCGTCCTCGCACCACGGCGTGAGTGGAACCCGGTCCGACGTGAAGAGCCGCATGCAGACGTTCTGCCCCTTGCACGGCGGAACCTGGGCGACGTGCAGACACGGCGAGCAGATCGGCGGGCGGTAGTGAACCTCCTCGGTATAGCCTTCGACGGGCTCGAGCAGAGTCGCCGGATCGGTCGGGCCGAAGAAGCTCGCGCTCGGCACGCCGAGCGCGCGTGCGGCGTGAATCAGCGCGGAGTCTATGCCGAGGAAGCGACGCGCGCCCGCGATGCGCGCGAGTGACTCCGCGAGCGTGAGCTCACCGCAGAGATTCTCGAAGGCGAAGTCCGCGCCGAACACGCCGCTCAGCGCGCTCGCGACCTCCTCGGACGTCGCGCGATCCGCCGCCGCTCCGAGAAACACCCAGCGCTTGCCCGCGAGCTCCGCGCGCCGCACCTGGGCATACGCGCGCCACTCCGCTGGAGGCAGGAGCCGCACCGAGGCGAAGTCCGAGCAGCCGGCACCGACGGCCAGATACTCGCCCACCTCGTGACTCGGCGCGCCGCCGACGCGTTCGAGCAGGTGCGCGCGGACTTCGGCGCGCGTCGCCGGGTGCGCGCCGAGCAGGCGCACCGCCGCCGCGTAGAAATGAAACACCCCGCGGGCGCGATTGAAGAAGACGAGGTGCGTCTGCACGTTGCGCCGCCAGTACGTGCTCTCGACGTAGAAGCCGATGCGGTTCCGAGCCAACGTGAGCAGCGAGAACACCGTCGTGAGCTGCGAGTAGACCTCGAGGTCGACGATCGTATCGACCCGCCGGCGCACGAGCGCCGCGAGGATGCGCGCTGCGCTCGCGATCAGCGCGAGCACGCCGCCGCGGTCCTCGACGCGCTCGATCCGGTCGAAGATGCCGATCAGCTCGGCGAACGGCGCGACCGGCGACCCGCACACGAGCGTCAGCGTCCGGTCGGGGAAGCGCCGCCGCACACCGAGAAGTGCCGGCAGCGCGATCAAGAGACTCCCGCCGCCCATGAGCTTCACGAACACGATCTCGCCGCGCGGGGCGCTCGCGTGGTCGCGGCGCATGAGCTTGCCGGCGAGCTGCGCGAGCGGTCGCAGAACTACGAGCAGCCATGCG
>Ga0326730_1000240_pt1 | contig 16465 bp, 17 predicted proteins | sample MHFSIPfraction_3_FD_207740 | JGI IMG/M metagenome (GOLD analysis project Ga0326730, IMG submission 207740) | Lab enriched peat soil microbial communities from Michigan Hollow, Ithaca, NY, United States - MHF7AN SIP fraction | ecosystem: Environmental > Terrestrial > Soil > Wetlands > Peat...
CTCTGGGAACGGTGGGTCATCCTCCACGAATTCCGCCTCGCCCGCCCCGCCCGCCCCGCCCGCCTCGCCCGCCTTGTCTGCCTTGCCCGTAACCGGAACCCGGCTATATCACAGGGCCGTGGTTGCCTTCAGAAAAGGCTTGTGATACTTTTCACAAGCTGGCCGGGACCCGTTCCACACATCCAACCGCGAGACCTATGGCGACCGAATCCGTTCTCCGTCCGGGCGAGCTCAAGGACGTCCTCCTCCGCGAAATCGAGAAGGCCGATCTGGCCTCGGTGGACCTCAACGAGGTCGGTACGGTGCTTGAGGTGCGTGACGGTGTGGCCCGGATTTACGGTCTCAACAAGGCCGTCTCTGGTGAGATGCTGGAGTTCACCGCAGCCGAGACCGGCGAGGTGGTGACCGGCCTGGCGTTGAACCTGGAGGAGGACAACGTCGGCGCGGTGGTGATGGGCGACTACCTCAAGCTCAAGGAAGGCGACGAGGTTCGCTGCACCGGCCGCCTGCTGGAAGTACCGGTTGGTCCCGCGATGCGCGGCCGGGTGGTGGACGCCCTGGGCCAGCCGGTGGACGGCCGGGGCCCGATCGCCGCGACCGGCGCCCGTGCGGTGGAGATGGTGGCGCCGGGCATCATCGTGCGGCAACCGGTGAAGGAGCCGCTGCAGACCGGCATCAAGGCGATCGACGCCATGATTCCGATCGGGCGGGGCCAGCGGGAGCTGATCATCGGCGACCGGGGCACCGGCAAGACCGCCATCGCAGTCGACACGATCATCAACCAGAAGGGCACCGGGGTCATCTGCGTGTACGTGGCGATCGGGCAGAAGCGCTCGACCGTTGCGACCGTGGTGGAGAGGCTCAAGGAGCACGGCGCGATGGACTACACCATCGTGGTCGTGGCCAGCGCCTCCGACCCGGCCCCGCTGCAGTACATCGCGCCCTATGCGGGCTGCGCCATCGCCGAATACTTCATGTACGAAGAGGGCACGGCGACGCTGTGCGTATATGACGACCTGTCCAAGCAGGCCGCGGCCTACCGGCAGCTGTCGCTGATCCTGCGCCGTCCCCCGGGCCGCGAGGCCTACCCGGGGGACGTGTTCTACCTGCACAGCCGCCTGCTCGAGCGGGCGGCCAAGATCTCCGAGAACGCCGACGTGGTGAAGCTGGATGCCCGCATCAAGAAGCCGGGCGGCTCGCTCACCGCGCTGCCGATCATCGAGACCCAGGCCGGCGACGTCTCGGCATACATCCCGACCAACGTCATTTCGATCACCGATGGCCAGATCTTCCTCACCACCGACCTGTTCTACTCCAATGTGCGGCCGGCGGTGGACGCGGGCATCAGCGTGAGCCGGGTGGGCGGCAACGCCCAGATCAAGGCGATGAAGCAGGTGGCCGGCCCGCTGCGGCTGTCGCTGGCCCAGTACCGTGAGCTGGAGGCGTTCGCCCAGTTCGGGTCCGAGCTGGATGCGGCCACCCAGCGGCAGCTGGCCCGGGGCGCGCGCACGGTGGAGGTGCTCAAGCAGCCGCAGTACGCCCCGGTGCCGGTCGAGAAGCAGGTGGCCATCATCTACGCGGTGGTCAACGGCTACCTGGACGACGTCGAGGTGGCCCACATCCGCAAGTGGGAAGCCGACTTCATCAGCTACCTCGAGGCTTCCCACCCGGCGGTGCTCGAGGGGATCCGCACCAAGCGCGCGCTGGATGACGATCTGACGGGCAAGCTCAAGGCCGCGATCGCCGCGTTCAAGCCGCTGTTCCGGGCCCAGTAATGGCCAAGGCGTCGCGCGCACTGCGCGGACGGATGCGCTCCGTCCAGAACACCCGGAAAATCACCCGGACGATGGAGCTGGTATCCACGTCCAAGCTCAAGCGGGCCCAGGATCGGGTGGTGTCGGCCCGGCCCTACGCCGCCGCCCTGGTGGAGGTCATCGCCGACCTGGTGACCCCGGATCTGGTCGAGCGCTTCCCGCTGCTTCGCCGTCCGGCGCCCCCTGCCAAGGGCGGGCCGAGCCGGGCCGCTCTGCTGCTGGTGACTTCAAATCGCGGGTTGTGCGGCGGATTCAACTCGAATCTGATCAAGGAGGCCCGCCGGCGGATCGAGGCGCTGGAGTCCCAGGGCTACACGGTGGACCTGCACCTGGTGGGCCGGAAGGGGATCGGCTTCTTCAAGTACCTGGGCCGGGCCATCGCCAGTCAGCGGATCGATATCGGCGACAAGCCGACCGCCGCCCACGCCGCCGAGCTGGTCGCCGGGCTGATCGAGGACTACGCGGCCGGCCGGCTGGCCAGCCTCGAGGTAGTCTACGCCAAGTTCATCAGCCCGCTCTCCACTCCTCCCACGACGCTGCGGGTGCTGCCGGTGGAGCCTCCCCCCAGGAAGCGGGGTGGAGTGCAGGCCGACTACATCCTCAAGCCAGGCGCCGACCAGATCCTGGAGCAGCTGCTGCCGCTGTACGTGCGGAACCAGATCTACCGCGGCCTGGTCGAAACCGCGGCGGCCGAGCATGGTGCCCGGCGGACCGCGATGAAGAACGCGACCGACAACGCCGGCGAGATCTTCGAGATCCTCAAGCGGACCTACAACCGGCAGCGCCAGGCGGCGATCACGCAGGAGATCGCGGAGATCGTGGGCGGCGCGGCGGCGCTGGAGGGGTAAGAGGCCGTTAGCCGTTAGCCGTTGGCAGAACGGTGAGGGGCTGGTGGCGGTTTGATTGGACCAGATCGAGCGAGAGAGCAGGCTCAGAGATTCTACCGCTAACGGCTAATGGCTAACGGCTAACGGCCATTCCAAGCACCCAGGTGAATCGCGACATGGCAACTGCAATCGGCACCCACAACATCGGCAAGGTCGTGCAGGTCATCGGCCCGGTCCTCGACGTCGAGTTCGAGCCGGAGCACCTGCCCGAGATCTACAACGCCCTGGTGCTGGAAGACAGCAGCGGTCCGCTGCCGATCCGGCTCACCGCCGAGGTGCAGCAGCATATCGGCCAGAACCAGGTCCGCGCGGTGGCGATGTCCACCACCGACGGGGTAGTCCGCGGGATGCAGGTGACCGATACCGGCGCCGCCATCGCGGTGCCGGTCGGGGCGGCGGCGCTGGGCCGGATCCTCAACGTGCTGGGCGAGCCGGTGGACGGCGGCGCGCCGATCCCCGCCTCTAACGAGCGCTGGCCCATCCATCGCGAGACGCCCAAGTTCGTCGACCTGGAGCCCAAGACTGAGATCTTCGAGACCGGCATCAAGGTCATCGACCTGATCGCGCCGTTCGTGAAGGGCGGCAAGATCGGTCTGTTCGGCGGCGCCGGGGTAGGCAAGACGGTGGTGATCATGGAATTGATCAACAACGTCGCCAAGGCTCACGGCGGCAAGTCGGTGTTCTGCGGCGTGGGCGAGCGCACCCGCGAGGGCAACGACCTGTACCTGGAGATGGAGGAGAGCGGCGTCATCAAGAGCTGCGCCCTGATCTACGGCCAGATGAACGAGCCGCCCGGGGCGCGTCTCCGGGTGGGCCTGTCGGGGCTCACGGTGGCGGAGTACTTCCGCGACGTCGAAGGGCAGGACGTGCTCCTGTTCATCGACAACATCTTCCGGTTCACCCAGGCAGGCTCGGAGGTGTCGGCGCTGCTGGGTCGGATGCCGAGCGCCGTGGGGTATCAGCCGACCCTGGCGACCGAGATGGGCGATCTGCAGGAGCGGATCACCTCGACCAAGAAGGGGTCGATCACCTCGGTGCAGGCGATCTACGTGCCGGCCGACGACCTGACCGACCCCGCCCCGGCCACCGCCTTCGCCCACCTGGACGCGACCGTGGTGCTTTCCCGGGCCATCTCCGAACTGGGGATCTATCCGGCGGTGGATCCGCTGGACAGCTCCAGCCGCATCCTCGACGCCCAGTACATCGGCGCCAGACACTACAACGTCGCCATCGGGGTGCAGCGCACCCTGCAGAAGTACAAGAGCCTGCAGGACATCATCGCCATTCTGGGCATGGATGAACTGAGCGAAGAAGACAAGCTGGTCGTGGCACGGGCCCGCCGCATTCAGCGCTTTCTGTCGCAACCCTTCTTCGTCGCGCAGCAGTTTACCGGCTTCGACGGGAAGCTGGTCAAGCTCTCGGACACCATCGAGAGCTTCGAGCGGGTCCTGGCGGGCGAGTTCGACGACCTTCCGGAGCAGGCGTTCTACATGGTCGGCGGCATCGACGAGGCCGTGGAGAAGGCCAAGAAGCTGGCGAGTTCGTGATGCGGGTCACGGTTATCTCCCCCGAAGCCGCCATCTTCGACGGCGAGGCCGACGCGGTCACCGCGCCGGCCTTCGACGGCCAGGTGGGCATTCTGCCCCGTCACGCTCCATTCATGACGCTCCTGGGCCGTGGACCGCTGGTGATTCGCGCCGGCGGAGTGAACCACCGGTTCGTGGTCGACGGAGGTTTTCTGCAGACGGTCAACAACACTGTCCGCGTGGTCGCGGAACAGGTGAAAGGAGATACGCATGCGTCGTAAGCTGGTGCTGGCGGTAGTCGCGCTGCTGCTCGGCGGTTTCGGAGCTGCTTCGGCCCAGGAACTGGATACTCCGATCTTCAAGGGACCCTATCGCGCGTTCAAGCAGAGCGAGCTGGGCGCCTACATCTCCGATCCAGGCGACGGCATCAGCCTGGCGCTCCAGGGCGAATACCGCCGGGCGCAGCGGAAGGGGCAGTTCGATTGGGGCATCGGGTTCGTCTACATGGACCCCTCCGGCGGCGGCGACGGCGTCTTCGGCATCGGTGCGGATGTGCGTGCCGGCATTGCCCGTCACTCGGCGGACTTTCCGCTCGACGCCGCGGTCACTGCCGGGTTCGGCGCCCTGTTCTCCAATGGCAACAACGGTTTCCTGGTGCCGCTGGGTGTGACCCTGGGCCGCCAGGTCCTGCTGGAGAACTCGAGCGTCAGCTTCGTCCCGTGGGTCCACCCGGTCATCGCGCCGGCGTTCGGTGATTTCTTCAACGACGTGCAGTTCGGTCTGGGTCTGGGAGTGGACATCAACCTCTCCCGCACCTGGGATGCCCGTTTGAGCGGCGCGCTGGGCGACATCGACGGGTTCGGCGTCGGGCTGGCGTGGCATAGATAGGCCCTTGGCCATTGGCCGTTGGCTGTACCGCGCAAAGCGACCCTCCCCGGCAACCTCGAGGAGGGTCGTTCCACAAGGAACTGCCGACGGCCGGCGGCCAAAGGCCAACCGCCAGCGTTGACTTATCCCTCAACCCGACAGTAGCTTGCGGCGCTTCTTGGCCGGCTGCTCGAATGGGAGGATTCATGCATCAGGGTCTCGCCCGCGTTCTGCTCCTCACAGCGCTGCTTGGCGGTGGTGCCGCCACCACCGTGGCCGCCCAGGTCACCGGCCTCCCCGTGCGCAACAGCGGGCTCAGCAGCGGTCTCACCATCGGCGGTGAAGTCGGGTTCCCCAACGCGGACTACGGCAAGGGTACGGCGTTCGGCGCCCGGGCGGCGCTGGGGTTCGGGCCGCTGGGCATCAGCGCGGTGGCTTCCCACTGGGACCCCAAGGGCGCCGTCGGATCCCAGACCGGGGTGGGCGGATATCTCAACCTCAAGGTGTTCGGCGGACCGCTGGTGCCGTTCTCGGTGACGCTCCAGGGTGGCGCCGAGTACGTCAAGAACGGTGGCGCCAAGCTGGTGCATGCCCCCATCAGCCTGGGGATCGCGCTCAGGATCCCGAATCCGGCGCTGGCGATCAAGCCGTGGATCGCTCCCCGGCTCGATATCCTCCATGCCTCTAGGTCGGGAGCATCCAGCAACACCGAAACCAATTTCGGCATCAGCGCCGGCGTCGATCTCAGCCTGCTCGGCGGGCTGGGCTTTGGAGTCGCCTACGATCGCACCTGGTTCGACAAAGGCGTAAACCCCTCGGTGTTCAGCGCCGGGGTGAACTACACCATCAAGATCCCCGGTCTCTGAAACAGTGAAGCAGTGAGCGGTGAACAGTGAGCCGGTGATTCCGCTCACCGCTCACCGTTTACTGCTTACTGCTCACACTCTCTGCGGATGAATCCGTGATCCGATTCTGGTGGCGCTCGCTGCTTCCCGTGCTGGTGCTGCTCGCCGGCGGCTGCGCCAATACCTTCGACGCGACCAGGCTCGGTGTCCCGGCGACGCTTGCCTCATCCGCGGCAGCCCCGGTTGAAGGCACCCGATTCAGCGTTACCAGCCGGGCCATTTACGGCCTGTGGGGCGTGGTGAAGTTCTCCGAGCCGTCCGTCCGGAAGACCCTGGCGTCGCAGCTGGTGGGGGGGAAGGAGATCGCGGATGTGCGCATCAGGGTGCGCAGCAAGTTCAGTGATGTGCTGATCACCGCGCTCACACTCGGCCTGGTGGTGCCGCGCGCCGTGACCGTGGAGGGCGTGGTCGTGGAGAAGTAGCCGGACGTCATGAAGGAGAGAAACACTCGCAGGGCCGGGATCACTCCCGGCCCTGTTCCGTTGCGACCAGCCCGAGCACCAGCGCGGCACACCGGTCGGCCGCTCCGCGACCGGCGAGCACCACCTCCCTGCCGGCGGCACCGGCCCGTCGCCGAGCCGCCGCGTCTCCGAGCCACTCCAGCCACTGGCGGGTGAGCCGGGCCTGTGGCTCCGGGCCCTCGAGCGGAACCAGGGCGCCCGCGGCGCGGAGGGCCGTCGCATCCCGGCTCTCGCGCCATCGCGGGCCGACGATAACGGGCACCCCCAGCGCCGCCGGCTCGAGGACTGAGTGGAGTCCCCTTCCGAACCCGCCACCGACGTACGCCAGCTGACCGAACCGGTAGAGTGGGGCCAGACCTCCGACGGTCTGCAGTACCGTCAGCGGGGCGTCGGCGGCCTCCGGACCTCCCCAGGACACTGGAGAGGGCAGGGCGACCCGGCGGGCCAATTCAGCCAGCCGGGTAAGCCCGTTCGGAGTGGGCTCATGCGGAGCGACCAGCAGGCGCGCCCGAGGCCACCGGGCCCGAACGTCCGCGAATGCCGTGAGCAGCATCGTCTCGTCCGGGCCCCAGGTGGATCCCGCCACCAGACGCGGTGCTTCCGCCTCGGCCTGGCCGGAACCGGAGAGGCGCTCGAGGACGCCGTCGTAACGTGGATCTCCCTCGACGGTGATCCGGTCGGGTCTTGTCCCGAGCAGGGCCAGACGCTCGGCGTCGTCCTGGCTTACTGCGCCAGCCCGGTCGACCAGGGCATAGGCCGACTCGAGCAGCGGGCGGACCGGCCATCGGAGCCGTCCGCTTCCGGGGCGTACGGTGGCCGCGATGAGCGCGAGCGGGATGCCCTGCCGGTGGACCTGCCACGCGAATTCGGGCCACAGGTCGAGCTTGCTGATCACCACCAGGCTCGGCTTGAGGGCTGACAGGAGTCGGCGCACCCCCTCCGGGCGATCCCACGGCAGCATCCCGTGGACATCCACCGGCAACTCCGCGGCGACCGGTATCCCCGAGGGACTGAAGCAGGTGAGCGCGAGCTGCCACGAGGGCCGCGCGGCCCGCAGGCGACGGATCACCGGCTCGGCCTGGCGCAGCTCGCCAGCGGAGGCGGCGTGCAGCAGGATCAGGGGGCGGGTGGGATCACGCTCCGAGTCGCCCCACGTCTGAAGGCGGGCCGCGCTTGCGGCGCGGCCCGCGATGCCGCGGGCCAGCTTCTGGCTCAGGCGGGCGGCGAGGGGGATCAGGGGCCAGGCGATGGCGCTGGCGAGCCGGTACACCCGGGCGGGGCGGGACATCGAGGGAATCTGATGTCTCCGGTGCTCGGGGCAAGCGCCGGTCTTGCCTCGAGGCCCGGGGCCTCCTAGTTTGCAATTGTCCGCCCGATGTTCAACCCCGTGAGAGGAGGTGATCCATTGTCTAGTGACAGTTGCATACGTGGCTCGAACAGGGCAAGCGATCGCCCGGTGAGTGCGTAAGTCGGTAGGGCCAACGCTTTCGTTGGCCGCATCACCGTAGAGCAGCGCACCGACCCGGGGATCGCCTCGAGTCCGATGCCAACAAACCGCGCCGTCCCGGTAGGCCCGCACAGCAGTGCGGGCCTACCGGGGCGGCGCGGTGGCTTTGTGGTGGTATGGCGCCAACACATGCGTTGGCGCTACCATCCGCCATGGCCAACTCCCCCTACTGGTCCGCCACCCGTGCCCCCCGTTACAGCCTCACCTTCGCGCTACCGCTGCTCCTGGCCTATGAGACCCTGGCCCGCCTGATCTCGGGTGACAGCGGCGTCCGCAACGGTGCAGACGTGCTGCTCCGGAGTCTGTTCGTGCTGCTGGGTGGCCGCCATGGACTCACCCTGTTCGCCGTCGTTCTCTTCGGGACCGGGCTCTTCCTCGTGGTGCGGGACTGGCGCAAGAGCGGTCCACCCTCGTGGCGATACTTCCTGGGCATGACGGCGGAGTCGGCGGTCTACGCCGTGCTCTTCGGCTGGGTGACGAGTGTGCTCACCACCCTGCTGCTCCACGGTCCGAGTGCCCTGATGCTGGTGCAGGGCACCTCGCTCTCGCTGCCGACTCAGCTGATGGTTTCGCTCGGAGCCGGGATCTACGAGGAGCTGCTGTTCCGGGTCATCCTGGTAACGGCCCTGGCGCGACTGGCGACGGCGGGGTTCGGGTGGAAGCCGTGGTCTGCGGGGGTGTTCGCGACGGTGCTGGGGGCGGTGGTGTTCAGCGCGTTCCACTATATCGGGCCGCTGGGGGACACCTTCCAGCTCGGCTCGTTCATGTTCCGGCTGGTCGCCGGGCTCTTGTTGAGCGGACTGTTCCTGCTCCGCGGCTTCGGGATAACCGCATGGACCCACGCGCTGTACGACGTGCTGGTGACGGTGCTAGGGAAGTGAGAGGTAAGCAGTGAGCAGTGAGCAATGAGCAGTGAGAAGTGAGAAGGGCACTGTCGTCCCGAGCGCAGCGAGGGATTCCCATGGATTCGCAGCCACAGGGATTCCTCGGTCGCTTCGCTCTCTCGGGATGATACCTTCTCCCCTAGCCGCCCTTCTCACTTCTTACTTCTTACTTCTCACTTCTTACTTCTTACTTCTTACTCCTCACTCCTCACTCCTCACGGCCTTGTCGCCTTCTGCTTCCACAGCGAATCCAGTATCTGCCGGTACGCCTCCACCGGCGCCGCGCCACGCAGCATCCCCACCCCTTCGATGTACACCGTCGGCGTGCTGGAGACGCCCGACTTTGCCGCTCCCTCGGCCTCGGACTGCACCAGGTCGCGGGTCTCGTGACCCTGCAGACAGCCGGTGAGGTCGTCGCGCGGGATCCCGGCGGAATCGGCCAGGGTGATGAGAAACGGGCCCGGATCCTTGAGCGGAGCCCACTTCTCCTGGTAGCTGAACAGCAGGTCGTGCACCGGCCAGAACTTGCCGATCTTCGCGGCGCACATCGCGAATTCGGCGGCGGCCGCGGCGTTGGCGTGAATCTGGGTGATCGGGAGGTTCAGGAAGATCCAGCGGACCTTCCCGGTGTTAATGAACTCCTTCTCGATGATCGGAAGCACCTCCAATGCCTGGCGCCTGCAGTACGGGCACTGGAAATCCGACATCTCGTAGATGGTGAGCGGGGCGGTCGCCACGCCCTTGGTGCGCTGGGCCAGCATGGGGTCCTGCGGCCCCGCGGCGGGTGGCCGGGTGCTCGCGCCGCGCACCGAGCCGAGCGCGATTCCGCCAGCGAGGAGCAGCGCGAGACCGGCACCCGCCCAGACGAGCGGCCAACGGGGCATGAGGGAGCTCCGCAGAAAGAGACTCAGTAGCGCGGCAGGCGGCGGCCGTTGCTGCGGTCGAGGACCATGTGATCGCCGACGATGGGCACGTTCCAGTACCACTCGCTGTACGGGTCCCATGCGTCCCACGAGCGGGCATAGACCCACCACGTTCCGCGCGGCAGCCGGAGGGTCACCTTGCCATCGGTCCCGGTACTGTCCCCGATCGGCTCTCGGCCGATGCCGGAGCCCAGCACCTTGGTGATACTGTCGTATCCCCGGTAGGTGCTATCTTCCCACCGCGACATCAGCTGCCGCAGGCTGTCGATCCCGGGAGACAGCTTGACCCGCGCGAGCGAGAGCTCCCGCTGGGCGTCATCCCGGCGTTTGTGCGCCGGGGCCGAGCTGTCGGATTGGCTGGCAAAGATGCGGTAGAGCGAATCGTACGCCGGGCTTTGGCGGGGCAGCGAGTCCAGCCGGGCCTTGAGGTAGCCGAGCGAACGCTCCAGCGCCTGGACCCGATAGGCCGCGGCAGCGTAGGCGCCGAAGGGACCGCGGAACGCGCTGAACAGGCTGTCCAGCTGCCGGGTCTCCCTCGCGGGACGCGGGCTGCGCGCCTCGTAGGCGGCGAGCAGGCTGTCGCGGTTGTACGGCAACGCCACGAGCTGCAGATGCGCCACGGGCGCATCTACTGAATCAGGACCGGGAATGGCGACTTCGATCTGGACCTCGCGGCCACCGCCACAGGCGGAGAGGGCGAGCACTGCAGGGATGAACCAGCGACGCACGAATACCAGGCTCAGGCAGAGGTGGCACAAAGCTATCTGCCTCCTGGGGCTGCTTCAACTCGTCCCACAGCTCCTGACCGCCCAGGCGGACGCCATCCGCCGGCTGTTCCCCGCCAGCCCCACCAACTACCTCACCGACGTCGCGGGCATCGTCGACCAGGGCTCGGCCGGCACGATCAACGACCTCGCCGCCAGGCTCCGCCGGGCAACCGGCGCCGAGCTGGCGGCGGTGACGCTGCCCACGATCGGGGACTACGCCCCCGGAGACGTCGCCCTGAATATCGGGCGGACCTGGGGGGTCGGGGCCAAGGGCGCCATCGGGGACTCGACCCGGAATGCCGGGGTGGTGCTGCTGCTCGTTCCCCGGACGGCGGACCACAAGGGGGAGATCTATCTCTCTACCGGGCGGGGAATCGAGGGGATCATCACCGACGCCACGGCTGGGCGCATCACCGACCTGATGCTCCCCGACCTCAGGGATGGCAACTACGGCGCCGCTCTGGTCCTGGGCACCCGGGCGATCGCCTCCATTGTGGCCAAAGGCTTCGGCGTCAGCGACTCGGCCCTCGCCGCGGCGGACCCGTTCGCGGGGCAGGACAAGGGCGGCGACGATGAGCTGAGCCCGATGGCGGTGCTGCTCATCGTCATTGTGATTGTCGTGGTGCTCTCGGCGATCTCCCGCGGAGGTGGCGGCCGGGGCGGGCGCCGGGGACCGTCGATCTTCTGGGGCGGCTCAGGCTGGGGCGGGGGAGGCTGGGGCGGAGGTGGATTCGGCGGTGGCAGCAGCGGGGGAGGGTTCGGCGGATTCGGGGGTGGCGGCGGGTTCAGCGGTGGCGGCGCCGGAAGGAGCTTCTAGATGAACGACAAGATCAGCCAGCAGCTCGATCGGTTTCTGGGCGAGCTCGATGCTGCCGGTGTTGGCGGATACCGCGCCCTGCTGCACGGCTCCGCGGCGCGGGACCAGCACATCCCCGGGTGGTCCGACATCAACGTGGTCCTGGTCCTGGACAGCATCACTACCGATACGTTGCGGCGGCTCAAGGCTCCGCTGGCCCGGTGGCGGGCCGAGACCGATGCCCTGCCGCTGCTGCTCACTCACGCGGAGTGGCTCCGCTCGGCCGATGCCTACCCGCTCGAGATCGCGGAGATGCGTACCGCCTACCGGGTGCTCCGGGGCGAGGACTCACTGGCCGAGCTCACCGTGGCGCCGGCGGACCTGCGGCAGGCGCTCGAGCGGGAGCTCCGGGGCAAACTGCTCCGGCTCCGGCAGGGCTACGCCCTGCTGGCGGATGAGCCGAAGCGCATGGGGGACTTCGTCCGGCGTAGCATTTCGGCGGTGCTCTTCCTGTGCCGTGGCCTGGTGCTGCTGGCGGGAAAGAAGCCGCCCCTCGACCCGGTGGATCTGGCCAACATGGCTGGACGGGTTGCCGGGTTCGACGGTCCCGCGCTGGCCCGGATCGTCACCCGCCGGGGAGTGACGGAGTGGGAATGCACCGAAGCCGACATGAGAGGCTATCTTGCGGCCGTGGAGCAGGCGGCCCGCTTTGTCGACAACTTCCAGATTGGAGAACGGGCATGATGCGGTCCCGACGGCTGATACCTCTGGCGATGCTGGCCCTGGCCGCGAGCGCCTGTGGCTACAACCGGATCCAGAGCCTCGACGAACAGGTGAACAAGGCCCAGGGGCAGATCGCCGCCCAGCTGCAGCGTCGGGCCGACCTGATCCCCAACCTGGTCGAGACGGTGAAGGGCTACGCCAAGCAGGAGAGCACCATCTTCATCGAGGTGGCCAATGCCCGGGCCAAGCTGGCCGGATCGGTGCAGAGCGGCAACCTCGAAGCGATGGCCGAGGCGAACCAGGCGCTCAATGCGCCGCTGGGTCGATTGCTTGCGATTTCGGAGAACTACCCTCAGCTCAAGTCGGACGCCAATTTCCGCGCCCTGCAGGACGAGCTGACCGGGACGGAGAACCGGATTGCCACCGCGCGGCAGGACTACAACGAGGCGGTCAACCAGTTCAACGCCTACATCCGCACCTTCCCCTATAACCTCACCGCCAAGGTGTTCGGGCACGGAAAGCCGAGGCCGTATTTTGAGGCGAAGACCGGGGCGGAGGAACCGCCGGCGGTGAAGTTCAACTAGAAGCGGAGCGGCGGGCCGGCGGACCAGCGGACCAGCGGACCGTCCGAACGACGAACGGGTGAGTTCCTCTTGGAACTCACCCGTCTTTCTACCTTCGGTCCGCCCGTCCGCCCCGTCCGCCTAGTCGGTCACCACGTCCGGCAGCACGTAGCGGAGCGGATCCACTGGCTTGCCATTGAGGTGCACTTCGTAGTGCAGGTGCGGCCCGGTAGCGAGACCGGTGTTGCCCACGTAGGCGACCACCTGACCGCGCTTGACGGTCTGGCCAGTCTGGGCGTCTACCTTCGAGCAGTGGGCGAACTTGGTGGTCAGACCGTAGCCGTGGTCGATCACGATCACGTTGCCGTAGCCGGTTTCCCACCCGGTCTTGATGACTCGCCCGCCGGCCGGAGCCTGGATTGGGGCGCCCATGGGCGCAACCACGTCGATGCCTTCGTGCGGCCGGAGAATGTGCAGGATGGGGTGCTCCCGCATCGAGCTGAACGCGCTGCTGAGCCACCCGGGGGTGGGCAGGATGCTGGGCATGGCCGCCAGCCGCTCCCGGTGATTCTCCAGGCTGTCCGAGGCCTCGCCGAACGAGGCGGCCAGCAGGTTGGCCCGGCGGATCAGGGCGGCGAGATCAACCCGCACCTCTTCGGCCCGGCGACCGAGTACACCGGCGCTGGCCAGGCTGTTGGGTCGGGCCGGCCCGGCAGGACCACCGATCCCCGCCAGGTGCACGGCGGGGTCATTGGGTTCGAGGTTGGCGAGCAGCCGGATACGGGCATCCCGCTCGGTGATGGTCTTGAGGGTGTCGGAGAGCAGCGAGAGCTCGCCGTGCAGCCGCCCGAGCTCGTCGGCGAGGCGGGCATTCTCCCGCTCCAGCGTTGCCGAGCGTTGCAGGTCGACGGAGTGCGAGACGGTACCGTACCCAAGCGTGAGCGCGACCAGCCCGACCACGCCGGCAAAGCCGGTCGCCGTCTTGAGCAGGCGCTGCGACACCTCGACGACACGCGAGGCGCCGGAGCCCGGAGGCACGACGACGAGGGTCCACTTCCGTTCGGACATGCGCTGACCTTGCTGTGGGTCTTTTCAGTATCGTCTTGGTATTGGAAAACCTGTGCCCAGAGCCCGTAACGGCCTCCGGTACCTCAGGTGGCGGGATAACATGCCCCCCGGTCCGAGGGGTGTCAAGGGCAGTTTGTCACGTACAAGTCCTTGACTGTCAAGGATTTGATGGGGGCGGTTTGGGGAAGAGCCCTTCAGGTTTGCGGACCTGGGCGCCAGTGATATTTGACCGCTCCGCCTGGCCCCAGGTCGGCGCGACCGCGGCATCCTGCCCGAGGTGTCGCCAAAGCTCGGCCGCCTTTCCCGGCATGAACGGCCCGGTCAGCACCGCCAGCCGCACCAGGCATCGGGCGAGGGCGGCCAGTGCGGCGTCGAGCTCCACCGTGCGCTCCTGCTTGGCGAGCGTCCAGGGCGCGGTTTGCACGATGAACTGATTGGCCGAGGTCACCAGACTCCACGCGGCCTCGGCCCCGGCCTTGAGATCGAACGCATCCATCGCCCGGACGTAGGCGGCCACGGCGGACCCGCCGGCCTCGTCCAGCGTGGTGCCCCCGCCGGCAGGTACGACTCCGCCGCGGTACTTCTCGATCATCGCGAGCGAGCGGGAGGCCAGGTTGCCCAGGCCGTCGGCCAGGTCGGCCAGGTAGCGTTCGTCGAACCGCTCCCAGGTGAAATTCCCGTCTCCCGCAAAGCCCACTTCGCGCAGCAGGAAGTACCGCAGGGCATCCGGCCCATGGCGGGCGATGGCCTCTCGGAGGTCCAGCCGGACACCGGCGCTCTTGGAGAAGCGGTCGCCGCCGTAGTAGATGAACCCATGGGCCCACACCCGCTCCGGCAGCGCCTCGCCCGCGGCATGCAGCATCGCGGGCCAGATCACGCAGTGGAACCGGGTGATGTCCTTGCCGATCACATGCAGTTGAGCCGGCCAATGCGCGGCGGAGCCCGGGAAACGTGGCGCGGTCCAGTAGTTGGGCAGGGCGTCGAACCAGACATAGGTCGTCTGGGTCTCGCCGTCGCTGGTGGGGCGGGGGAAGGGCACGCCCCAGCTGAAGCGGCTGCGGCTGGCGGAGACGTCTTCCAGCCCCTGTCGCAGCAGGCCCAGGATCTCGTTGCGGCGGGTGTCCGGCTGGATGAAATCCGGCTGCCGCTCCATCAGCTCCTGCAGGAATCCCTGGTAGCGCGAGAGGCGGAAGAACCAGTTCCGCTCCTCCACCCACTCGAGGGTACGGGTCGGATGCAGGACGCACTTCCCGTCCACGATCTCGGCCTCGGTCTTGAACGACTCGCACCCTACACAGTACCAGCCCGAATAGCTCCGCTCGTAGAAATCGTCGGGGTTCCGCTGGAAGATCTTCTCGATCAGCTCGCGGACCCCGGCATGATGCTCGGGCGCGGTGGTCCGGATGAACTGGTCGTTGGAGATGCCCAGCTCGCGCCAGGTGGCCTGAAACGCGCCCGCCACCTGGTCGACCAGCTCCTTGGGGCTTACCCCACGTTCGGCCGCCGTCTGGGCCACCTTCTGGCCGTGTTCGTCCATCCCGATGAGGAACCAGACGTCATCGCCCCGGAGCCGGCGATACCGCGCGATGCAGTCGGCGCCCAGCTTCTCGAAGGCGTGCCCCATGTGGGGGTCGCCGTTGGCATAGTCGATGGCAGTTGTGATGAAGAACCGGGCCACTCAGGCCTCGGGTGCTGGAGTTGAGCTGGGGGCTCCGCCCTGGCCCTGTCCGCCACGTCCCCGCCGTCCCCGGCGGCGGCGGCGCGAGCGCCTGGGGGCATCCGAGGGCGGGGTCTGGGCCTGCGGCTGATCCGGCCCGGGGCCTGAGGGAGGAATTTCGGCCCGGGGCGGCGCGGGCGCGGGCTGTGGCGTGGCCAAGGGCGCGGGCTCGGAACTGGCGGGCGTGCTCGGGGGGCCTGCCGGCCGGTCCGGCCGCGGGCGCCGGTCGGGCCGGGCAGCCCGCCGGTCGGACTCCCGAGCGGGCGGGGTGGCGGGAGCGCTCTCCGGTCGTCGGGCGGTCGGGGTCCCCGGTTGGGCGGCCGGTCCGCAGGATGGGGCGTTCTCCATCTCCTCCTTGAGCTGCACCAGCGGGATTATCCGGGCGCCATGCTCCTCGCTCCGCAGGAACACCCGCTCGCGGAAGATGTCGACCGCGATCACCTTCTCCCTTCCCACCGCGGTGTCGAGCGCCTTGCCTTCGCGGGGGAAGCGGCGCCGCGCCGCGACGTAGAACTCATGCTCGTACTTGAGGCAGCAGAGCAGGCGGCCGCAGCCGCCGGAGATCTGGGCCGGGTTGAGGGAGAGGTGCTGGTCCTTGGCCAAAGCGAGGCTGACGGGGGAGAGATCCTTGAGCCAGCTGGAGCAGCAGTACTCCCGGCCACACCGGCCCACGCCGGTGAGCCGGGCCGCCTCGTCCCGCACTCCGATCTGGCGCAGCTCGATCCGAGTGCGGAACAGGCTGGCAAGGTCCCGCACCAGCGCGCGGAAGTCGACCCGCTTCTCGGCGGTGAAGTAGATGCTGAGCTTGGCCCGGTCCCACTGCCACTCGGCGTCGCTCACCTTCATGTCCAGCCGGTGCTGGCGCACCTTCTCCAGCACCTGTCGCCGGGTGTCTTCCTCCGAACGGCGCAGGTCGTTGGCGACCCGGATGTCGTCTTGAGTGGCGCGACGGAGTACGGAGCGAAGGGCGGCGGCGGAAGGCGGGAGACCGGCGGGCGGGGCGGGAGGGGCGGGCGGGGCGGACAGTTAGACGGAGGAGACGGCCAAATCCACGGAC
>Ga0326730_1000241_pt1 | contig 16427 bp, 14 predicted proteins | sample MHFSIPfraction_3_FD_207740 | JGI IMG/M metagenome (GOLD analysis project Ga0326730, IMG submission 207740) | Lab enriched peat soil microbial communities from Michigan Hollow, Ithaca, NY, United States - MHF7AN SIP fraction | ecosystem: Environmental > Terrestrial > Soil > Wetlands > Peat...
CGCGTCGATGACATCCTGGTAGGTCCGGCTGCCGGCCGACTTCACGAACATGAGCTTGGCCGGCCGGGAATCGAAGATCGCGTGGATCTGGGTGTCCAGCTGGTCTTTCGGCACCGGCTGGGTATTGATGGCATAGCCGCCGTCCTCCAGCAGCTCCAGTACGATCTGGTTCGACTGCGCGTTCGACTTCGTCGCCGTCTCCTGCGGCGGCACCTGGATGTCCAGGGCCATGCGCGCGAGCGGCTGCGACACCATGAAGATGATCAGCATCACCAGCATGATGTCGATCATCGGGATGACGTTGGGCTCGGAGCTGACCTGCCCCGCTTCCGCGGATGATCCGCCGGCCATAAGTCAGTTCTCCTTGACGGCCGCGTCGAACAGGCCGCCCTGTACCTTGGGCTCGGTGATCGCCGCCATCACCCGGGCGCCGGACCGGCGCGCCAGCTCCACGGCATCCTGGATCCGGGCGAACTTCAGCTCGTTGTCCGCCTTGAAATACAGGATCTTGTCCTCGGAGCGGGCGGCGTACATCGCCTTCAGCTGCTCCTCCAGCACGCCGGCATCCACCGGTCCCTTGCCGTTGAGGAAGTACTGCCCGCCGGCGTCGAGCCCGAGGATGATCTCGTTCTCGCCTTCGGGCCGGGAGTCCAGGTTCTTGCCCTTGGGCATGGTGGCCTTGAAGCCGGCCGCGATCAGGGGAGTCACGATCATGAAGATGATCAGCAGCACCAGCATGATGTCGATCATCGGGATGACGTTGGGCTCCGCCTTGACGGTGCTGCGTCCGGCACTACCCGCCGATATGGCCATGACCGCTCACCGCCTTCTGGGCCTGGAATTCCTTGGTGAAGATCGACCGGCCGAACTCGCTGCCCACGGACTTGATCAGGTAGTCGATCAGTTCCTTGGAGGAGTAGGTCATCTCGACCGTGAGGTTCTCGATCTTGGTGGTGAAGTAGTTGTAGAACCACACCGCGGGGATGGCGACCATGAGGCCCATGGCGGTCGTAATCAGCGCTTCGGCGATACCGGCCGAGATTCCCGCCAGACCGCCGGAGGCGCCCGAGGCGGCCATGCCGGTGAAGGCGGTGACGATACCCATCGTGGTGCCCAGCAGACCGACGAACGGCGCGGTAGCGCCCACCGTGGCCATGACGCCCATGCCCCGCTTGAACTCGGCCAGGGTGATCAGCATCTGCCGCTCCACCGCCCGCTCGGCCGAGTTGATGTCGGCGGAGGTGATGGTGGCCCGGTCCTGAATCAGCGGCTTGACCTCACCCAGCGCGCCGCCCAGCACTCGCGCGATGTGGCTGCCCTGGTTCTTCTCGGCCAGCGCGATGGCCTTCTCCAGGTTCTCCTCCTGGATCGCGCGGGAGAACTCGGGGGCGAACTTCTTGGTGGCGTTCTGGCTCTTCCGGATGGTGATGAACTTGGTGATGGCCACCGACAGCGACCACAGAGACATGATCCCCATGATCACGATCACGCCGCGGGCGAAGGTGCCGGCCGCGTCCCACAGCTTCAGAATGTCAATGCCGTGTTGCATGTCTCAACGACCTCCGTTGGGAGTTACTGAGCGACCTTGAAGGAAACCGCCTGCTGCACCAGCACACGCACCGGCTGTCCGCGGGACGAACCGGGCTTGAAGGTGCAGCCCGAGGAGGTGATCCCCTGCTTGGCAGGCTCCTCGAACGCCTTGTGGGTGGAACTCATCACCTTGACCGACGCGGCATCGACATGCCCGTCGGTGTTCACGATAAACTGCATGACGACCTTGCCCGGGATGCCCGCGGAGGCCATCACCGGCGGGTACTTGCCCTGGCAGGCAGCCCCGTTGAGGGCCTGGGGCGTCTCGTCCACTTCTGCGGCGAGGAACACTTCGCCCTCGATCACCGGCCCCGTGCCGCCGGCCACACCCGCCGCGATGCCACCTTCGACACCCTTACCGGTGAAATCCTTGGGATCGAACCGCTCGTTGAGATTCACCGGCGGGATCTCGGTCGGGATGTTGTCGGGCGGGGACACCACCTGGAACCCCTGCGGCGGCGGATTGGCGCTCACCACGACCTGCTCCGGCGGAGGCGGGGGCGGGGCGGTTTCTGGTGGCTTCAGGAACACCATGGTCGTGTCCACGGCGATGTCCTTGATCACCTCCGCGGCACCCTGGGTCGCCTTGACGGCGCCGAACAGGATGCCGGCGTGGATGAACAGGGAAATCACCTGTTGCTTGACCGACGGCCTTGGCTTGCGACCAGATTCGATGAGGTGTTCGAACAACTCATCCTCCGTGGGAAAGGCGGTGCGGGAAGCTACGGTGCGGCCATTGCAGCGCAACGCCGCCAACATGACAAATCGATGACAGACCGATTAGCGCTGCCGAGGTTGTACCGGCCTTGCTGCGGAGCCTGCCAATGTAACGCGCAACCGCGTCTCACCTGCACACGCGCGCAGGGGGAAGGGAGTGCGAATATAGGGAAGCGGCGGGATTGCGCCAGACTGGCACGGGCGCACCGTGTCGTCCGTCAGCCGTCCGGGGAGTCCCGGTGATCGGCGACCACCCCTCCGGCCGGAATACCGGGAATGCCTTCCACAGGATCGATCGGGCCACCGGTGGCCGCTCGGGAAGGGCTCTTGGGCAGCGTCACGGTAAACACCGTCCCGCGGGCCAGGCGGCTCTGGACGGTGATGTGCCCGCCGTGCGCCTCGGCGATCCACTTGGTGATGGCCAGGCCCAGCCCGGTGCCGGGCCGCTCCCCGGTGCGAGAACGCGCCGGGTCGACTCGGTAGAACCGGTCGAAGATGTGGGGCAGCTCTCCCGCGGGAATCCCGATCCCGTTGTCTCCAACCACGATGGCCACCGCTTCGCCCTGGTCGACCAGGCCGAGACTCACCTTGCCGTCCGAGGGGGTGTACTTGATGGCGTTGGTAACCAGGTTGAGCAGCAGCTGGCGAATCCTGCTCCGGTCGACCGCCACGATCACTGCCTCCGCGGGCACCTCGGTGCGCACGTGGATGCTGTTCTCCTCCCCCAGGATCCCCGCGGTCTCGGATGCCTCTCCCAGCAGCTCGCGCAGGTCGACTGGCTCCACCGCGAGGCGAGCGTCGCCCTCGTCGGCCCGGGCCAGGGTGAGCAGGTTCTCCACCATTTCGCTCATGCGGTGAATTTCCTGCAGGACCTCCTCCAGGGATTGCAGCGCCTCGGTGGGAGTCCGGGGATTGGTCATGGCCCGCTCCACCCCCGCCCGCAACACCATGAGCGGAGTCTTGAGCTCGTGGCTGGCGTCGGCGGTGAACCGGCGCAGGCTTCCAAAGCTGGCCTCCAGCCGCGCCAGCATCCGGTTCATGGTGCCGGCCAGCCGGGCCAGCTCATCGGCCGAGACCGGGGCGAGCCGGCGGTGCAGGCTCCGGCCGTCGGTGATCGCTTCCACCTCGTCGACCATCCCTTCGAGCGGCCGCAGGCTGGTGTCGGCCAGGACGTAGCCCAGCCCGATGCTGCCGACCAGAATCACCGGGGCAATCACCAGCATGGCCTTGAGCAGCTGCCCGGCCCCGAAGGGCACCGCGTCGATCGGTGCGGCCACGACCATGCTGGCCGTGTCGGACCAGATTCCCGGCAGCGGCACCCGGGCGTAGCGCAGCGCACCGTTGCCCTCGATCTGCACCTCGCCGCTGTGGAACCCGCTCCGCCCGGTCCCGGCAGCGACCGTGGCCAGCTGCGACAGGGCCGCTCCGCTGAACAGCCTGAGCGCGGCGGCGTTACGGTAGATGGGGACCTGGTCGGGGTCGAAGATGACGACGTGGTCCTGCACCGCGCTCAGGTAGCCGCCGACCTGGTCGATCGCCAGGGTGGGCGGCTGGCCCGGCGCGAGGGTCCGGCCCGACTGCCGCTGGAAGGTGATGAAGTACTGGGCCGCGAGGCTCCCTTCGAGCCGGAGCCGATCATCCAGCTCCCGGACGCTCGATCGCTGGCGCTCGAAGTACAGCGCCGACCCGAAGGCGCCCACCGAGGCCAGCAGGGCGATGGCGTACCAGAGGGTCAGGCGGGAGCGGATGGAGGACATGGGAGCCGCCAGCGTTCAGCCGTCAGCCATCAGCACGCCAATCCGGGAGTCCGCCACCAGCGGGAGAGCTGATGGCTGAAGGCTCACGGCTGATGGCTCACGCCTTGATGACATACCCGACCCCCCGCACCGTATGGATCAGCCGCTGCTGCTGGGCGGCATCGACCTTCTTCCTCAGCCGGTTGATGACCACATCGACGATGTTGGTTCCGGGATCGAAGTGATAGTCCCAGGCGTACTCGGTAATGAGAGTGCGGGACATGACCCGGCCGGCGTGGCGCATCAGGTACTCCAGCACCGCGTACTCCTTGGGCGTGAGCTCGAGCCGTCGGCCCGCCCGGGTGACCTCGCGGGTGCCGAGATCGAGCTCCAGGTCCGCCACCCGGAGACTCTTGGGGGCAAGCTGCTTGGGGCGCCGGCCCAGCGCCTCGACCCGGGCGAGCAGCTCCTCGAACGCGAACGGCTTGGTCACGTAGTCATCCGCGCCGGAGCGGAGCGCCTGGACCTTGAAGTCCACTGCATCCTGGGCCGTGAGCACCAGCACCGGCGTAGTGTTGCCCCGGTCGCGCAGGGTCCGCAGCACCTCGAATCCGGTCATCCCCGGCAGGCGCAGATCCAGGATCACCAGATCGTAGTTGCCGTGCGAGCTGGCAGAGAGCGCCTCGTTCCCGTCGGGGACGAGATCGGCCTGGAACCCCTGTTCCTGCAACCCGCGGAGCACATACTGGCCGACGGTGCGGTCGTCTTCGACTACCAGGATCTTCACGTGGGCGGGCTCCTGAGGAGAGGCGTCAGGCGTCGGGCGTCAGGCGTCAGCCAGCAGGTGCTCGGAGGCGGGGGCGGAGACACGCGGCGGGCCGCTCCCTCCCCCGTGGACTCGCCCTCCTGTCGGGACGGGCAGATTCTCAAGCCCAGCGCCGAATGCCGTTCCCTGACGCCTGACGCCGGACGCCTGACGCCTCCCACCTATTCCTTCCCGGCCACCGGCAGGAACACCCGGAACACCGATCCCCGCCCCGGTTGGCTGTCCGCCGCGATCCGGCCGCCATGCTCGGCCACGATGCCGTAGCAGACGGAAAGCCCCAACCCGGTACCGCGCCCCGGGGGTTTGGTGGTGTAGAACGGTTCGAAGATCTTGGTCAGCTCGGCCCGCGGAATGCCGGCCCCGGTATCCTCGATCTCCACCTCCACTTCGTCCTCGTGCACCGTCCCGGCCTGGGAGCGGACGGTGAGCGAGCCGCCCTCCTCCATGGCGTCGAGGGCGTTCAGCATGATCGCCATGAACACCTGGATGAGCTGCTCCGCGTTGGCGTGCACCGCCGGCAGATGCTCCGCCAGCACCCGGGTCACCTCGATCTTGCGGAAGCGCTCGTGGTGCTTGAGCAGGAACAGGGTGTCTTCCAGAATCGTGGAGACATTCACCGGCCCCTTGGCCTTGCCCTTGGGCCGGCTGAAATCGAGCAGCCCATCCACGATGCCCTCGCAGCGCTGCACCTCCTTGTCGATGATCTCGAGGTACTCGCGCACCGCGGCCTTCTGGGCCGGCGGCACCGTGTCCTCCACCCGGTTCTCCAGCGCCGCGATGCAGGCTCCGATGGTAGCGAGCGGGTTGTTGATCTCATGCATGATCCCGGCCGCCAGCTGGCCGATGGCAGCGAGCTTCTCGCTCTGCAGGATCCGCTGCTGGGCCACATGGCCCTCGGTCACGTCTTCACCGATCGTGATGACGTGGGTGATGGTCTCGCCGTCCTGCCGCATCGGGATCTTGCTGATCCGGTAGTACTTGGGCTCGCCGCCGACCGCCACCTCCAGCTCCAGCTGGCGGGCCTGCCCGCTCTGGAAGACCGCGTCGAACTCTGCCCGCAGCTGTCCCGCCGGCTGCCGGGTCAGCACGTCGAACACCTGTCGGCCGACCACCTCGTCCCGGCGGAGGCCCTGGGAGCCCATCTCCCGCTTGCGGTTCCAGATCTGGATACGATACTCCCGGTCCACCACGTACAGTCCCACCGGCAGACAGTCGATGACCAGGGTAATGAAGCGGCGCTGTTCCTCGATTTCGCGGGAACGGAGCGCGACCTCGTAGGCGAGGTCTTCCGACAGCTCGATGGAGGCGAGAAACGGAGCCAGGATGTCCGCCACGATCGGCAGCAGCCGCTCGGTGACCCCGGCATCAGGCGTGGGAGTGATTTCCAGCAGGCCGAGCCGCTCTCCCTCGTGCAGCAGCGGCAGCCGATAGGTATCCGGGCCGGCATCGGGCAGCACGGCAAAGGAGCGACTGGTCCTGGGCGCGCCGACCGGCCGGGGAGCACCGATCGCGCGCAGTGTGGTCGCGTTCGGCTCCCGGAGCCAGAGCTGCACCGCCCGGACGCCGAGCCCCTTCCTGAGCGCATCGGCAACCAGGGCCAGCGTCTCCTCCGCACCCAGCCCGGTGTTGAGCAGCTGCGCCACCGACCCGATCAGCGTCAGCCCGGCATCCGCCTGATCAATCTCGCCCGTAACCGTCATGCCTCTCCTGTTGCCGCGGGCCGATCCACCACCGCGTCCCAAATGAAATATCGCCCCCTCACCCGAAAGACCGGCAGGGCGGGATCACGCCGGCACCGGGCTGGGAGACTTCACCCGCTCGGGGTCCCTGCCCCGGAGCCGGGCGCCCAGCGCCGACAGGCCCAGCCCAGCGGCGCCGAGCGCCAGCCAACCTGCGAGCACCAGGCGGAGCCGGGCGAGGCCGCTGGTATCCTGCTGCAGGGTCAGCTCCAGGCCGCCCTGGCTTCGCGGCGTGGCGGCCACGATCGTCAGGTTGGGGCCCACGTCGCCCCGCCCCCACGCTACGTCGGTGGGCGGCGTGACCGCCTGCCGGAACGGCCGCACCCGTACGTCCACCGCGATCTCGGGAAGCATGGCCTGGCGCACTCCGGGAGCGGTGGCGGCCACCTCGATCAGCCGTTTGAGCGTGAGCAACCGGGTTTCGGCCGCCGTACGGGCGGTCTGATGCACGCTCCACCCCAGGTCTACGGTCAGTATCGCCAGGAAGCCCAGCGCCGACACGAACGCCACGACCCGCCAGCGTCGGTCGACTTCACCGAGGAATACCAGGACCGCCAGCACGGTCCAGGCTGCAGCGAGGCCGGTGAGAAACCACGTCCTGAATGACGGCACCTGCGGCCGAACGCTGCCCCACGCCGCCACCCAGCCGAGCATGCCCCAGCGATCCCGATCCAGGAACGGCACCAGCGCCACCCGCACCCTGGCGTGCGGAGCGATAACCCCCTGGCGTCCCTCGTCCAGCAGGCGCAGCAGGGAATCGGGCACCGGTACCAGGCCGATGGTATCAGGCAGGAGCGGCACCGCGCCAAGCGAAAGCTGCAGCCCCCCGGGCCAGAGTGAGGCGCGCGCGAGATTGTTTACCGCGGAAAGCAGTCGCGCCGGATCGTAACCGTTGGCGCCCCCGGCCGGCACCACCACCGACAGATACGCCGCGGCGGTGCGGGCCAGCGCGGCATCCGCCCGATCCAGCTCGGTCCGCTCCGCCTTGCGGGCGCTCAGCCACAGTCCGACCATGGAGATCGCGGCGATGACCGGCCCGGCCAGCAGGAGCCAACGGCGCGAATTCACTTGAGCGAGTCCCGGCAACGAGAGGGCATGGCAATACGCGAAGTAAGTTGCCTGCGTCCGCGAGGCGCGCAAGATTCAGGTGTTCCGCGTTCCGAGTTCCGCGTTCCGCGTTGCCCCGGATCGAGAGACGCGGAACGCGGAACGGGGAACGTGGAACGACCGGAGGTGTGACATGACTACCCTGACAGAATTGACCCCCTGGATCAACGGTACCCACCTCCCGCTCGACGGCCGGGGAACCGATCCGATCCGCTTTCCTTTTACTGGCGAAACCGCCGTGCTCGCGGTCCAGGGCACCGCGCGGGACCTCGAGCAGGCCATCCGCGCGGCCCAGGCGGGGTTCAAGGCCATGCGGGCCCTGCCGCGCCATGCCCGGCGCGACCTGCTGGTGCGGATCGCCGATGGGCTCACCCGGGAACGCCAGGCGCTGGCCACCGAGTTGGCGCGAAGCTGCGGCAAACCCATCACCCAGGCACTGGGCGAGGTGGACCGCGCGGTGATGACCTTCTCCTTCGCGGCCGACGAGGCGCGACGGTTCGGCGGCGAAGTGGTACCGCTCGACGTGGACAGCCGTACCGTCGGCTACACCGGGCTGGTGCACCGATTCCCGGTGGGGCCGATCAGTGCGATCACCCCGTTCAACTTCCCGCTCAATCTCCTGGCCCACAAAGTGGCGCCCGCGATCGCGGTGGGCTCCGCCCTGGTGGTGAAGCCGCCCCCACAGTGTCCCCAGCTGGCGTTCCGCCTCGGTGAGATCATGAACGAGTGCGGGCTCCCAGCCGGCGCCTATAACGTGTTGCACCTCCCCATCCCGGTGGCGGAACAGCTGGCCACCGACCCCCGCTTCGCCATGCTCACCTTCACCGGCAGCCCGACGGTAGGGTGGCATCTCAAGAACGTGGCCGGCAAGAAGAAGGTGTGCCTGGAGCTGGGGGGCAACGCCGCCGCGGTGGTGCACGAGGACGTGGCCGATCTGGACTGGACGGCGCAGCGGCTTGCCCTGGGCGCCTTTGCCTACGCCGGCCAGGTCTGCATCAAGGTGCAGCGGCTGCTGGTACACCGCCCGATCTTCGACCGGTTCGTGGAGAAGCTGGTTGCCGCGAGCGCCGCCCTCCCTGCCGGCGACCCGCTCGATCCCAGGACCGTGGTTGGCCCCATGATCGACCAGGCCGCCGCCGACCGGGTGCAGGCCTGGACCGAGGAAGCGATCGCGGCCGGAGCGAAGGTCCTGCTCCCGGCGCGGCGGACCGGCAATGTGCTCACTCCGGGTCTTTTGACCGAGGTCCCGCGCGACGCCAAGGTGTCCTGCAAAGAGGTGTTCGGCCCGGTGAGCATCGTGGCGCCCTATGCCGACTGGGCGGAGGCGATGGCGGAGGTGAACAACTCCGACTTCGGCCTCCAGGCTGGAGTCTTTACCCGCGACGTGAACCGGATCTTCCAGGCGTTCCACACACTGGAAGTGGGCGGCGTCATCGCCAATGACTTCCCCACCCTGCGGGTGGATAACTATCCCTATGGCGGGGTGAAGGATTCCGGTTTCGGTCGTGAAGGCGTGCGCTATGCAATGGAAGAGATGAGCGAGCCCAGGATGCTGGCGCTGAACCTGGCGCGCTGAGCAGGAAGGCCCGGCCTGGCTGGGGGCGCCGGGCGAGCGCGGCACCCAGGCCCTCACCTTCGCTGAAGCTCCTCCGCAAGGGAGTCACGGAACAGCGTGTGCTCCCGCTCCGACGGATCCAGCTGCATCGCGCTGTCCGCCTCCGCGATCGCCTCCGGCAGGCGGCCCAGGGCCCTTAACGCCAGCGCAAGATCGTGGTGCGCCTGCGCGCGGATGATCGAATCGCGCGCGGTCGCCGCCGCGCGGAGCAGTGGCAGCGCCTCCGCCGGCGCTCCCTGCGCGAGTCTGGCCTCGCCCAGCAGCAGACTCGCCCGCAGCCGGTCCTCACCGCCGGGGCTCTGCGCGGCGATCGTGGCCGCCCCGATCCCCTCGTCCTGGCGGCCCAGGCGGAACAGCGCCCACGCCCGGATCAGCTGGATTCGCCCCCGCAGCGAGCGCTCGTCGATACCGATCGCCCGGGCCTCGAGCCGGAGTGTCTTGGCCCGTGGCCCCGGATCGTCCAGCAGCCGGAGACTGGAATCCGCGAGCGCCAGGCTGCCGGTATTGTCCCCGTTCGACAGCCGCAGGTATGCCCGCGTCACGAGCGCGGGCGCGAAGTTCGGCGCCTCCGCCAGCGCCGTTTCCGCCGCGGCCAGATCTCCGCGCTCGCGCGCCGCGTCGCCCTCGAGGAAGGCGGTGACCTCGCGGGTGTCGTCGGGGGTCCGCGCGATCTCGTACCCGCCCCACAGCAGGCCGCCGGACAGCACCGCCGACAGCACCAGCGGGACCGCCTGCCCCCTGAGCAGCACGGCACACAGAATCCCGCCCGTCAGGCCGCCCAGATGCGCCGCATTGTCGATGGTGGGGGTGACGAAGCCAAACACCAGGTTGTACACCGTCCACATCCCCAGCGAGCGGAGCGCGGTGGGCGGGATCCGCGCGGTGGTACCCCGCCAGCTCAAATAGAGCGCGGTGCCCAGCAGGCCGAAGATCGCCCCCGAGGCGCCGACTCCGATCGCCGAGTTGAACGCCCAGCTCGCCAGCGAGCCGGTAACGGCCGAGACCAGGAAGGTCGCCAGGAACCGGGCCCGGCCGAGGACCGGCTCGGTCAGGCTGCCCAGGACGAACAGCGAGTAGGAGTTGACCAGCAGGTGGACGATGCCGCCGTGCAGGAATGCCGCGGTGAGGAGCCGCCAGTACTGCCCCGCGGCGATTGCTCCGTTCTCCTTGGCGCCGAACCGGTACAGCCGGAGGAGGAGGGCGTCCTGATTCCCCGGCAGAGTCACCAGCGCCATGAGCCAGCAGAGCGCGATCAGGCCGGCGGTGACCGCGGGGACTCGGAACCTGCCGGATGGTGTCACGCGGCTCCAGTCGCCGGGGATGTCAGGAGGGTACGGTCCGCGCGGGGCGGGGATAAGCGTGCGGCGCGGGCCTAGTCGTGGTAGACAACTTCATGCACATCCTCGACGGTGAACGCCACCTGCTCGGCGCCGAGCTTGACCTGATCCACGGTCACCGGTCCCTGGCCGGGTCGCTCCCGCAGCCGGAGCCGGAGCCGGATCGGGGGGCCGGCGCCGCGGCGGACCATGATGACGGTGCGCTTGGGACGGCGTGCAGGATCCGGTCCTGGCGGAAGGCGCGGAGCTTGCGGCTTCGGAGAGCGTCCAGCGCCCGCTCCAGCTCCGCGTCGTCCCCGCCCGCGGCGAGGATGAGCCGCACCAGCCGGTTCCCCCGGACCTCAAACCTGAAGTTGTGACCGGCCGGAAGCGACGTCGATGGAGGCCACTCATCCCAGACCTGGGCGGGTGGAGCTGGGGGGGCCATACCGTCCTGCGTCACACCCTCGGGGGCCGATGGCGCTCCCGCCCCGCCGGCCGGGGTATCAGGAGAGCCGCTTGAGCTCAGCGAGCAGATCGGCGTTCTGCCGCCGGGTCTTCGGAGTCTCCTCGGCGAAGGTCCAGCGCACGATGCCGGCCCGGTCGATGATCACGTAGGCCCGGTTGGAGAAGAACAGGTCCTCCAGCAGAGTGCCGTACTTGCGGCTGACCTCGCGCTTGAAGTCACTGAGCAGGTCCGCCCCGATCTTCTCCTTGGCCTTGAACTCCTTGAGCGTGGGGACCGAGTCGACGCTGATCGGAAGGATCACGGTGTTGGCACTCTGGAACTGGCTGAGGTCCTCGGTGAAGGCGCACATCTCCGCGGTGCAGGTCCCGGTGAACGCGAGGGGGAAGAACGCCAGCACCACGTTCCTTCCCTTGAGCGCCGAAAGCGTCACGTTGGAGCCGGAGGTGGAGGCCAGGGTGAAGTCGGGCGCCGGAGCGCCGACGGCAGGAAGGGGCATTAGTCAGGGCCTTCGCAGGGTCTTGTCAGTTTGTGAGAAGTGAGAAGTGAGAAGTGGAACGGTGGTACCCCACTTCTCACTTCTTACTTCTCACTTCTCACTTCTTCGCGTACCGCTTCCCGACCTCGGTCCAGTTCACCACGTTCCACCAGGCGGCAACGTAGTCCGGGCGGCGGTTCTGGTACTTCAGATAGTAGGCGTGCTCCCATACGTCACAGCCGACCAGCGCCGCCTTCCCTTCCATTATGGGGCTGTCCTGGTTGGCCGTGCTGTATACCTCGAGCGAACCATCCTTCTTGCGCGCAAGCCAGCCCCAGCCGCTGCCGAACCGGGTGGTGCACGCCTTGGTAAACTGCTCCTTGAACTGGGCAAATCCGCCGAACGTCTTGCCGATGGCGTCGGCCAGGGGGCCCTGCGGCTCCTTGGCGCCGCCCGGCGCCATGATCTCCCAGAACAGGGTGTGATTGAAGTGACCGCCGCCGTTGTTGCGGACCGGGCCACGGATCGCCTCGGGGATCGCGTCCAGGTTGCCGATCAGCTCATCCAGCGATTTCGACTGGAGCGCGGCGTGGGGTTCCAGCGCGGCATTCAGGTTGTTGACGTAGGCAGCGTGGTGCTTGTCGTGGTGGATCCGCATTGTCTGTTCGTCGATGTGCGGTTCCAGCGCGGTGTAGTCGTAAGGCAGGGGGGGAAGTGTGAAAGCCATGGCGCTCTCCGGCGGAGAGGGACAACGATGGCCGGAAGGAATCTCCGGCGAGAGAGTCGCAAAACCTAAGGGTGGTGAGAGCGGGGGTCAACGCGCCGGTGAGTCACCCTCGTCCCAGCAGCGTCGCCGCAAGCGCCGCCGCAAGCAGCACGGTGTAGACCGTCTGCGCCTGTAGCGCGCCGGCCAGTATTGTCGGCGCGAGGCCCGCCCCGACCACGGTCGCCCCGGCGACCATCATCCGCCCCAACGGCTCGGGAAGCACCAGCCGTTTCCGGAGACCGAGCAGCGCGAGGAGGACCAGCAGGACCACCCCGGCCCACGCGGCGGCGGGCCGGAGGCAGATCAAACCCGCCGTGGCAAGGGCCATGAGCGCGAGTTGGAGCGAACCTGCGCCCGCGGCATACCACCCGCCCACCACCAGCAAGGGGAACACCACCGGCTGCCAGTGCCGCGTGCCCTCTGGCAGGATCGGGGTAACCAGCAAGACCAGCAGCGCCGCACCCGCCAGGGGCGTGGCAGGCCCGCGGGCCCGGGCGTGAAACGGCCACAACTGGAGCAGCGGCAAGGCCGCACCGATGAAGCCGAGCGAGGCGCCTAGCTCGAAGGCGGGGCTGAACGGACCGTCGCGCAACTCGCTCAACGACAGCGGGACCTCTCCTGCGACCTGGATCAGGAAAGCGCTGCTCAACGCGAGCAGCACCAGGCCCCCGATCACCGACCACGGCCAGCGGGTCGATAGGCCCAGCCTTCGATCGAGCAGCACACCGGTGATCGCCGTGCCGAGGATCGCGCCAAGCAGAAGGATCAGGTGGGGCGAGACCAGCGCGACCGCCGCAAGCGCCGCGTGCGCGCCGAAGAGCCACCGCTCGGTCGGGCCCCAAGGCCGGCCCGGTTCCCCCTCGATCGACCCGAACACCGCACGATCGAGCCGGCGGAGGCGATCTCCCAGGCTGAGCGGCCGGGCCAGACCGCCCGACAGTATCCCCACCGAGGCCAACATGGCCGCGGCAAGCGCCGTTCTGGCCGGGCCGCCCGCAAGCGCCAGGGGGATCGCAACACGGCCAGCGGCCACAAGGAGCAAAACGGCGGCGGCAACTGCGCCAGCGCGACGCCCCCCCGGGAGCTCCCCGCTCCGGATCGCGATACCGGCCAGCGCCAGCGGAAGCAGCAGCCCGATCAGCAGCAGGGCTGCGGTAACGGAGAGATAGGTCCGAGGCAGTCCGGCTCCGCGCCAGTCGGGGCCCCCCGCGACCTGCAGGCTCGCCAGTCCCAGAGCAGTGAACACCGCGCCGGCCAGCGCCGGGCGGAAGCGGCGGGGCGGGAGGAACAGCGACAGGACCGCAATCGCGAGCATCGGCGGCAGGACAGTGAGATTCATGGCCCTGATCCTAACCGAGCCTCCCGCCGATGCGAGCCATCCGCCGGTCCGGTGCTGGCGGCCTCCCGGACCCGACGGTATATCCATCGCGGAGCCACCAACCTGCCGGGAGGTCCGCCATGCCACGTTCCGCCAGACTCCTCGCTCTGCTTGCCCTCGCCTCGCTTGCATGCGCCGATCCCGCCGGGCTCGATCCGGCGGCGATCACGACCGCATCCAATCGCGGCAACGAACCGCACGGTGCGGGCCGGATCACCGTCATGTCCCGCAATCTCTACGTCGGAGCCGATGTGGATCGGGTGATCGGGGCGCTGGCCACGCCCGACCCGGCGGATGACATCCCCGCCCTGCTCGGGGCGGTCGCAGTGGTACAGGAGACCGACTTCCCCACCCGGGCCAAGGCCATCGCGGGTGAGATCGCCCGGAACCGGCCCGATGTGGTGGGACTGCAGGAGGTCTCCCGGCTCGATCTCGATCTCACCCAGCTCGGTGGGACCACGGTGATCCACCTCGACTTCCTCGCCATCCTCCAGGAAGCGTTGGCGGCGCGCGGCCTGTCCTATCGGGTAGCGGCCACGGTCCAGAATACTCAGGCCTCGCCCGTGCCCGGCATCAGCCTCACCGACTTCGACGCCGTGCTGGTCGGACCACGGGTCGAAGTAGGGCCGGATCCGGTCGCCAGGAACTACAGCCACAACATCGGCACGGTTGCCCCGGGCGTGAGCATCATCCGCGGGTTCATCCAGATCGACGCCAGCGTAGATGGCCGGCACTATCTGGTGGTGAACACCCACCTCGAATCGGGTGGCGCCACCGGACTCCCCCAGCTCCGGGCCGCCCAGGCGCTCGAGCTGATGAGCGCACTCGGCAGCGCCGCGCCGGCGATCCTGCTGGGCGACTTCAACGACGTGGCCGGGTCGCCGATGCACCAGGTGATCGTCGGCGCCGGATTCCTGGACGTCTGGGCCGACCTGCACCATCGGGCCCCGGGGTTCACCTGCTGCGAGATCGAGAATCTGTCGAACCCGCGGCCCGACCTGGACCAGCGAATCGACTACGTATTCACCCGCGGCACCGGCACCCGGCGTGATCCGGTGAAGGGTGAAGTCCACCTGGTCGGGGAGCGTTCACGAGACAGGGTGCGCGGACCGGTCCATCCCCTCTGGCCGTCCGATCATGCCGGCATCGTGGCCACACTCATCACCCCGCCGGCGTGGGGGCTGGCCTTCCGGTAGGGAGGCGTGAGACGTGAGACGTGAGACGTGAGACGTGAGACGTGAGACGTGAGAAGTGCGGAGTGAGTGGCAAGGGTGAGCAGGGCATTGAGGCTCGGAGCCCCGGGAGACCCCGTCATCCCGGGGCTCGTGCCACAGGCCTGGGTGGTCCCGAAGCCCGCGTTGGTTCCCTTCACGCAAGAGAACCCGCGCGGAGAGACCACCCTGCCTGATTCAAACCCCCGGGAGGGATCGCCCGGGGGTTGTCATTTCGGTGAGAATCCCCAGCATGTGGCCGCGTTCATTCAAGGCGCGGTACTTCAGCCACGCTTTGCCTCTCATCCGGCTCAATTCCGGTGAGCCAGGTGGGCCTGTTCCTTGCAGATCAATTAGGTTGCGTTCTATCGGCAACTTGACCTCTCAATTGAGCCCATCGTGCCTCTCGCCTTCGTCCACCTTGCTCTGATCACCACCCTCGGCGGCACGACGGGCGGTGTGGGCCCGGGCGACGGCACTCCAGTGCACACCGCCGCGGCCGCCCGGCCGGTGACCGGGGATGGCCGGGAGAACGTTGCGGCGCTCCGCTACCTCGAGGCGGCGAACGCATTCCCGTCCCTGGGCGAATGGATGATTCGCCGGGCCGCCCTCACCACTACCGACAGCCTCGAGCGCCGGGCGCTGTACTCCAGGATCCACTCGCCCGTCGTCCTGGCCCGGCTGCTCGAGACCGAAGCGGCCGCCCGGGAGAACGCCGGGGACCTTCGGGGAGCGGCCCTGCGATACGACTCACTCGGACGGGTGATCGATGCCACCCGCCTCCGCCTGGCGGTTGCGACCCGGCCCGCCGAGCGGACCGCGCTGCGCGAGACGCTGGTCGCGTTCGCCGAGCAGCGGGCCGGGACTCCTGAGGTCGAGGATGCGATCGCCCTCCTCTCCGCGTCGAAACTGGCGCCGACCGCCCAGGAGGCTCTCATCCTGGCCCGGGCCGCCAGCAAGTCCCGGCTGGCCTCGCGAGCGGTGACGCTGTATCCCCGCCCCATTGCGGCAGGGCTGGCCTCGCCGGCCGACCGGCTCGCGTATGGACTGGTCCTCGCCCAGGTGGGTCGCCATCGCGAGGCGATTGCGGCGCTCCGCCGAGTCCCGGCCGGGTCGGCTTTGGCACCGGAGGCAGCCTACCAACGGGCCGTCTCACTCAACCGGATGGGGCAGCGGACGCCGGCGCTCGCCATCCTCAAACGGCTGGGACAGGGTGATGATTCCGCCCTCGCCATGAAGTCGCTCTTCCTGGCCGGCGACATCGACTGGCGTGCGAACCAGGACGACCAGGCTCGCGCGGCCTGGCTCACGCTGGTGCGCCGCTTTCCATCGAGAGAGCTCGCTCCCCGCGCCGCTTTCCTCGCCGCCCTGGTGCAGTGGGAGAACGGGCACCAGCTCGAGGCAGCGGAGGAATGGGAGCGGACTCATCAGGTATACGGCGGTCAGGATGGTCTCGCAGCAGGCTACTGGGCCGGCCGTGCC
>Ga0326730_1000246_pt1 | contig 16299 bp, 15 predicted proteins | sample MHFSIPfraction_3_FD_207740 | JGI IMG/M metagenome (GOLD analysis project Ga0326730, IMG submission 207740) | Lab enriched peat soil microbial communities from Michigan Hollow, Ithaca, NY, United States - MHF7AN SIP fraction | ecosystem: Environmental > Terrestrial > Soil > Wetlands > Peat...
GACACGCGTGTGCGGCAACGAGATCGACTTCGTGAAGCAGTCGCGCGACCAGGGACTCAGCGTGCGCGTGTTCGTCGGCGGGCGCGGGGGACTGTCGTCGGCCGTGACTCGCACCTCGGATCTCGCGCGCGACGTCGTGGCCCGCACCGCGGCCGACGCAGTCGCGCTGGCGCGGGCGACGGTTCCCGACGGCTGCGCCGGTCTGCCCGACGGCGGCTTCGCGACCGACGTCCCGGACCTCGGACTCTTCGAGCCGCGCGACCGCCCGTTCGATCCCGGCGCGCGCATCGCGGCGGCGCGCGCGATGGAGAGCGCCGCACACGCGGTCGATGCGCGCATCGGAGACTCCGAGGGATCGCAAGCGAGCTCGAGCTATGGCGAGATCGTCTGCGGCAACAGCGCCGGCTTCCTCGGCGAGTACGCCTCCGCGCACCACGCGATCGTGGCCGAGTCACTCGCGCGCGGCGAGACCGGAATGCAGCGCGACGCGTGGTACAGCTCGGCGCGCCGCTGGGACGCGCTCGAGTCGGCGGACTCGGTGGGCCGCCGCGCCGCAGAGCGCGCGCTGCGCCGGCTGGGCGCACGCCGCGTACCCACGTGCGAAGTGCCGGTCATCTTCGACCCACTCACTGCGCCGAGTCTCTTGCGCCAGCTCGCGGGCTGCGCGAGCGGCTACTCGATCTACCGCGGCGCCAGCTTTCTCGCCGGCAAGCTCGGCCTGCGCGTCGCGAGTCCCGCGGTCACGATCGTCGACGACGCGCGCCTGCCCGCCGGTCTGGGCAGTCGGCCGTTCGACGGCGAAGGTCTGCCGACGCAGCGCTATCTCTTGGTCGACCGCGGTCGACTGGCGAGCTACGTGCTCGACACGTACTCCGCGCGCAAGCTCGGGCTGCGGTCGACCGCGAGCGCGGTACGCGGCGGCGGCGCGTCGACCTCGAACTTGTGGCTCGAGCCTGGCACGAAGACGCCGGAGGAGATCATCGCCGCAACGAAGCGCGGACTCTACGTCACCGAGCTCATCGGCCAGGGCTTCAACCCGGTCACGGGTGACTACTCGCGCGGCGCGGCGGGCATGTGGATCGAGAACGGCGAGCTCGCGTTCCCGGTCGAGGAGATCACGATCGCCGCGAACTTCGCGCAGATGCTGCGCGACATCGACGTGATCGGGAATGACTTGGTCTGGCTCGGCGCCACGGCGGCGCCGACCCTGCGCATAGCGCGCATGACCGTCGCCGGAGAATGAGAGGAGTCCCCCGATGACCACCCTTTTCGACTTCAAGCAGAAGACACTCGACGGCAAGGACAAGAACCTGGCCGACTTCAAGGGCAAGGCCGTGCTGGTGGTGAACGTCGCCTCGAAGTGCGGACTCACTCCGCAGTACGCGGGTCTGCAGAAGCTGCACGAGAAGTACGCGGCGCGCGGTTTCGAGGTGCTGGGCTTCCCGTGCAATCAGTTCGCGGGCCAGGAGCCCGGCAGCGCGGCGGAGATCGCCGACTTCTGCGAGCGCAACTACGGAGTCACTTTTCCGATGTTCGCGAAGATCGACGTGAACGGCGCGAACCGCGCCCCGCTCTACCAATGGCTGACCTCGCAGCCGACGCAGCCCGACGGCGCCGGCGACGTGATGTGGAACTTCGGCAAGTTCCTGCTCGACAAGCAGGGCAAGGTCGTCGCGCGCTTCAACCCGCGCGTGGCGCCCGACGCGCCGGAGCTCACTGCGGCGATCGAAAAAGCTCTCGGCTAAGCGCCAGTCAGCGTAGAATCGCCGGATGACCCCCGACGATTCGACGGCGAAGTATCACGGCCTGAAGGTCGACAAGGACGTCCACATTCCGCTGCGCGACGGGAGTTACATCGTCGCCGACGTCTTCCGTCCCGACGGCTCGGGCCAATTCCCGACCGTGATGACGCTGGGCCCGTACTCCAAGGACATTCACTTCCGCGACTGGAACAAGACGTACCCGTACTCGCGCCTGCCCGAGCGCGGGCCTTACATGCACTGGGAGACCGTGAATCCCGAGTGGTGGGTTCCGCAGGGGTACGTGGTGATTCGCGTCGACGGCCGAGGGACCGGGAAGTCACCCGGCCGGGTGCGGCGCCTGTCGGACGACGAGGCTCGTGACTACTACGACGCCGTCGAGTGGGCGGGCACGCAGCCGTTCAGCAACGGGCGCGTCGCGGTGATGGGAATCTCGTATTTCGCGATGAACGCGTGGCGCGTCGCCGCGCTTCAGCCGCCGCATCTCGCGGCGATCGTGCCCTGGGAAGGCGCGGTGGACACGTATCGCGACGCGAGCCGCCACGGCGGCATCTACTCGAACGGGTTCAATCGCCGCTGGGCGAGTCACGTGCGCGAGCACGAGACGTCTACTGACTCGAAGCCCGCGCCGCCTCAGCCGCCGACGGGAATGGCTCCGCCGGAGCTCTTCCATCCCGCCGCGTATCACATTCCCGATCTCGCGAGCATCCGGGTTCCGCTTCTGTCCGCGGGAAACTGGGGCGGCTTCGGCCTGCACCTGCGCGGCAACGTCGAGGGCTTCCTGGGCGCGGGCTCGCAGTTCAAGTTTCTCCAGATCCACTGCGGAGATCACATCGTTCCCTTCTACTCACTCGAGGGACGCTTGCTCCAGAAGCGCTTTCTCGACTACTGGCTGCTCGGGATCGACACGGGGATCACGCGCGAGCCGCGCATCAAGCTGGCGATCCGCCGCGGAGGCGACCGCTACCACTGGCGCTACGAGAACGAGTGGCCGCTCGCGCGCACGCAGTGGACCGCATACCACCTCGACGCGGCGCGCGGCGCGCTCGACACGAGCGCGCCCGCGAAGGAGTCGACCGTGGCCTACTCGGCCGAGCTCGGTCTGCCGCGTGAGTCGGCGTGCGCGACCTTCTCCCACGAGTTTCGGAGCGAAACCGAGATCACGGGCCCCGTGAAGCTCCGGCTCTGGGTGTCGTCGTCGGGCGACGACGCCGACCTGTTCGCGATCGTGCGTAAGCTCGACGCGCAGGGGCGCGAAGTCACTTTCCAGGGCTCGATCGCGCCGGGATTCCCTGCGGCGTACGGCTGGTTGCGTGTCTCGCACCGGAAGCTCGATCCCGCGCGCTCGACCCCGCACCGGCCCTATCACACCCACGACGAGATACAGAAGGTCGCTCCGGGCGAGATCGTCCCGGTCGAGATCGAGATCTGGCCGACGAGCATCGTCTTCGAGCCGGGAGAGCGCCTGGTGCTCGAGGTCGCAGCCCACGACGAGCCGCGCATCGCGCCGTTCCTGCACGACGATCGCCGCGATCGCATCTGCGCGCGCACGGTGACGCTGCACACGGGCGGTCGCTTCGACTCGCACCTGCTTTTGCCGGTGATCCCGGCGCGCTAACCGAGAAAGCGGAACGCGTCGCGCACGGCGGCGCGGCCGCCTCTCTCCAGCACGTCGCCGTGCGTCATCGTGACTCGGTCGAAGTCCCAGCGCAGGATCCGCTCCACGGACTCGCGCGCGCTTGCGCGATCGCGGATGAAGAAGTGGCGCATCAAGCGGTGCGGGCCGAAGCGTCCCTCGGCGCCGACTCCAAGATAGAAGAGACGAGTCACTCCGCGTGCCTCGCCCTTCGGGATGTTGAACACGAGGTCCGTGAAGATCGCCGTGCGGGTCGCCGGATGGAAGAACACGACCTCGCCCATGAACGGCGCGCCGCGGAACACGTGTTGCTCGAGCTCCGCGCGCCAGAGCGCGGGCGCGTCGTCCGAGAGCTCCTCCGCGAACTTCAGATCGGGTCGCTTCGCCGGCAGCCCCGGAGCCGCGAACAAGAGGGCGTTCGGGTAGCCGGTCAGATAGTCCGACGCGAACAGGTGGTGATGCCGGTTCGGCGCGATCACCGCCCGGACGTCGCCCAGGGCATCGAGCTCGCCGCGGAGCTGGGGATCGAGCCGCACCGGCGAGTGCAGGACGAGCTCGGAATTCCGCAGCCGGATCACCGTCATGCGCGCGCCCACATCGAACGGGCCATTGCGGAAGTGCCGATCGGCGATCCAGAGGTTCGGCGCGAGGTTGCGCAGCTGCTCGCCCATCGGCCGATCATCGCATGCGAAAAAACATCTTGGCGATGTGATACGACGTGATACAGTGGCGCACATGGAATCCAAGGACGACCGCGAGCGGCACCGCCGCCGAAGGAAGGAGAGGGTCTTGCACACACGAGTTTCCGAGGAGCTCGACGAAGCGCTTCAGGACGCCGCGAGGCGTCTTCGGCTACCGGTCTCGAACTTGGTGCGCAACGTGCTCGAGGACGTCTTCGACGCGGTCGAGGCCGTCACCGAGAACGTCGGCGACCTGGTCGAGGATGTGGTCGAAGAGGCGCAGGATTTCGGTCGCCGCTTCGAGCGCCGCTGGCGGCGGCGAACGGAGAGCGCGCGCGAGCGCATCGTCGAGATGGAGCGCGAGCCTGCAATCGAGCCGCCCCGCGCATCCACTTCGCCGGAGCCGGCGCCCGAGTTCGCGGATGTCACCGCCTGGCAGCCCGTCGTCCTGAACGGCGCGCGCATCTGCGCGGGTTGCGGGCGAGCGATGCGCCGCGGCGATCCCGCCTATCTCGGCATGGGAGTCACTGGCGCGGCGGCGCCGATTCTCTGCGAGCCGTGTCTCGACCGCGAGGGCGAGGCCTAGGGCGCGCAGGGGGAGGCGGCGACGAGTGCCTTCGCCTCGGGCGGAACCTTGTCGGCGGTCAGCGACACGCCGGTCGCCGTGTAGCCGCCGATCACGTTCATGAACGTGTCGTTGAACAGCGAGGCGTCGATCATCTCGCCGCCGAGTGTCTGGAACGTCGCCTTCTTGAACGCGAGCGTCGTTTTGTCGACGGTGATCAGCACTCGGTGAGTTCCCCAGCCCTGGATGACGTCGCCAGCGGCGTTGGTGAAGGTCAGATAGTCGTCGACCGCGATGATGTTGCCGTCGGCGAGCGCGGTTCCTTGGAAGCTGTCGTCCATGCTGCTCGCCTCCCAGTGCTCGGCGTCGACGGGACACAGCAGGGGAGCGCCGTAGCGTCCGTGAAGGTGGTTCGCGTCGGGGGCCATGAACACGAGCTGCATGTAGCAGTCCGTGGTGAACGAGTGTTTGGGGCCGAGCCCGGCGTCGCCGTCGAGCACCTCGAGGCCCGAGCCCTTCGCCTTCACTCGGAGCCAGACACAGTTCGCGACGCCGTCGCTCACGGTGACCCCCTGCGCCACAGCGTCACTGGCCAGGGCACCCACGAGCGCGATGCCGAGCGACAAACTCGCCAGCCGCGCGAGCACAGATGTCCGCAGGTTCACCATGCCCCGTTCATCGGCAGGGTGGCGCCTGTAAGTGAGTGACCTAGCGCACCGTCAGCGTGCCCTCGAAGCTGCGCAGCAGCTGCTCTCCGCCCGTGCCCGCGCCTTGTTGGAGCTCGACGCGGTACGGATAGGAGCCGGGCGCCAGGCTGCACAGCGACGCGAATTGCAATCCTTGAATGCGCGCGGACGCCAGTCGCTCCCCCTCTACCTGGAAGGAGCTCGCGCTTCTGCACTTGATCTGCCTTGCGACCGACGCGGCGAACGAAACGCGCACCACCGCCGAAGACGAGTTCAGGAAACCGACCGCCTGATTCGCCGCGAGCACCTGCGCCGGTGGTCGCAGGCCTGCGTCCGTGATGCGCACGTAGACGTGGTCCAGCTCCGCATGGTCCGGCGCGGCATCGGCGCGCCCGAGCGCTGCGGCCAGAAGGAATGCAACGAACGCCGCGGTCCCGACGAGAGAGTTGGCAATTTTCGTCATGCCCCTCGGGTCTGCCGGTTCGGCAGGCCGTTACGCCGCTCCGGTAAGATGGGGATTGGAGGGACGAGCGATGAAGTTCGGGATCTTCTACGAGCACCAGCTCCCGCGGCCGTGGCTGCCGGACAGCGAGCACCGCCTGATTCAGGACGCGCTCGTGCAGATCGAGCTCGCGGACAAGCTCGGCTACGACTACGCGTGGGAGGTCGAGCACCACTTCCTCGAGGAGTACTCACACTCCTCCGCGCCCGAGGTTTTTCTCGCCGCGGCGAGTCAGCGCACGAAGCGCATCCGCCTTGGCCACGGGATCATCCAGCTCACGACGAATCACCCCGCGCGGGTCGCCGAGCGCGTCGCGACGCTCGACCTCGTCTCGAACGGCCGCGTCGAGATGGGCATCGGCGAGGGCTCGAGCGTGACCGAGCTGCATCCCTTCGACCGCCGCTTCCGCGACAAGCGCGACGTCTGGGAAGACGCGGTGCGCGCGGTGCTCCCGATGTTCAGTCACGAGGGCTGGGAGTATCACGGTAAGTATTTCGACTTCCCGCTCCGCAACGTGCTGCCGAAACCCCTGCAGAAGCCGCACCCGCCGCTGTGGGTGGCGTGCTCGCAGCTCGACACGATCGAGATGGCCGGACGGCGCGGCATGGGCGCGCTCGGTTTCCAGTTCGTCTCGGCCGAGGCCGCGCACGCCTGGGTGCACGCGTACTACAACTCGTTCGTGAAGCGGCGCGAGTTACTTTGTGACTACGAGACCAATCCGCAGATCGCGATCGTTTGCGGCTTCATGTGCGCGGAGACCGACGAACAGGCGATCGAGATGGCGGAGGGTTGGACCTTCTTCCAGTTCGCGCTGATGTTCTACAACCAGCACGGCCCGGTGGTGCCCGGCAGCGTGAATCTCTGGGACGAATACCGGACCTGGCGCGAGACACCGGCCGGCCAGAAGGCGCAGCGCGGCGGCGGTCTGATCGGCTCGCCCGAGACACTGCGCGCGCGCCTGCGCAAGTTCAAAGAGTCGAACGTGGATCAAGTCATTCTGTTGAACCAGGCCGGCAAGAACACTCATGCAGACATCTGCGCGTCTCTCGAGCTGTTCGCGCGCGAAGTCATGCCGGAGTTCCAAGCTGACGAGCCCGCACACCAGGAGTGGAAGCAGAAGGTGTTGTCTGGCGCGATCCAGCTCGAAGAGGTCGACACCTCGCCGTACAACATGCGCAGCAACCAGACTCCCACCAAGAAGCAGCCCGTCGCTGCGAGTTAGCTAGCCTCCGGACATGCGCTGGCGCGACGGGAGCGGGCGACAGAAGGTCGTGTACGCGGCCTTGGTCTCCCTGTACGTGCTCGGGCTCTTGCTCGCCGCAGCGGACAAGCTGCAGCGAGTCGGGCGGCCCGACGTCGGCTTCATCATGGACGCGCTCGAGATCTCGCCGTCGCGGCGCGACTCCGCCGACCTCGGGCTGCGCGGCGGCGCGCGCCTGGTCGAGGTGAACGGCGAGACGGTGGCCGAGCGCTCGGTGCGCGAAGAGGTCTGGTCGCGCCTGTCGAACGAGCCCGGCGCAGCGAACGAACTGGTCGTGCAGCGCCCGGGTGGCGAAGTGAGTCGTATCTCGATTCCGGTGCGAGAGCTGCGCGTGTCGGACGTCGTGTACGCGGAAGGCGGCGTGCTCGCGCTCGGCTTCCTGTTCTTCCTGGTGGGGGTCGTGACGTTCCAGCTGCGGCCCTTCGCGCCGGAGAGCTGGGCGCTGCTCGCGCTGTGCACGGTGAGCGGCGGCTTCCTCTCGATGATCCTCTCCGGTGTAGGCCCGGCGAAGGCGCCCTATGCGCTCTACTACCGCACGATGCTCGGCCTGCTCGCCGCGGTGCCGATTCACGCGGGCCTCGCATTTCCGGTGGTGCACCGCGCGCTCCTGCGCCGGCCGCCGCGGGTTCTCTACTGGATCTACGGGCTCGGGGCGCTGCACGCCGCCGCGCAGATTACGGGCTGGGCCACCGAGTTCGCCGGGCCGACGCGCTACATCGGGATCTTCGACACGGGTCTCTTGCTCGCGGTGACTCTCTACTTCGTTGGGCGCTGCGGCGTGCTCGCGATGCACACCGAGGACCCGCTGGTCGCGCAGCGCGCGCGCATCCTGCTGGGCGGCGTGCTGCTCGGCGGGTCACTGCCTGCCACCGTGCGTTTCGTGCAGGCCACGACCGGCGTCCACGTGCTCGACATTCGCGTGGCGTACTGGTCGCTGTCGATCCTGTTGCTGGCGCTCGCGCGCACCACGTTGCGTCACGAGCTCTTGAACGCGCGGGTCGCCGCGCGACGCGCCGTGGTGTATGGAGCGGCGGTCAGCGCGCTCACTGTGCTTGCGGTCGCGCTCGTCTCGGTCTCTCCGTATCTCGTTGCGCTCTTGCTCCTGCCGCTGCTCTACGTGTGGCCCAGGTTCGAAGCGCTCTTGAACGCCTGGCTGTATCCGCAGCGCCTGCGCTTACCCGAGACGGTGCGCCGCATCGGCGAAGATCTCGCGGCTGCTACCGACGCCGACGGAGTGCTCGACGCGCTGGCCGATGCCCCGGCGCGACTGGCCGACGTCCGTCCGGCCTCGGCCTTTCTGTTCGCCGGGGTCGCGGGTCCGAACGAGAGCTTGCGCGGCATTGCGCGCGCGAAGCAGGACGCAGCGCCGGACGCGACACCGCTCTCGGCCGAGCCGCTCGTCCAGCTCATGGTCACTCTGCGCAAGGAGATCTTCCGCGACCAGATCTCCCTCGAGCCGCAGTTCGTGAACATCCAGCGCGAGTGCTACGCGTGCTTCGAGAAACTCGGCGCCGACGCGCTCTTGCCGATCGTGCGCGACGCGCGCGTGATCGGCGGACTCGCGCTCGGCGCGCGCGAGCGCGGCGACGCGTGGGAGAGACTCGAGCTCGAGGTGCTCCAGACCGTCGCGCAGCAGGGAGTCCAGGCGCTGATCCGCATCGAGGCGACCGAGCGCCTGCGCTCGCGCGAGCTCGAGTTCGCCGAGCTGAAGCGCTTCTTTCCGCCGCAGATCATCGAGCAGGTCATGGCGCGCGGCGGCGCGGCGGAGCTGCGCTCGCAGCGCAAGCTCGTGACCGTGTTCTTCGCCGACCTGCGCGGCTTCACGTCGTTCTCCGAGAGCGTCGAGCCCGAAGAAGTGATGGCGACCTTGGCGGAGTACCACCACGCGATGGGCCGGCGAGTCACAGAGTTCGCCGGCACGCTCGAGCGCTTCGCGGGCGACGGCTTCATGGTGTTCTTCAACGACCCCGTCGATCAGGAGGACCACGTCGAGCGCGCGGTGCGCATGGCGCTCGCGATGCACGGAGACATCGCGCGGCTGCGCACCGGCTGGGCGAGCCGGCTCTATCGCATCGACGCGGGCATGGGCATCCACACCGGCTACGCGACCTGCGGCTTCATCGGCTACGAAGGCCGGCGCGACTACGGCGTGATCGGGAACGTCACCAATCTCGCCGCGCGGCTCTCGGATGCGGCGAAGGGCGGTGAGATCCTGGTCAGCGCCGCCGTGCGCGGCGAGCTGCGCGAGCGCCTGCAGTTTGAGGTCGTGGGCGAGCTCGACCTGCCCGGCTTCCACGCGCCGCAGCCAGCGTTCCGGCTGCTCCCGTCCGCCGACTGACTCGCGCGACCTCGGCTAGCGACAGCGCGCGCAGCGACTTGCTACGTTCCGGCGCGAACTTCCTGGGGGGAATCGCGATGCGCCCGCTTTGGCTCGCCCTGCTCGCTGCGCCGCTGCTCAGTGGCTGCCTCTACACGCACATCCAGACACCGCTCGACTTGGACCTCGACCGCACTCGCCTCGGCGACAAGATCGGCACGTCCGAATGGCAGAGCGTGCTGTGGGCCGTGGCCTGGGGCGACGGCGGCACGCAGGCGGCGGCGAAGCAGGGCGGACTCACCGTGATCAATCACGCCGACTCCGAGACGTTCGTCGTTCTCGGCGGGCTGTACTGGCGCGAGCGCACGATTCTGTATGGTGAGTGAGCTGCGCGGCGCGCTCGCGCTGCTGCTGTTCGCGCTGCTGGCCGCGAGCGGCTGCGCGCGCCGCGCCCCGATGGGTCCCCAGGGGTATCTCGTCACGTACGCCACGCGGCCGCTCACCACGAACTTCCACGCGACGCCGGTCGTGAACGATGGTGCGAATGCGGGCAGCGTGTTCCAGCTGCAGTACTACGTCCGCATACTGTGGGGCGACAACTCGATCGGCGGCCTGGCCAAGGAGGCTGGCTTCGACGAGGTCTACTACGCCGACATCACGACCTTCTCGATCTGGACCTACTTCAAGATGCAGAGAGTGCGCGTGTACGGTCATCGCGCGGGGGCTCCTCCGGTCGCGCCTCCGTGAGCAGCAAGCGCACACGCGAGGAGGTCGTCGCCGCGCGCCTGCGCCTGCGCCAGCGCTTTCTCGCCAAGATGCAGGCCACGCCTGCGATGTCCGACGCGAAGCCGCTGGGCAGGGGCCCGAAGAATCGCCACGGCATGCCGCAGATCCCGGTCGATCAGACGCCCGCAGCGCCGGGCAAGTGGCCGGTGCTCGACCTCGGCGCCCAGCCGCGAGTCACTCGCGATGCGTTTCGACTCAGCGTCGATGGCGCGTGCCGCAACCCGTACACGCTCGACTGGGCGGGTCTGCTCGAGCTCGAGCAAGTCGACGACGTCTCCGATTTCCACTGCGTGACGGGCTGGTCGCGGCTCGACATCCCCTGGCGCGGCGTGCGCCTCGCGACCGCGATCGCGCTGGCGGAGCCCGACGACGCGGCGACTCACGTCATGTGTCACGGCTCCGACGGCTACGAGACGAACCTGCCGCTGGTCGAAGCGCTGAAGGACGACGTGCTGCTCGCGTTCGGCGTCGACGGCGGGCCGCTTCCCTCCGATCACGGCGGACCCGTGCGCGTGATCACGCCGCAGCTCTACGCCTGGAAGGGCGCGAAATGGATCTGCCGGATCGAGCTCCTGACCCAGGACCGCAAGGGGTTCTGGGAGCTGCGCGGCTACTCGAACACCGCGCACCCCTGGCGGAACGACCGGTATTCTTAGCGGGGCCCGGCGCGGCGAAGCCGCGCCACCCGCTCTTCGCTTGGCTGCGCCTTGCTGCGCGCTCGCGCTTCCGCGCTCGCTTGAGGTCGCTTCTCCCGACCTCTCGCCGCGTATGATGCGGCGATGAAGATCGAAACACTCGCGTGGGGCTACGGGCTGATCGAGGGGCCGCGCGTCGACGGCGCGGGGAATTTGTATTTCAGCGACGTCACGAACGGCGGCGTGTTTCGACGAAGGCCCGACGGATCGATCGACACGGTCGTTCCGAAGCGCCGCGGAGTGGGCGGAATCGCGCTGCACGCGGACGGCGGGATCGTGATCTCGGGTAAGAACATCGCGCACGTGCGCGACGGCCAGACGCGCGTGTTGTTCGCGCGGGAAGGCGTGCCGGGCTTCAACGATCTCTTCACCGACGCCGAGGGCCGGGTCTACACCGGCTCAATGCGCTCGAATCCGTTCAGCGAGAGCGGCCCGCGCACGCCCGGCGAGTGCTACCGGATCGAGGCGGAAGGCCGTGCGACCGAGCTCTACCGCGGCGTGTCACTCACGAACGGGATCGGCTTCTCGCCGGACGGCCGCACGATCTACCACAGTGACACCGTACCTGGGCTGATCCACGTGCATCGCCTCGACGCGGCGGGCCGCGCGACGCCGGCGACACCGATCCGTGTCACCGGCGGTCCCGACGGCCTGGCGGTGGACGCAGAGGGCGGGATTTGGGTCGCCCTGTACCAGGCGGGCGCCGTGCAGCGCTATCTGCCCGACGGGACGGCGGACGCGCGCATCGCGTTGCCCTCGCGCGCAGTCACGAGTCTCTGCTTCGGCGGCGCGGACCTGCGCGACCTCTACGTCGTGACTGCCGACAACTCCGACGATCCCGCGCGCGGCGGGACGGTCTTCCGCATGCGCAGCGATGTCGCCGGCCTCCCGGCGCCGTTCGCGCGCATCTGACGGCGGCGGGGATGGGAATCCTCGACGGCATCCGCGTGCTCGACTTCGGGCGCTACGTCGCGGGACCGTGGTGCGCGGCGCTGCTCGGCGATCTCGGCGCCGAAGTGATTCGCATCGAGAAGCGCGCGGGCAGCGAGGACCGCTTCGTGGGTCCGGTCGCGGCCGGCGGCGAGGGCGCGCTCTTCCTGCAGACGAACCGCAACAAGAAGGGCATGACGCTCGACCCGGGGAAGCCCGCGGGCCGCGAGATCGTGCGCCGGCTCGTCGCGACCGCAGACGTGGTCGTCGCGAATCTGCCGCCGCAGTCACTGCGCGCGCTGGGTCTCGATTGGGAGACACTCTCCGCGCTTCGGCCTTCGCTCGTGCTGACGACGGTGTCTGCGTTCGGCGGCGGTGGGCCGTACGAGGAGAGACTCGGTTTCGACGGCATCGGTCAGGCGATGTCGGGCGCGATGTATCTCTCGGGTCATCCGGGCGAGCCGATGAAGGCGTACGTGCCGTGGGTCGACTTCGGCACGGCGGGGCTCGCGGCGTTCGCGACGGTCGCGGCGCTCTACGAACGGCGCACGACCGGGCGCGGGCAACACGTGGAAGCGTCGCTCCTGCAGACCGCGCTCAGCGTCGCGAACGCGCCCCTCGTCGAGCAGCGCGTGCGCAAGCTCGATCGAATCGCGACCGGGAACCGCAGTCAGATCGCCGGACCCAGCGACGCCTTCCGCACCCGGGACGGCTGGGTGCTCGCGCAGGTGATCGGTCAGCCGCTGTTCGCGCGCTTCGCGGCGCTGATCGGCGAGCCCGAGTTACTCGACGATCCGCGCTTCGCCGACGACGACGCCCGGGGCGCGAACGGAGCCGAGCTCTCGGAGCGCATGGCGCGCTGGTGCGCGGCGCGCACGACCGCCGACGTGCTCGGCGCGCTCGAGCGCGCGCAGATTCCCGCGGGGCCGGTGTACTCGCCGCAGCTCGCGCTCGAGGATCCGCACATTCGCGCGGCGCGGTTGCTTCGCGAAGTCGACTATCCGGGGCTGCCGACGCCCGCGCCGATCTCGGACACGCCGGTGCGTTTCTCGCGCACGCCGGCCGGTGCGCGCACGCGCGCTCCGCTGCTGGGCGAGCACACCGACGAGCTGCTGCGTGAGCTCGGCTACGACGCAGCGGCCATCGCGACACTGAGGAGCGACGGCGTGGTGTGATGGCAAACGCCTGGACCCGTCCCTTCGAGGAGATCTGGCGCCTTGTCCGGGATCGCGGCGCGACGTAGAAAGGGAGCATGGCAGACGCGGCGAAGCTCACGGAGATGTTGAAGGCGCTGTTTCCCGGCACCCTCGGGATGACGTTTCTCGAGGTCGGGCCCGAGCGCGTGCGCGCGAGTCTCCTCGTCGAGGATCGGCTGTGCACCGTGCCCGGCGTGCTCCACGGCGGCGCGATCATGGCCTTCGCCGACACACTCGGCGCGGTGGCCACGTCGCAGAATCTCGCGCAGGGCGACGGGACGACGACCATCGAGTCGAAGACGAACTTTCTCGCGGCGGGGCGCGCTGGCACGACGATCGAAGGCGAGTGCACGCCGCTGCACCGCGGGCGGCGCACGATGGTATGGCAAACACGGGTGACTGGACCCGACGGCAAGCTGCTCGCGCTCGTGACTCAGACGCAGGCGGTTCTCGAGCGGACGCGTGAACCCGCGGAAGTCATGGCGGGGCTGTTCGCGGGGAAGTCGCCGGTCGAGCAGCAGCAGCTTCTCCGCTCACTCGAGCGCGCGGGCAGCGCCCTCTACCGGAACCTCGCCGAAGCGGCGAGCGATGCCAAGACCAAAGACGAGCTGATTCGCGCGGCCGAGCGCGAGGACGAGAACGCAGTCACGTTGGAGCGCCTCTTGCGCGGCTGACTGCGGAACCCGTCAGGACAGCTCGAGCCAGAGCGCCTTCGGCCCGCGCAGGATCGTGTTGCTCCCCCAGGGGATGTCCTGCGGGAGCAGCTTGAAGCTCGGGAAGCGCGAGATCAGAGCCTCGAGCGCGAGCCCGGCCTCGAGCCGAGCCAGCTGCGCGCCGAGACAGAAGTGAATCCCATGACTGAACGCGACATGGCGCACGTCGCTGCGAGTCACGTCGAGGCGATCGGGGTCCGAGAAGGCGTCCGGATCTCGGTTCGCGGACGCCAACAGCAGGATCACTTGTTGTCCGCGCTGGATCCGATGACCCGCGAGCTCGCGGTCGCTGCAGGCGACTCGCGACGTCATCTGAACCGGGCTGTCGTAGCGGAGTAACTCGTCGATCGCGCCCGGCACCTTCTCCGGTGCGCGGCGCAGGATCTCGAGCTGGTCCGGGTTGCGGAGCAGGGCCAGGGTCGCGTTCGAGATCAAGTTCGTCGTCGTCTCGTTCCCGGCGACGAGCAGCAGGGTCAACGTCGACAGCAGCTCGTTGCGCTTCAGGCGATCGCCCGCCTCTTCGGCGGCGACGAGCGCCGAGATCAAGTCCTCCCTGGGCGCCGCGCGCCGCGCGGCGATGATCGCTTCGAGGTAGCGCTCCAGCTCCTCCCCGGCGCGCTGCGCGGCGCGGCGATCTTCCAATTTTCCGTCGCCGAGGCTGCGCACGACCTCGTTCGACCAGCTCCGGAAGCGCTCGTGGTCCTCGGGTGGGATGCCCAGCATCTCGGCGATCACCCGCACGGGCAGCGGCGCCGCGAGCTCGGTGACGAGCTCCATCGGCCCGCGCGCCGGACGTGAGTCGAGCAGCTCCTTCAGAATCGCGTCGATGCGCGCGCGCATGCGCTCGACCGCGCGCGGCGTGAATGCCTTCGCGACCAGCCCGCGCAAGCGAGTGTGATCGGGCGGGTCGAGCCGCAGCATCGAGCCGCGGTCGTCCGCGTAGGGATCGCGCAGGCCCGCGTTCCGGAGGCGCCGGACGAAGCTCGAGAAGCGGCGGTAATTGCGCTCGTCTGCCGAGTAACTCGGATCGCGCAACACGCTGAGCACGTCTTCGTAGCGAGACAGCACCCAACCGTCGGCGGCGCGGCAGCGATGAAACGGGTCCTTGCTCCGCAGGCGCGCGTAGAACGGGTACGGATCGGAGCGCAGCTCCGCATTCATCGGGTTGAAGACGATTCCGGTCTCGAGTCTCTCGATGCCGAGCAGAGTGACGGCGCGGGCCATCTCCCGGACGTCGTCGATGCGGGTGCGAAGACTCATGACTCCGTTCTCCCTTCGAGCAAGTCGTGCTCCGGCGAGATCTCCTCGAGACTGCGACCCGCAGTCTCCGGGAACGCGAAGATGATCACCAGCGTCGCGCCCAGCCCCACGAGAAGCAGGAGCGAAACGGCGTGCCAGTGCGAGCCGGTGAGCGAGTACAGCGCTGACTCGAGCACGAGCCCGAGACTTCCGGAGAGCGTGCCGACGATCAAGCGCGCACCGGCCGCCGTCGAGCGGTGGGAGGTCGCGAAGAGCTCGGCTCCGTAAGTCGAGAGCACCGCATCGTGTCCAGTGACTGCGAAGATCGCCACGATCCACAGCGGCACGAGCCAGACGCCGCTCGCGTTGTAGTAGGCGAGCGCGCAGATCACGACCCCGAGCGACCCGCCGATCGCGACGGGTCTGCGGCCGAGGCGATCGCCGAGCCGTCCGAGCACCGGCGCGCCGAAGATCGCGATGACTCCGCCGACGAGATACAGCGTGCTCATCTGCCCCGGCGTCCAGCCGTGACCCTGCTGGAGATACTTCGGTCCCAGGAAGTCGGCGGCCGAGTAACCGACGCCCATGAAGAAGAGCTGCAGCGCGACCGCGGCGAAGCGCCGCGGATACGCGCGGACCAAGCGGAGCAGGGGCCCGAAGAAGCTCGACTGCTCGAGCTGGTCCCCGAGCGCGAGCCGACGTGCCTCGAAGCGCGGTGTCTCGGGGAGGCTGCGCCGCAGCCACGCGAGGAGCAGCAGCGGGCCGAGCCCGACGAGATACAAGCCGCGCCATCCGTTCGGGAAGGAGGCGGCGAGCGGCAGCAAGATGGCCGCGAGCCCGACGCCGCAGGCCTGGATCGCGAGGAACGCGCCGATGCCCCAGCCGCGCGCGTCGGCGTCGAACTCCTCGCTGATCACCACGACCGCGAGCAGCATCTCGGCCGTGCCGAACACGCGAGACAGGAACTGGAGTGCGATGAACGCGCTCGGGTTGGGCGCGAGCGCGCTCGCGCCGGTGAGCGCGGTGTAAGCCAACACCGTTCCGAGTAGCGCCCGTCGCCGGCCGATGCGGTCGGCCGAGAGCGCGATGAACAGGGCGGGCAGCGAGCCGAGCCGCACGATCGAGGCGAGAATGCCCACCTGACCCTCGGAGATCCCGAGCCCCGCCTGGATCTGGGGCAGAGCCATCGCCATGAGCGAGCGGTCGTACTGGTCGAAGAGCGAGGCGAGTGACACGAGTCCGAGCACGGCCCACTGGCGCTGGCTGAGCTCGGGTGCGCGCGAGAGGAACGGAAGCCAGATCGACCAGCGCGGCGGCATCGCGACGGCTACGG
>Ga0326730_1000248_pt1 | contig 16018 bp, 14 predicted proteins | sample MHFSIPfraction_3_FD_207740 | JGI IMG/M metagenome (GOLD analysis project Ga0326730, IMG submission 207740) | Lab enriched peat soil microbial communities from Michigan Hollow, Ithaca, NY, United States - MHF7AN SIP fraction | ecosystem: Environmental > Terrestrial > Soil > Wetlands > Peat...
CTCGAGCTCCTTCTCGAAGCCGGGGAACGCCTCGGCCCACGCCTGCAGCGTTCGCAGGAAGCTGAGCCACGGTCCGTCCTCGGGGCCGAAGTTCTCGCCCGGCATGACGATCGGAATGCCCGGCGGGTAGGGAATCACTCCGACGCCGGCGGTGCGCCCGGCCATCTTCTTGAGCGGCAAGAGCTCGGCGTCGCCCGCCTGCAGGCGCTGGAACGCGCGGCGGGGCGGCATCATCGGCTTGGGCAGCTTGCTGAAGGCCTGTCCCTGCCAGTGATCCATCCGGCTCTTCCGCATGTGCGCGAAGATCGCGTCGCCGAGATCGCGCAGGCCCATCGCGCCGTAGCGCTCGGGTGCGACCCGGACGAGGTCGGGCAGCTCCTGCGTGAGCGGCGCGTTGCAGTCGTAGGCGGTCTTGAAGTCGAGCAGCACGTTGATCAGCGTCGCCCACTTGCCCTTCGTGATGCCGATCGAAAAGAGCGGCAGGATCATGAAGTCGGTCGTCCGCGACGGCACGATGCCTCTCGCGCCGAGATACGCGCTCACGACGGCGGCGGGAACGCCGCGTGACTCGAGCTTGCCGTCGTCGCCCATTCCCGGACAGACGATCCCGGCCTTGATCGGATCGAGCAGGCAGTAGCCGTCCGGGATGTCTTCGAAGCCGTGCCACTTCTCGCCGGGGTGCAGGACCCAGCAGCTCGGCTCGTGGGCCAGTAACTCGAGCGGGGCCGTCTCGAAGCGGTGCTTCTTCTTGGTCTTCGGATCCGTCACGGTCGGGGCGTTCCATTGCGAGAAGAACCACTCACCCTTCTCGCCGAGCTCGCGATGGCAGCGGGCGAGCGCCTGCCGGAAGCGCACCGCCTCGTCGATCACCTCCTGAGTCATCGTCTGCCCCGCGGGTCCGTCCATCATCGCGGCGCCGATCTCGTTCGACGCGATGATCGCGTACAGCGGCGAGGTCGTGGCCTGCATGCAGTAGGACTCGTTGAAGCGATGGTGGTCGATCGGGTTGCGGCCGTTGCGGATGTGGATGTACGAGGACTGGGAGAGCGCCGCCAGGAGCTTGTGAGTCGAGTGAGTCGCGAAGACCGTGGGCCCGTTCTTCGGGTGGTCGGCGGGATCGCCGCGCATCGCGTGGCGGCCCGCGTACATCGGATTGAAGCGCGCGTAGGCGAACCACGCCTCGTCGAAGTGGATGCGATCGACGCTCTTGTCCAAGAGATTCTGGACCCGCTCCGCGTCGTAGCACATGCCGTCGTAGGTGCAGTTGGTGACGACCGCGTACACCGGCTTCTTGTCCGCCGCCTGCTTGCGGAGCGCGTGATCGGCAATTTTCTTCTGGATCGCGCGCGGCTCGAACTGCTCCGGCGGGATCGGGCCGATGATCCCGTAGCGATTGCGCGTCGGCGTGAAGAAGACGGGGATCCCACCCGACAGAATCAGACTCTGCTCGATCGACTTGTGACAGTTGCGGTCGCAGAGCGCGAGCTCGTTCTCGCCCACGACCGCGGCGGCGATCGTGCGGTTCGACGCCGAGGTGCCGACGAGAACGTGATAGCTGCGATGCGCGCCGAACACGCGCGCCGCGTACTCCTCGGACGCCTGGATGGGACCCGAGTGATCGAGCAACGAGCCGAGCGCGCCGCGCTCGATGCCCGTGTCGGTGCGGAAGAGGTTCTCGCCGTAGAAATCGAACAGCAGCCGACCGACGGGAGACTTGGTGAATGCGACGCCGCCCTGATGCCCGGGCGCCGCCCACGAGTACTCGCGCACCTCGTTGTAGCGAACGAGCGCCTTCGTGAAGGGCGGCACCAGATTGTCGAGATAGCGGCGGATCGCCGCCGACGCGCGGCCCGCGATCAGCGGCGCCGTGTCCTCGAGCATCCACACGGTCTCGTCGGCGAGCTGCATCACCTCGATGGTGATCGAGTTGCGGGGCGCCTGACTGAGCAGGAGGAACACCGGGATGGTCGCATTGCGGCGCCGGATGGCGCGCAGCAGCTCGATCGCCTGCGCGTGTGACTCGGTGTCGTCGAGGCCCAGGTTCCAGTCGAGGCAGATGCAGTCGATCGTTGCGTCGGAGACCAGGACCGCCTCGCCGTCCTCGTAAGTCACCGCTTCGACGACCTCGATGTCCCGGTGCCCGAACTCCTCGGCGAGCTCGCGCACGGCGCGGCCGCCCGCGGTATCCGGATGCGCCAGCTTGTCGTCGACGATGAGCAGGCGGCGCTTCATGAGCTTCGAGGTGCGGCCGATCATCGCGTTCCTCCACTCACTGCGGGTTCAGCCCGAGCCCATCGCGGTGCGCTCCTCAGAAGCGCTCCTTGACGAACTTGAACGGATGGTCCGCTTCCTTGTATTTGCCGGGCTTCTGTCGTGCCGGGAGCTTCACCTTCTCGCGCGGCGCGCTCTTGTACGGAATCTGTTCGAGCAAGTGAGTGATGATGTTGAGGCGTGCGCGCTTCTTGTCGTCCGAGCGCACCACCCACCACGGGGAGAGCTCGGTGTCCGTCGAGGCGAACATCTCGTCGCGCGCGCGCGAGTAGTCGTACCAGCGGCTGTAGGACTCGAGGTCCATCGGCGAGAGCTTCCAGATCTTGCGCCCGTCGTCGATCCGTGACTCGAGCCTGCGAGTCTGTTCCTCGGGAGTCACTTCGAGCCAGTACTTGAGCAGGATGATGCCGGACTTGATCATCAGCTGCTCGAACAGCGGCACCATCTTCAGAAACTGCTGCGCCTCGTCCTCGGTGCAGAAGCCCATCACGCGCTCGACGCCGGCGCGGTTGTACCAGCTGCGGTCGAAGATCACGACCTCGCCGGCGGCCGGCAGGTGGGGCAGATAGCGCTGCGCGTACATCTGACTCTTCTCGCGCTCCGTGGGCGAGGGCAGCGCAATGACTCGAAACACGCGCGGACTCACTCGCTCCGTGATCGCCTTGATCGTGCCGCCCTTGCCGGCGCCGTCGCGCCCCTCGAACACGACGCAGATCTTGAGCCCCTTGTACTTGACCCACTCCTGGAGCTTCACGAGCTCGACGTGGAGCTGGGCGAGCTCCGCGTCGTAGTCCTTGCGCCGCAGCTTCTCGCCCGGAGCCGAGTCGCCCGCATCCGCGCCGCCGGCGCGCTTACCCTTCGCTTTCACAGCTTCACCTTCCTCTTTGACCTGCTCAGCCTGCCAACGCTCGACCCATTCTACGTCAACGGCAACCTCTGCTCAGCGCTGACCGAGCTCGTACTGCTCGACCGCCCGCTGGACGGTGAAGAACATGCGCTCGCGACCGAGTATCTCGCCGAGCTTCGAGCGCTCGACCACCTTGAACATGTCCGGGCTGAGCGCGGCGAGCCAAAGCGTGATGCCGTTGCGGCGCAGGATCTCGTCCGCGTCGCCCAGCATCTTCAGCGCGGTGTACTCGATGTCGAAGACGGCGCTGCAGTCGAGCACCAGGACGGACGGCTTCGCCTCTCGGATCAGAGTCCAGATCTTGTCGCCGACGCGCTGAGCGTTGGCGAAGAAGAGGCGTCCCTCCGGTCGCACCAGCAAGAGTCCGGGCCAGGTTTCGTCGTCGGGATGCTCGGGAGACGGCGGTCTGAAGACGTCGGTCCCGCGCTTTCGTCCGAGCGCATACACGCGCGGGTCATAGGCCTGATAGGCGAGCGCCAACAGCGAGGCGATCACCGCGACCAGGATTCCCCGCAGCGTGCCGAGCACCGCGACGCCGGCGAGCGCGATGAAGGCCCAGTAGTACTCGGTGCTGCGCACGCGCCCGATCTCGCGAAACTCCTTGGGCTCGATCAAGCCGAGTGAGTAGACGACGACGACCGCCGCGAGCACGGCGTTCGGCATGAGGCCGAGGAGCGGCGCAAACAGCAGCGCGGTCGCGAGTGCCGCCAGAGCCGCAGTGACTCCCGCCATCTGCGTACGTGCGCCGGCGCGGCGATTCACCGCGGTCTGACTCGTGCCCCCGCCGGCCACCATGGCGCCGAGGAAGCCGCCGCCGACGTTCGCGAGGCCGAGCGCGAGTAACTCCCGGTTCGGCTGTGGCCGCGGCTCGTCGGCCTTCGCGAAGGCGCGCCCCGCGGCGATGCTCTCGGTGAAGCTCATGAGCGCGATGCCCGCGGCCCCGGGCCACATCCGCAGAACCAGGTCGAGATGCGGCCAGACGAGCCCGGGAAGCTCGCGCGGTACGGTCCCCACCGTGGCGATCCCCGCGCTCGACAGGCCGAACAGGCCCGAGACGGCGATCCCCGCCGCGACCGCGACGAGCGGCGCCGGCGCCCGCGGCACGAAGCGCTCGAGCGCGACGATCAACACGAGGATTCCCGCGGCGAGCGCCAAGGTCGGCAGCGACGTCTGCGGCACGTGCGCAGCGACGGCGACGAGATCCCGGAGGAATCCCGTCTTCTCGATGTGAATCCCGAGCAGCTTCGGAATCTGATCGGCGACGATCACGAGCCCGATCCCGGACTTGAAGCCCGAGAGCACCGGATCGGAGATGAAGTTGGCGACGAAGCCCAGGCGCAGGACCGACGCGAGCACCAGCATCGCGCCGACCAGCACGGCCAACGTGGCGCTCGCCGTCGCCAGCTCCGCGGTCCCGCCGTTCTGGACCGACTCACTCAGATCCCCCGCGACCAGGATCGCGATCGTCGTGGTCGTGCTGACACTGAGTGGGCGCGAGGTGCCGAGCAGCGCGTAGATCAGCGTCGGCACGAAGGCCGTGTACAAGCCGACCTGCACGGGCAGACCCGCGATCGTGGCGTAGGCCATGGCCTTGGGAATGACGACGGCGGCCGCCGTCAGCCCGGCAGTGACATCCGCGCGCAGACTCTCACTGCCGTAGCCGGCGCGATCTCGCGGTTGGAGGTTCAAGGTTACTCGACGGCGAACAGACGCCACTCGCCGGGGACGCCCCTCAAGCCGTGCGCGCCGCGGTCCCCGAACTTGAGACCGGAGCCCGCGACCAGATCTCTGACGGTGCTCGAGACGAGTATCTCGTCCGGGCTCGCGATGGCGGCGACGCGGGCCCCGATATGCACGGCGATGCCGACGACGCGGTCACCCGCGAGCTCGCACTCACCGGTGTGGAGCCCCGCGCGCACGCGAAGTCCCAGGGCGCGCACTCGCTCGCGCATGGAGCACGCGCAGCGGATCGCGCGGGCCGGGCCGTCGAAGGTGGCCAGCAGACCGTCACCGGCGGAGTCCACCTCGCGGCCGCGAAAGGCGGTGAGCTCCTTGCGCATCAGCGCGTACCAGCTGTCTCGCAGCTCGTGCCAGCGGGAGTCACCCAGCTGGGCCGCGCGCTCCGTCGATCCGACGAGATCCGTGAACATGACCGTGGCGAGAACCCGGTCCGGCTCGAGGCGACGCCGTTCGCCGGTGATGAACTCCTCGATCTCGTCGGCGATGACGTCCTGGGTCTCCTTGTCGAGCACCATGTGATCGCTGCCCGGAATCTCCGCGAACCGGGCGCCCGGGATCTGCTCCGCCAGCCAGCGCCCCGCCGCGATCGGGACGAGCGCATCCCCCACGCGATGCAGGATCAGGGTCGGCACGTGGATCGATGGCAGAACGTGGCGGACGTCGATCTCGTAGTTGGCGCGCAGCAGGGCGACGATCGAGCCCGGACTCGCAGACGCTCGCTCGAGCCGGCCGAACGCCCGCACCATCGTCTCGTCCTTCAGCGCGCTCGGCGCGTTGACGCCGAGCAAGACGCCTTCGCCCCAGTGCCCCTCCAAGTTCCGAAAGAGTGTCTCGAGCTGCTCCCGGCGCACCACCCAGGGGTCGTGTCTCATCGAGGCGAACGTGCCGTACAGCACGAGCTCGGACGTTCGCTCGGGATAGGTGGCGGCGAACATCAGACACATCGGGCCACCTTCCGACCAGCCGTAGATGGTCGCGCGCTCGGAGCCGGCCGCGTCCATCACCGCGCGCACGTCACCGATCCGCTCTTCGATCGTCAGCTCGGCGACCCGATCGGAGAGTCCTTGGCCGCGTTTGTCGAAGACGATGACCCGCGAGAAGGCAGTAAGTCGCTTGAGTAAGTGCTCGTTGGACGGAAGCTCCCACGTCGCCTCGACGTGCGACAGCGTCCCAGGGATCAGCACGATGTCGCGCGGGGCGTCGCCGAAGACGCGATAGGCCAAGTGAACGTCGCCGCTCCGCGCGTACCGGACGGGAGCTTCCATTTCCTGCCTCCTCCCCTGCGGGATCGGACCCAGGCTCCGGGAAGAGTACTCCTCCGCTGCGATCTAGATGGGGAGCTCGAGTGTCTCGAGGCCTCTGCGCAGCTTCATACCATCGACAGGCCGCCGCTCACGGACAGCGTCTGGCCGGTGATGAAGGCCGCGTCGTCGGAGGCCAGGAACGCGACCGCGCCGGCGAGATCCGCGGGCTCGCCGATGCGTCCGAAGGGGACCGCCCTCGCGAGTGCCTGCACGAGGTTGGGGTTGTCGGCTCCGACCGAGGCGAGGAGCGGGGTGTTCGTCGGCCCGGGACAGACCACGTTCACGTGGATTCCGTAGCGGGCGACCTCGCGCGCCAGCGCCTTCGAGAAGCCGATCACGCCGGCCTTCGCGGCGGAGTAGACTACCTCGCCGCTCGAGCCCACGCGGCCGGCGTCCGAGCTGATGCTCACGATCCAGCCCGCGCGCCGCTCGATCATGCCGTCGAGCACCGCGCGAGTCACTGCGATCGGCCCGCGCAGGTTGATCGCGAGCACCTTGTCCCAGGTCTCCTCGCTCGCCTTCACGAACGGCTCGACCTTGTCCCAGCCGGCGTTGTTCACGAGCACGTCGACGCGACCGAACTGCGCGATCACCTCGCCGACGCCGGCGCGCACCGAGGCCGAGTCCGCGACGTCGAGCCGAACGCCGTACGCGCCCTGCCCGATCGCGCCGGCTGCCTCCTTTGCCCCGTCGCCGTTGATGTCGGCGATCGCGACGCGCGCGCCCTCCGCGGCCAGTCGCTCCGCGATCGCCCGGCCGATGCCGCGCGCGCCGCCCGTCACCAACGCGATTCGTCCACTCAGTCCCTTCATGTCTTCCCTTCTCGCTGTGAGTCTGTCGCAGCGTGCGCCGTCGAGAACGAGTCACTCGGCCGACGGAGGACTCAGCTCTTGCGGCGCGCGGCGACGAGCAAGATGCCGAAAGCGAAGAGTGCGGCAGATGACGGCTCGGGAACCCCCTCCAGTCCGAAGTAGAACTTGTCCGCGGGTCCCGACTTCGCGACCTTGAAGGTCTCTGCTGCGGGAATCGACCCGACCGTATTCGGGAAGCAGCAGGACATGGCTTGTCCGACTGTACCCACTGCGCTCGGCGGCATGTTGAGCGCTTCGGCCCAGTCGTAGCCCCAGATGTCGGTCGTGCTCAGAACGATGTAGTAACTGCCGGGGGTCAGCGTGATGCTGACCGGGAAGCTCACGATGGCACCCGGTGGGCTCGTCGGCACGCCGCTGGGCGCGAGACTCGTGTTCAGCAGCACGTTCGAGTTCGTCGTGCCGGGCCCGAGCGAGTTCGTGAGCTGAACGAGCAGCGGGTCGGTGATGAGCGTTCCGCCGATGAGAAACACGTCGATCGCGGTGACGCTGACGCTCGAGGTCAGCGTGAACGGCTGCGCCAACGCCTGCGTGTTCTCGGCGATCGGCATGCCTCCGAGCAAGAGCGTGTCGGTGCCGAGCACCACCGGCGCTGCCTCGCCGCGCAGAGGAGCAAGCGCGAGCAGCGCCACGAGAGAAACGATGATCCGCACTGGGTTCCCTCCTTGGCGCGAGTATATGCCCGGGACCCGCGCTCGTCTCCCGAGCCGCACGATGACCATCGAGGAGAACGTTCGTAGACTAGCGCCATGTCGAGGTGCGGGTGAGTCACTCTGGCAATCCCGGCGACGCTCGAGCGGGTCGCGACTCACTCGAGCGGGCGCATCACCTTCGGCCGGCGGCGTGCGAGTCACACCAGCCGGCGGAGTCGGCTGCCAGGGCGGCGTGCGCGATCCTCGGGATCTCCAGGCGACGGGCGATCGTGCCGGGATTCGGCGCCGCAGTCACGAGCCCCCTCAACAGATTGCGAACCGCCCGCAGCTCCGACCCCAGCGTCCGCTTTGCGAACGGCGAAGCGGTCACGTAGCGGCGGACGATCTGCTCGAACGTCTCGGGCTGGGTCCCTCCGACCTCGAGCACCGCGTCCGTCGGAGCGCCGACCCCGAAGGAGTTGCGCTGATAGTCCAGGAGAAACCAGTAGAGCTGCTCGAGGACGAATTCGGGAACGCCCAGTGACTTGGCGACCTTCAGGAAGAGCTTCATCGGGGCGTCCTGGTACTTCACGCTTCGGCCGATCACCTTGCCGATGATCGCGGCGATCTCCTCCGGTGCCAGCAGCCGCGGGCCGGTGGGTCGATAGAGCTTGCCGATGTGCGGCGCCGGGTTCGTGAGTGCGCCGACGATCACGCGGGCGATGTCCTCGTTGGAAGGGGGCGCGTTCAGCCCGGCGCCCAGGGGCAGAGCCATCAGCCCGAACTGCGCAATCGGCTCGAGCGCGACCATGTAGTTGTCCGCGAAGAAGCCGGGGTTCACCGTGACGACGTCCACACCCGGGATCCACTCCAGGACTTTCTGAGTCAGCCACTTCTCCCGCGCATGGATCGCCGGGTGGAGCGGATCGGCGAGCCACTGACTCAGGACCACCGCCACCTCGAGCTTGGCTTCCTGCGCCGCTGCGGCGAAGAGCGTCGCGCGCCGCAGGGTCCCGTACTCCAGCGGCGGGCAGAAGTAGGCGCGCTGCACGCCCGCCAAGCTCGCTCGAAGGTCGGCGATGTCCTCCAGCGAACCGACGACCACCTCGGCGCCGAGCGCTTGCAGCCTCTCGCTGCGAGCGTCGGCCCGGCGCACCAGAGCCCGAACCGGATACTGCTCGTCGAGCAGCTGCGCGACGGTGGCTGCACCGGTCTTTCCCCCGGCGGCGGTGACCAGGATCGTGGGCTTGCGCATGGCGAGGGCTCCCGAGTTGGCTCATTCTGTATCAGATGCTACAGAATAACGCCACTAGGATGTGATCGTGGGACGACCCCGAGAGTTCGACCATGCGCAGGCCATCGAGCGCGCGACGCGCTTGTTCTGGGCGAAGGGCTATTCGAACACTTCGCTGCGCGACCTGCTCAAGGTCATGCGCATCGGGGAGGGCTCCTTCTACCACAGCATGAAGAGCAAGAAGTCGCTCTATCTCGAGTGTCTGAAGCACTACAACGACACGGTGACTCGCCGCCGCTGGGACGCGCTAACCGCGGAGCCCTCCGTGAGACGCGGCGTCCGCAAGTACTTCGAGGCCGTGCTCGACGATCTGGACGACCCGAGGACTCCGAACGTCTGTCTGATGGCGGGGAGCCTGGCGGTCGACGTGCTCGAGGCTCGCGACCTCGCGCGCTACGTCGTGGGCGAGATGCAGACGATCGAAAAGGCGCTCGCTCGGCGCCTGGAAGCGGCTCGCGAGAGCGGCGAGCTGAAGAGTGACTTCGACGGCCGGGTGGCCGCACAGGTCGTCGTCACCTTCCTGCAGGGCCTCTTTCGCGTCGTTCGGGTGCTGCGGACCCGCCGCGAGATGGAGCGCCAAGTCGAGGCGGTCCTGACGGGGCTCGGCCTCTGAAGGCGCGGCGTCGCGATCGCGTAGGACTCACTCAGTTCGGCGCGAGCCATGCGCTCGCGTTGCCGACGTAGAACCCCTCGATGACTTCCGGCGAGTGATCGCGCAGCGAGCGGTCGAAGCGTGCGACCGGATCGCGCCCGCCTTCGGCGTGCGGGTAGTCCGACGAGAACATGTACAGGCACGGGTCCGACTCACGGCACAGAAGCCCCACGTCCTCGAACGGATACGGCGTGAAGCGGAGCTGCGCGGCCGCCTGCTCGCTCGGGGTTCGCTCGAACGTCGCGAGACGCGGCTCCGACTTGCTCCAGATGGCGACCGCGTGGTCGAGGCGGCGCAGCATGTCGGGGACCCAGCCCGCGCCGACTTCGATCGCTCCGCCGCGCAGCCCGCGATGTCTCTCGAGCACGCCGTCGAGCACGAGCACGGAGAGGAAACGCTCGATCGGCTGGTAGATGACCATCAGGTCCTTGGAGCCGATCACCTCGGGCCGCCCGCCCACCTCCACGGGCGCGGTGCGGCCGTCGTCCATCCACGCGTCCCCGACCGAGAAGGCGCCGCTTCCGACGTGCAGGACGAACGGCACCGCGCGTTCGGCGAGCCGCGCCCAGAAGGCGTCGTGCTCGGAGTGTCCCGGCGAGCGACCGGCGGGCGCCCGCGCCGGAATCCAGATCTGGCCGAGGCCCAGGTCGAGCGCCGCATCGAGCTCGGCGAGTGACTGCTCGCCGCCGTCCAAGTCACACAGCGCGACTCCAGTCAGTCGGCGGTCGCGCCCGCAGAACGCGGCGATCGCGCGATTGTGCGCGCGATAGGCCGCGTAGCGGAGCTCGCGGTCCTGGAGATCGAAGAGTCTCGCGCAGAACGACGAGTAGACGACCTGGCGCTCGAAGCCGAGCAGATCGAGCGCGGTCGATCGCTCCGCCGGGTCGGCCGCCCCGAGGGCGTCACTCCACTTCGGTCCCTTGCGCAACAGCTCGGCGCCCAGCCGCTCGAGCTCTTCGCGCGAGCGCTCGCGGCGCCGCTCCGCCCACGGGCCGATCTCGGGCACCAGCCCTGCCGGGAGTCTCTTCGCGACGTCCGCGCTGGCGTACTCGGTGAGGAACGTCGGCCACTCCATGAGGTGACTGTCTGCATCGATCACCCGGCGCTTTCCGACGTAGGTCATCCCGCACTCCCCTCCGCGAGCCACGTGAGCGCGTCGAGCCCCCGCGTCGGACGGCCGAGCCGCAGCGGCACGCAGTCGTCCGGGAGCTCGTGCACGACCTCGATGTCGCGCGCGCCGAGTGAGTCGAGGAACGCGGGCAGGCGGTCCATCGCGCCGGTCGGCAGGTCGTGCAGCACGACGACCGACCACTCGCGCGTCGCGACGTCCGCCAGGCAGGTGTCGGGCCAGTGACTCGGATGCTCCCAATCGCGGGGGACGGAGTTCCAGAGCACGCAGGTGTACTCGCCCTTCACCAAGCGCTCGAGGGCGTGGCGGCCCAGCAGGTTCGGATCGATGATCCCGCCGCCGCCGAACGGGCGGAAGAAGCGCTCGCCCCGCACGAGATCGCCGAGCAGCGCCTGCATCTCGTCGATCTCGCGCGCCGCCTCGGCGGGGTCGTCCCGTACACCGAGCGGTGTCGAGTGAGTCAGGCTGTGATTCCCGATCCGGTGTCCCTCCGCCAGCGCGCGCTCTGCCAGTGCCCGGGCCCCCGGACGCCGCAGCTGGTCGCCGACGACGAAGAAGGTCGCGGGGAGCCCGCGCTCGGCCAGAACGTCGAGCACCTGCGCGGTCACGCGCGTGGGGCCGTTGTCGAAGGTCAGCGTCACTTGTTGCGACATGGAGGCACTGCAGAGGCGGGTCGAGCCGCCAGGAGCGTAGCTTCGCACGCGTCGGGGAGGTGCGTCGAACCGGAAGAACGCGAGCTCGCCTGCCCGTCTGACCCTCCCGCCTGCCCCTGCAAAGGGGCCCGGCTGGCCCGAAGAGCGTCGTGTTGGCAGATCGACGAGCGTCGTATCCAGGAGCGGGTGTGGTCATGGGATCATCTGGGCCCCCCCTGCCGTGACAACTCGACGCTGGGTCAGAAACTCGAGATCGTGTCCGTCGACGCCGCGAGCGGTGCAGTGAGTGGCATCTATCACTCTCCGTTTGGCGAAGCCGCTCGCACGTATCCGCTGGTCGGATGGCTGAACGGCCCGGCCCCGGGCGAGAAGCCGAGCGACGTCCTCGCGGTGATCACATTCGCCGTTCGCTTCGAAGGCCACGGGAGTCTCGTCGCATGGGCCGGCACCTACGCATCTCGGGAAGGCGTCCCGACGATCTCGACGCTGTGGCACTCGGCGCGAGCCGGCGGCGGCGTGTGGGAGCACATCCTGACTCACTACGAGAATTGGACGCCGGCGCGAACGCCGGCAGCCCGGGTCTAGCCGCGCTCGGGCTCGTCCTCTTCGAGCACCACGGAGAGTGACAGGCGCTCCCTGCCGCGCAGTAAGTCGACCGGGACGGGCTTCCCGATCCGGCTCTCGGTCAGAAGTCGGATCAGGGCATCCACCGAGCTCGTCGCTTGGCCGTCGAGGGCGATCAGCCAGTCGCCGACCTCGAGGCCCGCGCGCGCCGCCGCGCTCCGATCCGTGAGTGACACGATCTCGACGACCGACGCGTGCGACAGCCCGAGCATGCGGGCCATGCGCGGATCGATCGGGCGGGTCCGCCCGGCGAGCCCGATCCGCGCGCGGGGCACCCGGCCGTTCCGCAGGAGCTGCGCGACCACCCAATCCCCCGTGCTTGCGGGAATCGCGAAGCCGATCCCCTGCGCGTACGCGATGATCGCGGTGTTCACGCCGATCACCGCACCGGTCGAGTCGACCAGCGGGCCGCCCGAATTACCGGGGTTGAGAGGCGCGGTGTGCTGGATGACGCTGTCGATGAGTCGCCCGTGTGTGCCGCGGAGTGACCGGCCCGTGGCGCTCACGATGCCGGCAGTCACCGTCGACTCGAAGCCGAGCGGGTTGCCGATGGCGATCGCGAGCTGGCCCGGACGCGCAGCGCGCCCCGCCTCGAGGCGTGCGAAGGGCAAGGCGCTCCCGTCGACGTGGATGAGTGCGAGGTCCGTCGCCGGATCGCGCCCGACGAGCCGCGCGCGAAGCGCCCGGCCGTCGGGAAGCACGGCCATGACCTCGGGACCTGCGGCCACCACGTGGTCGTTCGTGAGCGCGTACCCGTCCGGAGTGATGAGGAAGCCGGAGCCCTGCCCCGCTGCGCCCGCCTCTGCGCCCGGCGCGAAGCGGCCCGCGCGCACACCGATCACCGCCGGGCCGACGGCTTCGACCACGTCGATCACGGCTCGCGAGTACGCGTCGAGAAGCGGGAGATCTCGCGTGGGGAGCGACGGAGCGGGATCGCTGGGCGGCGACCCGCCTCCATCCGACACGGGCTGTAGGCGCGCGGGTTTCATGGTGCAACCAAGGCTGAGATCCGAGGGAGCGCGCGCAAGTTTCTACCGGCGGAGATCGCGCTCCGCCTGCTCGAGGGTCTTCTGGATGGCAGCCATGCCCTGGTCGATCATGGCTGCGATCGCGGGAGCCGCTTCGTCGGGCAAGAGATCGGCGATCCACACGAAGCGACAGCCGGACGCGCCGTCCGGGAACACCTGCGCCGAGGCGCTGTGGTGAGTGAGCATCTCGGAGATCGCCGACCACGCGACGCGGCGTGACTCGTCGTCGACGTCGAGGATGAGCTCGCGCACGACCAGGCCGTTGCCGAACGTGACGATCCGCGCGCCCTCCTCGAGCTTGGTGTCGGTGACGAATCCGGGCGCGAGGCGCGTATGGATCGCACCGACGTCGCGCAGCGCAGCCCACGCCGTCTCGGGCCTTGCAGCAATTCGAGCTTCTCTGCGAATGGACGCCATGGTTCCTCCTTCTGCTCGGAAGGTAAGAGCACGCGAGCGCCCAGACTTGGAGAAACTTGCGCTTGGACGGTTGAGTCACTTCCCAGCGGACGCCCAGGTCGCTGGTCTTGGAGGGCGCCGCGCGCTCGCGTCTCCAGCGATATAGTGGACACGTGCGAGCGCCCGCCGCGGACAGGCCGATCGATCTCGCCAGTCGCGAGTTCGCCGAGAACAAGTACGACTGGTACCGCTGGCTGCTCGAGAACGCGCCGGCTGGCCGGGGAAGGATCAGCATCCTGCGGGTGAACCTCGTGGCGCGCTACGAGGACTGCCGGACCGTGCTCACCGACCCGCGCTTCCTGCGCAACCGCGGACGCGCGCGGGGCAAGGGCTCGAGCCCCCTTCCCTTCCCGCTGCCGAGGTCGATCGCGGCGCTCGCGCGCAGCATGATCATCGAGGACGACCCCGAGCACCGCAGGCTGCGCAACCTGGTGGGCAAGGCATTCACGCCGCGCGCGGTCGGACGCCTCGCGCATCGCGTCGAGGAGCTGTCTCACGAGCTACTCGACGATCTCGAGAAGCGCGGCGGCAGCTTCGACTTACTCGCCTCCTACGCGCGGCCGATCCCGAGCCGAGTCATCGCCGAGATCGTGGGTGTGCCGAAGGGCGATACGGAGCGCTTCGGCAAGAGCATGCGGGTGCTGGCGAGCGGCCTCTCCGGCTGGTCGATCCTGCGCACGCTCTTCTGGGATCTCCGCGCGACCGCGAAGTTCATGCGCGAGCTGGTCGCGCGGAAGGCGGCGGAGCCCGGCGACGACATCCTGTCCGAGCTGCTCCGCGCCGAGGAGGAAGGCGACCGACTGAGTCACGACGAGGTGCTCAGCATGGTGTTCCTGCTGGTCATCGCGGGCTTCGAGACGACGCAGCATCTGATCGGGAACGGCGTGCGCACCTTGCTCGAGCATCCCGCTCAGCTCGCGCGGCTGCGCGCCGGGCCGGAGCTCTGGGACTCGGCGGTCGAAGAGATCGTGCGCCATCGCGGCCCGGTCCACGGGACGAAGCCACTCTATCCCACGGAGGACGTCGTCTTTCACGGAGTCACCTTCCGGCGCGGCACCGCGACGATGCCGCTGATCGCGGCGGCGAATCACGACCCGCGAGTGTTCGACGAGCCCGACCGCTTCGACGTCGCGCGCACCCCCAACCGACACCTCGGCTTCGGGTTCGGCGCGCACTTCTGTCTGGGCGCCCAGCTCGCACGCATGGAGACCCGGATCGCGCTCCGCAATCTCGTCGAGCGCAACCCGAGCTTGCGCCTCGCGGTGGACCCCTCCGAGCTCGTGATTCAAAACGCGCCCGGCTGGCACCGACACCAGAGCCTGCCGGTGACTCTGCGCTGAACGGCGCGCGCGACTCACGTCGCGCAAACGGAGGAACGACCGTGAAGTATCTGATGATGGACCGAAGCGAACAGGCGGACCTGCTGGCAGGGCTCGGCGAAATGCCGCGGTATCTCGCGGAGAGATTCGCCGGACTCACGAGCGAGGCGGCGACGCGACGCAGCCCCGACGACGGATTCTCGCCGGTCGAGCAGTGCTGGCATCTCGCCGATCTCGAGCGCGAAGGCTTTGCGGAGCGCATGCGGCGCCTGCGCGGCGACGAGCGGCCGGCGCTGCCGGATTTCGACGGCGCGGCGATCGCGCGCGATCGAAACTATCGCGCGAAGTCCCTGGCGGACGGCCTCGCTGCCTTCGCCGAGGCGCGCGCCGCGAATCTCGCGCTGATCGCATCGATCGCGAACGACGAGTGGCGTCGCGACGGCGTGCAGGAGGGCGTCGGCACCGTCGCTCTGTGCGACATCCCGGCAATGATGTCTCTGCACGACGCCGCGCATCGCGCCGAGATCGAGGCGTGGTTTCGAACCTGACGCCGGTCTCTCGAATCACGACGAGGACGATGACCTACACTCACACCGACGACGTGACCGTCGAGGTGCGCGCCGCGCCCTAAGCTGTATTTTCGATAGCAGACTGCCGCTCAGTCACAGCAGTCCTCGCCGCGCCATGCTTCGCGCCCCTCGCGCACGAGAAGCGGAATCATCGCCAGCGCGGCCGCGGGATCGGCCCACCACCAGCCGAAGAGCGCGTTCAGGCCGACGCCGGACAGCGTGATGATCGAGAGCCAGAAGCACGCGCTCGTCTGGAACGAGTCAGCCGCGAGCGCGCGACTGCCGAGCGCCGTCGCAGCACTGCGCTTTGCTCTCGCGAGCCACCACATCGCGGCGATCGAGACAGCAGTCACAGCGATGCCGACCCAGCTCACTTCGGGTCGCTCGCCGGTCCGCAGCGAGCTGCCCGCGTCGAGCGCGATGTAGCCCGCGAGGAGAAACAGAGAGATACCGACGAGCCGGTGCGCGCGGCTGTCGAGCTCCGCGATCGCCGCGTGGTCGTGCTCACCTCGCTCCGCGCGCAGGCGCCAGATCAAGATCGCCCCCGAGGCGGTCTCGACAAAGCTGTCTA
>Ga0326730_1000249_pt1 | contig 16006 bp, 8 predicted proteins | sample MHFSIPfraction_3_FD_207740 | JGI IMG/M metagenome (GOLD analysis project Ga0326730, IMG submission 207740) | Lab enriched peat soil microbial communities from Michigan Hollow, Ithaca, NY, United States - MHF7AN SIP fraction | ecosystem: Environmental > Terrestrial > Soil > Wetlands > Peat...
ACCGACGCGATCGGCGCCCTCGACCCACGCGACCAGCTCCTCCTCAAGCTCCGGTTCGAAGACGGGCTCTCCGCCCGCGAAATCGGGCAGCTCATGGGGTTCCCCACGCCGTTCCATGTGTATCGCCGCCTCAACACACTCCTCGAGCGGTTGCGGGGGGCCCTGGGCCGGCGCGGGTTCCAGGACCCGGAACCCTGAAGCCGCAAAACCGCGGAATTCCTCCGTTCGATCAAGAATGATGGCACCCACCTTCCACCTCCAGAGCCGACATGGGCGCTGAGCAGCCCCCGCAAGGCCACCTTGAAAGCGGGGAGGTCGCGGCCTACCTCGACGGCGCGCTACCGCGATCGGGCCGGTCGCGGATCGAGGCGCATGTGGCGGTGTGCGAGGAGTGCCGTCGCGAGTTGATCGAGGTAGGCCGCCTCCTCCGCACCCGACCACACCGGCATCGCTGGTATCTGCCGGTCGGAGTCGCAGCCGCCGCCGCTGCCGTGGTGCTGCTGGCCGTCTGGCCCCGACCGGCTGGAAGACCCGCGGAGCCCGGCTACCGCGAGCCCGCGGTCACCTCCACCGTGGCCCCCGTCGTCGTCGCGCCGCGCGGCGTGACCGCCGCTGTGCCGCGGCTGGTCTGGACCGCGGTTCCCCACGCGGATCGTTACCGGCTGGCGGTGTTCGACGACACCGGCCGGGTGGTGTGGGAGACCGAAACGGGCGACACCTCCGTTCCACGCCCCGATAGCATCCCGCTGCAGCAGGGGGCGCGGTACTTCTGGAAGGTCGAGGCGCGCACCGGCTGGCAGCGGTGGGTCGGCTCCGAGCTGGTGGGATTCTCCCTCGGTCCGCCGCGGCCATGATCGCCCTCCACCTCCTGCCGGTCTTCGCCGCGCTGGCGAGCCTGAGCCAGAGCCCGCAGTCACCGGATGAGCTGAGTGCTTTGGTGCGGGCCGGATCCGACAGCGCCCTGATCGCCCGAGTGCACGATCACCCGGACGATGCGCGGGAGGCGCTGCATCGCTGGTTCAGCCGGGCGGCCTCCGATCCGGAGCCGGCCGAGTCTCTGGCACTAGCCAGGCGTCTGGCCCAGGCCTATGCGGTGGCCTGGCGGGATTCCTTCTTCGTGCGGCAAGTGATCCGATTCGAGGCATGGTCGGTCGCGGAGCGACGGGCGCAGGTGGCGGCGGACAGCATCCGCCGCGCGGGCAACGTCGCGCTCGGCCGCGCCGGAGTCGCCGCGGCGATGCGCGACTGGCGGGAGAGCCTGCGCCGTTCTGAGCTGCTGCACGACTCCGCGGGCATCGGCGCCGCGCTCGGCAACATCGGCGCCGGCTTCTACCAGTCGGGCGAGCTCGATAGCGCGGCCGCCTATTTCGAACGCGCCAGCGCGATGGCGGCGCGGGTCGGGGATCACCGCACCGAGGGCAACGCGCTGGGCCTTCTCGCCGGCGTCCACGCGGACCGCGGCGAGCCCCGCCAGGCGGCGGAGCTGTACGCCCGCGCCGCGGAGATCCGGCTGCTGACGGGCGACGACCGCGGCGCGGCCGCCGACCGCAATAACCTCGGCCTCATGGCCCAGACTCTCGGCGACCTGGACGGCGCCGGGCGGGCGTTCTCCGACGCGCTGCAGGCGAATCGCCAGGCCGGTCGCGATGAGCCTGCCGCGGTCAATCTGATTAACCTCGGCAACCTGGCGAGCCTGGAAGGTGACTATCCGAGCGCGGCGACCCGGTATCACGAGGCGCTCGGACTGTATCAGGCCCACCAGAACCGGGTCGGTGGCGCCGCGGTGCTGCACGACCTGGGTCTGCTGGCGCTGGCGCGGGGTGACTACCGCGCAACGCTTTCGAGCCTGAATCAGGCGGAGACGGTCTACCGCCAGAGCGGTCCGCTGACGGAGGAGATCGCCGTGCGACGCGACCTGGCGACGGCCCACGCCGCGATGGGCAACCTGCGCGATGCGCTGATCGAGCTGGGGCGGGCCGAGCGCCTGGTCGCCGGCGGACGGGCGCGACCGGAGCTGCTGGCCCAGCTGGCGCTCACCCGCGCCGACCTCGCGGTGCAGTTCAACACCTATCCGGAGGCGGAACGGCAGTACGCGCTGGCCGCGCGGCTGTCCCGCGGCGCGGCCGATCGGCGGGGGCAGGCGGACGCCGAGCGCGGACTGGGACTGCTGCTCCTCCTGCGGGAGGACTATCCGCGGGCCCAAGCTCGACTCGAGCTGGCGCTGCGCACCGAGGAGCTGTCGGGCGACGCGCGCGCGATCGCGCTCACCCGCCTGCTCCTCGGCTACGCCCAGGCGCAACGGGGAGACACCAGCCGGGCCCGCGGTTCGCTGACCCGGGCGCATGCGGCGCTGCGGGACCTCGGTGACGGGGCAGGCGAGGCCGCTGCCCTGGGCGCGCTGGGAGAACTGGAGGCACAGGAGGGCTTCCCGCTCGCCGCGGAGTCGCTGTATCGAGCCGGCCTCGCTCGTCTCGGCGCGGGGCCGGCGCCTGCCGTCTCCTGGCAACTGCACGCGGGGCTGGCCGATGCGCTCCGGAGCCGGGGTGCGCCGGACGAAGCGACCGAGGAGCTCAGGGCGGCGGTGCGGGATGTCGAACGGGTGTCGGGCACCCTCCCGCTCGAAGAACGGCGCGCGGCTTTTCTCGCCGACAAGTGGGACGTCTACGCCCAACTCGCCTTTGGCGAGATCGCGCGTGGCCGGACCGATGCGGCGTTCGAGGCGAGCGAGCGGCTCAGGGCGCGGCAGCTGCTCGATCTGCTGGCTCGCGGGCGGATCGTGGCGGATAGCCTGGGTGTCGCGCACGATACCCTGGCCGCTCGAGAGCAGGACCTCCGCCGCCAGATCGACGCGCTTACCCGGGCGCTCGAGGGCCATGGCACGCCGGGCGCCGGATTGCGCGGACCGCTTCCACCGGATACCGCCTCCGGAGGGGTGCGCGAGGCGCTCGCCCGGGCCCAGGAGGCGTACGCGGACCTGCTGCTCGAGGTGCGGGAGGCGCGACCGGAGTACGCCGCGCTGATTACCGGTGCGATCGCGCCGGTGCGGGAGGTGATGGCGAGACTCCCGCCGGACGAGGCGTTGCTTGAGTATCTGGTGGGCGACTCGACCTCGGTCGCGTTCGTCGTTACCAGCGATACCCTGGCGGCGATCGAGCTTCCCGTCGCCCGGCACGAGCTGGCCACCCTGGTGGACTTCAGTCGCGGCATCCTGACCGGCGCCGGACGGGATTCGGCCGCCGGATTGTGGCGCGCGCCGCTCCTGCGTCTCTACCGCTATCTGATCGAGCCGGTGGAAGCGTCCGGGCTGCTCGCCGGCAAACAAGGGCTGCTCATCGCGCCGCATGCCGAGCTGCACTACGCCCCGTTCGCCGCGCTGCTCCGCGCCTCCTCCCAGGCGCCGGGCGAATACCTCGTCCAGCGCTATCGCCTGACCTATACCCCCTCGGCCTCGGTGTGGCTCAGGCTGCACGACCGGGACCCTTCCGCCGGGGCCGGTGTACTCGCGCTGGCGCCGCGGGTGGATGTGCTTCCCGGATCGGCCGCGGAAGTCGCGGCCATCGGGCGGCTGTTCGGAGCCCAGGCGCAGGTGCTCGTCGGCCGCCGTGCCTCCAAGCGTGCACTGCTGGAGGCCGCGTCCGGGCGGGCCATCGTGCACCTCGCCACCTACGGCGTGCTCAACAAGGACAACCCGCTGTTCTCCTTCGTCGAGCTGATGCCGCAGGGCGGGGACGATGGCCGACTCGAGGTGCACGATGTGTTCGGGCTCAGGCTGCAGGCGCGCCTGGTGGTGCTGAGCGCCTGCCAGACGGCGCTCGGCGCGGGGGCGCTGGCGGATGTGCCGGCCGGAGACGACTGGGTGGGTCTGGTCCAGGCGTTTCTGTTCGCCGGGGCGTCCAACGTGATGGCCACGCTGTGGCCGGTGCAGGACCGGGCGACGGCGGATCTCATGACCCGGTTCTACAGCGCGCTCGCGGCGGGACGGCCCGAGGCCGAGGCGCTGGCGGAAGCCCAGCGGGCGATGCTGCGCAATCGGGCGACCGCCCATCCGTTCTATTGGGCAGGGTTCACACTGAGTGGCGGGCGATGAGACTGCCGCCGGAGGTCCCCGTGTCTCGAATCGCAACGGGTCTCACGCTACTCCTCGGGGTCTTCCTGGTGGGGGCGACCGCCTGCTCGGACGGCAACGGCCCGAGGGACGGCGTGACCCCGATCGTTTCGCTCCCCGGCCTCATCGTGTCACAACCGGTCGGTGAGCCCGTGGTCGCCGCCCGGAGCGTCCCAGCGCTCGGCGCCGGGTCTCGGGTGGGCGAGGTCGTCTACGTCTCGCTGGTTCCGGGTTCGGTGCCGGATGGACGCCTGGCGACGATCCAGAACCGAGCCACCGGGCAATCGGTCACCGCGGCCGTGGTGGGCGGCGGGTTCGATCCGGTCGCTATCGGCGCGAGCGTCGGCGATACCCTGGCGCTGGAGATCACCGGGACCGGACCAGGGGCGTCGATGAAGGCAGGAGAAGTGGTTCGAGCTCATCGCCCGCCGGTGATCGTACGCACCAGCCCGCCGGACGGGGGGCACGACGTGGTGCTCAACAGCGTCATGGTGGTCGTGTTCAGTGAGCCGATTGACTCGGCGTCCCTCATCACCGGGTCGGTTCAGCTGTGGCGCGGCACGACGCCGGTCGCGGGGACGGTGCGGTTCAGTGATGCCCAGGGCATCCGGGCAGAGTTCCATCCGGACAGCCTGCTCGCGGCGCAGACCGACTATCGGCTCGTCGTGACCCAGACGATTCGGGACGTGAACGGTCTGGCGCTGGACTCGGCCTTGGAAGTGCGTTTTGCGACCAGTCGGAGCGTGCAGCCAGCCGCGAAGCTCACCTTCACGGACCAACCGAGCACCACGACAGCGGGCGCCGTGATCAGGCCGGCAGTCGTGGTGACAATTGAGGACTCCGCCGGCAATGCGATGACGAGCGCGACGGACTCGGTGACTGTGGTGCTCGGAGCTAACACTGGCAGCTACCTCGGCGGCACGACAACGGTGGAGGCCGTCAACGGAGTTGCGATCTTCCGCGATCTCTGGGTTCAGATAGCGGCCACGGGGTACACGCTTACGGCCTCATCCGGCACCCTGATAGGCGCCGCGAGTACTCCATTCGATATCGTCCCGGCGACGCCCCCAACGGGCCTGGTGTTCGCCTCGGTGAGTGCCGGGGGCGAACATACCTGCGGCCTGACGACCGGTGGCAGCGCCTATTGCTGGGGGAACGCCGACGCGGGGGCCCTGGGAACTGCCGGCCCTGGCCCTAACCAGTGTCCAGCCCTCAATAATTGCAGCACTTGGCCCGCAGCCGTCTCCGGTGGGCTCACATTCACTTCGCTCAGCGCGGGCGCCCTCAGAGCGTGCGGCGTGACGCCCACGGGGTCCGCATACTGCTGGGGCGACGGCGTCCTGGGAGCGGACTACCCCTGCCCCGTCCATGAGTCCATTTGGGGATGTGCGACGCCAATGCGTGTCGCGGGGAGACTCACCTTCAAGGAGGTGAGTGTCGGTTACTATCACACCTGCGGCGTGACCACGGACGGCGCCGCGTACTGCTGGGGAACGTACGTTCCGCTGGGCGACGGGCAGGAGTTCAGCGCCTCGACGCCCGTCGCCGTCTCGGGCGGGCTCACATTCGCGACTGTGAGTGCCGGGGTCTTCTTCACCTGCGGCCTCACGCCAGACGGCACCGCGTACTGCTGGGGCTCTAACGGCGCCGGTGAGCTGGGCACCGGCTCCACGGCCGGGCCGGACCAATGCGGCGATTCGACATCGTGCAGTCTCGTCCCCGTTCGGGTCGCAGGCGGGCTTTCCTTTACGCAAGTGGTCACTGGGGCCGCTTTGGCCTGCGGCCTTACCGGAGCCGGCACCGCGTATTGCTGGGGCTATAACGGCGCCGGTGTGCTCGGTACGGGCATTATCACCGACAACCTACCGACTCCCACGGCCGTAGCGGGCGGGCTCACGTTTTCTGCGCTGAGCGCGGGGCCCCTGCACATCTGTGGGGTGACAAGCCTCGGTGCGGCCTATTGCTGGGGGAAGGCCGATGAAGGTGGCCTGGGCAATGGGACGGGAACACCAGTGATAGCGACGACGCCTGTGGCGGTCAGCGGCGGGCTGTTCTTCGCGATGCTTAGTGCCGGCGGAACGTATGACGGCCACAGCTGCGGGGTAACGACCGACGGCGCCGCATACTGCTGGGGGAGGAATTTCGAGGGCGAGCTCGGCACCGGCACGACGACTGACAGCCCAGTGCCCGTGAAGGTAGCGGGGCAGCCATGAGGAGCGACGTGACTTGGAGGCCAGAGGCACCGATGCGTCGCATGACAGCGGCCCGATCACTGGTCGTTGTGGTTCTTCTGATGTGGGTGACCGCCTGTTCGGACGGCAGCGGACCGGGGATCGACGTGGCCCCCATCGCCCCCCTCCCCGGCCTCATCGTGTCGCAGCCCGTCGGCGAGGCTGGAGCTGCCGCGGGGAGTGTCCCGGCGCTCGGCGCCGGGTCTCGGGTCGGCGAGCTCGTCTATGTCTCGCTGGTTCCGGGATCTGTGCCCGATGGGCGGCAGGCGACGATTCACAACGATGCGACCGGGCAATCGGTCACTGCGTTCGTCGTGAACGGCGGCTTCGATCCGGTCGCATTGACCGCGAGCGTCGGGGATACCCTGCTGCTGGACATCAGTCGCACCGGGTCCGTGGCGTCGGTCAAGGCGATGGAAGTGGTCCGGCGCCGGCGTCCGCCGGTGGTGGTGCGCACTAGCCCGCCAGTCGGCGCACGTGACGTGGTGCTCAACAGCGTCATGGTCATTGTCTTCAGCACGCCGATCGACTCGGCGACGGCGGATAGCGGCTCGGTCAAGCTCTGGCGCGGCACCACGCCGGTGGCCGGCTCGGTGCGGTTCGGGGATGCCACGCATCTGCGCTTGGAGTTCCACCCGGACAGTCTGCTGGCGTCTGCGACGGAGTACCAGTTGGTCGTCACGACGCAGATGGCCGATTTGAACGGGTTGCCGCTGGAGGCGCCCATCGTGCTCCCGTTCACGACCGGGACCACCGGTCCGGCAACGGGGCTGGTGTTCGCCTCGGTGACCGCGGGCTTTGCCCACACGTGCGGCGTGACGACCTCCGGCAAGGCCTATTGCTGGGGGGAAAACGTCCTCGGCCAACTGGGTGACGGCACGAGCCGCGACAATAGTGGGACACCCGTGCCCGTGGCCGGTGGGCTCACCTTCGCGTCGGTCAGTGCAGGGTACATCTCCAACTGCGGGGTAGCGACCGACGGCACTGCGTACTGCTGGGGCCATGGCTATGGGGGCGGCTATGGGATCTTCGATTCCGCGACGGTGGCGAACGGCTGCTCACCGGACTTACGGTGTCCGGCACCGCTCGCCGTGGCGAGTGGTCACACCTTCAAGATGGTGAGTGTTCGGGTCGCCCACGTTTGCGGCGTAACGACGGACGGCGCCGCATACTGCTGGGGCTCCGACGCCTCGGGCCAACTCGGTGACGGGGCGACAACCGATCAGGCGACCCCGGTGCCAGTCGCCGGGGGACTCACCTTCGCAACGGTGAGTACTGGGGAGCACCACTCCTGCGGTGTGACCACTGATGGCGCGGCGTACTGCTGGGGCGACAACTCGTCGGGTCAACTCGGGAACGGCACGGTCTCCAGCAGCCTGACCCCTGTGCCGGTCGGGGGTGGGCTCACGTTCACGGGGATCAGTGCCGGGTACAACTACACCTGCGGCATGGTGCAAACCGGTGCCACCTACTGTTGGGGGACCAACGGCGCTGGCCAGCTTGGCAGCGGCAGTCCTACGGGACCGCAGGTATGCGTCTATGACCCCTACAATTCTGGGCCGTGTAGCACCAGCCCGGTGCCGGTCACTGGCGGGCTGATCTTCAGAGCGATCAGCGCCGGTTGGGACGTTACCTGTGGCGTGACGACCAACGGTGCGGGGTACTGCTGGGGCTGGCGTAACCCCGGGTCAAGTGCGGTACCCCTGCCGGTCTCGGGGGGGCTCGCCTTCGCGTCTGTCAGTGTGGTCGAGTCGCACGCTTGTGGTTTGACCTCGGGTGGTGTCGCGTACTGCTGGGGTGGCAATGGTAGCGGCGAGCTCGGCGACGGCACCCTCACGGACAGTTGGGGCGTGCCCGTGAAGGTTGCCGGCCAGCCATAACTGCTCGCAGCAGTCGTTGGTTCCCACGCGGCGCTCCACCAGATGAACCGGCGCGGGCACTGGTACGACGCCGCGCTCGCTGTGGCCCACCCGTTTCCGATCCTCCCATCCCGAGTCTCGCCGCGGGCTCGCCCTCCATCCGCAATCGGTGACCGGCCATCCGTTCAACCCGGATCAGGGGAGCAATCTGGTCAGCCGCTGAGCACCATCCAAAGCCAATGGAGGTTCCAATGAGTTCACGCCAGAGCGCAGTGCACTGCCTTCGGACGGCGCTGCTCATCTCGGGAGTGATTCCGCTGGTAGTCGGGTGTTCCGATGAGGGCAACGTCAGCCAGGCGTCCCCGGCGGATGTCCAGGCATCGAGAGACGAGGCCGAGAGAGACCGGACCGAGAAGGACCGTAGCGAGAGAGACCGGGACGAGGGCAGGATGCCCAGAGAGCTGTGGGTGACGAGCCAGGGGGGGAACACGATCTTCATCCGCAACTTCGAAAACCTGGCCCCGATCGATCGGATCGAGCTGCCCGCCGGCGCGGGGCCCCACATCATCACCTTCCATTCCCCCGAATTCGCCTACGTGGGCGGCATGACCGACGGCAACGTGTACGTCATTAATGCCTGGCGGCGCAAGGTGGTGAAGACCCTGCACGTGGCTCCGACCCTCGCGCACCAGGTGAAGGTGTCGCCCGACGGCGCCGCCGCCCTGGTCTCCATTATCAGCACGAAGACGGTCACCAAGCTGCTGGTCGACGAGGCCCATCGGAGCTGGACGCTGGATGCGAGCCTCGACCTCGGGGCGGCGACCGGCAAGGCCCCGGTCTGCACCGTGTTCCGGGCCGACAGCCGGCGCGCCTTCATCTCGCTCAATCCGAGCGGCATCGCGGTGGTGGACGTGCCCACAATGACCTACCTCAGCCAGATCCCGACCGACGGCTTCATCGCCTGCGGCATGATCAAGCGCGACGCCGACCACGTCGTCATCGCCACCTCGGGCGGCGGCGGCCACATCTACACGCTGGACATGACCACCGAGGAGCTGACCGATCGCGGCGTTCTCGGCGCGGCCTCGTGGCACAGCTTCATCATGACGGCCGATGGCCGGCGCGGCTTCGGAAGCTCGCCCATGTCGGACGAGGTGATCGTGATCGACCTGACCACCACGCCGGTGACTAAGGTCGGCTCGATCCTGTTCGATCAGGTACCGGGCGTGGGCCACAACCAGCCCGACGCCTTCGGCGGAGGCGAGACGATCTACGGCAACCTGCTGCCGGTGGGCCTCCGCGCGGCGGGCAACGTCGCCATCGTCAATGCTCGCAATCTGAAGCTGCGGAAGATCGTCAACCTCGAGCCGCCGGCACCCTTCAACATGATGACGTGCGGTCCCGTGGGGGCGCCGACCGATCCGGGCGGCTGTGCCGTCCACGGCGTGACCCCGCGCCCGCGCGAGTAGCGCAACGAAGGCTCGGGGCAACCGGCGTGGCATATCGCCGGGGATGGAACCGCTGCGGCCAACTCGGCAACGACACGACAACGGGGCAAGCCATCGTGCCAGCCGAGCTGGCCGGGCAGCTGTATGAAGTGGCATGATCTTCGAGAGCAGAGGCTCCGATGCGTCGTATGACTGCGGGCCCGTTGACCCCGCGGGCGGCACGCGCCGCCGAGCCACCCCTCCGCGCCAACCCCTGACATCGGCTGCAACGTCCCACGCCGTATGCCGGATCCCTCTCCATCATCCTACCAGCACCTGACCCGCAACAGCATCCCTGCTGGCTCTGCTCTCCTGCCGCCGCGCAATCGAAGTGCCGGCCGACCGTTCAACAATAGGTGAGCTGAGCGCGCCGGTCCGACTCGCCCGCAACCGCACCTGGTCGATGGCACAACTGGCGCCCTCGGTCCGCCGGGAGGCAGACATGTCGCAGCCATGCAGACGCTGGTTCCTGAGCGCGGGCGCCGCGCTGCTTGCGGCCTGTAGCGATTCGACTGATACCACCCCGCTCGCGGTGCAGCTCGCCTTCACCGTTGAACCCAGCGACGCCACGGCCGGGATCGCGTTCGATCCGGTGGTCGCCGTGGCGATTCAGGACGCGTCCGGCAATACGGTAACGAGCGCGACCAACCTCGTGACGGTGACGATCGGGACGAACCCGGGGGGTGGCACCCTGACGGGCACGGTGAGCGCCGCGGCGGTCAATGGGGTCGCCACTTTCTCGAACCTGCATGTCGACAAGGTGGGCACGGGCTACACGCTGACGGCCGCGGCCAACGGGCTCCAGGAGGCGACGAGCACGGGGTTCACGATCGCCGCCGCCCCCGCAACACGACTCGTATTCACGGTGCAGCCGAGCAATACGATGGGAGGCGCCGCCATCACGCCGCCGGTTCAGGTGGCCGCCCAGGACTCCGTCGGCAATCTCGCAACCGAATTCCAGGGCATCGTGACCATAGCGCTCGGCGGCAACCCGGCACCGGGGACCCTCTCCGGTACGACGGCGGTGAGCGCCGTCAGCGGGGTCGCGACCTTCAGCGATCTCTCGATTGCGCCGGCGAACGCCGGATACACGCTCACGGCCAGCGCCGGAGGCCTCACGGGTATCACCAGCGCACCCTTTGCCATCGCCAAGCCAACAGCGTGGATATACATCACTACCGCGACCAGCGGCAGCCCGCCTGATCCTGACGGCTATGCCGCCTGCGTCGACCCCGCTTCCGACGGCCACGGTGGGTCGTCCTGCGCGTACGCCGGGCCGCATCCCATCGGGGTGAACGGGGCCGTGACGGTGACCGTAGACACTGGCGCTCACGTGGTTCTGTTGACGGGCGTGGCGGCGAACTGCACGGTTGCCGGGGACAATCCACGTACCGTCCACCTCTCGCGGGGGGAGGCGGCCGGAGTGTCCTTCGCCGCCTCGTGCGCACCGCCGGTCCTGCACATCACCACTTCGACCACAGGAGTGTCCCTCGATCCCGACGGCTATTACCTGTGCATGGACCTGGACTACGAGGACACCTGTGGCACCTACGCCGCGATCGGTGTGAACAGCGCCCTCACCCTGCCCGTGGCGCCCGGTATCCATTTCCTGGGCTTGGAGGGTGTGGCCGATAATTGTGCGATCAGCGGCGACAACTACCAGAGCGTGGATACGGACGTCACTACCGAGGTACGGTTTGTGATCACGTGCGTCGCCGCCGGGACGGTACACGTCACGACCGCTTCTACCGGAACCGACGTCGATCCGGACGGCTATGTGGTCTGCGTCGACGGGCCGGGGAATGCCTGCCGCTGGTCTCTCGGGGTAGCGCCGAACGGCGCGGTCACCATCCCCGGTGTGTTCGCCGGTCCCCACATAGTGATCTTCAGCGGTGTGGCCGGGAACTGCACCGTCAGCGGCGCGACGAACCGCGCCGTGACCGTCCCCCCCGAAGGCACGGTGGATGTCACCTTCGACGTGGCGTGCGTACTGGCCGAGCGAATCGCGTTCTCCCATTCCGGAACGCTCGCCGTCGTGCACGCGGACGGTTCGGCCGCTCGCCCGATAGCTGCGGGATTCGCCCCGGCGTGGTCGCGCGACGGCGCGAGGCTCGCCTATGAATGCGGCCAGGACATCTGCGCGATCAACGCCGACAGCACCGGCTTCGCGCGGCTCACGGTGGACGCGGCGGGCAATCATCACCCGACCTGGTCGCCCGACGGCTTGAAGATCGCGTTCGCGGCAACCCACGCCGGGGTGGCCGACCTGTACGTGATGGGGTCGAACGGCACCGCTGTCGTGCGCCTGACCCAGGGCGTCGGCTTCCTGGGAAGTCCGGCCTGGTCGCCGGACGGGACCAGGATTGCCTTCGACTGCCGTGAAGCCGCAGGCAATGACGACATCTGCGTTGTGAACGCCGACGGCACCGGATTCGCTCGCCTCACGAGCGACCCGGCGCGTGACTACGGCGCCGCGTGGAAGCCGGACGGCTCGATGCTGGCGTTCTCGACCAGGCGCCATGGGGGCGACGAAATCGCGCTCCTGACCGCAAACGGCGGCGGCGTGGCGCGTCTCGGCGCGGGCCTGCCCGGGTTCGCGCCGACCTGGTCGCAGGATGGCTCCGAGCTCGCGCTGGTGCAACTGTACGAGAATTGCGACGATTACGGCTGCTACTCGGAGGACACCATCTTCGTGGCGACCCCGGATGGCGCCAACCTTCGCTATGTCACCGCCGGCGACCAACCGGCCTGGAAGCCACATCCATGAGCGGGCGATCCCGCATGCTATGGATGGGCATGGGCATCACGCTGCTGTCCGGCAGCGGGTACCTCGGTCGTGGTGAGTTCTTCTCATGAGTTGAATCCACCGCCCGGGCGGTCGGGTCCCTGAGACGCCTGCCCACCCTCACGCACCAGTGCTACGCACCGCGACCGGGCGGACTCGCCGCCCGGGTGGTCGGGTGGCTGGATCCCCTGCCGGCCCGCATATTGGCTGCGGCTCCTCCGGGCCCGGCCCTCCGTGAACGACAGCACCACGATCGACCGCCTGAACGCCGCCCTCGGCGAACGGTACCAGCTCGATCGCGAGCTGGGGCGGGGTGCCTTCGCAGCCGTCTTCCTGGCCCGCGACCTGCGCCACCGCCGCCAGGTGGCGATCAAGGTGCTCTACCCTCACGTGGCCCAGCTGATCGGCGCCGGACGGTTCCTGCGGGAGATCGAAACCATCGCCGGGCTGCAGCATCCCCACATCCTGCCGCTGCACGATTCGGGTGAGGTCGATGGACTGCTCTTCTTCGTGGCGCCGTTCGTGCCCGGGGGGACCCTGCGCGCCCGGCTGGAACGAGAAGGCCCGCTCGCGCTCGACGAGGCGCTGCGCCTGACCGACGAGGTCGCCGATGCCTTGAGCTTCGCCCATTCCCGCGGCGTGGTCCACCGCGACATCAAGCCCGAGAACATCCTGCTGGCGTCGGGCCACGCGCTCGTGGCCGACTTCGGGATCGCCAAGGTGCCGGTAACGGCGGGAGCCGAGCGCCTTACCGAGACCGGCGTGGTGATCGGGACGCCGCGCTACATGAGCCCGGAGCAGGCGCTCGCGGAGGCCTCGGTCGACCCGCGCACTGACCTGTACGCCCTGGCCAGCGTGTGCCACGAGATGCTGACCGGGGTCCCCGGGCGCGCCGGTGGTTCCTCTGACGGACACCCGTCCAGCGGCCGGCGGCTGCCGGCCGGACTGGCGCGCGAACTCAGCCGTGCCCTCTCCATTCGTCCCGAGGATCGCCACGCGACGGTCGCGGAGTTCATGGCGGCGCTGCGCCATGCCGTTGATCGCAGCCGGACCCCCTGGCGACTGCTGGCGCCGGTGGCGGGGGTGGCAGCGGTCGCGGTGGTGGCCGCGGTGCTGGTGTCGCGGGGCCGGGCGACCGATCCCGGTTCCGGCGGCCGGCTGAGCCTCGCGGTCTTTCCCTTCCGCGCATCGGACGATGCCGCGCGGTCCCTGGTGGAAATCGTCCCCGATCTGCTGGCCACCGCGCTGGACGGCACGCCCAGGGTCCGCATCGCCGATCCGTGGGCCCTGTGGCAGGGGCTGCGTCCGGCCCGCGACGCCCCCGCGACTAACCCCGATCCCGGCGCCGCCGAGCGGCTCGCCCGCCGGGCGGGCGCCACGCGGTACGTTCTGGGTGCCTTGTCCGAGCAGGGCACCCGGCTCGATGTGATCCTGCGGGTCTACTCGGCCGGCGCAACCGACCCGCTGGCGACCCTGACCGAAGCCGGTCACGCCGACAGCCTCGGCGCCCTGGTACAGCGCCTGGCGGCACGGGTCATCGCGACGGTGTGGGACCGTGGTCCGCGGCCGGAGGTTCCCGACCTGACCGCGTACACCACCTCTTCAGGGGAGGCGTTGAAGGCGTACCTGCAGGGCAAGGAAGCGCTGCGCCGGGGGCTGATCGACTCTGCCGAAACGGCCATCAACCGCGCCGTGGCGCTGGACTCGAATTTCGCGCTTGCCCTGCTCGAGACGGTGCGGGTAAGCGGCTGGGTAACGTATCTCCAAGGACGGCCTTACAGTGGTCGCGAAGACCTGCTCATCCGGGCCGACTCGCTGAGCCGCAACATGAGCGAGCGAAACCGGCTGATGGTGCGGGTGGCGCGTATGCTGGTGGCGGCCGACGGGCGCGAAGCCGCGGCAGCGCTCAACCGGCTGCTGGTGCTGGACAGCACGGATATCACCGCGTGGGACCACCTGAGCTACACCCGCCTGGTGCACGGGTGGCAGTATGGTGCCTCGGTCGAGGAGGCCATAGCCGCCGAACGGCGGAGCTACACCCTGGACTCGACCTGGGCTCCGACGCTTCTCCGGGGAGTAAGCAGTGCCGTGGCCCTGCGTGATACGATGCAGGTTCGGCGAATCGCCGCGGCGCTGGCGCGGAGCGACACCGCGAGTCCGGCGATCCACGGAAGTCTGACCGGTGCCCGCGCGGTGCTCATGAACGACCCGGCGTACGAGGCTTGGGTGGCGCGAATGACCGTCGGGTCACCGGCAGAATGGATCACGATTCTCCGCCTGCTGCGCACCGGCCGGCCCGACCGCGCCGTGGAGTTCGTGGCGCAATCGGCCCGTTCGCCGGCGGTGCCGCCGCCGCTCCTGGCCGGAGCCACGGCCCAGTTCGACGCGGCGGCGGGCAACTTTGCCGAGGTGGAGCGGGCCGATCACGACGCCAGGTGGGCGGCATTCCCCGACCTCCACCAAAGGCTGCGCCTGCTGTGCATCACGGCAGCGCTCGCCGGGATGGGAGACTCGGCGGTTGCGGCCCGCGCGGCGGCAGGGCTCGAGGCCGAGGCAGGTGACTCCGCGACGAACCTGATGTGGGCGGTCGGCGCGTTCCACGCGGCGTTCGGCGACCGTGCCACCGCGGCCCGCTGGCGGGCCCGGATCGGAGCGTTTCGCGGCCCCCGGGACACGAGGTCCCCGCCGGAAGCCCTGCAGGCGGATATCGATGCACGCCTGAGCGCCCGCGCTGGCAATCTCGCCGCGGCTCTGCAATTGGCGCGCCGGGCCCATGAGCTGCACGGCTATCACTCGAATCTCGCGCTCGAAACCACGCCGGAGGCCGCCACCCGGTTCCTGCTGGCCTTGCTGCTGGTCCAGACGAACGAGCTCGCTTCGGCCGAGCCGCTGTTCCGATCCTTCGCGCCTCCAACCACCTGGGCGAGCTATTATACCGCCCGGGCACGCTACGAGCTGGGCGCCATGGCCGAGCGCCGCGGCGAACGGACTGCCGCTCTGGGGTATTACGAGGGCGCGCTCGATCTCTGGCGTCCGGGCGGCACCACCACCGCCCGGTGGCGTGCCGCGGCGCAGGCCGCGGTTGAGCGGCTCACCTGGCGCAACCGCCCTCGAGTATCGAGGAAACCACTCTGATAGGTTCGCCGTTTGGCTATCGCCTCCGATTTCCCTCGAGATCACACGATGCGCACAACCGTCTCCATCCTGCATCCGGCTTCCCTGTTCGGCCTGCTGCTCGCGACGGCCGTCGCTCCCCTCGCCGCGCAGACGAGCCGCCCGGCTGACAGCACCCGGGCAACGGTGCTCGCCGCCGACGCAGTATGGGACGGTGTCGCCGACGCTCCGAAGCGGGGCTGGATCGTCGTAGTGCGGGGGACGCGGATCGAGGCAGCGGGGCCGTCCGCCTCGGTCACGGTTCCAGCCGGCGCCGACCGAGTCGAGCTGGCGGGCACCACCCTGATCCCAGGGCTCATCGAAGGCCACTCGCACCTGTTCCTCCATCCGTACGACGAGGCCCTGTGGGACGACCAGGTGCTGCG
>Ga0326730_1000250_pt1 | contig 15933 bp, 13 predicted proteins | sample MHFSIPfraction_3_FD_207740 | JGI IMG/M metagenome (GOLD analysis project Ga0326730, IMG submission 207740) | Lab enriched peat soil microbial communities from Michigan Hollow, Ithaca, NY, United States - MHF7AN SIP fraction | ecosystem: Environmental > Terrestrial > Soil > Wetlands > Peat...
CCGCCGCACGGTCTTCGACTTCATCAAGGACCCCACCGGCCTGGCCTACGTCGGGCGGCTCGACGTGATGACCACCGGTCTCCTGCTCCTCACCAGCGATGGCGACGCCATCCACCGGCTGACCCATCCGCGCTACAAGATTCCCCGGAGCTACGTCGCCCTGGTCCACGGCCGGCCTACCGCGGAGCTGGCCGGCGCGGTGAAGCAGCGGGTGACGATCGACGGGGTGCCGGTGATCCCGACCGCCACGCGAGTCCGGCCTGGTACCGAGGGGCGCAGCATCGTCGACGTGACACTCACCGAAGGGCGGAATCGTATCGTCCGCCGGTGGATCGAAGCCCTCGGCGCCAAAGTGGAGCGGCTCGCACGGCTGTCCTATGGTCCGGTTCGGCTGCTCGACCTTCCAGTCGGCAAGTCGCGACCGCTGACCCCCGCCGAGGAACGCGCGATCTACAAGGCGGTCGGGATGGGCACCGGCCGGGACAGTTAGGCGGGTTCGCCCATCCGGAATCAGGCCCGCCGGCCGGGAGTGGGGCTTCCGCCCCGCGAGTCAAACCGGTGTGAGCCGGATCACACTGCGACTCGGCGGGGCTGACATTCCCCAACCGGCCAACTATCCTCCCTGTAAGCTTTTACCTCTCAACTCCGACCTTCGTCCCGAGCCCCATGACCGCTCGCCCGATCCCATCGTCCCGTACCGTCGACGCCAGTCCGGTGATGGCAGTGGTGCAGGAGGTGGGGAAGCGCATTGTCGGACAGGAAACCATGATCGAGCGACTGCTCATCGGTCTCCTGTCCGGCGGGCACATCCTGCTCGAAGGGGTCCCGGGTCTGGCCAAGACCCTGGCGGTGAAGACCCTGTCCGAGATCGTCGAGTTGAGCTTCTCCCGCATCCAGTTCACGCCCGACCTGCTTCCCGCCGATCTCATCGGCACGATGGTGTTCGATCCGAAAGGACAGGAATTCCGGGTGAAGCATGGTCCGATCTTCGCCCAGCTCATTCTGGCCGACGAGATCAACCGCGCGCCCGCCAAGGTCCAGGCGGCGCTGCTGGAGGCGATGCAGGAAAAGCAGGTGACCATCGGCGGGACCAGCTTCGCGCTGGAGGAACCGTTCCTGGTGCTGGCGACCCAGAATCCCATCGAGAACGAAGGCACCTACCCGCTGCCGGAAGCCCAGCTCGACCGGTTCATGCTCAAGGTCAAGGTGGGTTATCCGACCCGCGATCAGGAGAAGGAAGTGCTGCTCCGCCGGAGCGGGCTGTCGGAGGCGCCGGTGCGCGAGCTGCTCGATCCCGCCACCATCCTGGCGCTCCGGGAAACCATCGCGGGGACCTACCTCGACCAGAAGGTGGTGGATTACATCGTCGACCTGGTGCGCGCCACCCGCGATCCGTCGGTCGTGGGATTGCAGAATCTCAAGCCGCTGGTGGCGTACGGAGCCTCCCCCCGGGCCTCCATCGCGCTGGCGCAGGCCGCCAAGGCGCACGCCTACCTCCGCGGCCGCGGCTACGTCATCCCCGAGGATGTGCGTTCCATGGCGCTGGACGTCCTGCGCCACCGGGTGCTCCTGACCTTCGAGGCGGAAGCCGAGGAGATCGACACCGATCAGGTAGTGACGCGCATCCTCGACGCCGTGCCAGTTCCCTGACGTCTCGTCATCCCGAGGTCGCTGCGCGACCGAGGGATCCACTTAGCTCAGCGTAGATCCCACGCTTCGCTCGGGATGACGTGATCGCGACCTCGCCCATGCCAGCCATCTCTCCCGAAATCCTGAAGCAGGTCAAGGCCATCGAGCTCCGCTCCCGCGGGCTGGTGACCGCGCTGTTCGGGGGGGAGTATCGCTCGGTCTTCCGCGGCCAGGGGATGGAGTTTGCCGAGGTGAGGCAGTACGAACATGGCGACGACTTCCGCGCCATCGACTGGAACGTCTCCGCCCGGCTGGGCCATCCCTACATCAAGACCTTCGTGGAAGAGCGTGAGCTCACCCTCATGCTCATCGTGGACCAGTCGGGGTCCACCCACTTCGGCGTGCCCCGCACCAAGTCCGCCCTGTCCATAGAGGTCGCCTCGGTGCTGGCCCTGGCGGCCGCGAGTACCAACGACCGGGTGGGCGCGCTGCTGTTCTCCGACAAGGTGGAGCGGGTGATTCCGCCGGCCAAAGGACGCAAGCACGCCCTGCGGGTGATCCGCGACCTGGTTGCCTTCCGGCCGGCTGGCCGGCGCACCAATCTGGCCTCCGCGCTTACCTATGCGACCGAGCTGCTGCGGCACCGGAGCATTGTGGTGATCCTGTCCGACTTCCTGGCCGAGGGGTGGAGTCAGCCGCTCCGGCAGCTGGCGGTGCGGCACGACGTGGTCGCCGTCGCCGTGGAGGATCCCCGGGAGACCTCGCTGCCCGACGCGGGCTGGCTGGAGCTGGAGGACGCCGAAACCGGCGCCCGCCGCACCGTCGACACCGGGGACCGCGGGGTTCGCGGCCGGCTTCAGGCTCTGGCCGAGCGGCGGCGGGAGGAGCGAAGCCGCATCTTTGCCGCCGCCGGGGTGGATCACGTCGCGCTGGATACGGTGCATGAGTACGCCACTGTCCTTCGCCGCGCCTTTGCCCAGCGGGCCCGCCGAATCCACCGATGATGCTCCTCTGCCTGGTGCTGGCGCTGCAGCAGTCCCGCGTTCCGACCGTGGGCGACACCATCTGGCTCGAGCGGTCCTTCGAAACCCCGGCGGGGGCGGAGGTGCGCGCCGCCCAGTGGAACCCGGAGGAACCAATCGGGCTGCTCGGGCATCCTGTGATCCGGCGGGAAGGAAGCCGGACGGTGGTGGCCTATCCCGCGGTCGCCTGGAGCGCGGGCACCCACCAGGTGCAGGTGCCGGGTCCGATTCTGATCCGGCGGGACGGCACCACCGATTCGCTCCCGCCGGAAACCCGCACCCTGGTGATCGCCTCCGTGTTGCCCGACAGTCTGCCGCTCGAGCGGCTTCCGGTGCAGCCCCAGGCCGGAATCGTCATGGAACGGGAGACCTCTCCCTACCCGGTGCTGGTGGCGCTGTTGCTCGCGGCTCTGCTGTTCGCGCCTCTGGCATGGTGGTGGCTCCGCTCCGGGCCGCCGATGCCGGCCTTCAAGCCGCCCTCCGACCCGGTGGTCCTGCCGCTGGCCGAATGGAACGAGGCGGGTGAACCGAGGGCCGTGGCGGCGGTGGCCGCCCGCTCCCTCCGGGCGGTGATCCTGGGCCAGCTGCCGGGGATTCCGCAGGGGCTGGTGGCGAGCCGGCTGATTCGGGTGGTGGCGGAGCAGCGGCCCGCCTGGCCGGCGGATGAGATCGGGACCGTGCTGCGGGCGCTCGAGGCGGTGCAGTACTCCGAGACTCCCGCGGGAGAGGTGCTGCAGCTGGCGGAACGGGCCGGCGAGCTCAGGAAGCGGCTGGAGCCCGCGCCACCCCGTCAGGAACGCCGCGCATGAGCATGGCCCGTCCCTGGTTCCTGCTGCTCCTGCTGCTGCCGCTGGCCTGGTGGTGGTGGCGCCGGCGGCAGCGCCTCCCGGCGACCCCCTACAGCGACCTCCGGCTGGTGAAGCTGGTTAAGGAGGCCGACTGGCTGGCGCGGCTGCCGGCCGCCTGCCGGTTGCTGGCCTTCGCCGCGTGGGTGATCGCCGCCGCGGGTCCGCGACTCGGCGGCTCGCAGGTGGAGGTGAAGAAGGAAGGCATCGCCATCGTGATCGCGGTGGACATCTCCAGCTCGATGCTGGCGGAGGACTTCTCCCCCAGCAACCGGATGGAGGTCGCCAAGGCACAGGCGGGTGCGTTCATCAAGGGCCGGAGCGCCGATCGCATCGGAGTCGTGGCCTTTGCCGGGGAGGCGCTGACCCAGGTGCCGATCACCGTGGACTACCCGGTGCTGGAACAGGCGGTGGCCTCCCTCCGGATCGGTATGCTGGAGGATGGCACCGCGATCGGCACCGGGCTGGCCACCGCGGTGAACCGGCTGCGGGAAGCGCCGGGGAAGTCCAAGGTCATCCTGCTCCTGACCGACGGCGAGAACAACCGCGGCACCGTGGACCCGCGCACCGCCGCGGCGGCCGCGGCCGCGCTCGGCATCAAGGTGTACACCATCGGGGTCGGCACCGAAGGCGAGGCACCGGTCCCCACCGGGCGCGGCCTGTCCGGCTTCCGCTACGAGATGCTGCCGGTGCAGATCGACGAGCCGCTGCTGCGCGACATCGCCGCGACCACGGGCGGGCGCTACTTCCGCGCCAAGGACAGCGAGGCCCTCGCCCGGATCTTCCAGCAGATCGATGGACTGGAGAAGACTCCCATACAGGTAACCCGCTACGTGAAGTACGACGAGATCGCCAAGCCGCTGGTGCTGGCGGGGCTCCTGCTGCTCGGCCTCGAATTGCTGCTCGGGGCCACGTTGGTGGTGAGGACGCCATGAGCGGACGGGCGGTCCGCCCTATATGACCTTCGACTCCCCCATCCTGCTCGGGCTCGCCCCGCTGCTCGGCGCCGGGGTCGGTGCCGTGGCTCTGCTGGCGCGTCGCCGGCGGATCGGCCGGGCGCAGGCATGGTCCGAGGATCTGGCCAGGCGCGCGCGATCAACCGGCCGCTGGGCTCCGCTCCTCCTGGCCCTGGTCGGGGTCGCGGCGGGAATAGGGCTCGCGGGACCTCGCGGGGGACGCGCGACCGTCCGGACCGAGACCCAGGCCCTGAGCGTGGTGTTCGCCATGGACATCAGCCGCTCGATGCTGGCCGAGGATACCCGGCCGAGCCGGCTGGAGCGCGCCGCCAGCGAGGCCCGCCGCCTGGTTCAGGATCTCGGCCGCGACCGGCTGGGGCTGATCGCCTTTGCCGGGCGGAGCTACATCCTGAGTCCGCTCACCCTGGATGGCGGGGCCATCAACCTCTTTCTCGACGCCTTGTCTCCCGAACTCGCCAGTCAGGGCGGCACTGGCCTGGCTTCGGCCCTCTCGCAGGGCGCCGAACTGCTCAACGCCTCGCGCGAGGCGGGGGACCGCGTGCTGGTGGTGTTCACCGACGGCGAAGCCCACGACACGCTATCGGATATTCTGGCCCAGGCCCGGGCGCTCAAGGCGCAGCAGATCCGCCTGGTCCTGGTGGCCGAAGGGGGCACCAAGCCGGTGCCGATCCCGCTCCGGGACAGCGCGGGGACGCTCACCGAGTACAAGGCCGATGCCGCTGGTCATACCATCGAAACCCGGCGTCGCGACGACCTTCTGCAGCAGATAGCCGACGCCGGAGAGGCGGCCCTGGTCCCGGCCGAGCTGCCCGACCAGGCCGGCGCGGTTCGCGATCTGCTCGCGGCCTTCCAGCGCGCCCCTATCTCGTCTTCCAGCACTCAGGACCTGCTGCCACTGGTCTGGATTCCCGCGTTGATCGCGGCGATGCTGCTCGCGGTCCAGACCGCCACCCGCCGCACGGCGGCGCTGGTGGGTCTGGCGCTGGTGTTCTTCGGAGCCCGGGCCGAGGCGCAGCGTCCCGTACCCGGATCGCGGGAGTACGCCGCCGGCCGGATGAAGGAGGCGGCCATGATGCTGACGGGCCGGCTCAGCGCCGGCGCCTCGGACACCGCCTGGTACAACGCCGGCACGGCGCAGCTCGCCGCCGGCGACTACGCCAAGGCGCGCCAGAGTCTGACCCATGCCGCCCGATCGCTCGACCCTGACCTGCGCTACCGCGCGCTCTACAATGCCGGGGTGGCCGCCCTCAAGCAGGTGGCCGCCGACACCGCCGGCCGGGACTCGCTGCTCAATCAGGCGTCGGATTACCTCAAGGACGCGCTCAGCCTGTCTCCGTCGAGCGCGCGGGCCAAGTGGAATCTCGAGCTGGCCCAGCGCCGAAAGCCGCCTCCCACCGGCGGCGGGAGCAAGAACCAGCAGCCCCCGCCACCCTCGGGCGGCCAGCCGCCGCCGGACCCGAGCCGGGGACAGGCGCCACCCCGGCTGGGCATGCCCAATCTCAGTCAGGCGCAGGCGGAGCAGATCCTCAACTCGGTCGATCGCGAGGAGCGGGACACCCGCACCCGACGGCTGGGGAAGACCCGCGCCGCCGAAAACGGAGTGAAGGACTGGTGATCGCCTCGCTGCTTCTCCTGGCCCTGCTGCAGCAGGACGGCGCTCCGACCGTGATGGTCTCGGTCGACCGCGACCGGGTGAGCCCCGGCGAGGTCATCGTGTTCACCATCCGGGTGGCCAGCCGGCGGGCCGAGCCGATCCGGGTGGATCTGCCGTCGCTGGGAGGGTTCGAGCTGGAGTCCCGCTCGGAGCGAAGCGACGTCACCACCGGCGCGAGCGCCGGGCGCACGACGGTCATCGAGTTTCACCTCCGCGCCAACACCCCGGGCGAATGGCGGCTCGGTCCGGTTACCGTCCGGCAGGGAGCCGCCCAGGAGCAGTCGGAGACGGTGACGGTACAGATCGAGGGCGGATCCCCCGCGCCGGTGATCGCAAGCCTGAGCCCGCGGCTCGCCCGCCTGGTGCAGCGGGCTCCGCCTCCGGATGTCCTCGGGCAGGGTGGCATCACCGTCGCGCTGTCGGACAGCAACGTGGTGGTTGGGGAGCAGGTGGACGTGGTCACGATCGCCTGGTTCGATCGCGAGGTGCGCCAGCAGCTGCGCCGGGCGCCGACGGTCGAATCTCCCCGGCTTGAAGGGGTCTGGAGTTATCCCCAGCCGGTGCCCGGCGGCATTGCCGCCAGCCGTCAGGTCGGCGGCAGATGGTACGACCTGTTCGTGCTGCACCAGGTCGCCTTCCCCCTGACTCCGGGGAAGGTGGCCGTCTCCGCTGCCCGGCTGCAGTACAGCGTGCCGCTGGCCTTCCAGTTCTTCAGCCAGGAAGAGCGGTACAAGCTGGAAACCGAACCGACCAGCTTCCTGGTGCGGCCGCTGCCCGATCAGGGCCGCCAGCCGGATTTCGCCGGTGCCGTCGGCCGAGGCATCACGCTGGAGCAGACGGTGACCCCTGGCGCCGGCCGGCAGGGAGAGGCGTTCACCGCCGAGGTCGACGTGCGCGGCGAGGGGAACGTGGCGCTCTGGCCCCAGCCCGACATCCGCTGGCCTGGGGGGCTCAGGATCTACCCCGAGGCAGCCGAGGAGAAGGTGGCCATGAAGGACGGCCACCTGGGCGGCGCCAAGGTCTTCCGCTTCCTGCTGCTGGCGGATTCGGCCGGGACCCTCACGCTGCCACCGGTCCGGTACTCCTACTTCGATCCCTCCAGCGGGAAGTATGAAAGCGCCTCGGCCGGCGGGGTCGGGTTCGTCGTGGCGCCACGAGGAGAGGGCGGTGCATCACGCGCCGAGCCTCCGCCGGTACGGCTCGACAGCCGCCGGCCGGTCGCTCTCCTGATTCATCAGAGTCTCCCCCCGGCCGCATGGTGGGCGCTGCTCCTGCTTCCGCCAGTGGCGCTGTTGCTCCGGCGGATCCCGCGCCGTGCCCGGGTCCCGAAGGCCCAACGGCCGGATTCGGGCAACTCCCTGGCCGGGGCGGAGCGCCGCCTGGACGCCGCGCTCCGGTCGCTGGTGCCCTCGGCGGAGGAGCGAGACGATGGCAGCCTGTCCCGCGCTCTGCGGCGCGCCGGGCTCGAACCCGCCACCGCGGAAGAGGTCGCGCGTCTCCGCGACCGATTGCGCGCGGCGCGCTTTGCCCCCGACGGTGGCACCGCGACCCAGACGCTCATTCGCGAGGTGGACGCCGCCGTGTCACGGCTGGGTTCGGCCGCAGGACCCGGGCAGTCCCGGTGGCGTCGCCGCGCCGGGCTGGGCATCGTCCTGCTGCTGCTCGGCCCGGGGTCGCGTCAGCGGGTCGCGGCCCAGGCCGCCCCCGAACAGCTGTACGAGGCCGGAGCATATCGCGCTGCGGCCGATGGGTTCCGCCGTCGAGCCGAGCTCGAACCCGATGTTCCCGCCCGCTGGCTCAACCTGGGCGACGCGGCCTACCGCGCCGGCCTCGATGCCGCGGCCCTCGCCGCGTGGACTCGCGGGGCACGGCTCGCGCCGCGCGATGCCGGCCTGCGGCGCGCGCTGCTCCTGCTGCCACCCGCGGACGCCGCGGCCGGGCGCTGGCTGTGGATCGCCCCGTTTACACCCGAGGAGCTGTGGCTGGTGGGTGGCGTGGTGTGGCTGGTGGGCTGGGCCGGAGTGGTCTGGACCCGCCGGCTGCGGGGTCGCTGGGTGGTTCTGCTCGCCGGCGGCCTGGTGCTGTTCTGCGCCAGCCTGGCGCTCGCGCGCTGGTATCGCCTGCCGGTCGCGGTTGCGGCCGGCAACGCCGTGCTGCGGTTGTCCCCGCACGAGCTGGCGCCGACGATCGGCGAGGTTCCCGCGCTGGGCGCGGTCCGGCTCGAGCTCGAGCGCGGGGCCTGGTACCGGGTCGAGGCCGCCGGAGGTCAGGAAGGCTGGATGCGAGCCGAGGACCTCGAGCCGGTCTCCCACCCCGGCCAGACCTGACCGACCCCGCCGGCTTATCTTTGCGCCATGCCCCGGCGCATCGCGATTCTCCCCGACGTCGTTGCCGACCAGATCGCCGCCGGCGAAGTGGTCGAGCGTCCTGCCTCCGCGGTCAAGGAACTGGTCGAGAACGCCCTCGACGCCGGCGCCACCCGGATCCGTATCGCGCTGGAGCAGGGGGGAAAGACCCTGATCGAGGTGAGCGACGACGGCTGCGGCATGGGACGGGAAGACTCCGTCCTCGCCCTCGATCGCCACGCCACGAGCAAGATCAGGAGCGCCGCCGATCTGGTCGGTGTTCGCAGCTTCGGGTTCCGGGGCGAGGCGCTGCCTGCGATCGCGTCGGTCTCCCGGATGGTGGTATCCACTTCTGAAGGGGGGGCCGAAGGGACCGAGGTGGAGGTGAACGGTGGCCGGGTCGAACGGGTGGACCCGGTCGCCCGGCAGCGGGGGACCAGCGTCACGGTCCGGAACCTGTTCTTCAATACGCCGGCCCGCCGCAAGTTCCTGCGCTCGGCCTCCTCCGAATCCCGGGCCTCGTACGAGGCAGTGGCTACCCTGGCGCTGGCCCATCCCGGCGTCGCTTTCGAGCTCACCCTGGATGGCCGCGCCCGGCTGATCACTCCTCCGGGCCAGGACGTGGGTCGCAGGCTCGAATCGGTATGGGGGGCCGACCTCGCCCGAACCCTGGTGCCGGTTGAATACGCGGTTGGCGGCTTCCGGGTGCACGGGTTCATCCAGCGCCCGGCCGACGCCCAGCCCACCGGACGGCGTACCCAGTTGTTCATCAACGGCCGCCCGTTTCGTGATCCCTTCCTGGTCCGCGCCGCGGAGGCCGGGTACCGCTCGGCGATCCATCCCGGAGACCGGCCCTCGCTGTTCCTCAAACTCGAGACCGCGAACGAGGACGTCGACGTCAACGTCCACCCGGCGAAGCTGGAAGTCCGATTTCGTGACCGGATCGGTGCCGAGCGGGTGGCGGAGGAAGCCGTCCGCGACGCGCTTTCGAAGATTGCGGCGGCCGCGGTCGTCTTCGCCCCTCCCGCCGACGGTGTCAGTTCCACGTTCCGCGTTCCGCGTTCGGGCGATCTCGGATCGGGCCTCGACACGAGTATCGAGCTCTTCAAGCCGGACGATGGGGACGACCAACGCGGAACGCGGAACGCGGAACCCGGAACGAGTACTCCGCCGGTGCTCCAGGCTTATGAGACATACCTGATCTATGAGAGCGCGGAAGGGATAGTGTTCGTCGATCAGCATTCGGCCCACGAACGGGTGCTGTACGAGGCGGTGATGCAGCAGCTCCAGGGCGGCTCGGCCCAGGGACAGCGGCTGCTGCTGCCTTCCACGGTGGAGCTGACCGACGAGGAACTGGACGCGGTGGAGGCGCACCGCGACGTGCTCGAGCGGATCGGCTTCGAGGTGGAGCCGTTCGGCGGAAGAACGGTGGCGTTGCATGCGGTCCCGTCGCCCCACCCGCGGTTCGATGCCGAGCGCTGCTTCCGGGAAATGGTCGCGGACCTGGCCCGTGGCCGCTTCGGCGGCTGGGCCAACCGGTTGGAGCGCTTTGCCGCCACCTACGCCTGCCGCGCGGCGGTGAAGGCGGGGGAGCCGCTGGCAGACCGGGAACGACAGGAGCTGCTGACCCGCCTGTTCGCCTGCGTCCTCCCGCCGCACGACGTGCACGGTCGCTCCACCATCGTGCAACTCCCGCGGGAGGAGCTGGAGCGTCGCTTTGGCCGGCGCTAGAATCCCGGTCATTGTCGGACCCACCGGAATCGGCAAGACCGCGGTCGCCCACGCGCTCGCCGCCCACTGGCCCCTCGAGGTGGTGTCGGCCGACTCCCGCCAGATCTACCGCTTCCTCGACATCGGAACCGCCAAGCCCCCGCGCCGCTGGCTCGCGGCGGTGCCGCACCACGGGCTGGACCTGGTCCGCCCCGGGGAGCGCTACAGCGCCGGCCGGTTTGCCAAGGATGCGCCCGAGTGGATCCGGGACATCCAGGCCCGCGGGCGGTTTCCCGTGGTCGTGGGCGGCACCGGCCTGTACGTGAAGACCCTCACCGATGGGCTCTTCGCGGAGCCGCCGCTCGACGCGGACCGCCGGCGGGAGCTGGAGCAGTGGACCGCCGCCCTGGAGCCCGCCGATCTGGTGCGCTGGGCCGGACGGCTGGATCCGGGGTTCAAGGGTGGCGGACGGCAGCGCGCGTCCCGCGCGGTGGAGGTGGCGCTCCTCACCGGTCGCCCCCTGAGCTACTGGCAGGCGGTCGCCCGCTCCCGCGGAGTCATCGACCCGTGGTATGTGGTGCTCACGGCCCCCCGACCCGTGCTGCACCAGCGGATACTGGTCCGGGCGGAGGAGATGGTTCGCCGCGGCATGATCGAGGAAGTGGCCGCGGTGCTGGCGGAGGGTGTTCCGGCCGGCGCCTCGGGACTCGACGCCATCGGCCCGCGGGAGGCGGTTGAGTACCTGCACGGCCTCAGGCCGCGTGAGAGCGTGGCGGAAGCGGTCGCCATCGCCAGCCGGCAGTACGCCAAGAGACAGGAGACCTGGTTCCGGCACCAGCTGGAAGGGTCGGTACTCACCCTCGATGCCACCCGGCCGGCGGAGGAGGTGGCGGCGATCATCGCGGAGGCGTGGCGCCAGGCAACAGGCGCCAGGCGTGAGGCGGCAGGCGATGCGAGGTGCACGTGACAGGGGAACCTGCCCCGGCTATGATCCCGTCGCTGTTGTCGACCCCCTGACGCCCGACGCCTGACGCCTCAGCTCTTCTCATGCCCAACCTCCCCTCCGATCTCTCCGACGCCGCGCAGAGTGGCGACCTCACCCGGCTCAGGGCCCTGCTGGAAGGCAATCGGAGCTTCGCCTCCATGCCCGATGACCAGGGGTACACGCCGCTCCACTACGCGGCCTACTTCGGCCACGTGGAGGCTGCCCGGTACCTGCTTGGAATCGGCGCGGACCTGGCGGCCATTTCACTCGATCCGCTGCGGAGCCAGCCATTGCACGCCGCGGCGTCGAGTGGCCACCTCGAGATTGCCACGATGCTGCTCCAGGCCGGCGCGGACTCCAATGCCGAGCAGACCGCGCAATGGACACCGCTGCACTCGGCGGCGGCCGGAGGGCATGCGGAGATTGCCGCGCTGCTCCTGCGAAGTGGCTCCGACCCGAGCCGGCAGAGTGCCTCGGGTGCCACCCCGCTGGCGCTGGCGGAAGAGCGGGGGCACACGGCTGTCGTGGCGGTGCTGAGTGAGGGAACGGGCCGTTAGCCATTAGCCGTTAGCCATTAGCTTGATCGTCTCAGCACCGTCGGCGTCTTGCGCCCAGAGCCTCTTCGCCGACCGTCCGGCCAACGGCCAACGGCCAACGGCCAACGGCCAACGGCCAACGGCTAACGCCTAACGGCAACGCTACTCGGAGTCTCGATGAAGATCGGCATCACCTGTTACCCGACCTACGGCGGATCCGGCGCCATCGCCACCGAGCTGGGGCTCGACCTCGCCCGGCGGGGCCATGAGGTGCACTTCATCTCCTACGCCTCGCCGTTCCGGCTCCGGGGATTCGCCGAGCGTGTCTTCTTCCACGAGGTGGACACCACCATCTCGCGCTATCCGCTGTTCGATCACTTCCCCTATACTCTCGCCCTCGCGGCAAAGCAGTACGAGGTGGCCCTGCGGGAGGAGCTGGACGTCCTGCACGTCCACTACGCGATTCCCCACGCCACGACGGCCTGGCTCGCGCGGGAGATGCTGGCGGCCGAGCGCAAGGTGAAGGTGATCACCACGCTGCACGGCACCGACATCACTCTGGTGGGGCAGGAGAGCAGTTTCTACGCGATCACCAAGTTCTCCATCGAGAAGTCGGATGAGGTCACCGCGGTCTCGGCCTTCCTCCGGGACGAGACCTATCGCACCTTCGGCTGCGTGAACTGCAACGTGCGGGTGATCCCCAATTTCGTGAACCTCGAGGAATACCGGCCTGCCGCCTCGCCCTGCGAGAGCAGCCTGGCGCCGGCCGGCCACAAGGTCATCACTCACGTGTCCAACTTCCGCGAGGTGAAGCGGGTGAAGGACGTGGTCCGGGTCTTTGCCCGGATCCGGAAGGCGCTCCCCGCCACCCTCATCATGGTGGGAGACGGCCCCGACCGGGGGGAGGCGGAGCGCGAGGCCGAGCAACTGGGCGTGGCGGAGAGCGTGCAGTTTCTCGGCCGGCTGGACCGGGTGGCTTCGATTCACCAGGCCAGCGACCTCTTCCTGCTGCCCTCGCAGACCGAGTCGTTCGGACTCGCCGCGCTCGAATCGATGGCCTGTGGCGCGCCGGCCGTCGCCAGCCGGACCGGCGGCCTTCCGGAAGTCATCGACGACGGCGTCAACGGGATCCTGGAGCCCGCCGGCTCAGTGGAGGCGATGGGCCGCCGGTCGGTGGAGCTGCTGCTCGATCCGGCGCGTCACAAGGCGATGCGGGATGCCGCCGTCGCCAAGGCCGCGACCTTCTCCGCCGAGCGGATCGTGCCGATGTACGAGGCGCTGTACCTCGAGGCCATGCAGTGATCCTCCCCGACATCGTGGCGGCCGCGGTGCAGGGGGTGGTCGAGGGCATCACCGAATTCCTGCCGGTCTCGTCCACCGGGCACCTGATCCTGAGCGGTCACCTGCTCGGCTTCGAGGACGACCGGGCCAAGACTTTCGACATCTTCATCCAGCTCGGCGCCATTCTCGCGATCGTGTGGATCTACCGTCAGCGGTTTCTCGAGGTTGCCCGGACGGTCGGCCGGGAGCCCGCCAGCCGCCGGTTCATCTCCAACCTCGCTCTTGGCTTTCTCCCCGCCGCGGTCCTCGGGCTGCTGCTGCATCACTGGATCAAGGCGCACCTCTTCTCCCCCATCACGGTGGCCTGGGCCCTCCTGGTTGGTGGGGTGCTGATCCTGCTCATCGAGCGGTGGCATCCCACGGAACGGGTCAGTGATGCCCGGGATCTCCCACCGCTCACGGCGTTCGGCATCGGGCTGGCACAGACCATCGCGCTCTTCCCCGGGATGTCCCGCTCGGCGGCTACGATTCTGGGCGGGTACTCGCTGGGGCTCTCGCGCACCGCCGCCACCGAATTCTCCTTCTTCCTCGCCGTGCCCACGCTGGCCGCCGCGGCCGGATACGATCTGCTCAAGAGCCTGCCCTCGCTCGCCCCCGCCGATGCGCCGCTGTTCGGCATCGGTTTCCTGGTGGCGTTCGGCTCGGCCTTCGTGGTAGTGAAGGCGTTCCTCCGGTACGTGGCGCATCACAGCTTCTCGGCCTTCGCCTGGTACCGGATCGCGCTCGGGGGCCTGCTCCTGTGGCTGGCCTCACGGGGCACTCTGCCGGGCGGCTGAAGCCGGTGCCACCGGCCCTGCATCTGCTGGATTCGGTGCCGTCCACCCAGGACCGGCTGCACGAGCTCGCGGCCCAGGGCGCCCCCGGGGGGACCGCCGTCCTGGCCGCCGAACAAACCGAGGGACGCGGCCGGCGGGGCCGGCCCTGGGCTTCTCCCAGAGGCGGTCTGTGGCTCAGCGTGCTGTGCCGGCCCGATGCCGCCCTGGCCATCGAGCTGCTGAGCCTCAGGGTGGCGCTCGCGGTGGCTCGGGCGATCGAGGCACGCGTCCCCGCGGTGGCCATCAGGCTCAAGTGGCCCAATGATCTCATGCTGGACGACCGCAAGCTGGGCGGCATTCTGTGCGAGGCCCGCTGGCAGGGCGACCGTCCCGCCTGGGTGGCGGTCGGAATCGGCCTCAATCTCGGCAATCCGATCCCGAGGGAGCTGGCCGATCAGGCGGTGAGCCTGGCGGGGTACGCGCCGCAACTGACGCCGGAGAGTCTTGCGCCCGACCTGGTGACCGCGGTGCTCGCCGCCGGCGAGCCGGCCCGGGCGCTCTCTCCAGCGGAGGTGACCAGCTTTGCCGAGCGCGACTGGCTGCGGGGACGCCGGATCCGGGAGCCCGAGGCAGGTACCGCCGAGGGGATCAGCCCCGACGGGCTGCTTGGCATACGGCGGGACGACGGAACCCTGGCCCTGGTGCGGAGCGGGACGGTGGTCATACGTGAGACGTAAGACGTAAGACGTGGGCTCCTCGGGGGTGTCCGGTTGCGGAGCGGAGCGCCGCCTGCGACCTTGCAGTGCCTCACGTCTCACGTCTCACGTCTCACGTCTCACGTCTCACGTCTCACGTCTCACGTCTCACGTCTCACGTCTCACGTCGCCATGCTTCTCGCCTTCGACGTCGGCAACACCGAAATCACTGTCGGGCTGTTCGTGGGGGAGCGGCTGGAGGGCCACTGGCGGCTCACCACCAACCCCGACCGAACCCCCGATGAATGGGGTGTCGCGCTCGGTGCCTTTCTGCTGCACGCCGGCCATTCTCCCAATGAGATCCGGGCCAGCGTGATCGCCTCGGTAGCGCCCGGGGTCACCCAGAGCCTGGTGGACGGCGCGCGGGGACTCACCGGCGCCGGGGTGCGGGTGGTCGACGCGACCTCGCCGCTGCCGATCCGGCTGGACGTGGACGAGCCGCGCACGGTCGGGGCCGACCGGATCATCAACACCCTCGCGGCGGTTGAACGCTTCAAGGCCGACACCATCGTGGTCGACTTCGGTACCGCCACCACCTTCGACTGCATCACCGCGGACGGGCGCTTCATCGGCGGCGTGATCATGCCCGGGCTCCGCACCTCGGCCGACCAGCTCACCCGCCGCGCCGCGAAGCTGCCGGCCACCGAGCTGCAGCCGCCGACCCGCGTGATCGGCCGGCGAACCGAGGAGTGCATCCGGGCAGGGGTGCTGCTGGGCACGGCGGACGCGGTCGACGGCATCGTGCGCCGCATCCTGGCCGAGTGGCCGACCGGCCGGGTTCCCAAGGTGGTCGCCACCGGCGGGCTCGCGGGAATCATCGTGCCGCTCACCTCCACCATCGAGCTGGTGGACCCGGACCTCACCCTCCATGGGCTGCGCCTCGCCGCGATGCATCTCGGGGTCTCCTGGTGAGTCCGGGCGGCCGGCCAGCCACCACGCCGCTGCGCCGCGCCGGGTATCGGCTGCTGGGACCCGCCTTCGACTACGTCCTTCATCTCCGGCCGGCGGAATGGCCGATCATGGCGGCCCACACCGCCCTCGGCTATTTCCTCGCCGTGGGAGTCGTTGGGGCGCTCCGGGGCGAGCGGCTCGGACCCGCGGTCTCCGGCCTCGTGATCTGGGTGGTGCTGCTCAACGGCGGAACGCTGGCGATCAACTCCGCATTCGACCGGGACGAGGGTGATATCGGCTACCTCAAGGCCCCGCCGCCGGTCCCCCGGCACCTCGCGGTGGTGTCGTTCCTGCTGCTCGCGGCGGGGCAGCTGCTCGCGCTCCGGCTGCCGCGGGGATACGCGCTGGCGTATGCCGCCTGCTTCGTGATGTCACTCCTGTACTCGGTTCCGCCGATCCGCCTCAAGGCCGTCGCGGGATTCGACTGG
>Ga0326730_1000252_pt1 | contig 15921 bp, 14 predicted proteins | sample MHFSIPfraction_3_FD_207740 | JGI IMG/M metagenome (GOLD analysis project Ga0326730, IMG submission 207740) | Lab enriched peat soil microbial communities from Michigan Hollow, Ithaca, NY, United States - MHF7AN SIP fraction | ecosystem: Environmental > Terrestrial > Soil > Wetlands > Peat...
CGGCCGGGCCTCGAACCGGTTGGCCTCGAAGTAGGGGGTGTCCACCGGACCGGGAGAGACGCAGCAGCAGCGCACCCCGGTGCCGCGCAGACCGGTCCACACCGCCTCGCTCCAGGTGATGACGTAAGCCTTGGAGGCCGAGTACACCGGGAGCCACATCAGTCCCTGCCAGGCCGAGGTGGACGCGACGTTCAGCAGTCCGCCGCGCCGACGCGCGACCATCCCCGGCAGCAGCCGGGCCGACAGGTCGGTCACCGCCCGAACATTGACGTCGATGGTTGGAAGGTGCTGTTCGGCGGTCAACTCCTGGAAGCGACCCGAGGGCCCCACGCCGGCGTTGTTGATCAGGTGATCCACCACGAGTCCCTGCCGCTCCAGTTCGCGCGCCACCCCGGCTGGGGCGGCAGGATCGGCGAGGTCGGCGGGGAGAGTAGTGACCCGGATGCCTTTCTGCCGCAGGCGTTGCGCGACCGGTTCGAGCGTCTCGCTGTGCCGCGCCAGCAGGACCAGATTGACCCCGCGTGCCGCCAGCAGCTCGGCGAACGCCTCACCGATGCCGCGAGAGGCGCCGGTGACCAGCGCCGTGGTGTCGCGCCAGAGGTCGGGCATGAAGGCGAGCGGTGCTGAAGGGTGATTGGTGAACGCTGAACGGTGAACGGTGAACGGTGAACGGTGAAAGGTGGCCGTTCTGCGCCGGTCCCGCCACCCGCTCCACCGCCGTTGTCCGGGGGTCTACCCCGCCTTCTTCGGTCTGAGAAGGGAGAGCAGCACCCCGCCGGCGAGAATGGTCACGATCACCGCCAGCGAGACCAGGGTGGACGGGTGAAACCACGCCGCGGCGACCATCTTGGCTCCGACGAACACCAGGATCATGGCCACCGCGGGCTTGAGATAGTGGAATCGGTCCAGAGCGCCCGCCAGCACGAAGAACAGTGCCCGGAGTCCCAGGATGGCGAACAGGTTCGAGGAGTACACCACGAACGGGTCCCGGGTGACCGCGAACACCGCCGGGATGCTGTCGATCGCGAAGATCAGGTCGCTCCACTCCACGACCAGCAGCACCAGCAGAAGCGGAGTGGCCATCCACCGCCCTGCCAGGGAGCGGAAGAAGAAGTGGGCGTCACAATAGGCCGGCGTGACCGGGAGCACCCGCCGCGCCAGCCGGACCAGCGGGTTCTTCTCCGGCTCGATGCGGGCGTCATCCGCCCAGAACATCCTGAGCCCGGTGAGCAGCAGGATTCCGCCGAAGACATACACGATCCAGGAGAACTGCTTGAGCAGGAGCGCACCGGCGGTGATCATCGCGCCCCGCATCAGCATTGCGCCGAAGATCCCCCACTTGAGCACGCGGGGCTGCAGCGCCGCCGGAACCGCGAAGTACTGAAAGATCAGCAGGAAGACGAACAGGTTGTCGACACTGAGGGAGAGCTCGATCAGGTACCCGGTATAGAACTCGAGCCCGGTCTTGGCGCCGGTTCGCCACCAGAGGTAGGCGCCGAACAGGAGCGCCAGGACCACGATCCCCGCGCTCCAGGACGCGGCCTCGCGGGTTGAGAGGACATGTGACTGGCGGTTGAGGACGCCCAGGTCGAGGACTAGGAGCGCCCCAACCACCAGCGCGAATGCCAGCCAGACCTCGAGGGAGTGGCTGGGCACTCAGCCGGCCAGCGCCATCGCTTCAAGCCGTGCCACCCGTTCCTCAGTCGGTGGATGGGTGCTGAACCATCGCATCACCCCACCGCCGGCGGCGGCCAGCGGGTTGACCTGCGCCAGCGGCGCCGCCGCCGGTGGGACCTGCATGGGGATGCGCTGGGCCAGGTAATCCAGCCGCCCGAGCGCATGCGCCAGCGGCCGGCCGAGGATCTGTGCCCCGACCCGGTCCGCCTCGAACTCCCGCTGCCGGGAGATGGCGAACTGGATCAGCATCGCGGCGATCGGCGCCAGGACCACCAGCGCCAGGTCGACCAGCGGATGGCGGCCCTCGTCATCCCGTGACCCGCCGGCGAACAGCAGCAGCCACGGCAGGTTGCCGATCATGCCGGCAATGCCCGCCGCGATCGTGGTGGTGAGCATGTCGCGGTTCTTGACGTGGGCCAGCTCATGGGCGATCACCCCCTCGAGCTCCTCCTGGGGCATCGCCTTCAGGATGCCGGTAGTCACGGCGATCACCGCCTTCTCAGGGCTCCGGCCGGTGGCAAAGGCATTAGGCTGTTCGTGCGGAGCCAGTGCCACGACCGGCATGGGCAGCCCGGCCCGCTGCCGGAGACGGTCCACCAGTCGGTAGAGCTCCGGGGCCTCCTGCTCCGTCACCACCTGGGCGCCATACATCCTGAGCACCAGCCGGTCGGAGAAGAAGAACATGACAAAGTTCATGCCGAGGCCCAGCACCGAGCCGATGATCAGGCCCTGGCTGCCGCCCAATACCTGGCCCGCCGCCATGAGCAGCGCCACCAGGCCGGCCATCAATACCGCCGTCTTCAGGTTGTTCATTTGAGTCCTCGATTCCTCCAAATAACACAAAAGCGAGCCTTCGCGGGGGCTCGCCCCCGACGAAGGTCTCGCTCTGGAAGACGATCTCTCGATCGCCAGCCCGCCTGCACCGTGCCGCGCACCGGGGCGCGACAGTGTTGACGATGCAGCCGTCCGCCCTCCGGCGGATAAGCTACTCCCCTTCAGAACGACCGAAACCTAAAGCAGGCAGCCGGGTCAGTCAAACTCGGCGGCCGCATTCCCGCAGTCCATCGGCTGGGCTCACGCTCAAGGCACCTCGGCGGAGACGGCCCGCACCTCGAGGCCACCATTCCGGGTCCGAAAGGTCTCCTGCCACAAAAGACCGGCATGCCGTTCAAGCCGGGCTGCCGGGACCAGCAGGGTGATACGCCAGCGATGCAGGAGCCGTGTGGCCACCTGGCCGAGACGGGCGTAGAGATCCCGCAGATCCTTCTGTTCGCTCACCCGGACACCGTACGGCGGATTGCTCACGACGACTCCGGGCCCCGGGGGAACCTCGAGCGAGGAGAGGGCGGAGCGCCGGAGCTCCAGGTCTCCCGTCACGCCGGCGCGGTCCGCGTTGGCGCCGGCGGCCGTGACCGCTCCGGCATCACGGTCGGCGCCGATGATCGGTGCCGGCGCGCGCGGAAGGGAGGCGCTGTCCGCGGCGGCGAGCAGGGCCTGCCAGCGGGCCGGTTCCCACGATGGCCAGCGCTGGAAGGCAAATGAGCGGTGCCGGCCCGGAGGGATTCCGCGGGCAAACAGCGCCGCCTCGATGGGGATCGTGCCCGACCCCGCGAAGGGATCCACCAGCGGCGTGGTGCCGTCCCAGCGGCTGGCCAGGAGCAGAGCCGCGGCCAGGGTTTCGCGGAGGGGGGCCTTTCCTGAGGCCAGCCGGTAGCCGCGCCTGTGCAGCAGCTCGCCCGAACTGTCGAGGCTGATGGTGCACTCGTCGCGGAAGATTCGGATCACCACCAGCTGGGTTTCCCGCCCGGCGGGACCGTCGGACTCGTCCGCCTCCTCTCCGCCCGCCTTCCCGGCCACCGGCCACCCCAGCGCTCCGATCACCCGCGCAATCCGCTCGGCCACCGCTCTCTGATGGTACAGCCGTGACTTCCGGCAACTGACCCGGAGCTCCACCGGGATCCCAGCCGGCAGCCACGCCGCCCAGGGGACACTCGCCGCCTTGCGTTCGAGCTCGCCCAGGGCCCGGACGTGGAAGCAAGCCACCCGTGCCAGAATCCGGCTCGCGGTGCGGAGCCACAGGTTCGCCCGGGCCAGCCCCTCGAGCGAGCTTTCGAAGGACACCCCTCCAGGCTCGTCCAGCGTCGGCTCAAGACCCAGACCGTTCAGCTCGGCCGCGGTCAGCGGTTCGAGCCCGGGCGCGGTGACGGCGTAGAGGGAAAGGGTGAGCGGTCGCTCGGGGGGCGAAGGCGGGTTCAGAACCCGGGCTCCAGCTGGTGCACGGGGTCATCCAGCACGATCGCCCTGGCCTCGCTCCCTGCCGGAGTCTCGAACTGACCCTCCGGAATCACCAGCAGGGCGTTGGCCAGCACCATCGAGGTGAGAATGCCGGAGCCCTGCGGACCGGTGAGCCGGGCCTCGGGGAGGCCGCTGCCGGGCGTAACCACGGCCCTGAGGAAGTGTTGTAGCCTGGGGCCGAGCTTGATGGGTTCCACGACCACGACCGGGACGGACCGCCGGAACGGCAGCCGGCGGCCGGCCAGCCGGCGGATCGCGGGGCGCACGAACAGCTCGAAGGTGACCATCGTGCTCACCGGATTCCCGGGCAGTCCGATCCACGGTACCTCGCCCAGCAGTCCGAACCCCACCGGTGCTCCGGGCCGCATGCGGATCTTCCAGAACCTGAGGTCCGCGCCCAGCTCGGACAGGACCTCGCGCACGAAGTCGTGCTCTCCGACGCTGATCCCCGCGGTGGTGATCAGAAGATCGCATTCGCGGGCGCGCACCAGGTGCTCGCGCAGACTCTCGCGGCTGTCCCGGGCGATTCCCAGGTTGACCGGCTCGCCTCCCGCGCGGCGGACCAGCGCGAGCAGGGTGTGGGTGTTGGAGCTGGCCACCTTGCGCCCGCTCAGGATCAGGTCCGGCTGGTCAATGTCGACGATCTCGTCGCCGCTTCCCATGACCCCGATGCGGGGCCGCCGGTAGATCATCGGATTGGCCACTGCGAGGGAGGCCAGCACACCGAGAGCGGCCGCCTCCAGCTCGGTGCCTTCCGGCAGGACCGTCTGGCCCTTGCGGATGTCCTCCCCGGCCCTGCGGATGTTCACGCCGACATCGCGATCCTTGAAGATCGCCACGCTCTCGCTGCCGCCGTCGGTGTCCTCCTGGCGGATGACGCTGTCCGCGCCCTCGGGGAGCGGCGCCCCGGTGAAGATCCTGGCGCAGGTGCCCGGTTCGATCCGGCGGGTGGGGAAGGCCCCGGCCGGCAGCTGCTCGATGATCCGGAGCCGTCGCGGGGCGGCTTCACTCGCTCCGGTGACGTCCGCTCCCCGAACCGCGTACCCGTCCATCGCCGAGTTGGTCCAGGCGGGCACATCGAGCGGGCTCACGATCTCCTCCGCCAGCACTCCGCCCAGCGCCTCATCCAGCGGCACACGGAGCGACGGTTGGCGGCGGACGTGGGACAGGATGGTGAGGGCGGCGTCGCGAGGCAGCAGGGGAGAGGTCATCGTCGAGGCAGGCTGTTCCACGTTCCGCGTTCCCCGTTCCGCGTTGGGCGATGGCGTTCTCCAACTCCAACGCGGAACTCGGAACGCGGAACGTGGAACGTCTAAATCACTTTCGCCCGATCCCACGCAAGGTTGGCCAATAGCTGCAGCCACATCGTGTCGCGGAACCGCAGGACGGGGCAGGGCGCGTCGAATTTTTCGTCGTCGGTGACGATGGCGATCCACTGCGCCGCGCCGGGAAGGGAAGGGTCGAACAGCGGCGTGTCGCCCGCCGCGCGGCGGAACACCTCGATCTTCGGGATGGGGGCCCTCTTGAAGCCTTCGACCAGGACGATCTCGGCGCCGTCGAAGTACTGCTTCGCCAGGGCAATGGGATCGGTGTCGTCCGGCCGGCGCTCGAAGATCACCCGCAGGTCCGGGCCCGCGATCAGGACCCGCTCGGCCTTCCCCTCGTGGAACAGCCGGTAACTGTCGCTGCCGGTCTGGTCCACCTCGGCGGGGTGGCTGGCGTGCTTGATGGCCATCACCCGCCTGCCCTTGCGGGCAAACTCGCTCGCGAGGGCCACCGCGAGGGTGGTTTTCCCGGCGTTCTTCCTGCCGATTATCGAGAGGATCCGTGTGTCTGCCACAGGTGGTCGGCCTCGGCGAGATCTTCCGATGTGTTCACGTTGAAGAACAGCACGGCCGGGTCACCGAACATGCGGACCCGCTCAGCGGAGAGGATACCGACTTTGATGCTGCTATGGAAGGCGATCGCCCTGAGGTGTCCCGCGTCCAGGGCGGCGGCGATGGCCGGCTCGCAGGCCGGCCCGTAGCCGGCGGACATCGGCTCCACTCCACGCCGGCCGCCGCTCTCGGGCAGGCAGGCATCCGCCCCGGCCAGGCCGTCGGCAAGGGCCCGGATCAGCCCGGCCGGGATGAAGGGCATGTCCCAGGCGACGACCACCACCGGGGCCGGGGCCAGCCGGACCGCGGTGTACAGGCCGCTCAGCGCGCCCAGGCCCGGCCGGAGGTCGGGAACGACCCGAAGGTCCGGCCGCCAGGCGGGGGCATCGGGCGCATTGGCAATGAGAAGAGGCTTGTGGCCGAGGGCCTCGACGAAGGCGTCCACCAGCCGGTCGAGGATACGGATGCCGCCGACCCGTTCGAGGCCTTTTGGGGCGCCACCGAACCGGGTTGCGCCGCCGCCGGCGAGAATGGCTCCGGAGGCGAGTTCCGAGTTCCGAGTTCCGAGTGCCGAGTGGCTGATTGCGGGTTCCGGGCGAGGTCGCTGAACTGTAGACGGTTTACTCGGTACTCGGAACTCGGAACTCAGCACTGGTCAGTACCGCCGCCCCCGCTTCCGTTCGAGCACCACGTCGAACCCGATCGTGGCCGTCAGGATGTGCTTCCCGACCGTGCTGGTGGGGGGCTTCACGCCCTGGATGTCGGTGGCCCTGTCCACCTTGGGGACCCGCACCCAGTTGTCCCGGATCTCGAAGCGCAGCTGATACCCCTTGCCGATCACGGCCACTACGCCGCCACCGAAGGACAGGTACGGCTGCACCGTTGACGGGTTCCGGTCCTCGTACAGCGTAAGCTGGGCCGGTTCGTTGGTGACGGTGATGACGGTGCCGGTGGTCTTGACGAAGCTCTCCTGGGTGATCAGCAGCCCGGCATTGACGCGGCCGTAGGGGTGCAGCGGCTGGTGACTCGCGACCCGGTAGATGAGGCCGCCGGACAGCGCGGCGGAGGCGCCGCCCCGCTGGGTCCGGCCGATGGTGCGGCACAGGTCCTGGGTGTCGGCGGAGCCCTGGGTGAATACGATCCGGCAGGCGTCCTCGGTGGCGAGTCCGAGCAACTGGGCCTCGACGTTGAACCCGAGGTGATCGCCGGGGAAGTAGGTCCCGGAGAGCACCACATCGAGGCTCCGGCGGAAGCTCCGGCTTACAGACAGAGTATCGGTGGTGGTGGCGTCGATAAGGAAGGGCTGCCGGCCGATGCTCCAGAGCGTCCCGCCCCCTGAGCTCTGGCCCAGCCCGACGCTGAACATCAACCGGGCCTGGTCGGCGGTCTGGGCCCGGAGGACCGATGGAGACAGCAGCATTACCAGGGCCGCGGACAGTGGAAGCAGCAACCGCATCAGTGGCTCACCTGGGGCAGAGTGATCCGTTGCAAAGAGGGGCGGGCCGCATGGAGACGGCGCCGCCCCCCGGGGCGAGCACAGGGAGTCAGTCGACTCCGGAGCAGTCGGCCTGGAGAGTGGCATCCTCGGCCACCGAGAGTCGGTCGAGCCGTACCCCGGCCGGGAGCCGGGGAGCCACCCGGCGAAACAGGAAAGCGGCGAGCGCCTCGCAGGTCGGGAGGGGGTGGCCCGTCGCGAAGGTCGGAATGTCGCGATTGAGGTCGGAGCCGTCGAGCGGCCGCCGCACCTCCTCTTCCAGGATGCGGTCCAGCAGGGCCAGGTCCATGATCATTCCCTGCGGGTCGGCCGGGCCGCTCACCGTCACGCTGCAGGTGTAGTCGTGGTCGTGCGCCTCGGTCAGCTGCCCGAACTGCCGCCGGTTCCGCGCCTCGTCCCACGCCGCCACCCGCAGGTGATGGCGAGCGTGGAATCCGACGGTGCGGGTCAGGCTGATCGGCATCCGGGCACCTAGAAGGCGAATCCGAGTCCGGCCCTCAGTTCGCGTGCCCCGCTCCACTGGCTGCGCTTCCCGTCGGTGATCACCGCGTTGGGGTGGTCCGGATCGGTCGACGGTTGCGCCGCCGGCTCCTGGATGTACGACAACGGGTAGCTGAGCTTCCAGAAGAACTGGCGCGCTTCCAGCCTGAGGAACAGCGAATTGGTGATGAACGCCCGAACGCCGACGGCCGGGACCAGGTAGAGCTTGGACCCGAACTTGAATCCGCTCGAGTCCTGCACGCTGGATGGCAGATCGGAGCCGTGGGTCCAGCCGACGGAGCCGCTCAGGAACGGTGCCAGCCGGTGCCAGGTCTTCTTCCCCGTCAGGTTGAGCTGCAGGGTGGCCTCGATCATCGTGAGGCCCTGGTCCACCGGTCCGGTCTTGCGGGTGGCCACGCTGTCGTCCGCGCTCACCACGAACCGCTGCAGCTCCGCCCGCGCGAACGCGAGCCCGAACTGGACCGGGGCCGAGAGCCGGAGGTCGAACCGGGCTCCGTAGGAGCGCCCGTTCTGCGGCCCGACGCCGGCCTTGCCCCCATCGCCGCCCACGTCCCCGATCAGGAGCGTGACCGATTTTCCGTGGACGATATCGCGATAGGGGGAGTGCGCCGGATCGTGGCCGACCTGGGCGGAGACGGAGCTTGCGACGAGGCAGGCGGCAGTGGTGATCGTGAAGGCTAGACGCATGGGGGAATCATAAGGGGGAAGAGTTCCGCGTTCCGCGTTCCGCGTTCCACGTTCGAGCGGTCTGGAGCCGGGAGCCTGTCTCGGGCGCTCGGAGCGACCAACGCGGAACGCGGAACGCGGAACTATTGCATCCGCAGGTCCCGGCCGGTCATTTCGGCCGGAGGGTCGATGCCAAGGAGACGGAGCACGGTAGGGCCGACGTCACACAGCGCGCCACCGTCGCGCAGGGCCCGGGTCCCGGCCCGCAGGGCGACGAACGGTACCGGGTTGGTGGTATGGGCGGTGTGGGCGCCGCCGGTCTCGGGGTCGATCATGAGCTCGCAGTTGCCGTGATCGGCGGTGATGAGCACCGTCGCGTTGGCCGATTCGGCCGTCGCCAGAATGCGGCCAAGACACTGATCCACGGTCTCGACCGCGGTGATTACCGCCGGCAGAACCCCGGTGTGGCCCACCATGTCGGCGTTGGCGAAGTTGCACAGCATGAAGTCATGCGCCTTCTTTCGGATGGCGCCCTCCAGCACCTCGGTGATTCCCGCGGCGCTCATCTCGGGGGCGAGGTCGTAGGTCGCCACCTTCTGCGAGGGGACCAGCGAACGCTCTTCGCCCGGGTACGGCGGCTCGTATCCGCCATTGAAGAAGTAGGTGACATGAGGGTATTTCTCGGTCTCCGCGGTCCGCAGCTGGGTCCGGCCGTGGTCGGCCAGGACCTCGGCGACGATCCGGGCCATGGTGAACGGAGGGAAGGCCTGGGGCACCGGAAAGGTCCGGTCGTACTGGGTCATGGTGACCATGACCACCCGGGGGCGGTCGGTCACGTCGAACCCGTCGAATCCCTCGATGCGGAGGGCGCGCACGATCTGCCGCATCCGGTCACTGCGATAGTTGAAGCAGAAGACGCCGTCACCGTCCCTGATGGGCGCCACCGGCCGGCCGTGCTCGACCACCACGATGGGCTTGACGAACTCGTCGGTCTCTCCCCGGGCGAGCGCGGCCCGCACCCCCTCGACCGGGTCCTCCGCGGGCGTGCCGATGCCGCGGACCATCGCATCGTACGCCACCCGGGTGCGCTCCCAGCGGCGGTCCCGGTCCATCGCGTAATAGCGGCCGACCAGCGAGGCGATCAGCGCCCGTCCGGGCGCGATGCGCCGGATGTCCTCCTGCAGCTGCCGCACGACCTGCTCGCCGATGGCGGGAAGCGTGTCCCGGCCGTCGAGGAAGCCGTGAATCGCGATGCGGGGGAGATCGCAGCGGGCGCCGAGCTCGATACAGGCGAGGAGATGCTGGTCGATCGCATGCACCCCGCCGGGACCCAGCAGCCCCAGCAGGTGCAGCGTGCCTCCGGTCCGCTTGAGCTCGCGGCACAGCGCGGCGAGCGGCTCGATCTGGAAGAAGGCGCCCGAGCGGATACTCTGCGAGATGCGCACCAGATCCTGGGGCACCACCCGGCCGGCGCCCAGGTTGAGGTGCCCGACTTCGCTGTTGCCCATCTGGCCTTCGGGGAGCCCGACTGCGAGACCGCTGGCTTCCAGGAGAGTGCGGGGCGAGCCGGCCCACAGCGCGTGCCAGACGGGGGTTCGGGCCAGCTCGATGGCGTTGCCTTCACGCGCCGCGCGGTAGCCCCAACCGTCCAGGACCACCAGCACAACCGGCCCCGAGGGCCCGTGCCCGTTTGACATGACTCTCCGGCGTTTCTACATATCGTGACCGTGCGTTTCGCGCCCCAATCTAGTCCGCCCCGCTGTCACCTACCAGCCTCGGCGGCGCTGCTCCTCGCGCTTCTTGCGTCTCCCGCTGCCGGGCAGTCGGGAGTGCGCCTGGCGCAGGACACCCGCTTCTACAAGTCTCCCGGCTCGCAGACGCTCGGCACGCTGGTCGCCGGTGCGGATGTGCTGCCGGGGAGGACGTCCGGCCGCTCCGTCGAGGTGACCATCCAGGGGTGGATCGCGGCGCGCTCGCTGGGACCGCTCAACCGGGATGGGTTCAATTCGGTGGCGACCCGGTCCGAGTCGCTGCGCGACGCGCCGAACGGAACGACGATCGCGCGCTTGATGAACGGGGTCGGGTTCATCAGGTCGGAGACTCAGGGCGACTGGGTCCGGGTGCGCCGCACCGCGTGGATCGATCAGCACGCGGTCCAGGGCGGAATCACCGCGCCGGCCGCGGTGGTGCCCGAGGGCCCGGATCGGGTGGAGCTGGGACGCCGCACTCCGCTATCGCTCACGCCCGGCGGGTCCACCGTCGGAGCGGTGGATTCGGGCGCCTTTGCCCGGCTGATCGCCCGCTCGGGAGGATGGAGCCGGGTCCAGGTCGAGGCGTGGGTACCGGACAGCGCCATCTCGACCACCCCGCCCGGGGTGCTGGTGGGACTGACCCAGGCGGAGATCCGGGCCGACCCGGCCCGCTATGTCGGGCAGGTGGTGCAGTGGCGCCTGCAGTTCGTCTCCCTCCAGAAGGCGGACGAGCTTCGCCCGGAGATCCCCGAGAACGCATCCTACCTGCTGACCCGCGGGCCCCTGCCGGAGCCGGGATTTGTGTACGTGGTGATCCCCAACGATCAGCGGGCGAAATTCGAAGCCCTCCCGGCACTCAAGGAGCTGCTGGTCCGGGGAACCATCCGCGCCGCCAACACCAAGTACCTGCCGACGCCGGTGCTGGACCTGGTGGCGGTGATGGACGGGATGGGCGAGTAGGGGTCAGGCGTCAGGCCGTTGGCCGTTGGCCGTTGGCCGTTAGCCGTTAGCCGTTAGCCGTTAGCCGTTAGCCGTTAGCCGTTAGCCGTTAGCCGTTAGCCGTTAGCCGTTAGCTGCCAGGCCTGAGCTTGCCGCTGTAAGTTTCAGTCGGCCGTCCCCACGTGGCCCGAGCCGCTAATGGCTAACGGCTAATGGCTAACGGCCCATGACCGACGACTGAAAGCCGGTGTCTCTATGAACGACCTCCTCCGCCAACGCATCCTTCGCCGGCTCGAGTCACTGCCGGATGAGCGGGCGTATCAGATCCTGGACTACATCGAGTTTCTCGAAAGCAAGTACGCCGAGCGGTCGGCGCCGACCGGATTCCTGGCCAAGATCACCGAGACGGTCGAAGACACCATGAGGGCCGCCAAGCTGCCGGTGCAGGCCATCAGCGGTACCGCCAGCGTGATGGACAGCGCCGCCAAGATCATGAAGGGCCTCGCCGCCGCCGGACAGGCGGTGGTGGACGAGGCGGTGAAGGCCGCCGGCAGCCAGCCGGACCCGGCGATCACGACTGACAGCGCGCAGAAGGCCGTGCCACCCGCTCCCGGTTCTCCTCCCCTCAAGGCCCAGGGTTGATGACAGACACCGCGCAGGCTCCCACCCGGCCGTCCCCTGCCGGGACGGCGCAGTTCGTCGAGGGCATAGGTCCGCTGGACGCGATATCGCTGGTCGTCGGCACCATGATCGGCTCGGGGATCTTCATCGTTTCCGCCGACATCAGCCGGCAGGTGAACGACTGGGGACCGGGTGCGCTGCTGGTGGTCTGGGTGGTGACCGGGCTCATGACCGTGACCGGCGCGCTGGCCTACGCCGAGCTGGCGGCCATGATGCCAACCGCGGGCGGCCAGTACGTGTTCCTGCGCGACGGACTCAATCCGCTGGCCGGGTTCCTGTTCGGCTGGACCCTGTTCACCGTGATCCAGACCGGCACCATCGCGGCGGTCGCGGTGGCATTCGGCAAGTTCCTGAGTGTGCTGGTTCCAGCGGTCACACCGGACGTGTTCCTGTCGCTGGGGCACCTGCCGATGGTCGGCGGGCCGGTGGAGTTGGGATTGTCGAACCAGCGGGTGGTGGCCCTCCTGGTGGTCCTGGTGCTCACCCTGGTCAACGCCCGCGGGGTGACGCTCGGGGCCGCGGTGCAGACCATTTTCGCGGTGGCCAAGGTCGGGGCGCTGGCGCTGATCGTCGGGCTCGGCCTGACCTTCTTCCGGCGGGCGGATGTCGCGTCGGCCAACTTCGCGCAGTTCTGGGGCACCGGCTCGTGGACGCTGGCAGTCCTGCCGGTGCTGGGCGCGGCAATGGTGGGTTCGCTGTTCTCCGCCGACGCCTGGAACAACGTCACCTTCGCAGCGGCGGAGGTACGCAATCCCCGGCGCAACCTGCCGCTCGCCCTGGGCCTCGGTACCGCCATCGTCACCACCCTCTACGTCTTGGCCAACGTCGCATATCTCAACCTGCTGCCCTTCCATGGCTCGGCCGAGGGGGTGGACGTCCTGGCCCGCGGCATCCAGCACGCCGCTCAGGACCGGGTCGGGGTGGCCGCCGCGGAAGTGATGTTCGGTCCGGTGGGGGCGATCGGGATGGCGGTCGCGGTCATGCTCTCGACCTTCGGCTGCGTCAACGGCCTGGTCCTCGCCGGACCCCGGGTGTACTACGCGATGGCGCGAGACGGGTTGTTCTTCGAGCGGGCCGGAGCGCTGCATCCGTCCTGGAAGACGCCCACCTTCGGGCTGGGGGCGCAGGCGGTGTGGGCCATGCTGTTGTGCCTGAGCGGTACCTACAGCGAGCTGCTCACCTACGTGATCTTCGCCTCGCTGCTGTTCTACTTCCTTACCACGCTGGCACTGTTCCGCCTGCGGGCCACCCGGCCGGAGCTGCCCCGGCCGGTAAAGGCGTTCGGCTATCCGGTGCTGCCGGCCCTGTACATGGCCGCGGTGCTGTTCCTGCTTGGCGTGCTGCTGCTGGACCCGGTGCAGCGGAAGTACTCGGCGTTCGGGCTCCTGATCGTGGGGCTGGGGGTGCCGGTATTCTACCTCTGGAAGGCGCCGCGCCGGGGGAAGTGAGGGTCACCCCTCCTTCCGCGGTATTCACCCCCATCCTGCTTGCGGGGGCCCTCCGGGTTCCCTATGCTTAGAGATGGAACCCCGAACCATTCCAGGCCTGTCGCGCGCCGCTTGCGGCTCCCGACGGGCCTTCGTGCATCACCTCCCGGCATGAGCACGATCCGATCCACGATGGCGCTCACCTTCGACGACGTCCTGCTCGTCCCGCGCCACTCGACGGTGCATCCCAGGCAGGTGTCGGTCACCAGTCGCCTCACCCGCTCGATCCCGCTGAACATTCCGCTGATCTCCGCCGCGATGGACACCGTGACCGAGTCGCAGATGGCGATTGCCATGGCCCGGGCCGGCGGCATCGGGGTGATCCACAAGAACATGTCGGTGGAAAAGCAGGCCGCCGAGGTGGACCGGGTCAAGCGGAGCGAGAGCGGGATGATCCTCAATCCGGTGACCCTCTCGCCGGACCGGCCCCTGCGGGAGGCGGCGGCGGCCATGGCCCGGTTCCGCATCTCCGGGGTGCCGATCGTGGACCAGGCCGGCAAGCTGGTCGGCATCATCACCAACCGCGACCTCCAGTTCGAACGCAACCTGGAGCAGCCGATCCGCGAGGTTATGACCAAGGAACGGCTGGTGACGGCTCCGGTGGGAACCGATCTGGACGAGGCGGAGCGCATCCTGGCCCGGCACCGGATCGAGAAGCTCCCGGTGGTGGACTCGGCCGGCATACTGCGGGGACTCATCACGGTCAAGGACATCTTCAAGCGGAAGCAGTACCCGGAAGGCAATAAGGACCAGCACGGGCGGCTGCGGGTCGCGGCGGCGGTGGGGGGCTCCCCCGAGGCCCGGATCCGGGCCCGCGCGCTGGTCGACGCCGGGGTCGACGCGATCGTGGTCGATTCGGCGCACGGCCACAGCGAGGGAGTGCTGCAGACCGTCGCGCTCTTGCGCGAGGCATTCCCCGAAGTGCAGCTCATCGCCGGGAACGTGGCCACTGAATCGGGTGCCAGGGAGCTGGTCCGCCGGGGAGTGGACGCCGTGAAGGTGGGCGTCGGGCCCGGCAGTATCTGCACCACCCGGGTCGTGACCGGCGTGGGTGTGCCGCAGGTGACCGCCATCATCGACGCGGTCCGAGGCGCGGGCGACGTTCCGGTGATCGCCGACGGTGGCATCAAGTACTCCGGCGACATGGTCAAGGCGCTGGTGGCCGGGGCCGAGTCGGTCATGATGGGCTCCATGCTGGCAGGCACCGACGAGAGCCCCGGCGAATCCATTCTGGCCGAAGGCCGCAGGTTCAAGTCCATTCGCGGCATGGGGAGCCTCGCGGCAATGCAGGAAGGCTCCGCCGACCGATACTTCCAGGAAGGGGAGCTCTCCAGCTCCAAGATGGTCCCGGAGGGCATCGAGGGACGGGTTCCGTACAAGGGGCCGGTCGCCGAAGTGCTGTTCCAGATGGTGGGCGGGCTCCGCAGCGGGATGGGTTACTGCGGGGTGGCCACCATCGACGCGTTGCGCTGCGAAACCGAGATGATCCAGATCACTTCGGCCGGCCTGCGCGAGTCGCACCCGCACGACGTGACGATTACGCGCGAAGCACCGAATTACAACGTGTGAAGCGTAAGACGTGAGACGTGAGACGTGAGAGGGCACCAGGAGCACCCCTCACTTCTCATCTCTCACTGACTTCGAAGGACGTCCCGTGTCTGACGTCTGACGTCTGACGTCTACGTCTCACGTTACGACGCTACTCCGGAGCCCGCATGTCCCTCTGGGCCACCAAGTCGATCACCGCCCTCCGTGCGGAAGCCGACACCGTAGGCGAGCGCAGCCTCAAGCGCAGCCTCGGGGTACTGGACCTGACGGCGCTCGGAATCGGCGCCATCATCGGGGCGGGCATCTTCGTGCTGACCGGAACGGCCGCCGCGCTGCACGCCGGGCCGGCGGTGCCTATTTCTATGATCCTCGCCGGGGTGGCGTGCGCCTTCGCCGGGCTGTGCTACGCCGAGATGGCGAGCGCGGTGCCCGTCGCCGGGAGCGCGTACACCTACAGCTACGCCACCCTCGGCGAATTCGTCGCCTGGATCATCGGGTGGGACCTGATTCTCGAGTACGCGATGGGGGCAGCCACGGTGGGAGCGGGGTGGTCGGCCACCTTCGTGAGCCTGCTCGACCTGATCGGGGTGCACCTGCCGGCATCGCTGACCAATCCGCCGCTGGCCTTCTGCACCCACGCGCAGGTGATCCAGGGGGTGGCCGGCTGTCCCACCGCCGGGTGGCACCCGACGGGCGCGCTGGTGAATCTGCCCGCAGTGTTCATCATCCTGGCGATCACCACGATCCTGGTCATCGGCATCAAGGAATCGGCGGGATTCAACAGCACCATCGTGCTGATCAAGGCCGGGGTGCTGGTGTTGTTCGTGATCTTCGGGTTCATGTACGTCCATCGCGAGAACTGGCAGCCGTTCATCCCGCCCAACGCCGGGGTGTTCGGCGAGTACGGCTGGAGCGGCATCCTCCGCGGCGCGGGCCTGATCTTCTTCGCCTACATCGGATTCGACGCGGTGTCCACCGCGGCGCAGGAAGCCAAGAACCCGCAG
>Ga0326730_1000253_pt1 | contig 15904 bp, 12 predicted proteins | sample MHFSIPfraction_3_FD_207740 | JGI IMG/M metagenome (GOLD analysis project Ga0326730, IMG submission 207740) | Lab enriched peat soil microbial communities from Michigan Hollow, Ithaca, NY, United States - MHF7AN SIP fraction | ecosystem: Environmental > Terrestrial > Soil > Wetlands > Peat...
GACACCCAGATCCACGCGATCTTCGATTCCCGGCCGGCCAAGCTCATGTTCGTGAAGTCGGCCGGCAGCCGGACCTACCAGGATGTCATCGACGCGATGGACATCGCGCGGGGCGCCGGGGTGCAGGTGATCGGGTTTACCCCGGCCGAGGCGGGGCGGCAGCCGTCGCAGTAGGCGCGCAGGTAGGCGCGCACAGCTGTGCGCGCCCACCGGCGCGCCCCGTCGCCCTCCGGGCGATCGACCGGGGGGTCGTCCCAGTGACGGCCCCCCGGTCGTATGTTTCACCCCACTCCGTGTGCGCCGCCACTGCGGCCACGTCCCCCTGTTGAACGCGGGGTGACCCCCGCCGCTTCGGGAGGGAATGCTCTGCGGTCGCGTTATGCCTTCGCCGTCGTGCCCAGCAACCGCCGCTCGCCGGCCGGGGTGCTGGTGTCCATCCTGCTGCACGTCCTGATCGGCACGGTGCTGTTCCTCCGGATCCGGGAGGACTTCGCGCGGGTGCTGGATGGCGGCCGCCAGGGGCCGGGCTCGCAGGGCGGCGGCGGTGGCGGGGCCGGACGGGTGGCGTATATTACGCTGCCCGCGCCGACCTCCAGCCCACGGGTTGCCGTTACGGTTGAGCCGCCGCGGGAGACACCGCCCCCGGTGCCTGTCACTCCGACGCCCACTCCACCACCGGTGATTCCTCCGCCGGTTCCTGAAGCACAGCCCGTCGCCGTCGCAACTCCATCCGCGGCCGCCGCTCCGGACAGCATCGCGGGCGCAGGACCAGGTCGGGACGGCGGCGAGGGTGGTGGTACCGGAGGCGGGGTGGGTCCCGGCACCGGTCCGGGGGCCGGCCCGGGCACCGGGACCGGCGGCGGCGAGGGCGGCACCGGCAAGGGACCGGAGCCACGCTTCCTCATCATCCCGCCGCCGGACCCGCCGAAGGAGTTGCGCGGCGTCGATCTCAAGCTGACGTTCTGGATCGACCAGGGCGGAACGGTCAAGCGGGTCGAGGTCCAGCCGGAGATCAGGGACCGCAAGTTCGCGGACAAGCTCAAGGAGTCGATGCTGCACTACCGTTTCCGTCCGGCCACGGGGCCGGACGGCACCCCCATTGCCGCCGTCTACACCCACACGCTCAACTACTGAGCCCTGTCGTCTGCGTACTCTTCACCCCTCTCCCATGCCCGGTCGTTTTTTCCGCCAGTCCATCGCCTAATTGATCGCCAACGGTCCCGGTCTTCTCCAAGGAGGCGTTTCTGGCCAACCAACTGTCTGCCAAGAAGTCCATTGACAAGCTGATCTCCGACGCTGAGCGGCCGGAGCACCGGCTGAAGAAGTCGCTGGGTCCGTGGTCACTCACGGCGCTCGGTGTGGGCGCGATCATCGGGTCGGGTATCTTCGCGCTCACCGGGACAGCCGCCGCCGGAGAGCATGGAGACCCTTCCTTCTACAAGGCACAGGTGCTGGATCTCATCCTGCACCTGATTCGGAATGGCGATATCTCGGGCGTCGTGATGTACGGCCGGCCGCCCGCCGGTCCCGCGATTGCGATTTCGTTCCTCCTGGTGGCGGTGGCGTGCGTGTTCGCCGGGCTCTGCTATGCGGAGCTGGCCTCGATGATTCCCATCGCGGGAAGCGCGTACACCTACAGCTACGCCACCCTGGGTGAGCTGACAGCCTGGATCATTGGCTGGGATCTGATTCTCGAATACGCGGTCAGCAACGTGGCGGTGGCGGTCAGTTTTGGAGGATATCTCAAGGCCCAGCTTGCTTCGTTCAACATCCTCATTCCCGACAAATGGTCCACCCCGGTCTGGACACCGGACGGCTGGAGCCATTCCTACTTCAACGTCCCCGCCTTCCTCATCGTTTTTGTCCTGACGGTTCTGCTGGTGCGGGGAGTGCGCGAGTCGACCAAGGCAAACAACATCATGGTGCTGATCAAGATCGGCGCCATCCTCCTGTTTCTCGTGGTTGGCGGCATGCTGGTGCAGCCGGCCAACTGGCACCCGTTCGCCCCGTCGGGGTTCCCGGGCATCATGGCCGGCGGAGCAATCATCTTCTTTACCTATATCGGATTCGACTCGGTCTCCACCGCGGCAGAGGAGGCACGGGACCCCCAGCGGGACATTCCCTTCGGCATCATTGCGTCCCTGGTTGTCTGTACCGTGCTCTATGTCGGTGTGGCCATCGTGCTCCTCGGCATGATGCGGTACAGCACCTTCAGCGAGGTTGGAGAGGCCAGCCAGGCGCCGGTGCTTTACGCTCTCAAGCATCTTGGGGCGAACCGGGTCTTCCAGTTCATGATCGTGGTTGGCGCGCTCATGGGCATGATTTCCTCGCTGCTCGTGTTCCAGTACGGGCAAACCCGCATCTGGTTCGCCATGTCGCGCGACAGCCTGCTCCCCAAGTTCTTTTCGAGACTCCACTCCACGTTCAAGACACCGCACTGGTCCACCTGGATCGCCGGTCTCGTGGTCGGTGTGCCGGCCGGGGTGGTGGACATCGGTCAGGCGGCCGACCTGTCCAACATCGGTACCTTGTTCGCCTTCGTCCTGGTTTCACTGGGCGTGATCTTCCTGCGCAGGAACCAACCGGAGCGCAAACGGGCCTTTCGGGTTCCTTTTGTCCCGCTTTTCCCCATGATCTCCATCGTCCTCTGTGTCGGATTGATGGCGGGCCTGCTGGTGGTGACCTGGCTCCGCTTCTTCGGCTGGATGGCCATTGGATTGGCGATCTACTTCCTGTACAGCCGCCACCGCAGTGAGTTCTCCCCGAAGAATCTGGCTGCTGGAGGCCAGTGACAGGAACAAGCGACAAGGGACCTGCGATCTCGGGCTCTGAGCCTGGGATAACAGGTCCCTCGGTGCGCTCGGGGACGAGCTGCGCCTCGCGCTCTTCACATCTCACTTCTCGCTTCTCACTCCTCACTTCTCACTCCTCACCGCTCACCGCTCACTGCTTCTCCGCCAGGTGTATCGCCCCGGTCGCGGCCTCGAGCGGCGTGTCCCGGAACCGGATGCGCGACTCCTCCGCCAGTCTGGTCTTGAGCATCCGGTAGAGTGGGCCGTCGTGGAACAGCAGTCCACCGTTGGTGGCGACCTCCACAGCCATCCGCTCGTCTGCTCCGAAGTGCGGCAGCAGCTTGAAGACCAGCGCGGCCAGCTCGCGCGCGGCATAGTCCATGATCCCGGCGGCCACGGTGTCGCCCTGGTGCGCTCCCTCGAACACCGCCGGGGCCAGGCCGGCAACCTCGGCCGGGCCGGCGGCGGCGGCCCACCGGATCAGGGCATCGACGTTCTCGCTCCGGGTCGCCTTGAGGAGCAAAGGGGTAAGCTCGGTCTTGGGGCTCCTGTCATCCGCCGCACGGCCCACCGCGCCGAGCGCGGCGCGGCCGATGGCGTAGCCGCTCCCCTCGTCCCCCATCTGCCAGCCGAAGCCCCCGGCGCGGTGCATCCGTCCGTACGGATCTCTCGCGACCCCCATGCTGCCGGTGCCGGCGGTGACCACGATGCCCGGCCGGTCACCGAAGGCGGCCGCCAGCGCGATCTCCGTGTCGCCCGTGACCACCACCCGCTCGGCCAGAGTCTCCGCGCGGAAGGCCTGGCGCAGCTCTTCCCGCTCGGCCTCGCGCCCAGCGCCCGCCACTCCGGCGATCAGCATGTCTCCCCTGCTCGCTCCCGCCTGCGCCAGCGCGCGGCGGACCACCTCGGCGATGGTGGCGGCGCAGGCGATGCCCCTGCCGCTCCGCATCTTGGCTCCGGGACCGGTGCCCCGGGAGACCACCTCTCCGTCACGCGCCACGATCACCGCGGTCTTGGTCCCGCCCGCGTCCACACCGACGATCACCCGGCTCATCTTGCTCTCCTCCCGCGCAGCGACCCAAGTACGAGTCCGGTTACCACCGTAATCGCCGATCCCAGCGGGACGTACCAGGGCCAGGCCAGTCGTCCCGCCGGCGCCAGCCACTCGAGCCCCGCCATCCCGCCCAGCCCCTTCGCGAAGAACACCACCAGCATGATCGCCACGGTGACGGCGATCGCGGTGATCACGTCCCGGCCCTGGACCCAGGACGGGCCGCCCGCCAGCAGATACGCTCCCAAGAGACCCCCATAGGTGATCGAGGCGATCGACAGGGCGAAGACCACCACCGGGGTCTGGCCGCCGCCCGCCACGGCATGGAAGAGGAGCGCCACGACGGTGATCAGCACCCCCCAGACCAGGGTCCACGCCCGGCCCACGCGCAGAAGATGGGCGGGGTCGGTCCGCCCGGTCCAGCCCGCGTAGAAGTCGTGGGTGATGGAGCTCGCCAGCGCGCTGATGGCCGAGCTGTGGGTCGCCATCGAAGCGGCGAGCACCGCCGCCACCATGAGGCCGGCCAGGCCGGTGGGGAAGTGCTCCACCACGAACCGGGGGAAGATCTGGTCGGCCGGAATGGACTCCGGCGCGAATCCCGCGGCCCAGATGGCGATGCCGATGAGCAGGAACAGCGCGAACTGGGCCAGCACCACCACACCGGAGCCCACCAGCGCTATCCGGGCCGAGCGCAGACCCCGGCTCGCGAGCAGCCGCTGCACGATCAGGTGGTCGGTGCCGTGCGACGCGGCCGATAGCATCCCGCCGCCCACCAGCCCGCCAAGCAGGGTATAGGTATGGGTGAGATTGAGCGCCGGGTCGATCAACCGCAGCTTGCCGGCGGCCCCCGCCGCCGCGAGCGTGGGCCCCAGTCCGCCCGCCAGATGGGCCGCGATCCACAGGGCGGCGACCCCGCCCGTCAGGTACACGCCAAGCTGCATCACGTCGACCCAGACCACCGCCTTGAGCCCGCCGTGCCAGGTGTACAGCAGGGTGACCAGGCTCATCACCACGATCGCCGCCGGCACGTTCCAGACCGGGAGCGCGCCATCGGGGCCGTACCAGCGGGCCAGGAGCGCGAGCGGAATCGCGCCGGCATAAACCCGCACCCCATCCGCGAGCGCCCGGGTGACGAGGAAGATCCCCGAGGTGACCCTCCGGGTGGCCGTGCCGAAGCGGTGTTCCAGCCGCGCGTAGGCGGTCTCCTGCTCGCCGGTGAAGTAGCCGGGCAGGAGCCACGCGGCCACCGCCAGCCGGCCCACCAGGTAGCCCATCGGCAGCTGCAGAAACGTGAGATCCCCCCGCGCCGCCACTGCCGGCACCGAGATCACCGTAAGGGCAGAGGTTTCCGTCGCGACGATCGACAGCAGGATGGCCCAGGAGGGGAGGTCGCGGGCGCCCAGGAAATAGTCGCCCGCGGTGCGCTGATTACGGGAGACCCACGCTCCCACGCCCAGGGTCAGGGCGAAGTAGACGAAGATGACGGCGAGGTCGAGAGACGACAGGGTGGGCCCCCGGTCGTGAGACGTAGAACGTGAGACGTGAGACGTGAGACGTGAGACGTGTGCTGGTGCTGGGACCCTAGGGTAACAACTGAGGACGCCACGAAGAAGGGCGGACACCCTGGAGGCGCCCGCCCGTCTCACGTCTCACGTCTCACGTCTCACGCAGTAAAGCTGCTCCCGCACCCGCAGCCACCCGTGGCGTTGGGGTTGCTGAAGGTGAAGCCCGAGCCCTGCATCGATGAGGTGTAGTCCACCGTGACGCCATTCAGGTACTGCATGCTGAATCCGTCCACGAACACCCGGATGCCGTTGATGTCCATCACGGCATCGTCCTCGAGGGAATGCTCCTCGATGTTCAGGCTGTACTTGAACCCCGAGCAGCCGCCCGGCAGGACGCTGACTCTGAGGCCGCCGACCTCGGCCGGTACCTGCTCCGCGGTCATGAACTTCCGGACCTCTTCCGCCGCGCGATCAGTGAGCCTGAGGGCAAAGCCCGGGGCGCTCACCTGCTGTTCAGTGCTTTCCATGTTGTCCCTGCTCCCGTTGTCTGGCCCACGAGGGGTCGCAATCCACTGCTGGAAAGTACGGAGAGATGGGCCGTGCTGTCAATCCGGACCCGGCTTCACTGATTCTTCTAAGTCTTATCACGTCAACGAGTAAGCGAGTCGGCCCCAAGCGCACCTATCACCCGGTCCGCCACCTGGCCGCGCACCGGTCCCCAGCGCGGGTTGTCCCGGGTGGGATGCACCCGGTTGCTGAGGAGGACAATGGCGAGGCAGCGCTCCGGGTCGATCCAGATCGAAGTCCCGGTAAAACCCGTGTGTCCGAAGCTGGCGGGCGAAAGCCGGCTCCCGCCGCTCCCGCCGGGCGTGGAGGTGTCCCAGCCCAGGGCCCGGCTGGAGCCGGGCGGGAGGTCCTGTCGATGGGTGAATTCTTTGAGGGCGGACAGGGCGGACAGGGCGGGCAGGGCGGGCAGGGCGGGCAATTGTCTGCAGTTCTCCGCCTTGTCCGCCCACCACGTCAGGAGTACATCCGCAAACCTCAGCAGATCTCTGGCGGACGAGAACAGCCCCGCATGTCCCGACACCCCGTCAAGCCGGGCCGCGTTCTCGTCGTGCACTTCCCCTCGCAGCACCCGCCCCCGCCAGGGGTCGTTCTCGGTGGGTGCAATGCGCGGACGCCAGCCGTCGGGCGGGAGGTAGCGGGTGTCCCCCATGCCCAGCGGTCCGAAGACCCGCTCGGCGAGCAGGGTGTCGACCCGATGCCCGAAGGCTCGCTCGACCACCTGGGTCAGAATGATCGCACCGAGATCCGAGTAGGTGTACTTCTCTCCCGGCGTGGCGACCAGGCGGGTGGTGTCCGCCAGGGCGAGCGCCTCCGTCCGGGTTACCGTCTCCTGATATAGCGGCCGCCACGCCGGGAGGCCGCTCGAGTGGGTGAGCAGATGGCGCAAGGTCACGCTGCCGCGTTCGGGCTGGCTCGAATCGGAAGCGAAGGCGGGGAGATAGCGTGCGACGGGCGCATTCACTTCGAGCCGGCCCTCATCCACGGCGAGCATCACCATGGTCGTGAGTCCGATGACCTTGGTCAGCGAGGCCAGGTCGTACACCGTAGTGCTGTCGGGGCGGGTCGGGTCGTCGGTGCCGAGATGCCCGGCGCCGAAGTAGCGGTGCTCACCCGCCAGGCTCACGCCCAGGACTGCGCCGGGCGCGGCCCCCCCGGCGACCACCGAGTCGAGAAATGCCGTGACCGCCGGCCACCCCGGGAGCCGCGGCGCAGCAGGGGCCGGGCGGGCACCGCATCCCTCGGCGACCAGCAGCAGGGCCAGCAGCAGTCGTCGCACGACCTACGGCTGGCTCGGCGGCCAGCGGGTCAGGCCGTGGCCGAGCGGGTAGTTCGGGGGCAGGCTGACGGGCAACCGGCCCGTGATCGCCGCCTGCCCCGCGAGGGCGCGGGCCGCCGCCCATTCGTTGAGCGGGTTGGCGGCCCAGGCGATGAGGTAGGACCGCAGGTGGGGCACCTGCAGCCCGACGTACGGCGAGCCGAGTGACAGCACCGCGGTGCGTCGCCGCATGCTGATCTGGTCAACCAGCTTCGCCACCGGGGCGGGAAGGTCGATGGTCCCCTTGGCGGTGGTGACCTTCACCGACAGCGCGAAAAGCGTGTACGGGGTCTTGCGCGCAATCACCCGGACCGAATCGAAGCTGGCGGGGCCGCTCGCCGGCCACAGGCGGAAGATCGTGACGTTGTGGCCGGCGCTCTTGAGCTGCTTGAGCAGGGTGTTGCCCACGGTGCCGGCATTCTCCTCGCCGTATGTCACCAGCGCGATGTTGCGGGGACGGGCCCGCAGACTGTCGATCGTCCCGCCGCTGTCAGCCACCAGCACCACGGAGCGCTGGGCCACGTCCCGGGCCGTCTGCAGGAAGCGGCTGCTGCCCACGACTTCGGGGATGCTGTCGAGCGGCACGGTCCGCCGGGAGAACAGGCCCAGCCGGCGCTTCATCCACAGCAGCCGCCGCACCGACCGGTCGAGCCGCTCGTAGGGGATCCGCCCGGTCTCGATGGCGTCGGTCACGGCGTTGACCGCCTGGGCCGGGTCGGCCGGCATCAGCAGCAGGTCGGAGCCCGCCACGAACGCGCGCACCGCCGCCTCGCCCGCCCCATAGGCGTTGACCACCCCGGCCATGTCGAGCGCGTCGGTGACCACCATCCCCTCGAACTTGAGCGAGTCGCGCAGGACGCCGGTGAGAATTGCCGGGTCGAGGGTGGCCGGGCTCTTCGGGTCACTCGCGATGGCCGGCATGGCCAGGTGGCCCGACATGACCAGCGCGACGCCGGCCTGGATCGCGGCGCGGAACGGCACCAGCTCCAGCGTGTCGAGCCGGCCCCAGCCGGCGGAGATGACCGGCAGCGCGAGATGGGAGTCCACCTCGGTGTCTCCATGCCCGGGGAAGTGTTTCGCGGTGGCGAGCATCCCGTTGTCCTGCAGCCCGTGGATGGTCGCAGCCACCAGTCGGCCGACCAGATTCGGATTCTCCCCGAAAGAGCGGGTGTTGATGACCGGGTTGGCCGGGTTGTTGTTGACGTCCGCGTCAGGCGCGAAGGCCAGGTGAATCCCCACCGCGCGTCCTTCGAGCGCGGTGATCCGTCCCATCTCGTAGGCATCCTGGTCGCTTCCGGTGGCGGCCACGCCCATATTGGTGGGGAAGGGCGTCGCGCCGTTGAGCCGGAAGCTGGCGCCCGCCTCGAGGTCGGCGGCGACGAGCAGGGGCAGCGGCGAGCGTTCCTGCAGGCGGTTGAGCTTCATCGCAACGTCCAGCGGCGAGCCGACCGAGATGATGAGGCCGCCCAGCTGCAGCGAATCCACCCACCGCTCGGCCACCACGAAGGCGCTGTCGTCGAACGCCGCGTAGCTCCCCGCCAGCCAGGGTATTACCAGCTGCGCCACTTTGGCCCGGAGCGGCAGCGAATCGAGCAGCCGCTCCACGGCGAGCGTGTCCCGGCGGGTATCCTGCGCCACCGCGGGAGCGGCGGCCACACCCAGGCCAAGAGAGAGAAAGACGAGGAATCCGGCTTTATGGCGACAGTGCACTGGGCGCTCGGTGGCTTGCTGGTTGGAGGGCTGATCTGTTCGGGTCAGACCGCCGTGCGGCCAAGGCGTGCGTTGGCCGCACCCCTGCAGGTCCGCCCCGGGCTCGAGGTTCTGTTCTCCGACAGCTTCCACCTGGTCCGGGGCCGCAGAGTCGGGCTGGTAACCAATCAGGCCGGGATAGACCACCTGGGGCAGAACGGAGTGGATCGACTGCTCGGCGCCGGAGTCCGGCTGGCGGCGCTCTTCAGCCCGGAACACGGATTCCGCGGCACCGCGGATCCCGGTGCGGTGATCGCGTCGAGCACCGACTCCGCCACGGGACTTCCAATCTACAGCCTCTACGGTCGCAATTCCGCCCCGACCGACTCGATGCTCGCGGGGCTCGACGTCATCCTGCTCGATCTCCAGGATGCCGGCGCCCGATACTACACCTATCTGTGGACCACCGTCGAGGTGATGCGCGCGGCCGCGCGACGACACCTGCCGGTCGTGCTGCTCGACCGGCCCAATCCCCTGGGCGGGGCGGTCCAGGGCAATGTGCTGGACACCGCCTTCCGTACCTCGGTGGGCCTGCTGTCCATCCCCATGCGGCACGGCATGACCCTGGGCGAGCTGGCCCGGCTTGCCCAGAGCGACTTCGGTCTCGAGACCGAGCTCACCGTCGTTCCGGTCGCCGGCTGGCGCCGGTCAATGTATTTCGACCAGACCGGGCTGCCCTTCGTGCCGCCATCGCCCAACCTGCAGAGTCTCGAGGCGCTGATTCACTATCCCGGCCTGTGCCTGATGGAGGGTACCACGCTCTCCGTGGGCCGGGGAACCGACCATGCCTTCGAGCAGGTGGGTGCCCCGTGGCTCGACACCACGCGGGTCCTCGCCGCCCTGCGCGGGGCGGCTCTCCCCGGAGTTTCGTTCGAGGCGGTGAGCTTCACGCCCCGTCGGCCAGGGGACGGGAAGTTCGCCGACACCCTCGTGGCCGGCATCCGGCTTCACGTGCTGGACCGCGAGCGATACGATCCGACCAGCACTGCGCTCTACCTGCTCCAGGCGGTGAGTCGAACTGGCGCCCCGCTGTTCCCTCCGGATCGGCGTCACTTCCAGCGGCTGCTGGCGGAGCGGGTAGACGACAGCCTCTTTGCCTCGGGCGCCTGGGCCAGCCTTGCCGGTCACTGGGCCGAGGCGCGTTCGCGGTTCCTGGCCCGCAGGGCGCCGTTCCTGTTGTATTGACTCGCCCGAGAGTCTCGCGCCCGTTTCCCGCGCACCCGGAACTCGGAACTCGGAACACTGAACACCGTTCAGACCCGTCCGGCTTCCGATAACCCGTTTCCGCGGTTATAGTTTGCGCGGTTTTCCCGGGGGGGCCGGAGCGGCCAGAAGCCGACCCTTCGACTCGAGGGTGCCCAATCAGGTGAAGCTCATCACCAAGCCGGTCGAGCGGGTCTTCTACACGGTGACTCGGCCGATCGTCGACGGTTTGATCCGGTGGGGCATCCAGCCCAACACGATCACCACCGTCGGCACCCTGCTCGTCGTCGCCTCGGCGGTGGCCTTCGGCGTGGGCCGGGCGCGTCTCGGCGGCCTGTTGTACCTGGTGAGCGGGATCGTGGACACCCTGGATGGTGGCGTGGCGCGGGCGCGCGGCCAAGTCACCCGCTTCGGGGCCTTCTACGACTCGACCCTCGACCGGGTGGGAGACGGCGCCACCTTCATGGGTATCGCCGTGTTCTACCTGCTGGCCGCGCCCGGTACGGTGGCGCACCGCGACCTGGCCATCATCATCTGCATGGTGGCGATCATCGCCTCCCTGCTGGTTTCCTACGCCCGCGCCCGGGCGGAAGGCCTGGGGATCGACTGCAAGGTCGGGCTGGTGCAGCGGGCGGAGCGGATAGTGGGGCTGGGAGTGCCGACCGTGCTGTTCGGGGCGGGGCCCGAGGGACTCCTGCTGTTCTGGATCGTGGCGGTTCTCGCGCTCGCGTCGGTGGTCACCGTCGTGCAGCGCTTCGTATACGTCTACCAGGTGACGGAGGGCACAGGATCGCCCGAAGCGCCGAAAGGACCCTGAGCGTGGCAACAGGTACTCCCCGGCCGATCGCGCCGGCCAAGGGCAAGCTGGGCATTCTCTGTGTCGGACTGGGCGCGGTGGCGACCACCTTCATCGCCGGCGTGGAGCTGATCCGCCGCGGCAAGGCCAAGCCGATCGGCTCGCTGACCCAGATGGGCACCATCCGGCTGGGCAAGCGGACCGAGGGCCGGGCCCCGTACATCAAGGAGTTCGTGCCGCTGGCCGACCTCAACGACCTGGTGTTCGGCGCCTGGGATCCGGTACCCGACAATGCCTACCAGTCGTGTCTGCACTGCGGTGTGCTGGACAAGTGGGAGCACGTCGAGCCGATCAAGGAGTTCCTGCAGGCGATCGCGCCGATGCCGGCGGCGTTCGACCAGAACTACGTGAAGCGGCTCGAGGGAAAGAACGCCAAGCAGGCCCGCAACAAGAAGGAGCTGGCCGAGGCGCTGCGGAAAGACATCCGCGATTTCAAGGCCAAGCACGGCTGCGACCGGCTGGTGATGGTGTGGTGCGCCTCGACCGAGATCTTCATCTCCCCGGGCGCGGCCCACCAGACCCTGGCGGCCTTCGAGAAGGCGATGGAGACCAACGACCCCTCGATCGCCCCGTCGATGCTGTATGCCTACGCCGCGATCATGGAGGGGGTCCCCTTCGCCAACGGCGCCCCCAATCTCTGCTGCGACATCCCCGCGATCGAGCAGCTGGCCAAGGACAAGGGTGTCGCCATCGGCGGCAAGGACTTCAAGACCGGCCAGACCATGATCAAGACCGTGCTCTCGCCCATGTTCAAGGCGCGCATGCTCGGCGTGGCAGGCTGGTACTCGACCAACATCCTGGGCAACCGCGACGGCGAGGTCCTGGACGATCCCGAGAGCTTCAAGACCAAGGAAGAGTCCAAGCTCGGCGTGCTGGAGGACATCCTCCAGCCGAAGCTGTACCCCGAGCTGTACGGCAATCTCTTCCACAAGGTGCGGATCAACTACTATCCGCCTCGCGGGGACAACAAGGAGGGGTGGGACAACATCGACATCTTCGGGTGGTGCGGCTACCCGATGCAGATCAAGGTCGATTTCCTCTGTCGCGACTCCATCCTGGCGGCGCCGCTGGTCCTGGATCTGGCCCTCTTCTTCGACCTGGCCCAGCGGGCCAAGCTGTCGGGAATCCAGGAGTGGCTTTCCTTCTACTTCAAGAGTCCGCAGGTGGCGCCGGGTTTGTACCCCGAGCACGACCTGTTCATTCAGCAGACCAAGCTCAAGAACACGCTGCGGTGGCTGATGGGCGAGAGCGCCATCACCCACCTGGGTGTGGAGTACTACGAGTACGGCGATAAGTGAGAAGTGAGAAGCAAGAAGTGAGAAGGCGCCATCTCCCTTCTCACTTCTCACTTCTCACTGCCTTTGCGCGGAGCTCGACCAACGATGAAATACTTCCATCGCACCCATCTCGCGCCCGAGTCGGTCATGGCCCAGGCCAATGCCTTCTTCGGGGCCCGGCTGGCGCCGACCGAGGAGGCGCCCCGCCTCCGGCGGTTCTCGGGGACGATCGGTCAGATCGGAGTCAGCGCCCAGGCCGAGGGCGGGCACTACACGCTGATCACGGTGGAAACCAATCAGCCGGGCGAGAGCGAGGCCGACAGGCTCGCCAAGCGGTTCCTCACCCAGGTGCACACGGTCGCCGAACCGTCGCACGCGGCGCGGGGCGCATACTGAGCAGGGGCTCGGGCCGGCCGGCCCGCCCAGGCAATTCCACATCGAGGAGAAGGTTCCCCATGATGAAGACGATGGACGCCCTTCGCTCCCGGCTGGCGCCGTGGCTCCTGGCCGCGCTGATGCTCGCAGGCGCGGCGCTGGCGCCTCGGTACGCCATTGCGCAGGACCAGTCGGTGTCGGCGGACGCCCCGGTACAGGCCCAGCATGCCGGCGGTGAGGCCAACCTGGTCCTGCCCGACCTGAGCCAGGTTCGCTTCCTCGGGGGTATCGACGGCCGGACCCTGCTGATGTTCGGGCTCCTCGTCGCGGTCCTCGGTCTCGGGTTCGGGCTGTTCAGCTACAGCCGGCTGCGCAATCTGCCGGTGCACAAGTCGATGCTGGAGGTCTCCGAGCTGATCTACGAGACCTGCAAGACCTATCTGATCACCCAGGGGAAGTTCCTGATGATCCTGTGGATCTTCATCGCGGTGATCATCGGCTTCTACTTCGGCGTGTTGCAGGGCTTTCCCGGCGGGCGGGTGGCGATCATCCTGATCTGGAGCCTGGTCGGCATCGCCGGTAGCTACTCGGTGGCCTGGTTCGGCATTCGGGTAAACACCTTCGCCAATTCCCGCACCGCGTTCGCCGCGCTCATCGGCAAGCCCTACCCCTGCTATGCCATCCCGCTGCAGGCGGGAATGAGCATCGGCATGCTGCTGATCAGCGTCGAGCTGCTGCTGATGCTCATCATCCTGCTGTTCATCCCCGGCGGGTACGCGGGCGCCTGCTTCATCGGCTTCGCGATCGGGGAGTCGCTGGGCGCCGCGGTGCTCCGGGTGGCGGGCGGCATCTTCACCAAGATCGCGGACATCGGATCGGATCTGATGAAGATCGTGTTCAAGATCAAGGAGGACGATGCCCGCAACCCCGGCGTCATCGCCGACTGCACCGGAGACAACGCCGGTGACTCGGTCGGTCCCTCGGCTGACGGCTTCGAGACCTACGGCGTGACCGGGGTGGCGCTCATCGTCTTCATCCTGCTGGCGGTGAAGGACCCCACCGTGCAGGTCCAGTTGCTGGTGTGGATCTTCGTGATGCGCATCATGATGATCGTCGCGTCGGCGATGTCCTACTTCATCAACGAGGCGTGGACCAAGTCGCAGGACGGCGACAAGGACAAGATGGACTATGAGCACCCGCTGACCCGGCTGGTGTGGCTCACCTCGATCATATCGGTGCTGATCACCTATCTCGTGTCGATGAAGCTGATCCCGGATCTGGGGGGGGCGGACTCCGGGTTCTGGTGGAAGCTCGCGACGGTCATCACCTGCGGAACGCTGGCCGGCGCGATCATCCCGGAGCTGGTGAAGATCTTCACCTCGGTCAATTCCAGGCACGTCCGGGAGGTCGTCACCAGCTCGGAGCAGGGCGGGGCGTCGCTGAACATCCTCTCCGGCCTGGTGGCGGGCAATTTCTCCGCCTACTGGCTCGGGCTGACCATGATGCTCCTGATGGCGATCGCCTACGGCGTCAGCACCACCTTCCCTCCGGGCCTCATGCTGGCCCCGGCGGTGTTCGCCTTCGGCCTGGTGGCGTTCGGCTTCCTGGGCATGGGCCCGGTGACCATCGCGGTCGACAGCTACGGTCCGGTCACCGACAACGCCCAGTCGGTGTACGAACTGTCGCTCATCGAGGCGGTGCCGAACATCAAGCAGCAGGTGAAGCAGGACTTCGGTTTCGACGTCAACTTCGAGAAGGCCAAGGCTCATCTCGAGGAGAACGACGGCGCCGGCAACACCTTCAAGGCCACGGCCAAGCCGGTGCTGATCGGTACCGCCGTGGTGGGTGCCACCACCATGATCTTCTCGATCATCGTGGCGCTGACCCACGGCCTCCAGCCGGAGCTGCTCGCCAACCTCTCGATTCTGCACCCGCCCTTCCTGCTGGGCCTCATCACCGGCGGCGCGGTGATCTACTGGTTCACCGGCGCCTCGATCCAGGCCGTGACCACGGGCGCCTACCGCGCGGTGGAGTTCATCAAGGCGAACATCAAGCTCGAAGGCGTGGAGAAGGCCTCGGTGAGCGATTCCAAGAAGGTGGTGGAGATCTGCACCAAGTACGCCCAGTCCGGAATGTTCAACATCTTCCTGACCGTCTTCTTCGCCACGCTCGCCTTCGCGTTCGCGGAGCCGTACTTCTTCATCGGCTACCTGATCTCGATCGCCCTGTTCGGGCTGTACCAGGCCATCTTCATGGCCAACGCCGGCGGCGCCTGGGACAACGCCAAGAAGGTGGTGGAGACCGAGCTCAAGGCAAAGGGCACGCCGCTGCACGATGCCACCGTGGTGGGTGACACCGTCGGCGATCCGTTCAAGGACACCTCCAGCGTGGCGCTCAATCCGATCATCAAGTTCACCACCCTGTTCGGACTCCTGGCAGTGGAGCTGGCGGTGAGCCTGACCGCCGACAAGGGCGCGGGCCTTACTCATGGCTTCGCGGTGGCGTTCCTGCTGATCTCGATGTTCTTCGTCTATCGGTCGTTCTATGGCATGCGGATCGAAAAGGCCTGACCGCGCTGAGGCCTGAGCCAGAGAACGGGCGATCCGGAAGGGTCGCCCGTTCGTTTTCCGGATTCCCGCTTCATTGTGAGACGTCTCCCCAGCCATGGAACCGCGGCGATCCGAGCGACGTACGTCCGGCATCCCATTCCCAAACCGGAGTTTCCCGATGCGTCTGTACCGCAGACTCGCACCCCTTACCCTCCTCTTTCTCGGTCTGGCTCCGGCCACCGGCCAGGCTCAATCTGGCGCATTCGTGATCCGGCTGGGGCGGGACACCACCAGTGTCGAGCGGTTCAGCGAGAGCGGTGGCAAGGTCGTGCTCGACCAGGTGGGGCGCGCCCCCAGGGTGCTGCGCCGCCACGCCAGCTATGCCCTGACGCCGGCGGGCACGCCGACCGACATTGATGTGCTGCTGACTCGAGTCGGTGAGCCGGCCGGCGCCCCGCCGCTCCAGCATCTCACCGCCCGAATGGTGAACGACAGCATGAGCATCGAGACCCGGGTGGACACCGCGGTCCGGCGGTCCGGGCGGACGCTTCCCGCCGGGACCGGGATACCGGTGGTGTCCCCATGGCTCATGTACGACCGGCTCTCCGCCCGGCTGGCAAAGTCGAAGGCGGATTCAGTCCACACAGCGATGTTCTTCCTTGGCG
>Ga0326730_1000254_pt1 | contig 15880 bp, 8 predicted proteins | sample MHFSIPfraction_3_FD_207740 | JGI IMG/M metagenome (GOLD analysis project Ga0326730, IMG submission 207740) | Lab enriched peat soil microbial communities from Michigan Hollow, Ithaca, NY, United States - MHF7AN SIP fraction | ecosystem: Environmental > Terrestrial > Soil > Wetlands > Peat...
CGCGCTAGAGCACCCGGTTCCGACGGCGGCCGCCCAGCCCGCTTTCAACGTGCTGCCGGCACGACCTGGGGCGCGATCCCCCGCACCACCGCGACACTCACGGTCCCACTGCGCAGCCCATCCGCACTCGCGGTCACGCGGAGCACCCCGGGTTGTGTCGCACGCAGGATCGCCAGGCCACGGCCGTTGAACGCGTGGCGATGCTCGGTCTGATACGGATCGTGGTCCTGCTCGTCGGCGTTGTCGAGCGCCATGATGCTGCCGCCTGTGACCGCGACGGTCACGACGTTACCCGCTGTGGGGACGATGGTGCCGGCCGAGTCCACGATCTCGAAGGTCACGAGCGATACGTCCCCTGGAGCGGCGGTGACCGTATCGCGGTCCGCGGATAGCCGTATCGCCGCGGGCGGTCCCGCGGTGCGCACGCTGGCGACGCAGGCTCCCTCGCCATTGCGCCGCCTGCCCAGGGCCCGCAGCTCACCCGGCTCGTAGGGCACGTCCCAGGAGACATGCAGGTCGCTGGTCGTGGCCCGGACAACCGGCAGTGCATAGCTGTTCCAACCGCCCGAGGTGCCCTGCGCCGGGAATTCGTAGCGTTTCTCGCCCAGCGAACGGCCGTTCAGGAACAGCTCCACGCTGTTGCAGTTGGTGTAGGCCACCACCGGGATCACCTGTCCCTCCCGCCCCGCCCAGTTCCAGTGCGGGAAGAGATGCAGCACCGGGCGGTCGGTCCACAGACTCTGATACAGGTAATAGGCGTCCTTGGGCGTCCCGATGATGTCCAGCGCCCCGGACGCGAACCCCTTGAACGGCCAGGTGCTTTCGCCCAGATAGTCGACCCCGGTCCACATGAAGTCGCCCGCGAAGTAGTCGTGCAGGGTGACCCACTTCCAGAGCCGCTCGGCCTGGACCATCCCGCTGGTATAGTTGGGCCGCACGACGCTGGAGTCGGTGCCCAGCGAATAGCGTTCGTCGAAGGACTGGAAGATGGAGCCGCTCTCGGTACCGATCATCTTCCAATCGGGGTGGTCGTGCCGGTCCTCCTCGGCGAACAGCTCGCGGCGCTCGTGCCAGCGGTCCACGTAGTTGTAGCCGACGATGTCCTCCGCCTCGAGAAATGCGAGCGTCGCCGGATGCCCATCGGCAACGATGTTGTCGTTGCCCGTGGTGACCGGCCGCGTCGGATCTTCGCGATGGAAGATGTCCACGAGCCGCCGCAGCACCTGGGCGCCGTCGGGTGAGCTCTGCTCGCCGATCTCGTTGCCGGCGCTCCACAGGACAATCGACGGATGGTTGCGGTCGCGATGGACGAAATCGACGATGTCGCGCTCGGACCAGTCGCCGAAATACTTGTGGTAGCCCTCGGGAACCTTGCCGAACGTCCACTCGTCGAACGCTTCCGCCATGACGAGGAAGCCGAGGCGGTCGCACAGGTCGAGGAACTCGGGCGCGGGCGGGTTGTGCGAGGTGCGGATGGCGTTCACCCCCATCGCCTTGAGCAGCTCGAGCCGGTGCTGCCAGATGCGCTCCGGCACCGCCGCGCCGACCGCGCCGCCGTCGTGATGCAGGTTGACGCCGCGCATCTTGACCTGCCGGCCGTTCAGGAGGAAGCCCTTGTCCTTGTCGTAGGCGATGGTGCGGATGCCGAAAGGAGAGAAGAGGCGGTCAGCCGGTCGGCCGGCCAGTAGGTCGGTGCGCAACGAGTACATCGTGGGCCGCTCCACCGACCAGAACTGCGGTGCGGGGACGACGATGTGCTGCTCGACGTCACGGCCCTGATCACCATCGATGGAAATCGATGTGTCCGCGTGGGCGACCTCGTGACCGGACGCATCGAGCACCGTCGTGCGGAGCAGTGTCCGGGCCACGGCCGCCCGGTCGTTGGCGACCGTGGTCCGGACGACGACATCGGCGCTCGAGGAGTCGACGCGGGGTGTGGTCACATACACGCCCCAGTGACCCACGTGCAGAGGACTGGTGAGCGTCAGCCAGACGTGGCGGTAGATGCCGCTCCCCGTGTACCAGCGCGAATTGGGCTGCAGCGAATTGTCCACGCGCACGGCGACGACATTCACTCCCGGCACGACGTGCGCCGTGATGTCGTAGGCGAAGCTCGTGTAGCCGTAGGGCCGCTTGCCGAGGTGGAAGCCGTTGATCCAGACGTCGCTGTTCATATAGACGCCATCGAACTCGAGCGACGCCATGCGACCCGCGGAGCCTGCGGGCATCCGGAACGCTTTGCGATACCACCCGAGCCCCGTCGGGAAGTAGCCGCCGCGCCCCCCACTGGGCGCGTGCTCGTCCGGGGTCCCTTCGATGCTCCAGTCGTGCGGCAGGTCGAGCCGGCGCCACGTGTGATCGTCGAAGCCCGGCTGTTGAGCTCCCGCTGGATCACCCAGCGTAAAGCGCCACCCGGGGTCCATCGAGAGGTGCTCCCGTTGAGCCGCGGCGGGGCGTGCCGCCAGAGTGAGCGTGGCCAGACCGAGCACGAACACCGAAGCAGAGCGGATCATGCGTTTCTCTCGTGTGATCGGAGCGTTAGACTTGGACACCCTGTCATCCCGGAGTCGGAGACATGCGGATTCGGAACAGCTTGCTTGCGGCCTGGCTCTCGTTGGCGGCGGGGTACCCCGCGCTCGCCCAGCAGGCGCGCACCACGGCGCCGGATACCTCCTGGGTCGCACGCAGCGCGCTGTACGAGGTGTTCGTCCGCGACTTCTCGCCCACGGGCGACCTGCGCGGGGTGACCCGGGGGCTCGACCGCATCCAGGCGGTCGGCGCCAACGTGCTGTGGCTGATGCCGATTTACCCGATCGGGGTCAAGAACCGCAAGGATCCGTTGGGGTCGCCGTACTCGGTGCGGGACTACCGCGCGATCGACCCCGCCTACGGTACGGCGGCGGACTTCCGCGCGCTAGTCGATTCGGTGCATGCGCGCGGGATGAAGCTGATCCTCGACTGGGTGCCGAATCACACCGCGTGGGACAACGTCTGGATCACGGCCCATCCCGACTACTACGCCCGCAACGAGCGCGGCGAGATGACGGTGCCGCGCGACGACCAGGGCAAGCTCACCGACTGGACCGACGTGGCGCAGCTCGACTACACCAAGCCGCAGCTGCGGCGTGCCATGATCGCCACCATGCGCTGGTGGCTGGTCCAATACGGTATCGATGGTTTCCGCGTGGATGTCGCCGGGTTCGTCCCCGACGTGTTCTGGCGCGAGGCGATACCCGCGTTGCGCTCGTCCGTCCGGCGACCGATCCTGCTGCTCGCCGAGTGGGGCGATCTCAAGATGCACCGGCTGGGGTTCGATCTCACGTATTCATGGGATTCCTACAGCCGACTGAAGGCAGTATGGCGCGGCGCTCCGGCCGACACGTTCGTGCGGAGCGAGCTGGTGGATCTTCAGGCGATGCCCCCGGGCGGGATGCGGATGCGTTTTACCACCAATCACGACGAGACCGCCTGGGACAAGCCGCCGGTCACCCTCTTCCAGGGCTCGGCAGGCGCGCGCGCGGCGTACGTCGCCGCGGCACTGTTACCGGGCCGGCCCTTGCTCTACGACGGGCAGGAGGTCGAGAGCCCACAGCAGCTTGGCCTGTTCGTGCACGATTCGATCGTGTGGGGGCAGCCGGACACGCTCGCGGCCCGCGCCTTCTACGCCCGCGTCCTGCATCTTGCGGAGTCCGATTCGGCGTTCCTGGCCAGCGATCTCCGGAATATCGAAACGAGCGCCCCCGCCGACGTGATCTCCTACGCGCGACGCAACGCGGCGGTGTTCGTGAACACACGCCCTCGCACAGTGAAGCTCACTGTAGGGGGATTCGTCGTGGACGGCGCGCGCGATCTGTTGTCGGATCAGGTCCAGCACGGCGATACCGTTTCGCTCCCGGCGTTCGGCACGCTGGTGCTGGAGCACCGCTAGCCGCACCCGGACGCGGCGGGACGCTCGCTCATCGGCCGGGGTCGGCGTACTTCGCGAGCAGCGCCTGGATGCGCGGGTCCCTCGTGATCGGATCCCAGTGCGGGTCGAGACGGATATAGGGAACCGTCGTGAGAGATGGGCCAACCAGCGCCCGTTCGAGCGCGGCGCGCCCGGCATCGATCTCGCCGACCCGCAACAGGATCCACGCAACCCCCGATGGATCCAGAATGGGACCGTTGCGGTACTGGTTCGATTGCTCGAGCCAGCGAGCCTCGCGCAACGCTTCCGGGTTACGCCCCAGCTCCGCCAGGACAGTGCCCCGCTCGGCATGGACATCCCAGTCGTCGGGGTGCGCGCGCTCCTCGGCGGTGGTCCGCACCAGAACGGTATCGAGGATGGCACGAGCTGCGGCAGTGTCACCGCGGAGCAGGTGAGCGTGCACCGTCATGTAGTAACTGCCTGCGCCTGCGTCCTGGTGCAGGGTGCGGAGCAGCGAAAAGATGGAATCCGGGCGTCGCTCCAACTCCGCCAGGGCCAGCCGACTGCCCGAGACGGAGCCGCCTCCCAGACCCGGATCGGCCTCGAGCGGCAACCCTTGGAGCACGGCGCGCAGCGTGTCCAGCTCACCCTTCCAGAGCACGTAGCTCCAGGCCAGTGAGAGCCGAGGCTGCACCACGTCGGGAGTGAGTGAAAGCCCCTTCCGATATGCCTCGATCGCTTCCCGGTAGCGATGGTGCCAGTGATAGCTATCCCCGATGAACTGATACAGCGTCGCATTCCGGGGGTCGACGCTTCGGGCGCGGTCGTACGCCACCATCATGCTGTCCCAATTGCCGAGGTTCCGGTACACCACCGCCACTCTGTACCAGAGATCCGCGTCATTCGGCGCGGCGCGCAATCCGCGGTTGAATTCGTCCAACGCGCGGTGGAAGTCGCCGCTCTCGAAGTAGAGGGCCTGGCCCTTGGCGAGATGCGCCTGCGGGAGATCCGGTGCGAGGCGGAGCGCGACGTCGGCTTCGCGCCGCGCTCGCTCGAGCCTGGCGGGGGTGCGGTCGTACCCCAGATAGTAGAGCGCGTTGTTGGCGATTGACAACCCCGCGTGTGCCAGAGCAAACGAAGAATCGAGCGCCAGCGCCCGTTCATACAGTTGGGCTGCGATCTCGAAGTTCGTCCCGAGGGTTCCCGGGCGCCGCAGATAGTCCTGCCCTTGCAGGTAGAACTGATAGGCCTGAGGGTTCTCCGTGGGCGCCGCCCCGATCGCTTCCGCCTCCGCGCTCGTCAGTCGCGCCCCGAGCTGGGCGACGATCTGCCGGGCGATGTCGCTTTGCACCGCAAACGCATCGTCCAACGTTCGGTCGTAGGTCTCCCCCCAGAGCTCCCGGTCGGTCGGGGCATCGAAGAGCTGCGCATTGACCCGGAGCCTGTTCCCTGCGGCCTGCACGCTGACCTTGACGATGCTACCAACCCCGAGATCCTCGCCTACCTGGCGCAGCGGAGGCATCGTCTGCCGGTATCCGCTCACCGATTCCCGCCCGATGACCTTGAGCGCTGCGACCTTGGTGAGCTGAGTCTGCAGCTCGTCCTGCAGCCCGCTGGCGAAGAATCCCACCGAGGAGTCGGCGCTGAGGTTTTCGAACGGCAGGACGGCGACAGCCGTCCGCGGAGGACGGGCTTCCGCCGGGCGTGATCTCAGCCAGCGTCCCAGGCCAAGGACTCCGGCGAGCATCGCGCCGATCCCAATCCCCACTCCCCACGACACCCGCAGCCGCGTCCGTTTCACGACAGGAGTGGCTGGGCTCCGAGTCGTCGCGGTGTCGCCGTCTGCTGGAGTCTGGGGAAGGGGCGTCGCACTCGGTGTGCGTGGCGCGACGGACGGCTCGCCTCTGCGGATCCGCTCGACCTCCGCGAGGACATCGCTGCCAGGCTCCAGGTCGAGCTCCTCGCGCAGGCGGCGCCGGTGCTCGTCCGCGGCCATGAGCGCGTTGGCCCGGTCCCCGGTGGCCGCCATCGCCTCCATGTGCCGCACCACGACATGGGAGTTCAGGGGATCGTGCTCCACGGCACGAGCCCACCACCCCACCGCTTCACCCCAGGCGCCAGTGTGTTCGGCCGCCGTGGCCAGATGCGTGAGCGCCTCCGCGTACTCGCGCGCCAGACGGACGCGCTCTCCATCCAGCCAGTGCTCGAATTCCGGCGCGTCATCGACGTGGAAGCCCTCGAGCAGCGGGCCGCCATACGCCTGCACCGCGTCCGCGTGTCGGCCGCAGCTCAACGCTTGTGTGAATGCCTGGATGTCGGAGTCGATGCCGGACGGGTTCAGGCGCAACCGCTGACCATCGGATGACACGACACCCGGGCCGAGCGCACGGCGAATCGCGTGCAGGGCGTCGCGCAGGCCATGCCGCGAGCGCGCGTCGTCGCTTTCCGGCCACAGCAGGGCCACAAGCCGATCCCGCGTGCAGCCCAGATCGCCGCATACGGCCAGCACGGCCACGACGGCATCGCCGCGCCGTTGCGGCCGCGGAGGCGCCGCAGCCCCGGGCGCGCCCTCCAGCGCGAATCCTCCAAGCACTCGCAGTCGAAACATGCTGTGCCTATCCTGCTCTGGGAGCGTGGCGTGAGCAAGGGGGGAGCGCCGCGACGCTGCTGCGACGCGGCCGCGACGGATTCGCGACGCGCCCCTCTCATCTTGGCACCTGGTCAGAGTCGCTGTGCGACGCCCTGGCCGCGGCGGCGGAGGTGGCACCGCCACAACTCTCGAGGAGGTGCATGATGAAGACGCTCATCGCAGCAGTGGCGCTGACCATCGCCGGGTGCGCATATGGCCGCGGCACGACCTCGGGCACGACGTTTGCGGCTGCCCCCGGGACCGCCGTCCAACTGATCGTCACCAACAACTCCGGCGCCCCGATGCAGGTCTACGCCGTCGGGTCCGGGACGTCCTGGCGGATGGGCACGGTGCTCCCGGGGCTTGTGGGCCACTTCGTGCTGCCCCAGGCCATGCTGGGCAGCGATGCGGTGGAGTTCCTGGCCAGCCCGGGCGACGGCAATCCGCCGGTCAGATCGGGCCGGCTCGTGCTCGCTCCGGGAAAGGTCGTGGACTTCGAGATCGAGGCTCAGGCACTGACCAGCACGGCCAGGGTACGCCCCTAGACGCCTCAGAGCCGGATGTTCAGTCCCGCGGTGAACGTCCGCGACCGCGGATAGATGTTGTCGTCGAGGCCGTTCAGTCCCGCGGTCGGGTCGATGCCGCTGTAGCCCGTGAGGGTGAACGCGTTTTGCAGGCTGCCGAAGAAGCGCAGCGGCATCGCGCCCCACTGGAATGCGTAGACCAGGGTGATGTCGTCCATCCGCAGGAACGACGCCTTTTCCACGTAGTAGTCCGACAGGACCTGCGGCGTGAGAAAACCGGTCTTGAGCACGGATGTGTGCGCGTTGATCGGGGGCGCACTCATGACGCCCGCGTAGCTGCCCGAGCCCGATGCCAGGCTGTTGTAGACATAGCTGCCGAGGTAGGCGCGCAATGTGAAGGTGAGATCGAACCTGGCGTAGTTCAGGTGGGACGTGTGCGTCAGGATCCACTTCGGCGCCGGGTCGTGGTAGGCCCGGCGGTTCGAGGTGCACTCCGGCACGACGCTGTCGCCGGCCAGGTTGTAGTAGCTCCCCTCGACCGGTTTCCCGTTCCGGTAGACCTGCCGGCAAACGAAGAAGGAATTGACGGGGACGCCGGCTTGCAGGACCTGAACCGCGACCGGGACGGGAAAGAACCCGACATAGCCGGTCAGGATCTGCAGCACCCCGGCCCGTGGGTAAATGCTGGTCAGCTCATTCCTGTTGTGTGATGCGGTGAAATCAGCGGTCCAACCCAGGCGCTTCCGACCCATCTCGAGCACGCGGGCGTTGAAGCTGACCTCGACGCCCTTGTTGTTCATGCTGCCGATATTGGTGGTGAGGAAGTTCGACAGATTGGTGCCCGCGGCGACCGGCACGGTGAAGATCAGGTCGTGGGTATTCCGGTTGTACCAGTCGACGGACCCGGTGAGCCGCCCCTGCCAAAGGCCGAGATCCATCCCGACGTCGGTGGAGGTCGTCGTCTCCCAGCGGATGTTCGGATCGTACGCCTCTGGCCTGATCGTGTTGATGAAGGTATTGCCGAACAGCACCTGCGCCTGCGCGTTCCCCAGCGTGAATCTCGAGTACTGCTGATAGTTCGCGAACGCCTGGTTCCCGGTCCTCGCCCAGCTGGCCCGGACCTTCGCATCCGAGAGCCAGGTGACGCCTCGCAGGAACCGCTCCCGCGAGATCCGCCATGCGAGCGCCGCCGAAGGGAAGGTGGCCCACGCGTTGTTCGGCCCGAATCGCGAGGAGCCATCGCGACGGAGACTCACCGCCGCGAGGTAGCGGTCGTCGAGGTTGTAGTTCGCCCGTCCGAAGAACGAGACCAGCTTGCTCTCCTGGACATCCTCGGCATTCTGCACCGTCCGCGCCGGGACGACGCCGCTGCTCCCGAGCAGGTCGGTGCTCAGGCCGGTTTCCAGGTACGCGGGGAGCTCCGCATGCGACTGCCAGTAGGAGTAACCGCCCGTGAGCTCGAGCGTGCCCGGCACGACGGTGAGCGGCGCCGCGTAGTTCAGGTACATCTCGAGGGAAGATTCCGCCTCGCTCGGGCTGGTCCGGTAATTGGTGCCGCCGTTGCCACCTTGCTGCTCGCCGTGCAGGGTGCTCGGGTAGAATACTCGCCGCTGTGCCCTGGTCACGTCGTAGCTCCAGCTCAGGCTGGCGCGCAGAGATTCGAGGAACGGCATCCGATAGGTGCCCCGCAGACTGCCGATACTGCGGTAGGTCGTGCCACGATCCGCGGCCAAATTGAGGATCGCCACCGGGTTGCTCGGGGACGGGTACCTCGGCCACTCGTAGTAGCCGTTCGCGCAGGTATCGCAATGCACCGGCTGCGTCGGCGCCATCGCGCCGGCGTTGCCCAACACGTCCCCAGGCGTGAAGGTGTCGTCCTGCCGCGAGCCCTTCAGACTGGCGCGGATGTCCAAACGATCGGAGAGAAGGATCTGCTGGAAGTTCAGCCCGAGGGCGAGGCGCTCGATAGTCGTCGCGCGGAGGACGCCGTCCTGATTCAGGTAGCCGAGCGACAGCCGCCAGTTCGTGTTCGGGTCCGCTGCGGAAAGCGCGATGGTGAAATCCTGCCCGACAGCGTTGTGGTCGATCTGGCTGAACCAGTCGGTATTGGCGTTCGCCAAGAAGCTCATGTTCTGCGGCGCGTACCGTGCGACGGCGGCGGCATATTGCCGCGTGTTCAGCATCGAGGGAAGTCGGTCGATGAACGAGCCGGACATGCTCCCGGAATACTCGAATTGCGTGCCCTGCCGCCCTTGCTTGGTGTGGATGAGCACAACGCCGTTGGCCGCGTTCGCTCCATAGATGGCGGCCGCCGAGGCGTCGCGCAGCACTGTGATGCTCTCGATCTCAGCGGGGTTCAGCGAGGCCAGGGGATCGCGGCCGATGGAGAGTCCGCCGCCGGCGCCCGACCCTACAGGGGTGCCGTCGATGACGTAGAGGGGCTCGCTCGAGGCGTTCACTGAGGTCGTGCCGCGGATGCGGATCGAAACGCCGCCCCCGGGCTCGTTGTTGTCGACGACCTGCACGCCCGGGACCTTGCTCTGGATGAGCAGGGCTGGACTGATGATGCGTCCGGAATTGAACTCCGCTGCCGAAACCTTCGATACGGCGCCGGTGACATTGCCGGCGCTCTGTTGGCCGTAGCCCACCACCACGACCTCAGCCAGGCTCACCGCCCGGGCGGTCATCGCGAGGTCGACATTGAGCGTCAGACCAGCCACCACCTCGACGAGCTGCTCGACGGGTGCGTAGCCGAGCAGCCTCGCTCGAAGGCTGTCCGCGCCCGCGGGCACCCCGGCGACCACGTAGCGACCATCACTTTGGGTCAGCGCGCTGCGATGTCCGAGCGTTACCACAACTCCCGACAGTGGCTGATGCGTGGCTTCGTCGGTGATGCGACCGCGAATCGTGCCCTTGGCCTCTTGCGCGCGCAGCGGGGCCATCCACAACGCTCCCAGGAGAGCGCCGACCACGATGGGTATTCGTGCCATGGAGAGGGAAACGCCTGATGACGCCGGGCTCATTGACGGATGAGGTCGAGCACGAGGCTCTGCCGTGCCCCGAGCCTCGCCGCAGGAGCATAGGCTCGGATCCCCCCGTCCTGACCCACTCGGAGCGTGGCGCCGTTCCCACCGCCGAGCAGGTTTCGCGCGACGTAGGTCCCGGTCGGAAGCACACCGGGCTCCGCCGAGGCGATGGAGACACGCGCGAGCCCGGTGTCCCCCAGGTTCGCCACGACAAGAACCGCGCGGTCGCCGGCGCGGCGCAGATAGGCGGCCACCTGGGGACTGCTCGCCGACAGCGGCACCAGGCGCCCCGTCGCCAGGGCCTCGTTCTGCTTGCGCAGGTGAATCAGCCGGCGGTACAGGTTGAGCAGCGACGCGGGATCCCTGTCCTGCCGTGCGACATTCGTCGTCATCGAGTCGGGTTGCGGCGCCTCCCAGGGCGTGCCGGTGGTGAACCCGACGCCCGGTCGGGGATTCCACTGCATCGGCGTGCGGAGCCGCGGATCGGGCTTGTCGCCCGTCATCCCGATCTCTTCGCCGTAGTAAATGAAGGGCAATCCCGGCAACGTAAGCAGCAGCGTCGCCGCCACACGGGCCCGGGCGAGATCGCCGCCCAGAGCCGTGAGCGAGCGGGTGCCGTCGTGGTTGCTGAGGATCGGCGACCAGCGCCAGGCGGGCAGCGTGTCTTGCAGCCGCAGGAAGCTCGGCAGCAGCCCAGCCGCCGTGCCGGTGCGGACTGCCGATAGCAGCGAGTCGGCCAGCTCGAATCCGAAATACGAGGTGAGCTGGTCCGGGTAATAGGGCAGCACGGTCGCGAGGTTGCCCCACGCCTCGCCCACGGTGTACGCGCCGGGCTTCACGCTATCGATGTGGGCGGCGTAATCATGCAGGAACGCGTGCGTGCCGGGGCACCCCGTGTTGCAGCTGCCCTCCTCCACCAGGTACGGCACGGCATCGAGACGGAAGCCGTCCACGTCCATGTCGCGCAACCAGAACGTGGCGATCTTCTTCGCTTCCTCCGCCACCGCGGGCGTCGCGTAGTTCAAGTCCGGCATCCCGCTCCAGAACACGCCGTAGTAGTACTCGTCCCGTACCGGCGAGTGGTGCCACGCTTCCTCGCCCCAGGGCCCCTTGCCGAGATCCGTCGGGGAGAAGCGATACCAGGAGCGATAGGGCGACGCCGTATCGCGCAGCGCCGCCTGGAACCAGGCGTTCTCGTTGGAGGAGTGGTTCAGCACCATGTCCACCAGCACCGCGATGCCCCGGGCGTGCGCCGCCGCCGCGAACCGCTTGAAGTCGTCGTTCGTGCCGTAGGCCGGCTCGACCGTGTAGTAGTCGCTGACGTCGTAGCCGTGGTAGCTCGGGGACTTGGCGACCGGCATGAGCCAAACGCAGCTCGCGCCCAGCCCGGCGATGTAATCGAGCTTCGCGGTCAGGCCGTTCAGGTCGCCGATCCCGTCGCCGTTCGAATCGTAGAACGAGCGCACGAACACTTCGTAGCAGACGGCGCCGTGGGTCCAGGGAGCCGGGACGGCGTGGGAGGTGGGCGGTTGGGTGTGGGGAGTACAGACTACGAGCGCCAGGCCAAGCGCGGGCCAGGCGGCGCGATTACTGGCGCGTTGCCACATCGATCGCGATCGCGGTGTTGGCGGTGAGATTGACCTGGACGGCGCCGGCCGAGTCCACCGCGACCGAGCTGCCGGCGCACGCGGCGCCGACGAGCCCCCCTGTCAGCAGGTCGCAGTAGGTGCCGGGCGCCATCCCGGTCGGGATGATGGCCATCAAGATGGTGTTCTCCCGGTTGATGGCGACGAATCCCTTGTCGCCGCGCGAAAAGGCGATGGCGTTGGCGCCGTTGTCCCACCAGTGATTGACATCGCTGCCGGCGACGACCCGGCGGAAGCTCACCATGTTCCGGATGGAGGGATCGCGGTGCTCGCACACCCACAGGCCGTTGGTCGCCGTCTCGAGACTCGTGGCGCAGGTGACGTCGTTGGTGTTGCCGTTGGCGTCGGACGGCGGTCCGAACGAATTGCCCGCCGGACAGTCGAACGCATAGCTCGAGAGGATCGACGGGTAGCCGTAGGGCTGCGCCAGCATCCACACGTTGGCGAGGCGGAACACGTTGCCGTCGCGATAGCTGATGCCACAGGCGTGCTGCGTGTCGTGGTTCTGCAGGAAGACGGCGGCTTTGTTGGACGGCATCAGGCCCCAGGCCGTCTCGGAGAACTGGTTGCCCGGCGTGCCGTTGGGGTTGAGCTGCGAGATGTGCTCGCCGTTCAGTTCCCGGAACTTGTTGCCGACGCCCGTGAAGGTGAATTCGGTGATATCGGCGGCGCCGCCCGAGCCGTACCCCTCGCCGAAGTAGTCCCGCGGCGACAGCGCTTCCCCCGTACCCCCGGCGACCTCGAGGTAGACATACGGCCGTGGCCGGCCCTCGCCCACCAGGGTCTGATTGACGAGGATCAGGATGCTGTCCAGCTCCACCTGCTGGATGTGCTTGGCCGCGTCGATGCGGAACCCCGCCACGCCCAGCCGCGCGAACATCACCAGGTAGTCGGCGATCTTCTGACGCACCGAGGGCTTCCCGGTGTTCAGGTCCGGCAGCGAGAACAGCTCGCAGTCCTGCACGTTGGCCGCGTCCTGGTAATTGTTCACCGTACAGGACGGATGGAAATCCAGCGGGGTGTACAGCCCCGGGTAGCTGTACTTCGAGTAGGGCGACCCGTTCGACCCCACGCCGGGGCTCGGGAAGTTGGTCATGTGATTGATGACGGCGTCGACGATGATGTCCACGCCCACCGCCTGGCAGCGGTTCACCATGTCCACGAATTCCGCCCCGGTCCCCGAGCGGCTGCGCGCGATGCTGTAGCTCACCGGCTGGTAGCGCTCGCTCCAGTCGTGGCTCGGCACGATGCTGTGCTCCTCGGGCGGCGAGACCTGCACCGCCTTGAAGCCGGCGGGTCCGAGCACGTTCTCGCACTCGGCGGCGATGTCGGTCCACTTCCACTCGAACAGGTGCACGAACACGTCGCCAGCCGCCATGTGCCCCGTGGGGCGGTAGGTCTGCGGCAGCAGCGGGCGATCGGGCGGCGGGTTGGGTGGCGGAGGTTGGAGCGTCGCCTCACTGCAGGCCGCGGCGGCGAGCAGGAGCATGAATCCCCAGCTCCGCCTCATGAACCGGCGGAGCTGGGGACCCATGAAACGCTGGTGCCTTCCGGGGCTCAGTAGCCCGGGTTCTGCTTCAGGTTCGGGTTGGCCACGAGTTCGGACGCGGGCAGCGGATAGAGATCGAAATGCGCATCCGTCGCCCCGCCGTTTGCCGCGCCGCCCTTCCACGCCCAGAGGTACGTTCCGCCCGTAAACAGCCCATAGCGGACCAGGTCGGTGCGGCGGTGGGCCTCCCACAACAGCTCACGTCCCCGCTCGGCCAGGACGAAGTTCGTCGTGAGCTGGGGGGCGGTGATGACGCCGCTCGAGTCCCCGTAGGCCCGCACGCGCAGCGCGTTCACGTAATTCAGCGCCGTGGTGGCATCGCCACCGGCACCGCGCGTGACGCATTCGGCGTAGATCAGATACGCCTCGGCGAGACGGAACATCGGGAAGTCGGTGTCCACGAACGCCGGGTTCGAGCCAGGCGCGCCGAGCGAGGTTACGTTCTGGAACTTGGGCGCCGCATATCCATCGTTGAAGTTCGAGATATCAGCGATCGCCAGCGTCTGGCCGCTCGTATAGAAGAACGAGCTGCGCAGATCTCCAGCGGCATAGAAGCTGTCAGCCTGCGGCTTGATGCGCAGTCCATACCAGCAGCCATCCAGGCCGTAGTCGCTGCTTTTCATACTGCCGCCGCAGGACGCGTGAATCAGGAAGTTCACACCGCCGTACGTCTGCGTCTTCTGGCCGTCCTGGGTGATCGGGAACACGATCTCCGGCGACGTGTTGTTGTCGGCCAGGAACAGGTGCTGGAAGCTCGGATCGAGGCTGTAGCCGTCGGCGATGACCGCCGAGGCCGCCGTGAGCGCGTCGGCATAGTCCGGCGTGCCGGTGTAGACGCCCGCGTTCAGGTAGACCTCGGCCAGCAGGAAGTCCGCGGCCCCGGCCGTGGCGCGGCCGTACGTGGCCGAGCTGGGACCGGCGGGCGGGAGATCGGGCTTGATCGCGTTCAGCTCGCTCACGATGTAGGCGTAGATGGCCGCGCGCGTGCTCGCCTTGGGCGGCGGCCCACCGATCGGATCGGCTTCGGTCACGAGCGGCACATCACCGAAGAGATCGATGGCGTGCCAGTAGCTCAGCGCCCGCAAGAAGCGCGCTTCGGCGCGGTACTGCTTGATGTCGGCCCTGAGCGCCGGGGTCACGTTCCCCCGCGACGCCAGCTTGGCATCCGTCGTCTGGCGTAGGAACTCGTTCGCGAACACCACCTGGAAGTAGATCCGGTAGTACATCGCGACCACCATGCGGCTCTGCGAGTTCCAGGTCTGCGTGTTCATCTCGGGGAGGCCGATGTCGCCCCAGGCGATGACCGCCTCGTCCGTCGGCAGCTCCTCGGTCTCCCAATAGAGACGCAGGTACTGGGAGAATCCCTCGTCGATGCCCAGAATGTCCGGCTGCCCGGCGGGGCCCTGCTGCCCGCTGACGGCGAGGCCGGCGTAGATCCGTGCGATGAACGCGCGGTACGAGCTCGGATCGCTGAAGACGTTCGCTTCCGTGACCGTGCTCTTCGGCTCCACCGTCGTGTCGGTACAGGCCGCACCCACGAGCAACAGCGCGGCGGCGACGGGGAACGCCTTGCTCATATTGAAGTTCATATCCTCGTCCCTTGGAATGTGGTCCGTTGCATGGCCACGCTGTCTAGAACCGAACGCTCAGCCCGCCAGTGACCGTGCGGGAGCGCGGATAAATGTTGTTGTCGATGCCGTTCAGCCCTGCCGTCGGGTCGACGCCCTTGTAACCGGTGATGGTGAACGCGTTCTGCACCGTGCCGAACAGACGCATCGCCTCGCCACGGTACCGGAACGCATAGCCCAGCGTGATGTTGTCCATCCGCAGGAACGAGCCGCTCTTAACGTAGTAGTCCGACAGGTACTGCGGGCTCGTAAAGCCGGTCTGGAGCACGTCGGCGTTCAGGTTGTACGGGGACCCGCGCCGTATCTCCTGATAGGTGCCCAGGTTGGACGCCACGTTGTTGTAGACGTAGTTGCCCAGCCAGGCCCGCAGCGTGAAGCTCAGGTCGAAGCTGCCGTAGGTCAGGTAGGACGAATGCCCCAGGATCCACTTGGGCGCCGGGTCGTGGAACGCGCGGAGGTTGCTCCCGCTGCAGCCCGTGACGACGCCGCCGGTGGTCTGGCTGATGTAGCTCCCCTGGACCGGTTTTCCGTTGTTGTAGGCCTGCTGACAGACGAAGAACGAGTTGATCGGCTGGCCCGGCTCGAGCACCTGAATCGTGGTGCCCACGCCGCCGGCGACCCCGCCGACCAGCACCTGCTGTGCGCCGTTGGCGCTGATGCTCGTCAGCTGGTTCGAGTTGCGGGCGGCGGTGAAGTCGGCCGTCCAGCTCAGACGATTCGAGCCACCCTGCAGCATGCGGGCAGTGAGGCTGAACTCCACGCCCGTGTTCTTCATGGTGCCGATGTTGGTGGTGACGAAGTTCGAGAAGTTCGTCCCGGCGGCGACGGGCACCGTGAAGATCAGGTCGCTGGTCTTCTTCGAATAGACGTCGATGGCGCCGCTGAACCGCTGGTTCGAGAACCCATAGTCGATGCCGATGTTCGTAGCGGCGGTCTGTTCCCACTTGATGTTGGGGTCGACCGCGCTGGGG
>Ga0326730_1000258_pt1 | contig 15697 bp, 9 predicted proteins | sample MHFSIPfraction_3_FD_207740 | JGI IMG/M metagenome (GOLD analysis project Ga0326730, IMG submission 207740) | Lab enriched peat soil microbial communities from Michigan Hollow, Ithaca, NY, United States - MHF7AN SIP fraction | ecosystem: Environmental > Terrestrial > Soil > Wetlands > Peat...
AACGCCGCGTCCTTGGGCGCCGCGCCCGCGAGCAGGCGCGACAACCGGACCGGCTCGGGGAGCCCGGCCGTGTGCGCCGCGCGCTCGATCCCATTCAGGTGTCCCGGGGTGGGCTCGTGCGGTGCCAGAAGGAGTCGGGCGGGCTCGCCGAGGGCGCGAATTCCCGCGAAGGCGGGCAAGACGATGGCCTCGTCGGCCGGCCATGTGGACCCGGCGACGATCGTGAACGTGTCCGCGCCGCCTCCCGCGGCGAGGGATGCGAACGGCTCGCGGGCGCGGTCGAGCCGCTCGGCACGCTGCGCGACGCTGTCGTAGCGCGTGTCGCCCGTGACGGTGATGGCTTGGCGCCGGGCGCCGAGGCGCTCGAGGCGCGCGCCGTCCTCGGGCGCGATGGCGCCGATCCGGTCGAGTGCGGCGTAGGCGGGGGCAACCCAGGCGCGCGCGGGCCAGGCGAGCCGGGAGCTGGATTCGGCCACTGTGGCCGAGACGAGGCCAAGCCGGACACCCCGCGCGGCCGCGGCCAGGGTGAGCTCCGGCCAGACGTCGAGTTTCCCGAATACCAGCGCTGATGGCGCGAGCGCGTCGAGCGCGGCCGCCACCTCACGCGGGCGGTCCCAGGGGAGGTAATCGGCAACGTCGACCGGCATCGAGCTCGACAGCGCCTGGGCGGATGGAGAAAAGAAGGTATAGGCGATCTGCCATTCGGGGCGCTCTGCCCGCAACGCTTCGATCACCGAGCGGGTCTGGAGTCCCTCACCCACCGACGGGGCATGGAACCAGACCAGGGGACGCGCGCGGTCGCGCTGTGAGGCGCCCCAGGCGGCGAGACGATCCCGGAGGCCGTTCCGGGCCGTGACGCTCCGGCGCAATTTCGCGTGGAACGGGGCGGCCAACCGGGTCATGCCGAGCGCGACAGCGAGCGCGGCGCGATACGCCGCGGACGGCCGGGAGGGAGGCGTCACCCGGTCAGGGATTCGGGGCGGAGCGCGTCCAGATGACGATCGCGCCGCAGTCGGTGTCCGCTCGGAGGAACTCCACGGGCGCCTCGCTGCCGCTGCGATACACCTCGACGGCGACGATGCCGACGGTCGGGAGGTTGGCGTTGGTGGAGAAGTTGGCGGAGAGCCCATCCACGAAAAAGTCCGGCCGGCACGCGGCGGTCGCCGCCCTGGTCATCTGTGCCGTGCAGCCGACGGAGTTGCAGATGACCCGAACCCCGGCCCTGGCGCGCAGCAGCTCGCCCAAGGTCGGTGCCTCGGTGCGACGGATTTCCTCTTCCGTGATGAACACCCCCCGGCCGGTGGCGCGCCGGCGCTCGAAATCCCGCAGCCGGCCGGCCATGATGCCGGGTGTCCCCTCTCGGGTCACCGGGGGCAGAGTGTACGCGATAGGGGGCAACGCGAAATCCTGGCTCACGACTTCACCTTCGCCGACTCGGAGGACCCAGGTTCTCGCCTGGTAGCCGGGAGCCCGGATCTGAAACACGTAGGGGCCCGCCTTGAGTCCGGCGTGACTGAATCGCCCGCTGCTGTCGCTGCTGGCCAGCCGCTTGGTTCCGAGGATGGCCACCTGAGCGCCGACGATCGGCGCCTGGGAGAGGCTGTCGACAACGCGGCCGGAGATGGCCGCCGTCAGATCCTGAGCCGCGCACGGGCTGGCGCCTGATAGCCCCGCGCCCAGAATCAGGGCGAGCGGAAGCGCTCGGTGAGACGCCAAGACGCCTAGATAAAGGATAGAGGGGAGCATTCCCGGCCCGGTCCTCCGGTCCGGTACGATAGTAGGGTCCACCCCTCACGAGCGATAGGGTGCGGCGCGGTCCGACGATCGCCTTGACGAGCGGGGGCTGGCATCGTATAAGAAGATTGGAAGCCGAGTTGTCAAAAGGAACCCTACGTCGAGCGTCATGACCGTCACGCTCATTAGGGGCCGTCCTTCCGGCCACTCCCGGATGTCCGTCGCCACCGGCACGAGCCCTCGTGCCGGGTGCCGGCACTCCGTGTTGTCTCCTTCCCCAGCACTCGCTGCCGATCGGTTCCTCCAGCCCCCGAGTCGTCTCCGGGGGGCGTTCTGCACATGAGAGGAGTTCCACCATGATCCATCCACGTCGTGCCGTGTTCCGTGGGATCGTCGCCGTCGGAGCGCTCCTGTTCAGCGCGACCGCAGCGCGGGCGCAGGATGCGGTGATCACCGGGCGGGTGATTTCGGACCGGCAGGAGCCGCTCGGCTCGGCCGGGCTCATCATCGAGGAGCTCCGGATCACCGCGACCACGACCAGCGACGGGCGGTACACGATCACCGTGCCGGCCGCCCGGGTGCGCGGTCAGGAGATCGTGCTGCGCGTGCGCGCCATCGGCTTCAAGCCCTCCAGTCGGGCGCTCACCCTGACCGCCGGGTCGCAAACCATCGACTTCACGCTGCTCTACGACGTGAACCTGCTGCAAGCGGTCGTGGTGACCGGCGTGCAGGAGGCGACCGAGGCGGTGAAGGTGCCGTTCTTCGTGAGCCGCGTGGATTCGTCGCAAATGCCGGTGGTCGGGCAGGACGCGCTCACCCAGCTCAAAGGCAAGGTGCCGGGCGTGGAGATCACGTCCGGGAGCGGCCGTCCGGGTGCCCAGCCGTCGGTGTTGCTGCGCGGTCCGACGTCGATCAACTCGCAGGGCCGGAGCCAGGATCCGCTCTATATCGTGGACGGCATTCAGATCAGCGGGCAGCTCCCCGATCTCAATCCATCGGACATCGAGAGCATCGAGGTCGTGGAAGGGGCGGCGGGCTCGGCACTCTACGGCGCGTACGCCGGGAACGGGGTCATCAACATCACGACGCGCTCCGGCCGTCGCGCGCTGGACGGCGTGCATTTCAGCCTGCGCTCGGAGGGTGGGGTGGGGGACATCGAGCGCGACTTCGGGCTGGCGCACTTCCAGGCGCTGGTCACCGACGAAACGGGGACACGGTTCTGCCAGGCCGTGACCGGGCAGCCGCTGTGCGCGCGGACGTTCGATTACAACGCCGAGGCCGCCCGCATCAACAACGCGCCGGGAGACTTCGCCCTGAATCCCGCCGGGTTTCCGGTGGACCCCGGCGCGACGATCGCGGGCAACACGCTGCGGCAGCGCTTTCAAGTCTCGCCGTGGCCCGGCACGTCGTACAATGCCGTCGCCCAGACGGTCCACCCCAATGCGTCGACGCGGAACAACGCGGACATGACCGGCCGTTTCGCCGGGACCACGTTCTACGCCAGCGCCTCGAATGAGACCGACGGGGGGGCGATCCGGTTCCTGCAGGGGTTCACGCGCAACTCGTTCCGGGCCAACGTCGACCAGGTGATCGGCACGGACTGGACGGTGGCGGTGCGCAGCTTCTACAGCCGTAGCACGCAGGACGGGCTGAACCAGGAGGGCGGCGGCCAGGCGTTCTTCCGACTCACACGTGTGCCCGCCGTCGTGAACGTGCTGCAGACCGATACGCTGGGTCGTCTCTACATCCGGCCCAATCTCCAGGGCGGCGGCTCGCAGAACGAGAACCCGCTGTGGTCGTTGCAGAATACCGAACGCTCGGACATCACCGACCGGTTCATCGGCGGTGGCATCGTGCAGTACAGTCCGACCAGCTGGTTCAAGCTCGAGGGCAACCTGAGCTACGACGTGCGGACGCAGAACTCCCTGCAGTTCAACGACAAGGGGTTCCGGACCACGTCCAACAACCCGACCGCCAACAATGGCTCGATCTTCCGGCAGAACGCCGGCGACCGCGGCCTCAACGCGGGTGTGAACGCCTCGTTCAATCACGACTTCTCGGCAGACCTGCGCACGCACTATCTGCTCAGCTACTCCTACCGGTACACGTACAGCGACTTCGAGAACGGGCAGGGCAACACCCTGCTCGCGAAGGGGATCACGTCGCTCATCAACGCGACGGCCAACCAGGCCATTCGCTCGTCGGTCACGGAGCTGCGCGGCATCGGGTTGATCGCCGGCGGCGGGTTGGAATACAAGAACCGCTACGTCCTGGACGGGCTGATCCGTCGGGACGGTCTCTCGGTCTTCGGGAGCGACCAGCGCTGGGCCACCTTCGGCCGGGCGGCGGCGACGTGGCTGGTGGCGCGGGAGCCGTGGTGGCCGGTGCCGCAGATCAGCGAGCTGAAGCTGCGCGGCTCGTATGGAACGGCGGGGGGCGCACCGAACCTGACCGCCCAATACGAGGCCTTCACGCTCGGGGCCGGCGGGACCTTCACGCTCGACGTGCTGGGGAACAGCAATCTGCGTCCCGAGCTGCACAAGGACCTCGAGGCGGCGGTGGACGTCGAGCTGCTGAATCGCTACGGGCTGAACGTGACGTACGCGCGCTCCACCATCGACCACCAGATCATCCCGGTCCCGGTCTCGGCATCCACGGGGTTCCAGACCCAGTGGACAAACGCCGGGGCGTTGCTCAACAAGACCTGGGAAGCGTCGCTGAACCTGCCGCTCATCCAGCACCATGACCTGTCCTGGTCGATGCGGTTCATCTACGACCGCAACCGCTCGACGATCACGGCGCTCGACGTGCCGCCGTTCTTCTACGGCTCCACCCTGCAGGCGACCGACCAGATCTTCCAGGCCAAGGTGGGCGAGCGGCTCGGCACCTTCTATGGCCGCAGGTTCATCACGAGCTGCTCCGAGCTGCCGGCGCCCTACAACACCCAATGCGGCGGCCCGACCAGCGCGTTCCAGCGCAACGACGACGGTTTCATCGTGTGGGTCGGCGCCGGGAACAACCCGGGGATGGGGATCACGAACAACCTGTGGGAAACCCAGCTGCCCGGTGGGAGCGCCCCGTGGGGCGTGACCATGAACTGGGGGATGCCGATCATCCTGCGGGGGGCGGGCGCGAACGGGCAGAGCGCGCAGATCGTGCCGCTGGGCAATGCGCTGCCGAACTTCCGCTTCTCGGTTTCCCAGGATTTCTCCTGGCGGCGACTGTCGGTGTACGCCCTGGTGGACGCCGCCATCGGCCAGAGCGTGTGGGACCAGGGCTTCCACTGGGCCCACCTCGACTTCCTGTCCAAGGATGTCGACCAGAACGGGAAGTCGGTCAAGACCGCCAAGCCGATCGGCTACTACTATCGCGCCGCTCAACCGGACAATGGCAGCGGTCTCGGCGGACTGTACGACATCCTCGGGCCCAACAACTTCTCGGTCGAGGACGCGAGTTACGCCAAGCTGCGGGAGGTGCTGGTCTCCTACCGCGTCGGGCCGCTGCTCGGGCGGGGAGATTGGACGGTGAGTCTCGTGGGCCGCAACCTGCTCACGCTCACCGGCTACCGCGGGTTCGATCCCGAGGTGGGTATCTCGGGCGGACAGGTGAACTCCGCGGGGATCAACGCCGTCGACGCGTTCACGTTCCCGAACGTGCGGACATTCACGCTCGGCATTTCTACGCGATTCTAAGCCGGAGCCGCCGCCGGGGGCGTGGACCCCCGGCGGCGCCTCCTTCCGTCTTCTGGGAGAGGAACCGATGCGAACCTTTCGCTCAGCTCTGCTCGGCGCCGCGTTGCTGGGGGGTCTCGCCTGCAACAACTTCCTGCAGGTCGACTACCAGAACAACCCCGACCGCAACAAGCTGCTCGGCACGGCCAATGACGTCGAGAACTTCATCGGCAGCGCCTACTCGACGGCCCACTCCGGTACGGTCGGCGGTGCGACCGTGGGGGCCGGCGGTGGGAACGATGCGCTGCAGCCGCAGCTCTTCACCATGGGGCTGGAGAACGTCTCGAGCCTCGCCAACTTCGCCATGGGCCCGCGCGGGGCGATCCCCCGCAACCAGATCGACAATACCCGTGGCTCGCAGGGAAATCTCGGCAACTACCGGGACTACTCCGTCGAGCACCGGGCGGCGCGCATCGCGACGATCGGCCTGCACGCGTTGCAGACCGTCACCCTCGGCTCGCCGGGGCGCAACGACCGGGCGCGGGCCTTCGCTCTCTTCGTGCAGGGCGTGGCGGAAGGAAACCTCGCCCTCGCCTACGACTCGGCGTCGATCCTCACCGAGAACGACGGAGCGCAGGACATCATTCCCCTGTCCGGGTATGCCCAGGTGATGACGGCGGCCCTCGGGCTCCTCGACTCGGCCATCACGATCGCGACCGCCGATCCGGCCGGCTTCCCGCTTCCCAATACCTGGATCAACGGGAACGCGCTCACCGCCGCCCAGTTCATCCAGCTCGCGCGCTCCTACAAGGCGCTGTTCCGGGCGAACGTCGCCCGCACCACCGGCGAACGGGCGGCCGCGGACTGGAACGCCATTTTCGCCGACGCGACCGCCGGTATCACCACTGACCTGAGCATCTCCATGCAGCCGCCGCCGGCGGGCGCCTGGGACGTGGTCTGGGTCGTTCAGGCGTTCGCCACCGGGTCGGCCAACTGGCATCAGATGTCGCAGTTCATCCTCGGGATGGCGGACACCTCCGGCGGCTTCGACGCCTGGCTCGCGACGCCGCGCGCCAACCGGGTGCCGTTCCTCGTGGTGACGCCGGATTTGCGCTTGCCGCAGGGCACGACGCGCGCCGCGCAGGTCGGCGACACGCTGCGGACCGGCTTCCGCACCTTCGCCGGGCTGCCCTATGTCCGGAACCGCCCGGTCGGCGAGGATCAACCCGGCGATCCGTTCGGGATCTCGATGTACGACTTCTACCGGTCGCGGGCGTTCTTCAGCGCCACCCGGATCGGTAACTATCCCATCATGACGGCGGCGCAGATCCGGCTGCTCGCGGCGGAAGCCCAGATCCGGTTGGGCAACGTGGCGGCGGCGGCGACGCTGATCGATGTCTCCCGCGTGGGGAAGGGCGGGCTACCCTCGCTCGCGACCGCGGCGATCGCCGATACACTGACCGCCGTCCCCGGCGGGCAGGGGTGTGTGCCTCGAGTCCCCGACCCCGCCACGGCGTTCAGCTCCACCAAGTGCGGGACCATCTGGGATGCCCTCAAGTGGGAATACCGGATCGAGACCGCCTACACGGGTTACGGCAACTGGTACTTCGCTTCCCGTGGCTGGGGCGATCTGCCGCAAGGCACGGCGCTGCAGTGGCCGGTGCCTTACCAGGAGATGGATGCACGAGGCGAGCCGTTCTACGGCCTGGGTGGGGTGGGCTTGCCGGGCGGGTCCGCGGCCGGGAACTACGGGCTGTTCGCCGGCGGGGTGTATTGACCACGATGCGTCCGGCGAGCCTGGTCTGGGTCGCTGTGTTGGCGGGATGCTACTCCTACTCCCCGCCGCCGATGCTCACGCCTGTGCCCGGCACGCACGTGGCCCTGGTCCTGTCCGACGTGGGTCGCGTCGGGATGGCTCCGAGCATCGGTCCGGGGATCAGCCGCGTGGAAGGCGTTCTGTTGCCCTCCACGGACTCCGCCTTCTGGCTCCAGGTCTCGGATGTGTACGGCATCAACGGCAGCCACAATTCGTGGACGGCCGAGACGGTCGCGGTACGCCGCGACTACGTGGCGAACACGCTGGAGCGGCGGTTTTCCCGTCCGCGGACCTACCTGACCGTCGTCGGGGCGTCCGCCGCGTTCGTCTCGTTCGTGCTGACGCGGACCCTGTTCGGCATCGGGGGGTCGGGGTCGGACAACGGGTCGGGTGGTGGAGGACAGAACCAATGAGATCTCATCGCAACCTTTCTCCTCTCGAGCGAGCTATGCATCCACTCCGGTTCTTCGCGCTATCGGGCGTCGGGCTCCTGGTCGCGGGGTGCAACAAGGACGCGACCTTCGTCGAGCCGATCCCCCCGCTGGCCGCCATCCATTTCGTGCACGCCGTCCCGGATACGATGCCGATGGACTTCCGGGTCGTGGACATCGTGTCGAACGCCGGCTTGTTCGACGCCACCTTCCGGACCGCCAACATGTTCTACACGGGGATCGAGGCGGGCAGCCGGCGGATTCGCGTCTTCATCAGCAGCACCGACCCTGCCGTGACCGGTGTGCCGATCTACGACACGACCTTCGCCTTCAGCGAGAACGTCGACTACACCTTCATCCATACGGGATTCGCGCGCACCGGGCAGACGCCGGCTCGCACGGTGTGGATCGTCACCGATAACGCCACGCCGCCTGGAGCGGGCCAGATCGCCCTCCGCCTGATTCATGCCGGGGCGGGGTTGGGCGCGGTGGACATCAACGTCACGCACCGGGCGGCCGACACCCTTCCGGATGCGCCGTTGCTCGGCAACGTCAGCTACAGCACGGTGAGCAACTATCTCGCCCTGGCCGCGGATACGGCGGCCGCGGACTCGCTGCGAGTCGTCGTGACGGCGGCCGGTACGAAGACGCCGGTGCTCTTCACCCTGAAGCTCCCGGTCGGCGCGGCGGGAACCAGCTCGGCGAATCCGATCGCGGGCGCCCGCGTGGCGGGCTCGGCCATGACGGCGGTGGTGGTCCCGGCCTCCGTCGTGGGGAGCACGGCGCCGCAGGGCGGAGCCTTCGCGGGGCCGAGCGCGGTGGTGCTGGTGGACCGGCGGCCGCCGAACACGGCGCCCTGATTCCACACCGTGCCGCTGGCGAGCGCCGCCGTCCCGACCGGGGCGGCGGCGCTCGCGTCTCAGGGCGTTACGGTTTCCAGCGGGGGTTGAAGTCGGACGCCAGCTGCTTGGTGATGCGCTGGGCCGCGGTGCCGTCGGCGAAGATGAGCCAGATGTCCGCGTCGCTGTCGTAGGCGAGGCGGTCTCCGCTGGGCGACCAGGCGGGGAGCTCGGCGGGCGCCCCGCCGCTGCGGCGCACCGCGTTGGCACCGGTGGCGTCCATCACCCAGATCTGCGACTGGCCGGTCCGATCGCTCGAGAAGGCGATCTTGGTGCCGTCGGGGGACCAGGCGGGGCCGAGGTCGGTGGCGGCGTTGCTCGTCACATCGACCACGTTGGAGCCGTCGGCGGCGTTCATCACGTAGATGTCGGCGTTGCCCGAGCGGTCGCTCGCGAACGCGAGCTTGCTGCCGTCGGGCGACCACGCGGGCTGCCCGTCTTCCCCCGGATCGTTCGTGAGGCGGAGGAGGTTTCCGCCGCCCGTGTCCATCACGTAGATCTCGTAGTTGCCGTCGCGCTTGGTGGCGAACGCGATTTTCGAGCCGTCGGGCGACCAGGCGGGCTGGATGTTCCCGAGCGTATCGCTCGTCAGGGCGAGGACACCCGTGCCGTCGGCGCCGATGACGTAGATGTTGTCGTGCGGCACCGTATCGCCGGGCGACAGCACGCGATCGGACTGATAGGCGACGAAGCGCCCATCGGGCGACCAGGTCGGCCAGATGTCGTTGGCGTAGCTGCTGTCGAGCAGACTCACGCCCGAGCCATCGGCGTTCACCAAGTAGATGTCGAATTGACCGAGTCGCCGGTCGCTCACGAACGCGAGGCGGCCGGGCAGATCCGCCGGGCCGGTCCCCTGATCGCCCTTGCAGGCCGCCAAACCCACGAGCAGGGGGGCCAGGAGACGGGCGTGGCGCATCTCAGTGCCCCGGGCCGGCCTTCGCGCGGTAGATCGAGTCCAGGATGCGGGAGAACTCGGTGGGCGGGATGGCCCCCTGGGCCAGTCCACCCTCGATGTAGAAGCTCGGGGTCGCGTTGGCGCCGGCCCGCACCGAGCCCTGGGCGTCCTTGGCGATCGCATCGATCGTCGCCCGGGAGTCGACGCAGCTCACCAGTGAGTCATGCCCCACGCCGGCGGAATCGGCGAGCGCAATGAGCCGCGGGAGCGGGCGGTCGAGAGAGGCCCAGTCGTCCTGGTGGGCGTAGAGGGCGTCGTGGACGGCCCAAAACCGGTGCTGGCGGGCGGCACACATGGCGACCTGGGCCGCGGCCACCGCGTTCTTGTGGATCGAGCTCAGCGGAAAATTCACGAACACCCACCGTACCTTGCCGGGCTGGATGAAGTCCCGGTCGATCACGGGGAGTGTCAGCTGGGTGAACTGGCGGCAGGCCGGGCACTGAAAGTCCGCCATTTCGTAGACCGTCACCGGCGCGTTGGGGCTCCCCTTGGTACGGGAGGCGATGGGATCGGCCTGTTGGAGGGCACCGGTCGGGACGAGCAGGCCGGCAACGAGCAGCAGGGCAGTGGGTCGCATGCTTCTACAATAACGGGACGCACGGGCTTTCGCGCCCGGACGGGGTCCCCAGGGCCGGGGGGGATGGGTCGGGGCGGACGGGCGAGCGGGGGTCTAGCGACCGTTTGGAGCCGATGCTATATGGAGCACCGGGTGCCGCACGTATTGCGGCACCCGATGGCGTGACGACGTCCTCCCTTGCCGTTGGGTGTCGCCGCGCTCTTCACAAAAAAGCAGGTCGAGAACGGAATCGAGCCGTCGGGATGTGTCCCCGGCGGCGCGGGGCGTTGTTGGAGTTCGCGTGCGACGGTGCCGCTGGCACCATCGCGCTCGATGTTTGCGTTCACCTCGCAACGCGGAGGGCCTATGCGGAACTCATTTCGTCGGCTGGTGCTTCTCGCCGCCGGTCTGGTGCTCGCGCCCCGATGGGTGGCGGCGCAAGAACCGGTCACCCTGAGCGGTCGGGTCACCACCGAAACCGGCTCCCCATTGGGGTACGCTGAAGTCGTGATCCCGGGTCTCGGCCTGGGCGCGGTCACCCGGGACGATGGCCGCTATGCCATCGTGATCCCCGGGGCGCGCGCCACGGTGGGACAGTCGATCACGGTCACGGCCCGGCGCCTGGGGTACAAGGCGTCGACCGTGCAGGTCACCCTGGCCGCCGGCATCGTCGAGCACGACTTCACGCTCGCGGCCAACCCGCTGCAGCTCGGCGAGGTCGTGGTCACGGGGGCCGGGACGACCACCGAGACCGAGAAGTTGGGGAACGTGCGCAACAACGTTCCCGCCGATCAGATCGAGCGCTCCGCGGAAACCAACGTCGTGCAGGCCCTCGCGGGCAAGGCACCGAACGTCAACGTGATGCAGCAGTCGGGCGACCCGGGTGCCAGCTCGTTCATCAACATCCGCGGCATCAGCTCGATTCTGGGCTCGAACCAGCCGCTGCTCGTCGTGGACGGCGTCCCCGCAGACAACTCGACGTTCTCCACCTCGAACTTCAATCTGCCCGATGACGGCGGCGCCTTCGGCCAAACGGAAGGCACAGTCGCGAGCAACCGGGCCATCGACATCAATCCCAACGACATCGAATCCGTCGAGATCCTGAAGGGGCCCGCGGCGAGCGCGATCTACGGCTCGCGGGCGGCGGCGGGCGTCGTGCTCATCACGACGAAGTCGGGCCGCGCCGGTCCGACCCGGTTCACCTTCCGCTCCTCGGCATCGTTCGACGACATCAACCACAGCTACCCGCTCCAGTCCAGTTTCGGCGAGGGGTTGTTCGGCGTGCACGCCGACACTTCGCTGGGCGGCGCGTGCGACAACATCAGCTCGGCGATCTGCCTGCGGTCGTGGGGCCCGCCGATTCCCGGTGGGGCGCAGGTGTTCGATCACTCGAGCGAGCTGTATCAGGAAGGCCACGTGCTCGACAACGGGTTCACCGTGTCGGGTGGGAACGACCGGACGACGTTCTATCTCTCCGGCGACAACACCTACAACCGCGGCGTGATCGTCGGCCCGAACAACTACTTTTCCCGGACGGCCGTCCGCGCCAAGGCGACGCACCGCGTCATCGACAACCTCAAGGTCGGCGCGGATATCGCCTTCGCTGACGCGCGCGCCAGGTACGTCCAACGCGGCAACAACGTGAACGGGGTGCAGCTCGGCGTGCTGCGGACGCCCCCCGATTTCAACAACCAGCCGTTCCTCGACCCGGTCTACGGCCAGCATCGCTCGTTCCGTTTCCAGCATCCCAACGCGACGACGCTGTTCGATTCGCGCGGCTTCGACAACCCGTTCTTCGTGCTCAACGAGCAGCAGAACTCCTCGAACGTCGGGCGCGTCTACGGGAACATCAATGCGGAGTACCTGCCGCTTCCCTGGATCCGGATCAACTACACCCTCGGCGTGGACTACTCGACCGATGAGCGCCTGGAAGGGTGCCCGGTCTCCTCGTCGGACGTGTGCAACGGCGGGCGGGTGATCGAGGCGAAGATCGTGAACTACCAGATCGATCACAACCTCACCGCCACCGCGAGCTTCACCATCAATCCCAACCTCGGGGGCACGTTCACCCTCGGGCAGAACCTCGATACCAAGAACCTGCGGCTGCTCGGCACGGTGGGCCGCGGGCTCGTCGCGCCGTCGCCCTACAAGCTGTCCAACACGGTGAACCAGGATCTCCCGGTGGACAACGAGACCGTCATTCACGACGCCTCGTGGTTCGGGCAGGCGCAGTTCGACCTGTACAATCAGCTGCACCTCACCGCTGCGCTGCGCAACGACGGGTCGTCCACCTTCGGGCGCAGCAACCTGCGCAGCTGGTTCCCCAAGGGGAGCGCGGCGTGGGAATTCACCAAGGCGATCGGCTCGCTGTCGTGGCTGTCGTACGGGAAGGCCCGGGTCGCCTACGGCGAGGCCGGCGTGGAGCCGAATCCGTACCTCACGTCCCAGACGTTCTCGAGCGGCATCGTGGGCGGGATCTCCCAGGGGACCGGGAATACCCCCACCCAGAACGGCATCGGCGGACTGACCTCCAGCATCACGCGGGCCGCCACCGTGCTGCGCCCCGAGCGGTCCAAAGAGTTCGAGGCCGGCGTCGATCTCGGCTTTTTCCAGGACCGGGCCGACATGAGCTTCACGTTCTACAACAAGAAGTCCGTGGACGTGATTCTGCCGACGCCGCTCTCTCCCTCCACCGGCTTCCTGCAACAGGCGTCGAACGCGGCGACAATCCGGAACCGCGGCGTGGAGCTGTCGCTCAACCTCCGGCCCGTCCAGAGGGCGGACTACGGCTGGGAAGTCGGGTTGCAGTGGGCGCGGAACCGGAACACGGTGCTGTCGCTCGGCGGTGAGCAGTTCCTCTCGATCGGCGACTTCAACAACCAGGTCGCGATGGTCGGGCAGCCGCTCGGGGTGTATCTGGGCACCGGGTTCCTGCGGTGCGGCGTCTCGAGCGACGCGAATGTGATCGATACGTTGGGGACGACGCTCGGCAGTGTGTGCAGCGGCCATCCGAAGGGCGCGCTGTTCATCGGCGCCGACGGCTTCCCGGTGGGCGACCCCGATCCGCGCATCGTCCAGGATCCGAACAACAAATGGACGGGAAGCGTGCGGACGGCGTTCCGTTACCGGAAGTTCCAGGTGACGGGGCTGGTCGACATCCGGCACGGTGGCCAGATCTGGAACGGCACCAAGGGCGCGCTGTGGAGCTACGGCACGCACAAGGACACCGAGCAGCGCGCCACGTGCACGTCGCTGACGTCCTGCACCGGCAACGAGAAGACGTTCGGCTCGGGCGGCTGGTTCGACGGGCCCGTGGCCGGCCCGGGGGCCGGGACGCCTGTCCCGATCGGAGAGAACTGGTACCGGTTCGTCGCGGCGTGTCCGTTCGTCGGCATCGACGAGCCCTGCATCGAGGACGCCGGATTCGTCAAGCTGCGCGAGGTGTCCGTCGCCTACACGATCGACGCCCCGTGGGTGCGGCGCCTGATCGGGTTCAGCAGCGCGGATATTCGTGTCACGGGTCGCAACCTCCACACGTGGACCAAGTACACGGGGTACGATCCGGAGACGAACCTGGGCGGCGCGATTTCGGCCGGCGCGGGCGCGGGCGGCGTGGACTATTTCAACAACCCGCAGACCCGTTCGTTCGTGTTCTCGATTACCCTCAACCACTGACCGCGAGGAGATCGACTCATGCGTAACTCCATGAACGTCGCGCTCGTCTCGCTGGGGGTTCTCCTCGGGACAGCCGGCTGCACCAATTTCCTCACCGGAGACAAGCTCTCCGAGAATCCGAACCAGCCGTCGACGGCGTCGATTCAGCAGCTGTTCGTCGGCGTCCAGGCCGGGCAGTTCGCCTTCCAGGAAGGCACCGTGCCCATGATGATGTGCATGTGGGTACAGGCCTGCACCGCGGTCAACGGCCGGTTCGTCGAGCAGGCCGGACGGTACAACTTCGGCGAAGGCTCGAACATCGGGGCCAACAGCGGCGACTGGGGCTCGCTGTACGACGCCGGTGGCTTGGTGGACATCAAGGGCGTCGTGGCGGCAGCCCGGGCCGGGGGCGATTCGACCTGGCTGGGGATCGGCAAGATCTGGGAGGCGTTCACGATCGGCAGCGCCGCGGATATGTGGGGGGACATTCCCTACACCGAGGTGCAGACGAGCCCGACGCCCGCCCTCGACCACCAGTTCGTGGTGTACGACTCGGTGCAATCGCTCCTGTCCCAGGCGATCGCCGAGCTGGGCACCGGCACCGGCACCGGGCCGGGGGTGGCGGATCTCGTGTTCAACGGCGATCGCCCGAGCTGGGTGGCCACCGCCTGGACGTTGAAAGCCCGCTACTTCCTGCATACGGCGGAGTCGCTCGGGGCGCCGGCCTATCAGAACGCCATTACGGCGGCGCTGAACGGCATCGCCGATGCGAGCGGCAACAGCGACTTCCGCTCGTTCCACACGACGGGGACCTCGGAGCGGAACATGTGGGCCCAGTTCCAGGGCAGCTCGTTCGGCAACGACCTCGTCGCCGGGAAGGCGCTGGTGGACGTGATGAACGGGCGCAGCGATCCGCGGCTGCCGCAGTATTTCTGCCCCGCCGCCAACAGCGCCTTTGGCGGTCAGGACTTCAACGTTCCGGTGCCCGACACCATCGTGTCCTCCTTCACCTGTAAGCCGGAGCGGTTCAGCGACCTGTTCCGGGTGCCGTTTGCCAGTTACGCCGAGAACGAGTTGATTCTCGCCGAGGCGTACAACAAGACGGGAGACGATCCCAGTGCGCTCACCCATCTCAACAACGAGCGCGCGACCGTGCCGTTGCCGGCGCTGGTCGGCATCACCGGAGCCGCCCTGCTCGACTCGATCATGACCGAGAAGTACGTGGCCATGTTCCAGAACATCGAGACGATCAGCGACTACCGGCGGACCTGCATCCCGGCGATCACGCCGGTGACCCCGAATGTGCTGGGGTTCAGCGTCGTACCGGGCAGGTTGTTCTATGCGCAGACCGAGCGGAACGTGAACCCCAACATCCCGGATGCCAGCACCCAGCTGGCCACGCATGGGTTCCGGAATGAGGGGGACGTGAATCCCTGTCCGTAGGCTGAGGGCGGGGTCCCGGGGCGTGCGCGTGGCGCCCCGGGCTGGTATGTTTTCGGGGAGCGGGCCCCTCGGTGGGTCCGCTCCCTGTTTGCGTTCACCCAGTGGGGTCGCCCATGGTGCGTGTTCTCGCGGTCTTGTGCCTCGCGCCGTCGCTCGGAGCGTGCTACAACTACGAGTCGCTGCATCGAAGCGATCTCACGCCGTCCACCTATCTCGCCGTCACGCTGACCGACTCCGGATCCGCGGAGCTGATGCGGTACATCGGTCCGGAGGTCAAGACGGTGCGGGGCCGGCTGCTGTCGGCGGGGCAGGACGGGTTCCGGCTGTCCGTCGACGAAGTCGAATCCCGCCGGGGGGACGTCCTGCACTGGCGGGGCGAAACCGTGTCGCTGCCGGGGGACTTCGTCGGGCGAATCGATGTGCGTCATGTCTCGCACGGCAAGACCGTGCTGCTGCTCGCGACGTCCATGCTCGGGTTCGCCCTCGCCTCGCGAGCATTCGGCCCGGGCTCGTTCGGGGGCGGCAGCAGCAGTGGGCC
>Ga0326730_1000259_pt1 | contig 15680 bp, 6 predicted proteins | sample MHFSIPfraction_3_FD_207740 | JGI IMG/M metagenome (GOLD analysis project Ga0326730, IMG submission 207740) | Lab enriched peat soil microbial communities from Michigan Hollow, Ithaca, NY, United States - MHF7AN SIP fraction | ecosystem: Environmental > Terrestrial > Soil > Wetlands > Peat...
AGCTCGCGCACCGACTCGGCCGCCGCGGCCTGCAGCGTACTGCCCGAGCGCGGCACCGTGAGCGGCTCGATCGGCAGGGCGCCGTCCTCGCTCGCCAGCGCGTTCGCCAGTGCCGAGCCCGCGATCAGTCGGGCCATGAGCTCGACCGGCCGGGCGGGACGCGAGGCGGCGCGCGTGGGACCCCAGCTCCAGCGCCAGCGCGCGTCGAACACCTCGAACGCCAGCTCCTCGCCCGGGGCCAGCGTCCCCGTGTACAACAGATCGCCCGCCAGATAGCCCTGCGACTGCCAGTACAGCTCCATCTCGAGCAGGGCCCCGTAGCGGAGCCCCGACGCCGACGGCGTGGGCGGCTCGAAAAAGTCCACCGGTCCTGCGGTGAGCGCCCCCCCCGAGCTTTCCGGGTCGAGCGGCAGCATCACGATGCGCGAGAAGCGCAGCGTCAGCGCTCCCGTGTCGAGCTCCGCCGGCGGTGGGTTGCGGCTCGAGGTCGCGGGAAGACGCCCCCCGGTCGTGGCGGGGAGCAACGTCCGGGGTGCCGCGACCTCGGCCGTACCGGCGTCCAGCAGCGCTACGGCGATTTCGGTCGGGGGCTCGCTTCGTAACCCCACGCGCAGATGGATGCGGGTGGCGTCGACGCGTGGAATCGCGACGGTCCCCGCGGCGTCGCTCACCCAGTAGCCGGCGGGGGTGCCGTCCGCGTCCAGCAGACTCACCGGAACCCCCGGCACCGGCGCGCGCGACTCGGCATCGACGACGCGCAGCGTCCAGGTCTCGGCGGGGGTTGGGATTGTCACGGCAAGCGATTTAGCCTCGCCCTCGCGGCCGCGCCAGAGTCGCGGCGCTGCATCACTCGGAGGAGTCGCGCTACATTTTTGCATGCGCGACGCACTCGAGCGACTTCTTGGGGTTGTACCGTTTCTGGTAGGTCCAGGAGTCTCGGCCGGACAATCGTCCCGTGTGGCCAATCCCGAACGCCCGACCGTCGCGACCCATGCCTACGCCGTCGCCCCCGGTTACATCGAGATCGAGCAGGGCGTCTCGGCGCGCGGGGCCGATGGACTCGGTCAGGCGACGAGCTGGGACGTGAACATCAAGATCGGCGTGACGCCGCACCTGCAGCTCGCCCTCTTCGGGCCACTCTTCCTGCGGACCAGTATCGGGCACGGTCCCGGCGACTGGGGCGCCGCGCTGAAGCTTCGGTCGGCCGTCTCCGATCGCGCGGCGGTCGCCCTAGTGCCTGCCGTCTCCATACCGACCGGAAGGGAAAGCGCGGGACTCGGCGCCGGACGCATCCTGGGCCAACTCGTTGCTGTGGTGAGCGCCGACGGTCCGGGCGGGATCCATGTGGACATCAACGCCGGTCCCCTGGGAATCGGCGCCGGGCGGCCGCAGTGGCTCACGACGGCCTCGTTCGGCCGCGGATTGGGCCGCTGGGGAGCGGCGGGTGAGCTGTTTCGCATCTCAGCGGGCGGCGCGGGCCCGCGGCAGGCGGGGCTGCTCGGCGCCCTGACGTTCGCGCCGGCGCAGTGGGTGGTGCTGGACGGCGGCGGTATCGCCGGCCTGGGAAGCGGCAGCCCCGAGGCGCTGTTCGTGGGGATCACGACGAACCTGGGGCGCCTGTGAGAACGGGTCCCGGCCGGAGCCGGGACCCGTGCACGAAACGGCTCAGGAAGCTAGTGGCTCAGAGTGATCGGGATTCCGATCGTCACCAGGAGATCGGCTTGCAGCTTCGAGCCGTTGGCTGAGTTCGGCGCCGGCGACGTCACCGTGGCGAGCCGGGGATCGAAGGAGTACAGGTTGAGCTCTGCCGACACATTGAGCGCGAACTTCGGCGTGATCGAAGCCCGCACACCCGCGCCGATGATACCCGCCACCGAGGTGCGCTTCGCACCGATCGTGTCGGGCGCGTTCTCCTTGAAGGCCTGCCAGACGGTGTCGCCCCGGCTGACGATCCCGGCTCCAACGATGAAGTGGAGGTTGGTCCGTGGCGGCCGGTACAGCAGACGGCCGCTCGCCAACATGAGTCGGCCCTTGCCAGAGACGGCCAAGCCGAACCCGGAGATATCCGCGCGTTCCTCGGCGCGACTCGGCGCGTACGTGAAGGAGCCCTCGATGCCGATCGTGCTCGACACCCAGTAACTCAAGCGTCCTCCGAACGCAAACGCGCTCACCTGATGTCCCGTCACATCGCTGCCATCCTTGTTGCAATCCGTGCACATTTTCGCGAGCGCGTAGTAGCTCCCCACGAATGGGGTCAGCTCGATCTTCCCCTGAGCTTGCACGGCACTCGGGATCGCCACGGCGGCGCCTGCCAGAATCCCCGCGAGTCCAAACCCCCGACCGATCTGCTTGATCATGACCACGGTGTCTCCCTGGGTGAAATGAATGCGGCTCACTGTGCTTCGACCGGCGCCGGGCTGGGCCGGCCGGTGATAGTCCCATCGCCGAGCTGACCACGGGCGTTCCCGCCCCAGCATACGACCGCCTGACTGCGCGACACTCCGCACGTATGCGTCCCGCCGGCGCTCACGGCCTGCAGCGCCTGATCGATCGCGACTTTCACGGGAGCGGTGCGGTCGGCCTTTGAGCCGTCGCCCAGCTGCCCGTCCCTGTTCCGTCCCCAGCAATAGGCCTCCCCGCTGTCGGTCACGGCGCAGGTGTGCTCGGGACCCGCGCTGAGGGCGCTGTAGGCGCGCGCCCCCGGAACGACGACCGGCCGGTCGCGCTCGGTCTTGCTGCCGTCCCCGATCTCGCCGGCCACGTTGGCGCCCCAGCAATAGACCCGGCCTCCCACGGCGATGGCGCAGGCGTGCTTGCCGCCCGCCGCAATCGCCGTGAATTTCATGTTGACGTCGACCGCCACCGGCTCGTTCTGGCTCTCGCGGGCGCCGCGGCCCAGCTGCCCCGAGAATCCGTCGCCCCAGCAGTAGACCCGGCCGTCGGTCGCGATCCCGCAGGTGTGCTCGGACCCGGCAGCGAGCGCCTTGAACTTGACGCCACCGGTGACCTGCCGCGGCGTGTTGCTGCTTCGCGTGCTGCCGTCGCCGAGCTGGCCCGCGCCGTTGTCGCCCCAGCACCACGCGGCGCCGTCCCCGGTCAGGCCACACGTGTGCCGCGCGCCGGCGGTGAGCATCACGAAGCTGTGGTTGCCGGCGACCGCTGCCGGTGCGGGTGGACCCGCGGTGCGCCCGTTGCCGAGCTGCCCCTTGGTGTTCAATCCCCAGCAGACGGCGCTGCCGCCCTGTGAGAGCCCGCACGTATGGTCCCCGCCCGCAACCAGGGCGGCAAAGCCGCTGGCGCCGTTGACGATTACCGGAGCGTTCGCCGAGGCGCCGGCGCCCGCGTCGCCCAGCTGTCCGGTCGCGTTGTTGCCCCAGCACACGACCGCCCCGCTCTGGGTGATCCCGCAGGAGTGGGCGCCGCCGGCCGCCACGTTGCGCCGCGGTAGCCGGACGGAGGTCGCCTCCGTCGACGGGGCGGGCTGCGGGGCCGGCTGGGACTCACTTGGCTGCGGCGGGGCAGGCGAGGGCGTGGGAGTGACGGCGACCGGCGGCGCAGCCGTCGCGGCCGGAACCGTGACCGTCGCCGATCCGATGATGCCTTCACTGGTCGCCGTGATCGTCGCGTTGCCGCCGGCCACGGCGGTGACGGATCCCGAGGCCGACACGGTGGCGATCGCCGGGGTGCTCGAGGACCAGGTCACGTCACGGTCCTTCAGCGCCCCACCGCGCGCGTCGCGCAACGCCGCCGTGAGTTGCGCGTTCTTCCCGATGGCAAGCGTGAGCGTGGCGGGCGTCACGGCCACGCTGACGACCGGCACGGCACTCACCGTGACCGCGGCGGAGGCGCTCTGCGATTCGATCTGCGCCGTGATCGTCGCCTGACCCGCACGCAGCGCGGTCACGGCCCCCTGGGCCGAAACGCTCGCGATCATCGCGTCGCTCGAGCGCCACGTCACGGCGCGGCCGCTGATCGGGCGGTCGTGGGCGTCCCGGGCGGCGACGTCGAGCCGGAGGTGGCCCCCGATCTGCAGCGACGCCGTGGGCGGCGAGATGACCACGATCGCGACGGCGGGCGGTGTGACGCTGACCCGCGTCGTGGCGCGCTTGCCTTCGACCACGACCGTGATCACCGCCGTCCCCAGGCGCTGCGCGGACAGCGTGCCGGTGGGGGAGACCGCCACGATGCGGCGATCGCTCGAGCTCCACGTCATCGCGTGGCCGCTCAGCGTGTTGCCGTGGTCGTCCTTGGGCGCGGCGGTGAGCACCGCCGTGTCGCCCAATGGGATGGAGGTGGCCGGCGGGATCTCGACGCTCGCCACCGGAGCCGCGGTGGCCGTCACCATGACCGTCCCGGTGCCGCTGCGCCCCTCGCTCGTCGCCTGGATGTTGATGTAACCGGGCGCCAGCGCGGTGACGAGCCCGGTCGGTGACACGCGGGCCATCGTGCTGTCGCTCGAGGTCCAGACGACCGCACGCCCGCTCAGCGGGCTGCCGCTCCCATCCTTCAGGACGGCGCTGAGCTGCGCGGTGCCTCCCACTGCGACGGCGGCAGGGGAGGGCGTCACGGTCACGGAGGCGACCGACGCGGCGGCGGCCGGCGCCGGCGTGTTCGCCGCGGGCGTCTCCGACTTGGGGCGGCCGAACAGGTACCAGCCGGCGACGCCGACGATGGCCACCACCAGCCCGATGCCCATGAGGCGCGTCAGGTCGATGCGCCGCGGTGCGGCATACGGTGGAGCCACCACGGGCGCGGGCTCCGCGCGCGAGGCCCGGCCCGGCGCGGGCATGGCGCCGCTCGAGGCGCGCCGGCCCGGCTTGCGCACCGATCCCGTGTCGGGCGGCGGAGCGGGTGCGTGCGGCGGCGGTCGCTTGGCGAAGATCGCCGTCGGGACCTCGGCGATCTCGGGCGGCGTCGTGGGCGAGATCGGCTCCACCGGCGTGGACGGCAGGCCCGGGGGAGGTTCCGGCACCGCCGCCGTCGCGGGGATCGGCGTCGTCGGCGCCGCGGCTGGGGGGATCGGCGTCGTGGGCGCCGACGTGATGACGGGCGACGGTGGCGGTGTGACGGACTTCCCGAGCGGGGGCTCGGGCGTCATCGCGTGCTTCGGAACCGGACTGATGGGCGTGGCGCGTTGGGCCGCGTCGGCGATGGAGCCGCCGCGGGCGAGCGCTTTCATCTGCTGGCGCACCGGATCGTTGAGCGGCGGCGTCCCGATCGCCTCGACCGCTTCTTCGAGGGTGGACCAGCGGTCCGGGGCCTTCTTCGCCAGCATGCGCTCGATCGCCTGGGCGACTTCGGGCGGGCAGTCGGGCCGGCGGCCGATGATGGGGGGCGGCGGCTCGTGGAAATGTTGCCACATGAGCGACATCACCGAGTCGGCGTCGAACGGCACGTGGCCGGTGAGCATCTCGTAGGCCGCGATGCCGAGCGAGTACTGGTCGGTCGCGCCGGTGATCTCCTTGGCGGCGCACTGCTCGGGGCTCATGTAGGTGGGCGTGCCGATGGTGGCGCCCGTCATGGTGAGCCCCTGCGACTCGGTCACCTTGGCGATGCCGAAATCGGTGACGACGGCCCACCCTTCGACGTCGAGCATGATGTTGGCGGGCTTGATGTCGCGATGGATGATGCCGTGGCGGTGCGCGTAGTCGAGCGCGCTGCCGGCCTGCGACAGGATCGCCTGCACCATCTTGATGGGGAGCGCGCCGTGCTCCTTGATGATCGCGTCCAGCCCGCGGCCCTGGACGTATTTCATAATGAAGAAGAGCAGCCGGCCCGACTCGCGCACCGCGTAGATCGGGATGATGTGCGGGTGGGACAGCGCCGCGGCGGTGCGGGCTTCCCGTTTGAAGCGATCGGCCATGCCCTTGCCGCTCGAGAGCAGCGAGGGAGACATGACTTTGATCGCGACCTTGCGGTCGAGCGAGATGTCGTGGGCCAGGAAGACGGTCGCCATGCCGCCGCGCCCCAGCTCGCCGGCGATTTCGTATTCCCCCAGGGTGGCGCGGCGCAGCTCGTCCAGCAGGCCGGCCTGCGGATCGGGCGTCTCGGGCGGGGTGGCCATGCGCTCGGTGGCGAGGCCGCCTTGGACGCCGGAGACGTCGTGGCCGCAGCGCGAGCAGAAGCGGGCGCCTGGGGCGAGCGGGGCGCCGCAGCGGGCGCAAGCGTTCTGGACGGTCATGTGAGAGGCGGATGCGTCCGCGAATTTAGCGCGCCGGTGCAGGTAGGGGAAAGAGTTGCGGAAATCGGGCCCGGGGTGGCGGGGGGTCGTATCTCCATATGTGGGGCCCCATTGACGCAGGGGTGTGAGCAGGCTAGTATGTGAGTCTCGCCATGCGTTTTTTCGTGGCGTGCTCTTTGAGAATTGATGGTCGAGCGTGTGGAGTGCGGCCCCGATAGCAGCGGTGCGTGGTCAGACACGCAGCGCGAGGGGTTTATCTCTGAATGTGATTCGGACGACAAGCAGTACAGTCGTTCGATTTTGAGCTGTTCGAATTCTCTATTGGAGAGTTTGATCCTGGCTCAGGACGAACGCTGGCGGCGTGCCTAACACATGCAAGTCGTACGGGATTTGGGGGCAACTCCAAGTTCAGTGGCAGACGGGTGCGTAACACGTGAGGAACTTGTCCGATGGCGGGGGATAGCCGGCCCAACGGCCGGGTAATACCGCATACGCTCGTTCGGGGGCATCCCTGGGCGAGGAAAGCAGCCGCAAGGTTGCGCCGACGGAGGGCCTCGCGGCCTATCAGCTAGTTGGCGGGGTAATGGCCCACCAAGGCGACGACGGGTAGCTGGTCTGAGAGGATGATCAGCCACATTGGGACTGAGACACGGCCCAGACTCCTACGGGAGGCAGCAGTGGGGAATATTGCGCAATGGCCGCAAGGCTGACGCAGCGACGCCGCGTGTGGGATGACGGTCTTCGGATTGTAAACCACTGTCAGGGGGAACGAATACAGGGCCTCGAATAGGGGACCCTGGGTGACGGTACCTCCAAAGGAAGCACCGGCTAACTCCGTGCCAGCAGCCGCGGTAATACGGAGGGTGCGAGCGTTGTCCGGAATCACTGGGCGTAAAGGGCGCGTAGGTGGTTCGGTAAGTTGCTGGTGAAATCCCGGGGCTCAACTCCGGGGCTGCCGGCAAGACTGTCGGACTTGAGCACGGTAGGGGCAGATGGAATTCCCGGTGTAGCGGTGGAATGCGTAGAGATCGGGAAGAATACCAGTGGCGAAGGCGTTCTGCTGGGCCGTTGCTGACACTGAGGCGCGACAGCGTGGGGAGCAAACAGGATTAGATACCCTGGTAGTCCACGCCGTAAACGATGGGCACTAGGCGTCGGGGGGAGCGACCCTCCCGGTGCCGTCGCTAACGCAGTAAGTGCCCCGCCTGGGGAGTACGGCCGCAAGGCTGAAACTCAAAGGAATTGACGGGGGCCCGCACAAGCGGTGGAGCATGTGGTTTAATTCGAAGCAACGCGAAGAACCTTACCTGGGCTTGACATGCTGGTGTAAGCCGGTGGAAACATCGGCCCCTCTTCGGAGCGCCAGCACAGGTGCTGCATGGCTGTCGTCAGCTCGTGTCGTGAGATGTTGGGTTAAGTCCCGCAACGAGCGCAACTCTCGCTCCCAGTTGCCAGCGGTTCGGCCGGGGACTCTGGGGGGACTGCCGGCGTTAAGCCGGAGGAAGGTGGGGACGACGTCAAGTCATCATGGCCCTTACGTCCAGGGCTACACACGTGCTACAATGCCCGGTACAGCGCGTCGCGAACCCGCGAGGGGGAGCCAATCGCTAAAAGCCGGGCTAAGTTCGGATTGGAGTCTGCAATTCGACTCCATGAAGCCGGAATCGCTAGTAATCGCGGATCAGCCATGCCGCGGTGAATACGTTCCCGGGCCTTGTACACACCGCCCGTCACGCCATGGAAGCTGGAGGGACCCGAAACCGGTGGGCCAACCGCAAGGGGGCAGCCGTCTAAGGTCAATTCAGTGACTGGGGCGAAGTCGTAACAAGGTAGCCGTAGGGGAACCTGCGGCTGGATCACCTCCTTTCTGGAATGCCGAGTAGGTCAGCTGATTGACTGAAAGGCTTCAGAAGTCGCCCGCACTTTCCACGCTCGACTATTGACTGCGACATCAGACGTCAGACTTCAGTGCTGACGTCTGATGTCCGATGTCTGCGGTAGATGCTCTTTGACAACTGACGTTCGTGTGATGTGTGGTGTTCGAGGAATCACACCGAGAACTACGAGATCAAGCGCGTAAGGGCGCACGGTGGATGCCTTGGCACAGGGAGGCGACGAAGGACGTGCTAAGCTGCGATAAGCCTGGGGGAGCTGCACAGAAGCTGTGATCCCAGGATCTCCGAATGGGGCAACCCGGCCGGCCGCGAGGTCGGTCATCTCGCGCAAGCGAGAAGCGAACCCGGGGAACTGAAACATCTCAGTACCCGGAGGAAGAGAAAGCAACCGCGATCCCGAGAGTAGCGGCGAGCGAAATCGGGCCAGCCCAAACCGGTGGTGCATGCACTGCCGGGGTTGTGGGACCGCGTCATGGGAGTACGACGCCACGCTGAAGCGGCCTGGAATGGCCCGCCAGAGACGGTGACAGCCCGGTAAGCAGACGCGTACGACCCCTAGCGGTATCCCGAGTAGCGCGGGACACGTGTAATCCCGCGTGAAACCGGGGGGACCACCCTCCAAGGCTAAACACTCCCCTGTGACCGATAGTGCACCAGTACCGTGAGGGAAAGGTGAAAAGTACGCCAGGTGGCGAGTGAAACAGATCCTGAAACCGTGTGCCTACAAGCGGTCGAAGGCGGCGGCGGGCTTCGGCTCGTTGTCCGCTGACGGCGTGCCTTTTGCATTATGACGCAGCGAGTTACTGCTCACGTGCAGCTTAAGGCCCTCAGGGCCGGAGGCAGAGCGAAAGCGAGTCTGAATAGGGCGATCAGGTACGTGGGCGTAGACCCGAAGCCGTGGCGATCTACCCTGGAGCAGGTTGAAGCCGCCGTAACAGGCGGTGGAGGACCGAACCGTTGTGGGTTGAAAACCGCTCGGATGACTTCAGGGTAGGGGTGAAAGGCCAATCAAGCTCGGAGATAGCTGGTTCTCCCCGAAACATATTGTGGTATGGCCTCGGGAAACGAGTCCGCAGGAGGTAGAGCACTGGATGGGTCCGGCTGGTGAATAACCAGACCTCCCCCAACCAAACTCCGAATTCCTGTGCGATGCTGCCCGGGAGACAGTCGCTGAGCGATAATGTCCAGCGGCGAGAGGGAAAGAACCCAGATCGACTGCTAAGGCCCCAGAGTGGCGGCTGAGTGTAGCGAAGGATGTGATCTTGCTGAGACAACTGGGAGGTTGGCTTAGAAGCAGCCATTCCTTTAAAGAGTGCGTAATAGCTCACCAGTCCAGCGAGGTCGCGCCGAGAATGGTCGGGACTAAGCCGCCCGCCGAAGCATCGGATTCGTATCGGTCTTCGGACTGATACGTCTGGTAGGGGAGCGTTCCGGGAGCGCCGAAGCGGGGGCGGAAGCCTTCCCGTGGAGCGACCGGAAGTGAGGATGCTGCGATGAGTACGCGCGAAACAGGGTGAAAACCCCTGTCACCGTAAGCCTAAGGGTTCCTGAGCCATGTCGATCAGCTCAGGGTCAGTCGGTCCCTAAGGTGAGGCCGAGAGGCGTAACCGATGGGAAACGGGTCAACATTCCCGTACCACACAGACATCGTCTGAAATCGAGGGGGGACGCAGGAGCGAGCAGTTCGTCGGCGGGTGGTTGTGCCGATGCAAGGCGGTAGACGTTTCCGGATTGGCAAATCCGTCCGGATAGTCGAGAGCCGATGCCGAAGGGGGCGCAAGCCCCCGTAAAGGGACTCGCGAGCCGACTGCCAAGAAAAGCCTCGCGGTTGAGATGTCTGGGTGACCGTACCGTAATCCGACACAGGTGGGCGAGGCGAGTAGCCTCAGGTGCTCGAGTGATTTACGGAGAAGGAACTCGGCAAAATGACCCCGTAACTTCGGGAGAAGGGGTGCCGGTAGTAGGTAAGGGTGTACAATCCAAGCCCAATCCGGCCGCAGTGAATCGCGTCAAGCGACTGTTTAGCAAAAACACAGGTGTGTGCTAAGGCGTTTTCCAAGCCGACGTATACACACTGACGCCTGCCCGGTGCCGGAAGGTTAAAGCGATTGGTCAGCCGCAAGGCGAAGCTCGTCGCCGAAGCCCCGGTAAACGGCGGCCGTAACTATAACGGTCCTAAGGTAGCGAAATTCCTTGTCGGGTAAGTTCCGACCTGCATGAATGGCGTAACGACTTGACGGCTGTCTCCTCCGTAAGCTCGGCGAAATTGCAGTATCGGTGAGGATTCCGATTTCCCGCATCAGGACAAAAAGACCCCGTGCACCTTTACTACAACCTGTCATTGATCGTCGGCTAAACCTGCGTAGCATAGGTGGGAGGCGTTGATCCTCCGGTTTCGGCTGGAGGGGAGCCAACAGTGAAATACCACCCTTGTTTTGTTGACGATCTCACGCCGCCGCTTACCGCGGCGCGGACCGTGGCTGGTGGGTAGTTTGACTGGGGCGGTCGCCTCCGAAAGTGTAACGGAGGCGCGCGATGGTGCCCTCAGTGCGGTCGGTAATCGCACGACGAGCGCAAACGCAAAAGGGCGCCTGACAGCGAGCGCGACGGCGCGAGCTGGGACGAAAGTCGGCGTTAGTGATCCGGTGATACCGTGTGGACGGGTCATCGCTCAACGGATAAAAGGTACGCTGGGGATAACAGGCTTATCGCGCCCGAGAGTTCACATCGACGGCGCGGTTTGGCACCTCGATGTCGGCTTGTCACATCCTGGGGCTGGAGAAGGTCCCAAGGGTCCGGCTGTTCGCCGGTTAAAGTGGCACATGAGCTGGGTTCAGAACGTCGTGAGACAGTTCGGTCTGTATCCGGTGCGGGCGGTGGAGTGTTGAGGGATGTCGTCCCTAGTACGAGAGGACCGGGACGAAGCGACCTCTCGTGTCCCGGCTGCGCCGCCAGGCGCAACGCCGGTTAGCGATGTCGCGCGGGGATAACCGCTGAATGCATCTAAGTGGGAAACCCTTCCCAAGATGAACACTCCCGGGTCGCAAGACCCCTAAAGGGCCGTGGGAGACTACCACGTTGATAGGCGGCAGGTGCAAGGCGCGCGAGCGCTTCAGCCGAGCCGTACTAATCGCCCGTGAGGCTTGATCTCTCCGCTGGACAACATCTGTGTGCTTCCAAAGCACCACACATCCACGATGTCAGGACTCTCTGACGTCAGACGTCTGACGTCAGCCGTTCTCCGATTTGCTGGCGACGAGCGCGACAGGGCCACACCCGTTCCCATCCCGAACACGGTCGTTAAGCCTGTCAGCGCCGATGGTACTGCCCTCGACAGGGGGTGGGAGAGTAGGCCGCCGCCAGCGTCCCCTGAAGCCCGCCGTCGTTGCTCGACGGCGGGCTTCGTCTTTTGATGTAGCTTCTCCCCTCGATGGACGAGTGGGTCGCAGGCCTCCGGACGGCGCTGGCAGGCCGCTACGCGGTCGAGCGGGAGCTGGGGAGCGGTGGCATGGCCATCGTCTTCCTGGCGCGGGACCTCCGGCTCGAGCGCCAGGTCGCCCTCAAGGTGCTGCGACCGGAGATCGCGTCATCGCTCGGCGGCGAGCGCTTCCTGCGGGAGATTCGCGTGACCGCCGCGCTCCAACACCCTCACATCCTGACGCTGCACGATTCCGACGTGGCGGCGGGCCATCCATTCTATGTGATGCCCTACATCGAGGGCGAATCGCTGGCTGCCCGGCTGCAGCGCGAAGGCGCGCTGCCGGTCGAGGAGGCCGTGCGGTTCGCCCTGGAGATAGCCGGCGCGTTGGCGTACGCGCACGGGCGAGACGTCGTGCACCGCGACATCAAGCCGGGCAATATCCTCCTGTCCGGTGGCCACGCCCTGGTGTCCGACTTCGGCATCGCCCGGGCAATCGTGGCCAGTGGCCTGAAGCTCACGGAGACCGGGATGGCGGTCGGCACGCCTGCCTACATGAGTCCGGAGCAGTCCCTGGCCGATGCCCACGTGGACGGGCGCGCCGACATCTATGGGCTGGGGTGCGTGTTGTACGAGATGTTGTCCGGTGCCCCTCCGTTTACGGGCCCCACCGCACAAGCCGTGAGAGCGCGGCACGCGATGGAGCCGGTGCCGCCGCTGCGAGCGGTGCGGCCGGCGGTCCCAGAGGCGTTGGAAGCGACGATCGTCAAAGCGTTGGCCAAGACTCCGGCAGATCGTTTTCCCACTGCCGAGGCGTTCGCGGCGACGCTCGAGGGGTTCGGATCCGGCGCGTTCCGTCCCGCCATTCGGGGAAGCCGTCGGATCCGAGGGGCGCCGGCCGCGATCGCCGCGGCCGTCCTGCTGGTGGGGCTCCTGACGTGGGCGGTTTGGCGCCGTGCCGACCGGGCGCATTCCCGGATGCCAGCATTGACGTCGATCGCAGTGCTGCCCCTCCGCAATCTCGGCGACAGCAACGACGCCTACTTCGCCGATGGCCTCACTCAGGAGATGACGAATGCGCTAACTCGGGTCGGGGGCCTCGGGCCGCGTCCCTTTGCTACAGTGGCGGCGGAAGCCGCCAAGGGTGGGGAACCGGTGACGCTTGGCCGCCGCCTGGGGGTGGACTACGTGCTTGACGGCAGCATGCGTCGGTCGGGTGAACACTTCCGAGTCACCGTGGAGCTGGTGCGTGTCAACGATGGTGTGGCGGCCTGGTCGCCCCGTTCCTACGACGGGTCCGGCGCGGACGTGTTCGCCATGCAGGACAGCATTACGCGACAACTGGTGGGGGATCTCGCTGGACGCCTTACCACCGGCACCGGGCGTGTAGCCCTCGGTCGTGGACAGCGCGATCCAGGAGCGTACGATCTATACCTGCAGGGCCGACACTATCTCAACATGGTCACCCCTGATGGGGACAGGAAGGCTATCGCTCTCTTCCAATCAGCCATCGCTCGTGACTCGACGCTGGGTGAAGCTTGGACCGGCCTTGCGCGATCGTATGAGACCCTCATTCAGCTCTCCGGAGAGGCGCCAGTGGAAATCGTCGGGGCATGGCGCCGGGCGGTGGACCGGGCCGTGGCCATCGACAGTGTGAACGGTGAGGCGTACGCGGCACGGGGTGCCCTACGGACCGCAATCGATTGGGAGTACGAAGGGGCCCGCAGTGATTTCTTGAAGGCGATTGCCGTGAGCCCCGGTTCAGCGGAGGCTCAACAGCTCTATGCGCAGTTTCTCAATCTGGTGAGTCAAGACGACTCCTCCCTTGCCGTGATGCGCCGAGCTCTCGCGCTCGATCCGACGAACGCATGGTACGTGACGAATCTCGCCACTCGATTCGTCTGGGTTGGGAATCTGAAGGAAGCGGCTGCCGAGGCGCGGCGCGCGCTCATGCTCGATTCGCTGCAGTGGGTCGCACATCTGATGCTGGCGGAGGTTGATGAGCGAGCAGGCAACCCGGCCGAAGCCGCAGAGGAGGCGGAACTGGCCCACCGAGGTCTCGGCGATGTTCCGTTCGTGCTAGGGCACCTCGCCTATCACTACGGGCGGGCCGACCGACGGAGGGATGCGGAGGCAACACTGGCGACACTGACGGACATTGCGCGGCGCGAGTACGTCGAAGGCGTCTGGCTCGCATTGGCGTCTCTCGGCGTGGGCGATAGGCAGGGCGCGCTGGACGCGCTGGAAGCGTCGGCCCGTGCCCGCGACAACGACCTCGCATGGATGCTCGGGTTGCGGACCTTCGAGGAGCTGCGCGGGGATCCCCGCTACGAAGCGCTGCTGCGCCGCGTCGGGCTTGCGGTATTCATGCGCCCGCGACGGGGCACCGCACCCTCCTAGTCTCGCCGTTCGGAGGGTAGATGCAGCGCTTCGGCGACGGCGGCGGCGAGCTCGGACGGGAAGGTCGTGAGCGCGGTAGTGTCTCGCCAATACGTTCCAGACCACACCGCAGTACCGTCGCGAGCGCGTAAGAGACGCACGGCGATCGCAGTGCGAGCGTCCTGATGCTCGACCACCCCCACAAGCACATACGTCGATCGGAGCCTTCTGCCCAGGTCCACCGCCGCCGCGTCTTCGGTCGGCGGCCCTGAGGACGAACGAGGGACAGTATGCGGGTCACGCACCCACGACTGGACGGCGAGCCCCTGCAGCCGCGTGAGCGCACCTTCCACATTCCGGGCGAGGCCCGATCCCAGCGAGTCGCGGTCCGCTGCATGAACGGTGCGGAACGGCGGCACGAGGATGGACGGCGCGTCGTCAGGAGCCGTTCCCGCGGCTTGGTCTCCCGGGCGTCCTCGGCGCCTGGCGATCACAGTGATGCCGCCCAAGAGGGCTACGATCGCGAGCGTCAGAACTATCCGCTGTCGCGCCACTCTCGCTTCGCCGATGTTCACCTAGAACCTCAACTCGAGTCCCAGTCGTGCGCTCATGGGCGGCTGATAGCGCGTGGGCTTGAGATAGTTCGGGTTGGGGGTGAATTGATGCCCCGCGGCGTCGGCATTCAGGAAGTGGATCTGGTCGAATGTGACTGGGCGGCGGGCACTCAGAACATGGAACAGGTCGAGTATGATGGTAGGGCGGCTGACCTTGATCTCCGTTGGCTCATAAGTCAGTCGCAGGTTGAGATCGAACAGCGCTGGCGTTCGACCGACGGTGCCGCGCGGTCTGAGGAATACGTGCTGTGCCGGATAGTACTGCAGGGCCCCCAGTTCGCTCAGGGGCGTCCCGCTCGCCCAGGTGAGAACACTGCCCACGGTAATGCCGTGGCCAGCAATCCAGCTTCCGGCGAACTTCAACACGTGACGACGGTCGTTGGGCAGAAACCCGGTGCTGTTGGGTACTTGCTGTTGAAAATCGGGATTGGGATTGTTGTTCGGAAAATCCAGACCTACGTCGGACGCGAACAAGCCAGTGTAGTTTCCCCAACTGCTCGACAAGACGTATGACGCGAGGAAGTTCATCCCACGACGGACTCGCCGTTCCAGTGATATCTCGAGTGCGTTGTACTCTCGCGTGAGACGCGGGAGGAAAGCCAGGTTGTCGCGGCCGGGATTCCCCACGTACGTGATGCCTACAGCGGGGTCGGGAGATGCAGCGTCGATCACTTCACCGAGCTGGCGGTGCACACCGCGTATCCCGAACCGGACCTGTAGACCAATCAGTCGTTCGTAGCCCACGGTCCATTCGTCGAGATACTGGCCACGCAGTCCCTGGACGCCGGGCGGGATCGGGGTAGACAGGTTCAGGCTGTCATATGGCTCTGGGTTCCCGATCGGGTTCTGGGCGTAGTAGCGGAACCCGTTGCGGATCGGGATCCAGGTTGTGGCGAACCACGTTGGCAGCTGCTCATAGAAGCGGGCGAAGGAGATTGAGAGGGTCTGCGGGCTGGTCGTGGGGAGTCGCGAGATGAGTCCGATTCTCGGCGAGAACTGATTGGTGAGGCTCTGGGCGCGGCGACCGTCGGCTCCCGTGACGTATTCTCCATCCCAGCGCAGCCCGATGTTCAGCCGCAGAGAATCAGTGAGCGACCAAGAGTCTTGAAGGAAGACCGAGGCGACGCGATTGCTGACCTTCCCCGTCAGCGTCAGATAGAGGGCTTGATAGTTGAGATTCGCGGAGTCAGTGA
>Ga0326730_1000260_pt1 | contig 15622 bp, 11 predicted proteins | sample MHFSIPfraction_3_FD_207740 | JGI IMG/M metagenome (GOLD analysis project Ga0326730, IMG submission 207740) | Lab enriched peat soil microbial communities from Michigan Hollow, Ithaca, NY, United States - MHF7AN SIP fraction | ecosystem: Environmental > Terrestrial > Soil > Wetlands > Peat...
GAGGGCAGAACGATCGTGCAGCGAGAACTCGACATCCAGGCAGTCCGGATTCCAGAGCAGGACCGGATACTCACCCCCGAAGCACTCGCGTTCATTGCCGACCTGGAAGGCCGCTTCGGCGACCGTCGCCGGGCGCTGCTGGCCCGGCGGCTGGAGCGGCGAGCCGAGTTCCGTTCGGGCCGGCTGCCGGACTTCCGGGAGGAGACCCGGGCGGTGCGAGAGGCCGCCTGGAGCGTTGCCTCCGCGCCCGCGGACCTGAACGACCGCCGGGTCGAGATCACCGGTCCGGTGGAGCGGAAGATGATGATCAACGCCCTCAACTCGGGGGCGCGGATCTTCATGGCCGACTTCGAGGACGCGCTGTCACCCAGCTGGGCGAACGTCCTCGGCGGCCAGGCCAACTGCATGGAGGCGGTGCGCCGGCGGCTGGAATACACCGCACCCGACGGAAAGGCCTACCGGCTCGCCCCGGACATCGCGACGCTGGTGGTCCGTCCCCGGGGGTGGCACCTGGTGGAGAAGCACCTGCGGTTGAACGGTCAGCCGATCTCGGGAAGCCTGTTCGATTTCGGCCTGTACTTCTTCCACAACGCCGCGGAGCTGGTCCGGCGCGGCAGCGGGCCCTACTTCTACCTCCCCAAGCTCGAGAATCATGAGGAGGCCCGGCTGTGGAATGACGTCTTCCTCCAGGCGCAGGACGCCATCGGCATTCCGCGGGGCACCATCCGGGCAACCGTCCTGATCGAGACCATCCTCGCGGCGTTCGAGATGGACGAGATTCTGTTCGAGCTCAAGCAGCACGCGGCGGGACTGAACGCCGGCCGCTGGGACTACATCTTCTCGATCCTCAAGAACTTCGGCCACCGGCCCGAGTTCCTGCTGCCCGACCGGGGACAGGTCACCATGACCGTGCCCTTCATGCGGGCCTATACCGAGCTGCTGGTGCGCACCTGCCATCATCGCGGCGCCCACGCCATCGGCGGGATGGCCGCGTTCATTCCCTCGCGGCGCGATGCCGAGGTGAACGATCGTGCCCTGGCGCGGGTCCGGGATGACAAGCAGCGTGAGGCCCGGGATGGATTCGACGGCTCGTGGGTGGCTCACCCCGACCTGGTCCCGGTGGCACGCGCCGCGTTTGATGAGGTGCTTGGCACCCGGCCCAACCAGAAGGAGCGCCTGCGACAGGAAGTGCAGGTGAGCGCGAAGGCCCTGCTCGACGTCCGGATTCCCGGTGGTCGGGTCACCGAGGCCGGTGTCCGGGCCGACGTGAAGGTGGCCATCGAGTATATCGAGAACTGGCTCGAGGGCCGCGGGGCCGTGGGGATAGACAACCTCATGGAAGATTCCGCCACCGCGGAGATCTCCCGGATGCAGCTGCAGCAGTGGGTCCGGCAGGAGGTGCGGCTGGACGACGGGAAACCGCTTACCCGCGCGCGTTACGGCGCCATCCGCGAAGTGGAGTTGAACGGCCTGCTCGCCGCCCGGGGCGCGCCCGGCCGCCTCAAGGACGCGGCCGAGCTGCTCGATCGCCTGGTGGACCAGCCGATCCCGGAGGAGTTCCTGACACTGGGGGCGTACGAGTACCTGGAGTAGCGAGATAGGCGGGAGGGGCGGGAGAGGCGGGAGAGGCGGGCGAATTGGTCCCGCCGTTCCGCCTTTCCGCCTTCCCGCCAGCCTCGGCCCTACCCGTGCTCCACAACTCGTTTCGGCCTGAGCCCGAACCGCTCCATCCTGCGATAGAGCGTGCTGCGAGTGATGCCGAGCGTTGCGGCGGCCTCCGCCATGGTGCGGCACCGGTTCACCACATCCATCAGCCGGGCGTCTTCCTCATCGATATGTGAGGGACGCCCCGGTCCGCCGGGTACCGCCGGCCCGGGCCGCGAAGCCGGCGCACCACCGAGCCAGGCCGAGCGGATCGCCTGCGGGAGATCGGCCAGGGCCACCCTCGTCCCGGCCATCACCATCAGCCGGCGGACCACGTTCTTGAGTTCCTGCAGATTGCCGGGCCAGCCGTAGGCCTGAAATGCGGTGAAGACCTCGCCCTCGACCACGATCTCGGGCCGGCCCAGATCGCGCGCCGTTGCCTGGAAGAACCGGTGGGCCAGCAGCGCGAGATCCGGTCCCCGGTCCCTGAGCGCCGGCAGCTCGACGGTCATGACGTTGAGGCGGTAGTACAGCTCCGGGCGGAGCTGGCCGCTCGCCACAGCGGCGGGGAGGTCCCGCCGCGTCGCACCAATGACCCGCAGATGTACCGGACGGCTCTGGGTCTCGCCGACCCGGGTGAGCTCACCAACCTCCAGCACCCGGAGCAGCACCGCCTGCGCCGCGGGAGGCAGCGCACCAATCTCATCCAGGAACAGGGTCCCCTCGTCCGCCGCCTCGAGGCGGCCGATCCCGGTCGGCGAGCCCAGCAGTTCGCGCTGGGCCTGATCCCGCGAAAGCGCGCCACAGTCGACGGCCACGAGGGGGCGATCGCGCCGGTCACTCGCCTGATGAATGGCCTGGGCAAAAGCCTCCTTCCCGGTCCCCGGCTCGCCCACCAGCAGCACCGGCAGATCGGTCCCGGCGGCGGCGAGGGCGGTGTCCCGGGCCGCGACCAGTGCCGGACTCTCGCCGGCGAGATCGGCGAACGAATGGCGGACGGGACCGAGCCGGGCGGCGTGCTTCGCCATCCGCGGGCCGCCGGTCTCCCGGTTCTCCAGCACCAGACACCCGCCGACAACGGTCCTCCCATCGAACACGGGATGCCAGACCCCTCGACGGGTGTCCTCGGGCGCGAGGGCGACCTCGACCTCCCGCGGAAGACTGTCGCGGGTCCGGCCGACCAGGTCCGGGACGAGTGCCCGCAGGGCCGGGTGCGCCCGCTCCGGGCTGAGCTCCGCGGGGGCCGAGGGCGAGGCGAGGAGTACCCGGCCGTGACGGTCCACCGCCAGGGCGGCATCGGCGGGATAGCGATGGCTCAGCTGGGTCATCCGGGTGACCGCGAGGTAGTGCCGTCCGATCTCCCGCGCGGCCACGCTCTGTTCGATCGCCAGGGCGAGAGCAAGGGCCAGATTGAGGGTGTGGGGATGGGCCCGCTCGCGGAAGCCGGAGATGTCGACCACGCCGAGGATCTGCCCGCTGGCGAGGTCGCGGACCGGCACCGCGGCGCAGTGCCAGCGCTGCCAGCGGGCGCAGAAGTGCTCCGCCCCGACGATGTGGGTGGCCACCCCGGTGGCGAGCGCGGTGCCCGGCCCGTTGGTACCCACCGCCTGCTCCGACCAGAGCGCGCCCGGCCGGAAATTGATCTCGGCCAATCCCTCCAGGGCCCCCGGATCGCCCTCGGCCGTCAGCATCCGTGCAGCACTATCGAAAAGGCTGAGGATGTGTCCCTCGCCCGCAAACGACCGGTCGTGCTCCGCCACCGCTCGGCGGGCCAGGTCCAGCCAGTCGGCGGCTTCAACCGTCCCTATGAGCGAGCCTTCATCCAGCACGACCGGCGCCGCGGGCAGATCGGGCGACACCAATGCGCCAAGGCTCCGCTCCCAGGAGCTGCGGACCACGGAGCGTACTGCGCCCGTAGCGGCTCGCTCGCGGATGGTGGTGAGCCATTCACGCTCCAGGGCACGTTGCGCGTCCGATCCGAATGGGATCAGTTCGACTGCGGGCATCGCGGCGGCTGTCGTGGCATTTGACACCTGGGGAGGACACCGTAGGATGGGTTCCTGTCCCGGGGTGCGCAAGGCCGAGATAACAAGCCGGGCGCGACACTTGTCGCGGGGCGCTTGACCCTGTGTGAAGACCTTCCTAAGGTTGCGCATCTCGATTGCCTGACCACACCGAGTTCTCGTCGCCAGGCATCGCCGAGACCGCTCGCCGCGCTCCCCAAATCGGGAACGACATCCTTCGACGCGCAACGCCAGCGTCCCCCGTCCTTGCCAGGAGGTCTTATGGGAACGATCAGCAAGCCTACCGCCGCCGCCGCGGTCCCGACCGGGGCCAAGCTGCCCATCCCGATCCGGAGCCGCTACGACAACTGGATCGGCGGTGAGTACGTCGCGCCGGCCCGGGGCCAGTACTTCACCAATCCGACCCCGGTGACCGGGCAGCCGTTGTGCGAGGTGGCGCGCTCGACGCATGAAGACGTGGACAAGGCGCTCGACGCCGCCCACGCCGCCGCCCTCAGCTGGAACCAGACCTCTGCCACCTATCGCGCCAACATCCTCAACCGGATCGCCGACCGGCTGGAACAGAACCTCGAGGCGATCGCGCTGATCGAGACGATCGATAACGGCAAGCCGATCCGCGAGACGATGGCCGCGGACCTGCCCCTCGCGGTGGATCACTTCCGTTATTTCGCGGGAGTCCTGCGGGCCCAGGAAGGGAGCATCGGCGAGATCGACCACGACACCGTGGCCTATCACTTCCACGAGCCGCTCGGCGTCGTGGGCCAGATCATCCCGTGGAACTTCCCGCTGCTGATGGCGGTGTGGAAGCTGGCGCCCGCCATCGCCGCCGGAAACTGCGTGGTGCTCAAGCCGGCGGAGCAGACGCCGGTCTCGATCATGGCGTTCATGGAACTGATCGCCGACATCCTGCCGAGCGGAGTGATCAACGTGGTGCAGGGCTTCGGGGTGGAGGCTGGGAAACCGCTGGCATCGAGCCCGCGGATCGCCAAGGTGGCGTTCACCGGCGAGACCACCACCGGCCGGCTGATCATGCAGTACGCCGCGGAGAATCTGATTCCGGTGACGCTGGAGCTCGGGGGCAAGTCGCCCAACATCTTCTTCGCCGACGTCGCGGAAGCGGATGACGACTTCTTCGACAAGGCGCTGGAGGGCTTCGCGATGTTCGCCCTCAACCAGGGCGAAGTCTGCACCTGTCCCTCGCGCGCGCTGGTGCAGGACTCCATCTACGACCGGTTCATGGAACGCGCGGTGGCGCGTACCAAGGCCATCGTCGAGGGCAATCCGCTCGACCCGAAGACCATGATCGGGGCTCAGTCCTCCAACGACCAGCTGGAGAAGATCCTGAGCTACATCGACATCGGAAAGAAGGAAGGAGCGAAGGTGCTGACCGGCGGCGCCCGTCGGGTCCACCCGGGCGAGCTGAAGGATGGGTACTACATCCAGCCCACGATCTTCGAGGGCAACAACCGGATGCGGATCTTCCAGGAGGAGATCTTCGGGCCGGTGGTGTCGGTCACAAGGTTCAAGACCATGGACGACGCCCTGGCCATCGCCAACGACACCCTCTACGGCCTGGGCGCCGGGGTGTGGAGCCGCGACGCCAACACCTGCTACCGCATGGGCCGCGCGATCAAGGCCGGGCGGGTGTGGACCAACTGCTATCACGCCTACCCCGCGCACGCCGCCTTCGGCGGTTACAAGCAGTCGGGGTTCGGCCGCGAGACCCACAAGATGATGCTCGACCACTACCAGCAGACCAAGAACATGCTGGTGAGCTACAGCCCGAAGAAGCTCGGCTTCTTCTAGACCGATGGAAGTCGCGCGGGTCGACATCACTCCCGCGGCCACGACCGTGCTCCGCCAGTTGGTGGCGGAGCACGGTCCGCTGCTGTTCCACCAGTCGGGGGGATGCTGTGATGGCAGCTCGCCGATGTGCTACCCGGCGCGCGAGTTCCGCATAGGACAGCGGGACGTGCACCTGGGCGACGTCGATGGAGTCCCGGTCTATATCGGCGGGCTGCAGTACGACGCCTGGCGCCACACCCAGCTGTTGATCGACGTGGTCCCGGGACGGGGTAGCGGGTTCTCGCTCGAGGCTCCGCTCGGGGTGCGTTTCCTTACCCGCTCGCGGGTGTTCGACGCGGCGGAACAGGCCTGGCTGGAGGGCTGCCCGCCACGGGTGGGGCCGGTGGGGGGGTAAGTCAACGCGGGGCCCGCAGCAGTGTGCGGGCCCCGCGTTGGATGGCCGCAAGGCATGCCTTGCGGCTACTGGGGCGGCAGGGGTCGAACCTGCAACCTCCCGGTTAACAGCCGGGCGCTCTGCCAGTTGAGCTACACCCCAAGACACTACTCCTGGCCTGCGCGGAATCCGATCCTCCCGGACTCCGTACCCTCTGCTACAGTGTCGGCAGGCGGGCCGACCAGCCAAAGGAAAACCCGTCGCGGTGGCGACGGGTCGGCGGCATACCAGCGCGATCGCGAAGAATCGCCTAGGCCCGACCCGTCTCCCTGGGGAGTCGGTTCGAGTTTCGATTCAGCTCGCGATTCGGCCGGTTGGACATAAGGTGCGCATTCTACCGCCATCGTGGGCCGGGGTCAAGCGTTGCAGTCACCACTCCCGCAACCGAGACGGGTCAATCGCTCTTGACCCCACCCCGGCCAGGCCGTACCGTAGCCCTCCCATCCGTCACGCCGACCCACCCGAGGCCCTCGCGCCGCCGTTGGCGCCGCCCGCCGGACCCCTTGCCCGAGGATCCACCCGTATGAAACGTCCCGTCACCCTCAAGGTCAACGGCCGGGCTCACACGGTGGAGGTGGAGCCCCGTACCCTCCTGGTGCACGTCCTGCGCGACGACCTCAACCTCACCGGCACCCACATCGGCTGCGACACCAGCCAGTGCGGCGCCTGCACCGTGCTGATCGACGGCCGGGCGGTGAAGAGCTGCACCATCCTCGCGGTGCAGGCGGACGGCACCGAGATCACCACTATCGAGGGACTGGCGCGGGGCGATGAGCTGCACCCGCTGCAGAACGCCTTCTGGGAGAAGCACGGGCTGCAGTGCGGGTTCTGCACCCCGGGAATGATCATGACGGCGGTGGACTTCCTGAGCCATCATCCGGGCGACCCGACCGACGAGGAGATCCGCCACGCCATCGAGGGCAACTACTGCCGGTGTACCGGGTACCAGAACATCGTCGCCGCCATCAAGGCGGCGTCCGCCACCCTGCGTGCCGGCCGTCCCGCCGCCGCGGTCTGAGGAGCACCCCCATGGCCACTCTATTCGGCTCAGGCATCAAGCGGCGTGAGGACCCCCGCCTCATCACCGGCAACGCCACCTATACCGATGACGTGAAGCTGCCGGGCCTCACCTACGCCATGTTCGTGCGGAGCCCCTACGCCCACGCGAAGATCACCTCGATCAGCGTGGACGCGGCCCGCAAGGCGCCCGGTGTGGTGGCGGTCTTCACCGGCCAGGACGTGAAAGACAAGCTGGTCCCCGTCCCGTGCGCCTGGAATCCGCCCAACTGCGATCTCAAGACCCCGCCCCATCCGCAGCTCGCCTGGGAGAAGGTGCGCTACGTGGGCGACGCCGTGGCCATGGTCGTGGCCGAAACCCGGGCCCAGGCCCGCGATGCCGTCGACCTGGTCGAGGTGGACTATGAGCCGCTCGGCGCCACGGCCGATCCCGAGAAGGCCGCCCAGCCCGGCGCGGCACAACTTCACGCCGAGGTGCCCGGCAACATCGCCTTCACCTGGACGGTGGCGGGCGGCGACGCCGAGGCGGCGTTCAAGTCGGCCGAGGTGACGGTGAGCCAGCGGATCGTGCAGCAGCGGCTGCTCCCCACCGCCATGGAGGGGCGCGCGGCGGTCGCCAGCTACAACCGCGGCTCGGGACAGCTCACCCTCTGGTGCACCAGCCAGAACCCTCACATCCACCGGTTCCTCTGCTCCGTAATGCTCAAGCTGCCCGAGCATCGTGTGCGGGTGATCGCCCCGGAGGTCGGCGGCGGGTTCGGCTCCAAGATCCCGGTTTACGCCGACGAGGTGCTGACCGCCTTCGCCGCCATCACCCTGGGCCGTCCGGTCAAGTGGGCCGAGGACCGATCGGAGAACTACAAAGTCACCATCCATGGCCGCGATCATATCGAATACGTCGAAATGTGCGGCACCCGGGATGGCCGGATCACCGGCCTGCGCACCAAGGTGTACGCCGGCCTGGGCGGCTATGCCTCGACCGCGGCACCGGGGATCCCCACCATTCTGCACGGCCTGGTGTATTCCGGCGCGTATACCATCGCCAACATCCACGGAGTGGTTCACGGGGTCTACACCAACGGCACGCCGGTGGACGCCTACCGTGGTGCGGGGCGGCCCGAGGCCGCCTACCTGATCGAGCGGCTGGTGGACATCTTCGCCCGGAAGATCGGGATGGACCCCGTCGAGGTGCGACGCCGGAACTTCATCCCCAAGGACAGGTTCCCCTACACCGTCGCCACCGGGCTCAGCTACGACTCGGGCAATTACGAGGCCGCGCTGGACAAGGCCGTGGGCATGCTCGATTACCGGGCGTTCCGGGCGGAACAGGAGAAGGCCCGGCGGCAGGGCCGCTACCTCGGCGTCGGCGTGGTGAGTTACATCGAGATCTGCGGCTCCGGGCCCGGTCAGGTGGCCGCCGCGATAGGCTTCGGCGGCGGCCAGTACGAGTCGGCCATCGTCCGGGTCTACCCCACCGGCATGGTGCGGGTCTACATCGGCGCCTCACCCCACGGCCAGGGCGAGGAGACCACCTTCGCCCAGATTGTGGCGGACGAGTTCGGCTATCCGGTGGAGAGCGTGGAGATCGTCCACGGCGACACCGACAACACTCCGCAGGGCTGGGGCACCTACGGCAGCCGTACCACCGCGGTGGGCGGCTCGGCGGTCAAGAACGCGGCGGTGAAGGTCAAGGAGAAGGCCCGCGCGCTGGCGGCCCACCTGCTGGAGGCCAACGAAGCCGATCTCGAATGGAAGGACGGCAAGTTCCAGGTGAAGGGCTCGCCCGACAAGGCGAAGGACTTCGCCGAGCTGGCGCTGATGGCCAATGTCGCCTGGAACATGCCAGCCGGGATGGAGCCCGGCCTCGAGGCCTCGGCGTTCTTCGATCCTTCCAACTTCGTGTTTCCCTTCGGCAGCCACATCTGCACCGTCGAAGTGGACATTGAGACCGGCCAGGTGAAGATCCTGCGCTACATCGCCGTGGACGATTGCGGCCTGCAGGTGAACCCGATGATCGTGGACGGGCAGATCCACGGTGGCGTGATTCAGGGGATCGGCGAGGCGCTGCAGGAGATCGCGGTGTACGATGACGAGGCCCAGCTGCTGACCGGCACCATGATGGACTACGCCGTGCCCAAGGCCAGCCAGATGCCCACCATCGAGACCGCCCACACCATCACTCCGTCGCCGGTCAACCCGCTCGGTGTCAAGGGCTGCGGCGAGGCCGGCACCATCGCCTCCGCCGCGGCGGTGGTGAACGCGGTGTGCGACGCGCTCTCCCCCCTCGGCATCGTCCACATCGACAAGCCGCTCACGCCGGCCCGGGTCTGGGCCGCCATCCAGAAGGCGAAGGGAGCGAAGCCATGATCCCCGTCAGCTTCGACTACGTCCGGGCCGCCAGCGTGAAGGAGGCGCTCAACCTGCTGGCCGCCGGCGACGGCTCCAAGGTGATCGCCGGCGGGCACAGCCTGCTGCCGATGATGCGCTTCCGGCTGGTCCAGTCCCCCAGGCTGGTCGACATTTCGCGGCTGGATGAGCTCAAGGGAGTGCAGGAATTCAAGAAGGGGGTGCGCATCGGAGCGGCCACGCCGTACGCCGACCTGGTGGGCAACGCCCTCCTCAGGGAGCGCTGCCCCGTCGTGGCCGAGGTGGCGGCCGGCATTGCCGACATCCAGGTGCGCAACCGGGGGACCATCGGCGGCTCGCTGGCCCATGCCGACCCGGCGAGCGATATGCCGGCCGTGATGCTGGCCCTCGACGCCGAATTCCAGCTGCGCTCCAAGAAGGGCGGCCGCCGGACGGCCAAGGCCCGCGGATTCTTCCAGGGGGCGTTCGCCACCGACATGGCCGACGGAGAGCTGCTGACCGACATCCTGATCGGCGGTATGGGGCGGAACGCAGCGGCCTACTTCTCTTTCGACTCGCCCGCTTCCGGCTATGCCATTGCCGGGGTCTGCGCCAGCGTCGGCCGCAAGCGCGCGACCATCTCGGAGATCGCGGTGGCCTTCACCGGCGTCGGCGAGATCGCCTTTCTGGCCGGCAGCTTCGAGCCGGTGGTCGGCACCAAGTGCGACCTCGCGGTGGTGGAGAAGGCCGCGACCGAGGCGCTGGCCGGGATCGACATCGGGGGTGATGTCCACGCTCCCGCTGACTATCGCCGCCATCTTGCAGTCGTCGCCGCCAAACGCGCGGTGCAGACGGCGTACGAGCGAGCCGGTGCCTAGATCGTTCCCCGTTCCGCGTTCCGCGTTCCGCGAGTAGGCGCGCACAGCTGTGCGCGCCTACTCGGAACGGGGAACGCGAAACGCGGAACTCCCGGCTTACGCCCTTATCCTTGCCGCGGGATCGGGTTCCCGCTTCGGCGGCGAGAAGCTGCTCGCACCGTTTCACGGGCGACCGCTCGTGGCCCATGCCGCCGCCGCCGTCGCGGAGGCAATCGCGGCCGGGACGCTGGCCGGCGGCGTCGCGGTGATTCCTCCCGCCGCGCCGGTGCTCGCCCGGACGCTCGACGCCCTGGGGCTCCGGCTGGTGGAGAATCCCGAGGCGGTACTGGGGATGGCGACCTCGCTCCGGCGGGGGCTCGCCGCGCTGGGCGAGCACACCGCGCCTCCCGCCGGCGGCGCGGTGATCGTGCTTGCCGATCAGCCGTTTCTCCGGGCCGAGGTCATCGCCCGGCTGGTAGCCGGCTGGCGGCAGAGCGGGCGCAGCACCCGACCGCGCTATCTTGCCACTCCGGCGGAGCCCGGCCATCCGGTGCTGCTGGACCGGAGCCTCTGGCACCTGGCCGGGCGCCTCACCGGGGACACCGGCCTCAAGCAACTGCTCGGCGGCGAGCCGGTCATCCACGTCGATGTGGCCGGCGCCAATCCCGACGTGGATACCCCGGCGGATCTCCGCCAACTCGAGGACTCGCGCTGATGCGCCTTTCTTTCTCGGGAGCGCCCGAAGTCGCCGCTCCGCTCCACGATGTGTGGCCCCGGATCCTCGATCCCCATTTCGTGGCGAAGCACGGCCCCGGGGTCGAGTCGGTACAGGTCCTGGACGCCCGCCATTTCAAGGTCATCACCGGCTTCGGGGTTGGCTCGATCAGGCTGCGGTTCGGCATCGACGTCGAGCTCACCGAGGTCAATCCGCCGAACTACTTCACGATGAAAGCGCGGGGCAAGGCGCCGGGGTCCGCGGTGGAGGTCACCGCATCGCTGGCGCTCGAGGTCCTCGAGGTGGCACGCACCCGGATGTCCTGGAAGGCCGACACCGACATCAGCGGAACCGTGGCCAGCGTCGGCGCCCGGCTGATGGAAGGCACCGCCCGGAAGCTCACCGAGCAGTTCTGGACCAAGTTCGCGTCGAGCCTGGCCGAGGCGGGCCCCGCCCCCAGCGGCACGGCGCCCCTCGCGGCAGCGGCTGAACCAGCGGCCCCCTCTCCGATGTCCCCGCCTGCTCCGGCCGGACCGGAAGGCACCCCGTCCTCACCTCCTTCAGCCGCTTGAGCGCAGACGGCTCCGGCCGGGTCATCGAGCGGTTCTTGGGCGTCCGCGGACTCCAGCTGTGTCTGGAGGAGCGGGGCGAGGGGCCGGTCGTATTGCTGGCCCACGGCATGTGGTGCGACGCAGGGATGTTCAATGCGCTCGCCCAGCTCCTGGCGCGGCATGCGCGGGTGCTGGTACCGGACCTCCGGGCCCACGGCCGGAGTGACGTTCCTGCCTCCCGCTGGACAGTCGCCGACGTGGCGGATGACCTCGTCGCCATCCTGGACCAGCTCGACGTGGCCCGGGTGGTACTCGCCGGGTTCAGCATGGGCGGGATGGCCGCGGTCGAGTTCGCCCTGCGCTACCCCGACCGGCTCGCCGGCCTGGCCCTCATCGGCACCAGTGCAGCCCGCGAGGACCTGGTGCGGACCGCCCAGATCAAGGCTCTGGCGAAGCTGATCGACCTGACCGGCCCGGCCCGGTTCCTTCCCCACGAGGCGTCCCGGACGACCTTCAGTGCCGAGTTCCGCCGTCGCAATGGCAAGGAGATCAAGCGATGGGAGAGTGTGGTCCGGGCGATGCCCCGCGCGGCGCTCAGCCAGGCGCTCCGGGCGGTAGCGGCGCGCCGCCCCCTGCTGGAGGAGTTGCCCCGGATCCACGTTCCGGTGGTCATAGCGGCCGGCGGCAAGGACGCGGTGGTCCGGCCCAAGTGGTCCGAGGCGATGCATCGGCAGATCCCCGGATCGAGGCTGGTGATCTATCCCCATGCGGGGCACGCGGTGCCGACCGAGCGGCCCGGTGACATCGCCGAGCTTATCGAGCACCTGCTCAAGCCCGGTCCGGCCTGACCCCCGGTTTTGCGGCCGGTCCGTTCGCGTGGCACATTTGTCCCAGACTCATTCATCCCTCCGGGACTTCCACCATGAAAATCCCCCAGTTGCTGCTCCGCCAGCTCTATACCTTCGGCTCGCTCACCAACGGTCCCGACGGTCTCTTCTTCAGCCTCAAGAACCGGCTGAGCGACGTCACCCTCACCCGGATCTCCCGGGTGCGGATCGGCACGATCGACCTCGGGCCGGAGTGTCTGCAGGTCGACCTGGGCGACGGCAGCTGGCGGCCCGCGACGTCGGTGACGCCGGAGCGGCCGGAGGAGTTCCCGCTCCGCCGGGTAGCCCACCTGCGGGCGCTGGGCCGGTCGGTGCCGGATGGCACCCATGAGATCGAGATCGCGATCGAGGTCAAGGGGGTCGGCGCGCTGGTGCTGAAGGTCAAGGACCACGTGAGCCACGCCGCGCCCCGGCCCAGGTCGGTGCCCTACTCCAAGGACGACAACTACTCCCCCCGCATCATCGCCGAGCGGCAGAAGTTCGTGGAGGAATTCAGCGGCACAAAGCTGGAGCACATCGGCAAGTTCAGTTTCGACCCGCAGGTGACCAAGGGGAACATCGAGAACTTCACCGGCGTGGCCCAGGTCCCGCTGGGGTTCGCCGGACCGCTCAAGGTGAACGGCGAGTATGCCCAGGGGGAGTACATCATCCCGCTAGCCACCAGCGAGGGGACCCTGGTGGCGTCGTACAACCGGGGCATGAAGGTGCTCAATCTCTCCGGCGGGGTCACGACGACCGTCCAGGCCGACCACATGCAGCGGGCGCCGGTGTTCGTGTTCGACAGCGCGCGCGAGGCCCGCGCCTTCCGCGACTGGGTGGACACGAAAATGGACGACATCCGGCGCGAGGCCGAGGCCACTACGCGGGTGGGGAAGCTGCAGTACATTGATACCTATCTGGCCAGCAAGTTCGCCTACCTGCGCTTCAACTTCTCCACCGGTGACGCCGCGGGACAGAACATGGTGGGGCGGGCGACGTTCGCGGCCTGCAGCTGGATCCTGGAGAACAACGAGACCATCCGCCGGTTCTACCTCGAGTCGAACCTGGCCACCGACAAGAAGGCCTCGCAGGTGAACCTGATGCGGACCCGGGGCAAGCGGGTGACCGCGGAATGCGTCGTAAAGCGCGACGTGCTGCTCGACGTGATGCGGGTCGAACCGGAGAGCCTGCACTATCACTGGGGCGTGGCCAACGTGGGGGCCATCCTCTCGGGCGCCAACAACAACGGCCTCCACTCGCCCAACGCCATCACCGCGATGTTCATCGCCACCGGCCAGGACGTGGCCAACGTGGCGGAAGGCTCGGCCGGAATCGTCTACGTCGAGCTCACCCCGGAGAAGGACCTCTACCTGTCCATCACCATCCCCTCGCTCATCGTCGCGACCCACGGCGGAGGCACCCACCTGCCCACCCAGCGGGAGTGCCTCTCGATTCTGGGATGCGTCGGCAAGGGAAAGGTGAACAAGCTCGCCGAGATCGTGGCCGGTGTGGTACTGGCGGGCGAAATCTCGCTCGCCGCCGCGATCTCCTCGCTGGAGTGGGTCTCGTCACACGAGGAGTATGGGCGCAATCGCTGAACAGGCCGCGGGCCAGGCGGACGCGCTCCGGGCCCGCGGCTATGAGGTCATGCAAACGTGGCGCCCGCAAGGGCTGCTCCGCCGGCTGCTCATCACCTGGCGCCACTTTCTGGGCCTCCTGTTCGGGGGGCTGTCGAGCCACGTGCGGACCCAGCGGGAGGAGGGCACTGGCCGGGGGCTCAAGTTCCTGCTGCTCCGGCTGCTGGCGGCCCTGACCCGCCCCCTGGTGGCCCGGGAGCTCCGCGACGAGCCGTTCCCGGTCCAACTCCGGCGGCGGCTCGAGTGGCTGGGCCCCACCTATATCAAGCTGGGACAGATCCTGAGTCTCCGCGAAGACCTACTGCCCAAGCCCATCACCAACGAGCTCAAGCACCTGCTGAATCGGCTGCCGGTGGTGCCGTTGCCGGTGCTGGCGGCGATCGTGGAGAAGGACCTCAAGCGCCCGGTGGACGAGATGTTCCTGCAGATCGACCCGGAGCCGCTCGGCTCGGCGTCGATCGGCCAGACCCACCGCGCCACCACCCGGGAAGGCGACCCGGTGATCCTCAAGGTGGTGAAGCCGGGAATCCGGGAGACGCTCGAGCGGGATGCCAGGCTGCTCCGCTTCCTGGGCGGCATCCTGCAGATCCTGATTCCGCGGTTCCAGCCCCGGCAGCTGGTGAACGAGTTCTGCGAGTACACTCTGCGCGAGGTGGACCTCCGGCGCGAGGCGGACAACGCGGAGACCTTCGCCGCCAACTTCGCCGACACGCCGGATGTGGCGTTTCCCGAGATTTACCGGGACTACAGCGGCCGGAGCGTCCTGTGCATGGAGTTCTTCGACGGTCTCTCGCCCGATTCGCCGGAAGCCCAGGAGCTGCCCGAGGAGCAGCGGCGCCACCTCACCGATCTGGGGGCCGAATCCATCATCCGGATGCTGTACCGCGACGGGTTCTTCCACGCGGACCTCCACCCGGGTAACCTCATCATCCTTCCCGGCGCCAGGATCGGATTCATCGACCTCGGCATGGTGGGCCGGCTGGACGAGGAGTTGCGCCGGTCCCTGCTCTACTACTACTTCGCGCTGGTGATGGGCGACGCCGATAATGCCGCGCGCTATCTCACCGCCATCGCCACTCCGGGGCCGGGGGCCAATCCGGCGGGGTTCAGGCGGGACTGCACCGAGATCTCCAATCGTTGGAAGCGGGCCTCGAGCTTCGAGGAGTACTCGCTGGGCCAGCTGATACTCGATTCACTCTCCCGCGGGGCCCAGTACCGGATGTACTTCCCGGTGGAACTCGTCCTGATGGTAAAGGCGCTGGTGACCTTCGAGGGCGTGGGCCACGTGCTGCTGCCAGGGTTCGATGTGGCCGAGGTCTCCAAGCGCCACATCCGGACGCTGTTCATCCACCAGTTCAGTCCGCTGCGGCTGCTGGCCGAAGGGATGCGTGGCGCGCCCGACCTGGTGGATGCCCTGGCCAAGATGCCGCTGCTGGTCACCGATGGCCTCAGGGTGCTGGAGAAGGTCGCCCGCCAGCCGGCGGAGAACCCGCTCAAGGGACTCCGGGGCACGCTGATCGCCGGGAGCTGTCTGGTGGCCGGAGCCATCTCGATGGGCTTCGGCGCGCCCTGGCCGGTGTGGGGCGGGCTGTTCGTGATCGCCTTCTTTCTGGCGATCAGGCGGAGCTGAAGAGTGAGAAGTGAGGGGTGAGAAGTGAGAAGTGAGAAGTGAGCGGTGAAGGGTGAAGGGTGAAGGGTGAACGGTGAACGGTGAACGGTGTTGAGG
>Ga0326730_1000261_pt1 | contig 15597 bp, 11 predicted proteins | sample MHFSIPfraction_3_FD_207740 | JGI IMG/M metagenome (GOLD analysis project Ga0326730, IMG submission 207740) | Lab enriched peat soil microbial communities from Michigan Hollow, Ithaca, NY, United States - MHF7AN SIP fraction | ecosystem: Environmental > Terrestrial > Soil > Wetlands > Peat...
CGAGATGGTACGCCGCCGAGAGCCCGCTCGGGCCCGCGCCGACAATCAGGACGTGCTTGCCGCTCGGCGCGCCGACTTCGGGTGTCCACCCTTCCGCGAGCGCGCGATCTCCCAGGAACCGCTCCACCGCGTGGATGCTCACGGATTCGTCGAGCTGCGCGCGATTGCACGACCCTTCGCACGGGTGGTAACAGACGCGCCCGTGCACCGCCGGCAGGGGATTGTCATCGAGGATTCTCAGCCAGGCCTCGCGGTACCGGCCCGCCTCGGTGAGGGCCAGCCACGCCTGGATGTTCTCACCCGCGGGGCAGGCGGCATTGCAGGGAGGCAGGAGGTCCACGTACTCCGGCCGCTGGCTGCGGGTCGGGCCGGTGCCGCGCTTGGACTCGAGGTCCGCAGGCCGGGTGAGGTCGTTCATCATCCGACAAACAACCACCGACGGGCCTCGAGGTTCATGAAGCCCTTGTGAAGAGGTTCTTAGGGACCATACCTCAGCTGCGGATTTCGGCGCCTGGTTCCGGGCCAGGCTCGAGGAAAAGTCCGCCGCGGGCGCCACGATCCACAGTCGGATCACCTATCCGGTTTCCGGCTGCCGACCGCGTGCGGCCGGTGCGCCCTGTAGGACATCAGCCGACAGACGGCGGCCGCAGGAACCGACAACTCGGATGTCGGTCGCCCGACGGTGCAGCGTCACCTGCACATGTATCCTGCTCCCTGTCGCTCACGTGTGCGACGCGCGTTGCACGGTGTCCTGCGTCGCTCACGCTTCTCACTCGATTGGGAGCTCACAGCCATGAGAGGTCCGCTGCTGGTCTTGTCCGCGTTGTTAGGCGCCGCGCCGGCCCTGGCCCAGTCGCCCGCGGGCGGCTCGTGGCGCGACGCGATCCGGCGGCTGCGCGCTCTGCCCGTCGTCCAGACCGCGCCCGCTGGGGCGAAAGCCCGCGTGAAGTTCAGGGGAACGCGGCTCGCCGCGCGCACCTTCGCGGCCGCGTCGCTCGAGTCGGCCGTCGCCGAGACGGAGCCCAATGGCGACGTGGCAACGGCCGACAGCGTGGCGCTCGGCGACCAGGCCACGGGCGTGCTGAATCCGGCGGGCGACGCCGACACTTGGTCGGTGGACCTCGTGGCGGGCCAGTTCTTCGGCGTGGACGTGGACGCGTTCGAGTTCGGATCGCCGCTCGATGCGACGCTCACCCTGCTGGCGCCGGACGGCCGGACGGTGCTCGCGTTCAACGACGATTTCGACAACTTCGACAGCCGCATCTCCTTCCGCATCCCCGTGAGCGGCCGGTACTTCGTGGTGATTCGGTCGTTCGGGGGCGGGGGAGGTCCCGACTTCACCTATGCCATCAACTTCGGCAAGGTCGCCTGCGCGCTGGGGGAGGAGGATCTGGAGCCCAACGGGGCGGCAGGCACGGCGTCCCCGGCCGTGCTCGGCGAGTCCGTTTCCGGAGAGATCTGCCCGGCGGACGACAGCCCCGGAGGGGACGTGGACTACTGGGCGTTCACCGCTCGGGCGGGAGAGACCATCGAGCTCGACGTCGACGCCGCGCAACTCGGGTTTCTGGTCGACCCGGTCATCGCGCTGTACGGGAGCGACGGCACCACCCGGCTCGCCTTCAATGACGACGCCGACGGCGCCGACAGCCGGCTCCAGTTCTCGATCATCACGACGGGGACGTACTACGTGACCGTCGCCGAGGTCGGGGGATTCAGCAACCCGTTCCCATACGTGCTCCACATCCGCACCATTCCCCCGGGACCCGGGGATCCGATCACCGTGCGCGCCGAGGGCCTCGGCATTCCCCTGGGCCTGGCTGCCGGGAGCGCGGGGGACCTGTTCGTCGGCGACGTGGTGGGGAATCGCATCGTGCGCATCTCTCCCCAGGGCGTGGCGACGACCTTTGCGGTCGGGATCACGAGCCCGCTGGGAATGGCGTTCGACGCGTTCGGCAACCTGTTGGTGGCGTCCGGGGACGGTGTCGTATACCGCGTGACGAGCCAAGGCCAAGCCGCGCGCTTCATCACCGACGCGGGAGCCCCGTACTGGATCGCGGTGGCGCCGGACGGCCGCATCTGGCTGACCGACGTGGCCGACCGGTCGCTGCGGTGCTACAGCGCCACGGGCCAGTTCGAGGCGCGGATCGCCGCCGGCACGATCGGCGGCTCGGGACCCGGCCCGCTCGCGATCGGTCCCTCGGGCGATCCGTACTTCTCGCAGGGCACCGAGATCTGGAGGCTCGCGAACGGGCAGCTGCAGCGCGTGCTCACCGACCCGTTCATCATCTGGGGGTTCGCGTTCGACGCGGCCGGCAACATCTACGCCCCGGCTCCGGCCGCCGGACGCATCCAGCTGTTCGATGCGACGGGCGCCGTTCTAGCCGATACGTTCGCGATCGGACCGGACGCTCCGGAGACCGTGGCGTTCGGGCGCGACGCGTCGGGGGCGCCGGTGGCACGCGTGTTCGCCAGCGAGCCGCGGACCGGCCAGGTGATCGAGGTGAACCCGGCCGGCGTGGCCCATGTCGGGTTGTCGCTGGGATACGTGCCGTCGTTCACGGTCACGGCCGCCGCTGCTGGCCTGCTGGGTGCGGGCGGTTTGAGCGCGGCGGACGAGCACTACCTCGACGAGGTGGGCAACCACAACGGTCGCTATGACGTTGGCGACCTCCAGGCGTACATCAAACTGGCGGAGGGCCAGGCGGGCCCGAGGAGCGATCGATGAGCGGCGCACGGTGGATCTTCGCGACGGTGGCGGCCCTGTCGGTGGCGGCGGGCTGCTCGAACAACTCGACCGGCGCCGCTGCACAACCCGGCACCTTGAGTCTCACCCTGACCACGGTTTCCGCCGACGACGGCGCCATGACGTTCGAAGTGAGCGGCGCGCCGATCGACGACGCCAGGGCCGGCGACGGCTCGCTCCGATTGTTCACACGGCAGGCGGACGGCTCCAGGCTCGTCGGCGCGGTGGTCGGTGCACTCGGTAACGGGGCGGTGGTCACGCTGCAGGTGCCGGATGTCGGCGCGGCGGCGCGGTACACGGCGCGGGTGGTCGAGGTCGCAGATCGGCAAAACGTCCTGCGCGCCTCGCTCGCGGGCTACGCGCTCACCGTCGCCCCCTGAACGAACAACGGCCTCACCCCGATGGTCCGGGGTGAGGCCGTTCCCTGTAGCGCGAGACTAGGGAAGCGCCCGCACGGCCGCGGCCAGCGTCCGCACCTTCGCCCCGTCGGACGACGTCCCGGCATCGCGATCGAGCTGCGTCGCGAGGGTCGTCAATGCGGTTTTCCGGCCCGCCCCGGACTTCCGCTCCGCGGCGGTCAACGCGGCTCGCACCGCACCGATCCGGCCCGCGGCGAGGCCGTGCGACCGCTCCAGCTGATCGACATACGCCCGCGCGACGACGAAGCTCGCCGGCCACACGATCTTCTGCTGGTCCTGGACGTTCTGGTAGTCCAGGTGCACCAGCTTCGCCGCGTCCAGCTCGTTCTGCGAGAGCATGGCCGAGGGTTGCATCTCGAGGATGTCCAACCCGCGGGCGATCTCGGAGCTGTAGATGAGGCCGTTGTACCAGTACGCCGACCACGAGCCCGCCGGCTCCAGCTTGGTCGAATCCATTGGCCCGCGGTCGAAGAAGGCGATTTCCACCGGGTGCGCGGGATCGGTCCAGTCGAACACCGATACGCCGCCCTGATACCAGCCCTGCACCATGATGTCGCGCCCCGGGACGGGGATCAGGTTGCCGTTGTGCGCTACGCAGTTCTCCTGCGACGTCTGCGGTGCGGTGAGCTTGTAGTAGCCCTGGAACGTCAGCGCGCCGTTCGCGATCGTGAACAGCGCGTCCGCGCCCCACTGCGGCCGGTCCGTCGCCCGGCACTTCGGTCCGATGCCGCCGCCCCACTCGTCGGTGAACAGGACCTTCGTTCCGTCATTGTTGAACGTCGCCGAGTGCCAGTAGGAGAAGTTCGAATCCGACGCCGCCGCGACGCGCACCGGATGCGCCGCGTCCTTGATATCGAGCAGCAACCCATACTCGGCGCAGGCGCCGCCGGCGATGCCGAGCGCCGGGTACACGGTGATGTCGTGGCACTGGTCGGGGCCGCGGTGCACGGTTCCCGGGGGCGTCGGCGGCGCTTTCATCATGGCGTCGGCGATCCCCTGCAACGCGTCACGCAGTGCGGCGCTGTCCGCGGCGGTGGGCATCCCGCTCCCGCCGCGCGCGTGCACGACGCTGTCGAGCATGGCGGTCACGAAGCGCGTCGGCACGAGGACGGCATCGCCTCCCATGAGAACCGCGTAGCCCTTGGCGGCGCGCACCGAATCGACGAACGCGACGGCCTGGGCCGAATCGAGCGGCGAGGGTCCGTGGGAGGCCACCTGCGACAGCCCCTCGAAGATCCGGGGGCGATTCACGATGCGCGCCTGCTCGGGATTCGCGAGCGGCACGCGGATGACGTCGAGGCGGAACCGCGCCGAGCTGGTGTCCTGGTCGGGGGAGGCGGAGGAGCATCCCGCCAGCTCGTTGGGCGAGCGCACGTTCGCCTGCCCGGAGACGTAGATGAAGACCGCGCCCGTATCGCGCGGATCGGTCACGACGGTGTGCGTGTGCGAGCCGCGGCACGTCTGCACGGTGGTCACCATGCGCGGGTGCGCGATGTCCGCGATGTCGTAGATGCGAATGCCGCGGAACCGGTCGGCGCTCACGGTGTCCTGGATCCCCTGGTCGCCGCAGTCGATGCGCCCGTTCAGCGACTCGCCCGAGACGAACAACAGGTTGCGATAGACCGACACGTCGCTTTGCATGGCGGGGCAGACGTTCAGCAGCGTCCGGACCGGATGCGCCGGGTCGGTCACATCCCATACCTGGAAGCCGCGGAAGTTGCCCTGGATGACGTAGTGCCCCCGAAATGCCAGGTCGGAGTTCATGTAGTTGAAATCGCCCGGGTCCGCCGGATTCATGAATTCCGCCGGCGGGGGGGTGGTCGAGACGAGGCGCAGGTTCCAGGCCGCCTGGGCGGCGTCCATCCATCCGGCACGCAGGCCCACGCGCGGATCGGGTGTGGGCGCCTGGGCGGCGGCTCGAGACGAGGCGAGAGCGCTGGCGAAGACGACGACGGCCAGCGTGGGGCGCGGGAAGCGGATCACAGTCTTTCCTCGGGTGGAGTAGTGGCTTGGAAAGTCGCGCATGGACGACGAGGGCGGAAGGGCCGCCGCGAAGGCTTCCGCCAGCGCGTCCTCGGCGGCCGCGCGGCCGTCACGCCATGCGCTCGTAGCGCAGGAAGACGTTTCCGTTGGCGAAGCTCCTCGTCTGCGTGAGCTTCAGGTGCAGTCGCTCCCTGATGCCGTCGAACATCGTCCGCCCGGCGCCCAGGGCGATGGGATTCAGGGCGATCTGGAATTCGTCGATCAACCCCTCCTGCGCCAGCTGCGCGACGATGCTGCCGCTGCCGAGAATGACCAGGTCGTCGCCTGGCTCTCGCTTCATTTGTCGTATCGCCGCCGCCGGATCGCTCTTCACCAGCCGGGTGTTGCTCCAGGACGCCCGGTCCAGCGTTCTCGAGAACACCACCTTCTGCAGGCTGTTCATCCGTTCGGCCACGACGGGCATGCTCTGCAACGCCTGCGGGGTCGGCCACCAGCTCGCCATCATTTCATAGGTGACCCGGCCGAATAGCAGCACGGATTCGCCGCTGGCATTGTCCGCGACGAACCCGTTCCACTCGGGATCGTCCTTGTGGGCCCAACTCATGTCGCCCTTGGTGTCCACGAAATAGCCGTCCAGCGTGACGGAATTGAACACGGTGAGCTTCCTCATAGCTGCACCTCCATCCAGGGTCGTGGCCGGGCACGATGCGCCGGCCGCACGATGACGCTCGAGTACAACCGATTTGGACTGTTACCCCCGCAGCCGGGCGAGCCGCCGCACGCCTTCGACGATCGCGTCGTCGGGCAGGGCGGCGAATCCCAGCGACCAGCCGTCCATCCGGGCGCGCGACCCGAACAGCCCGGCGATCCCCGGCGTCGCGACACCGAGGCGGGCCGCGGCACGGGTCAACGCCGGTTCGCGGCCCCGCGGCAGCGCCACGGTGAGCTGCAGCCCGGCACCCGCTCCGACCGGCCGGCACCACGGATGGAGGCAGCGCCGGATCTCCGACAGGAGCAGATCGTGAGTGCCGCGTGGCCGTCTGAAAGTGCCGTCACGCGCCGATTCCGGCCACTGCCTCGGCCGTCGGCGCGGGTGCCGGCGTGGACCGGCGCGCCAGCACCCCCACCAGGACCAGCGTCACGACGATCTGCGCGAGGATCACCGTGACCAGGAGCAACGGACGTCCCGCCAGGAGCGACTCGGGCCCCGGAATCGTGGGCGAGAGGAACGAGAGGTTGGCCAGGTTGCCGAGGACGATGAGCGCCAGGAGCCCCGGCCCGCCGCGGTACACGCGCCAGCACACGATGCCGTAGATCAGCTCGAGGGCGAAGGCGGTGAGCGGGGCGGCATCGTAGAGCCCGAGGCCCAGCCGGGGGGACGCCAGTCCGGGCCAGAGCACGATGTCGTGCGCGTGCGTCAGCAAGTCGAGCACCAGGTGCGAGGCGATGCCCACCCCGACGGCCCGGCCCAGCAGGCGACGGCCGAAACCCTTTTCCAGGACCAACCAGGCGAGCAGGGCGGCGCCCACGGCGGTGGCCACCGAGTGCGAATACGGCATGGACGCCAGGTGAACGTCGGCGACGCTGCGCACGACGGGTTCCGTGGTGGTGCGCTCGACGCCCAGGTAGTTGAGCAGCACCCAGGCCAGCTCCATCGCCTGGACGGCGATCAGGAGCGGGGCGATAGGGACCGCCGGGTAGCGGCGCTTGACGAGCAGGGCCGTGGCGGCGTGGTCGATCGCGAACATAGCGTCCTCCTGGAAGTGTGAGGTTAGCGTTCGCTAACTTCCGGATCACAACAAAAATCATGCGGCGAGCCGCCGGAACAGCGTGAGCAATGCGGGCTTCCAGCGCGTGGCCGGCCCCGCGACCACGCCCACCTGGATCATGCGGGCCAGCTCGGCCAGGGTCCCCTGCAGGGAGGCCGCGCCGAGGTCGGGATTGGCGGCGTGGCGCATTAACGACCGCGCCAGCCCGATCATGGTGTGGCGCCGGACGGTCGCATTCGCCTGCGGCCAGAGCACGCGCGCACTGTCGGAGAGGAACGCCATCACGTCCGGGTGCTCGTCCATCAGCTCGAGCCACTGGCCGATGTAGGCGGCGAGCTGCTTCGGCTGGCTCCGCTGGGCGGCGACGGCGGACGCGCACCGCGTCCACAGCCGGGTGTGGCAGGTCTCGAAGAGATGCAGCGCCAGCTCCTGCTTGCTCGCGAAGTGCTTGTACAGCGCCGGGTTGGTGAAGCCGCTGCGTTTCGCGATGTCCCGGATGCTGGTCTCGGCCAATCCCTGCGTGCTGAAGAGCTGCAGCGCCGCACGCAGGATCGCGCGCTTGGCGGGAGGGTCATCCTCGCCGATGTAGAAGGGCAGGGGCGTCGCCATGGCAGCCGGTAGTTAGCAAGTGCTAACTCCAGTGTCAAGGGCGCCGGAACCGCTAGACGGTCTCCAGGTACTTGTGGATCATTCCTACCGCGGCCGAGCCCTCGCCGACCGCCGAGGCGACGCGCTTGGTCGACCCGAGCCGCACGTCGCCGGCCGCGAAGATGCCCGGCACGCTCGTTTCCAGCAGGAACGGGTCCCGATCGAGGGCCCATCCCTTGGGCCGCTTGCCGTCGCGGATCAGGTCCCGCCCGGTGACGATGAAGCCCGCCTCGTCCCGCTCCACGAGGCCGGCGACCATCTGCGACTGGGGCGTCGATCCGATGAGCACGAACATCGCGCTGGCCGGCACGGTACTTCGCTCTCCGGTGTCCTCCCGCACCAGGTCGATCGCCTCGACCTGGCCCGTTCCACAGACGCCGGCCACGGACGTGCGTGTGCGCACCTCGATGTTGCCCGCGGCTTCGATGCGGTCGATGAGGTAGGTCGACATCGAAGCCTGGAGCGACTCGCCACGCACCAGCATCGTGACCTTCCGGGCGTAGCGGGCGAACAGCAGGGCGGCCTGGCCGGCCGAGTTGGCTCCACCCACGATGACCACGTCGCCGCCGCGGCAGGCGGCGGCCTCCGAGAGCGCGGCCCCGTAGTAGACGCCGGCTCCGGTCAGGGCCTCCGCGCCCGGCACCTCGAGGCGCCGCACCTGCATGCCCGTCGCGAGCAGCAGCGCATAGCACTTGAGCTCGGCGCCATCGTCAAACGCGACCACGCGGTAGGGGTTCTCGGCGCGGATCGCGGACACGCCGCGCGCCGTGACGACCTCCGCGCCGAAGCGGCGCGCCTGGGCCGTCGCCCGGCGCGCCAGATCCGCGCCGGCGATGCCTCCGGGGAAACCGAGATAGTTCTCGATCTGCGAGCTGGTGCCGGCTTGCCCGCCCGTCACATCCAGCTCGATCAGGATCGTCCGCAGACCCTCGGATGCGCCGTACACCGCGGCCGCGAGCCCGCTCGGGCCACCGCCGACGACGATGAGGTCGTAGAACGGCTGCCGTGCTTCGGTCTGCAGGCCGATCCGCTCGGCCAGCTCCCGCGTGGTGGGGGCCAGCAATGACGTGCCGTCCGGAAAGAAGACGACCGGTTGCCGCTTGAGTCCCGGCGTGAGCGTCTCCACCAGGGCGCGCGTTGCCGCGTCGGTATCGAGGTCGATCCACGCGTACGGCGTCTGGGTGCGGGAGAGGAAGTCCCGCAGCTCGTGGCTGCGCGGCGACCAGCGCGAGCCGGCGACCCGGATGCCCTCGAACGGCGGCCGGAACGAGGCGGCCCAGTCGGCCAGCAGGTCGTCCAGCACAGGATATAGGTGCTGCTCGGGAGGGTCCCACGGCTTCATCAGGTAGTGGTCGAGCCCGACTTCGTTGATGCCGCGGATCGCCGCTTCGCTGTCGGCGTAAGCGGTCAGCAGCACCTTGCGCGATCCCGGGTGCAGCGCGCGCACCTCGCGGAGCAGCTCGGTACCGGTCATCCCGGGCATCCGCTCGTCCACCAGGAACAGGGCGATCGGAGTCCCGCGCTGCTTCAGCTGGCGGGCGGCCTCGAGCGCCTCCGCACCGGACGCGGCCTTGAGGATGCGGTAGTCGGTGCGGAAATGCTGGCGCAGGTCACGCTCGATCGCGCTCAGCACCAGCGCGTCGTCGTCGACGCTCAGGATGACCGGCTTGGTCGCCGTCACGGCGTCACGGGGAGGCGCACGCGGAATTCCGTGCGGCCCGGTCGCGAGTCCACCTCGATGGTGCCGTCGTGCCGCTGCACCAGGCGCCGCACGATGTCGAGTCCCAATCCCGTGCCTTCGCCGACCTGCTTGGTCGTGAAGAACGGGTCGAAAATCCTGCCCCGGATGTCGTCGGGTATGCCGGGCCCGTCGTCGACCACCCGCACTTCGACCGCGGCGCCGTTGTGGCTGGCCGCGATCTCGACCCGCCCATCCGTCGCGACCGCGTCGAGCGCGTTGTCGATGAGGTTGAGCCACACCTGGTTCAGCTCGCCACCGTAACCCTGCACGCGGGGCAGATCGGGTTCTACGGTCACATTCACGGCCACCGATTTCGCGCGGGCCTTGGACTGCAGCACCGCGAGCGTATCGGTGAGCCCCCGGCCGATCTCCACGGCTTCGGGAACGGTGGCGTGGTCCATCCGGGTGAACCCCTTCACGGCGGCCACGAGATCATGGATGCGGGACGCGGCCCGCTCGATGTCCACGGCGATGCGACGGGTGGCGCAGTCGGCAGCCACCCACGCGAGCGCCGCCTCGAGCGCCGGTCCGTCGAGCGTGGCCGCGAGCTCGTCGAGCGTTTCGAGCGTCACCGCGGTTTCCGCCAGCGGCGCGGCGGACATCACGTCCACGCCGTGATCCTCGAGAAAGGCGACGATCGCGTCCTCGCGGTCCGCCCGCTCGAGGGGGGAACGCACCGAGGTGACCGGCGCCCCCAGGCAGATCGTCCGGACGGCGTCGACGGCGGCGAGTTGTTGCGGGGAGAGCCCGGCGGCGCCCAGCGCCCGCGACGCCCGCTCCGCGCCGGTCAGGTACTCGGTGAATCCCTTGGCACTGCGGACGATGGCCGAGGCGGGGTTGTTGAGCTCGTGGGCGAGCCCCGCGGCGAGCTTGCCCAACGACATGAGCTTCTCGTCGTGCAGGTCACCCGACGTGAAGGCCCGCGCCCGATCGAGCATCACGTGCACGAACACGGCGGTGAGCTCGTGGCACCGCTGGATCATCTCGGGGAAGTGGTCGCGGTGGACGGACACCAGCTCCGTCGGCTCCTGGGCGACGACGTCACCCAGGGTCGCGGCCAGCCGTGAGTAGGGCATCAGGCCGGTGACGCCGCCGCCCCGCCATTCCATCGCCTTGCGCAATCCGGCTCCGCGGTCGATGTGAATCACGAGGTGGCCGGACAGCACCAGGTACAGTGCGTCTATGTGGGTCCCTTTCCGGTACAGCACTTCATCGGCGGCGAGGCTGTGTGGCCGGCCGTGCGCCGCCACCCACGCGACTTGCTCGTGCGGCAGGTCGCGCAACAGGGCGTGCTGCTGCAGGCGCTCAAGGAGATCGGCGGGTGGGGCGGTCACAGCGCCCGAAGATAGAGCCGGGGGCGACCCGGGTCGAGTTTCCGCCCGGATCGGTCGGTTCACATGGAGCCCGGTTCCATCAGGATTCTTCCGAGCCCCGACTTCCACCACTAGGTTAGGGCTTCCCCTGACGGCGGAGGCAGGTCTCCCTGCTCCCCCGGGAGCTGTCCGACCTCCTCGAGGCTGCCGATCCTGCGGCTCGCGAGGTGGCCTGGAAGACGTTTCTCGAGACGCATAGCCGACTGCTGTTACACACGGCTCGAACGCTGGGCCGCGACTATGACGCCGCGATGGACGCGTATGCCTACCTGCTGGAGCAGCTCCGCCGTGACGACTTCCGCCGCCTACAGGCCTACGTCGCAGATGAGCGCACCAAGTTCACGACCTGGCTCGTCGTCGTAGCCCGACGATTGTGCCTGGACCACCTCCGACACCGGTACGGACGCTCGCAGGACTCCGGAGAGCGAAGTAGCGCGGCGCGGGCCGTCCGCCGCCAGCTCGTCGATCTCCTGGCCGAAAGTCTCGACCCATCGGGCCGAACGGATCCAGCCGCAGCCGACAACCCGGAGATTCAGCTTCGGACCCGTGAATTGAGCCGTACGCTGGCTGAGGTGCTCGGCGGTTTGGAGCCTCGCGATCAGTTGCTCCTCACGCTGCGATTCCAGGACGGGCTTCCCGCCCGTGAAATCGGACAGGTCATGGGGTTCCCCACACCGTTTCACGTCTATCGACGGCTCAACACCCTGCTCGAGGAGCTACGGGCGGCGCTGGGCCGGCGGGGCGTGCAGGGCTCGGAGCCATGAAAACGCAAAACCACTCGTTTTCTCCGTTCGATCAAGGTGATGGTAGACCCTTGTCCAGCCCCAACGCGCATCATGAGCACTGAGCGGCGCCGAGCGGCCCACCTCGAGAGCGGCGAGATCGCGGCGTACCTCGACCGGGTGCTGCCGCGGCCGGACCGGTCGCGGATCGAGGCGCACCTGGCGCAGTGTGAGGAGTGCCGCGACGAGCTGGTCGCGGTCGCTCGGCTGCTGCGCGCCCGACCGCGTCAGCCGGGTTGGTATCTGCCGGTTGGAGTGGCCGCCGCCGCAGCGGCCGTCGCCCTCTTCATTATCTGGCCGCGGCCGCCAGAGCAACCGGGGTCGCCGGAGTACCGCGAGCCCGCGGTCACGACGACGGTTCCCCCGGCCATCCTCGGCCCACGGGGAGTTGTCGCTGCTCCATTGATCTTCGTCTGGACCACGGTCCCGCACGCCGATCGGTACCGGCTCGCGTTGTTCGATGACTCAGGTCGGGTGGTCTGGGAGACGCAGACTAGCGACACCGCCGCCGCGCTGCCCGACAGCATCCGCCTGCTCCCGGGGGCGTCATACCTGTGGAAGGTCGAGGCGCAGACCGGCTGGGACCGGTGGGTCGCCTCCGATCTCGTGGGATTCTCCTTCGGTCCGGCGCGCCCGTGACCATCCCCGGGGTTGTGCCGCTCTTCGCCGCGTTGGCGAGCACGATCCAAACCGCTCAAACGCCGGATGATCTCAAAGCCCTGGCGCACGTCGGGTCGGACAGCGCTCTGATCGCCCGCGTACGCGAGCGACCCGACGACGTCCGCGATGCGCTGCGCCGCATGTTCAGCCTCGCCGCGGCCGATACCCAGCCCGCCGAGCCGCTCGCGGCCGCGGAGCACCTGTCCCGAGCTTACGCCGTAGCGTGGCGTGATTCATTCCTGCTGCGGCAGGTCGCCCGCTTTGAGGCGTGGTCCAACGCCGAGCGGCGGGAGAAAGTTGCGGCCGATAGCCTCCGCCTCGCCGGCAACGCGGCGCTCGGCCGCGCCGGGGTGGACGTGGCGGCACGCCTCTGGCGCGAGAGCCTGCGGCGCTGCGAGAGGTTGGGCGACTCCGCGGGGATCGGAGCTGCATGGGGGAACATCGGCGCCGGATTTTACCGTTCGGGTGATCTGGACAGCGCGGCAGTCTACTTCGACCGCGCCCGCGCGATCGCCCAGCGGGTCGGCGATCATCGTACGGAGGGCAACGCCGTCGGCGTGCTGGCCAGTCTGAGCGCGGACCGCGGGGAACTGCGCCGGGCAGCCGAGCTGTACGCGCGGGCGGCGGAGATCCGGGGGTTGACGGGGGACGACCGCGGCGCCGCGGCCGACCGCAACAATCTCGGCCTGATGACCCAGGCGTTGGGTGATCTGGACGGGGCGCGCCAGGCGTTTGCCGAAGCGCTGGCGTCGAATCGCAGTGCCGGCCGGGATGAGCCGGCGGCCGTCAACCTGATCAACCTCGGGAATCTGGCGAGCCTGGAAGGTGACTATGCGCGCGCCGCCGCCCGGTATCACGAAGCGCTGGCGCTCTATCGCACCCGCGAGAACCGAGTCGAGGGCGCGGCGGTGCTCCACGACCTCGGCCTCCTCGATCTGCAGCGCGGTGCCTACCGCGCCGCGCTCTCGACGCTCTCCCAGGCGTTGACGGTCTATCGGGAGACCGGTCCGCTCATGGAGGAGATCGCGGTGCGGCGCGACATGGCGACCGCCCACGCCGCGATGGGGAATCTCCAGGGCGCCCTGATCCAGCTCGGTCGCGCCGAGCGACTCGTCGGCCGCGAGGGCGCGGAGCCGGCGTTGCTGGCGCAGCTGGCGCTCGCCCGCGCCGATCTTGCGGTGCAGTTCAACTCCTTCCCGGAGGCGCAGCGCCAGTATGCACGGGCGGCTCAGTTGTCGCGCCGTGCAGCGGACCAGCGAGGAGCCGCGGACGCCGAACGAGGCTTGGGGGTCCTGCTCCTGCTGCGAGAGGACTATCCACGCGCACAGGCGCGACTCGAGGTAGCGCTGCGAGACGCGGCAGGGGCCGGCGACGCGCGCTCGGTCGCGCTCACGCGGGTGTTTCTGGGCTGGGCCCAGGCGCAACGGGGGGACACGAGCGGGGCGCGCGGATCGCTCACCCGGGCGCAAGTCGAGCTACGCGCCCTCGGTGACGGGGTGAGTGAAGCCGCCGCGCTGGGCGCGCTCGCCGAGCTCCAGGGGCGGGAAGGCGCTTCCCTGGCTGCGGAGTCGTTGTATCGAGCTGGGCTCGACCGGCTCGGTGGGAGCCTCGCGCCCACCGTCTCCTGGCAGCTGCACGCCGGTCTGGCCGCCGCGCTGCGGAGCCGGGGTGCGGCGGACGAGGAGAGGCAGGAGCTGCAGGCGGCGATCCGGGACATCGAACGGGTGTCGGGGACGCTGCCCCTCGAGGAGCGCCGCGCCGCGTTTCTTGCCGACAAGTGGGATGTGTACGCACAGCTCGCGCTTGCAGAGCTCGACCGCGGGAAGACCGACGCGGCGTTCGAGGCCAGCGAACAGTTGCGGGCACGCCAGCTGCTCGACTTGCTGGCTCGCGGACGCATTGCGGCGGATAGCCCGGGCGGGAACGATACCGTGGCTGCGCGAGAACAGGACCTGCGCCGCCAGATCGACGCGTTGACCCGAGCGCTCGAGGGATCGGGCACGGCGGGCGCCGGATTGCGGGGGCCCATCCCGCGGGACACCGCCTCCGGCGCGGTGCGCGAGGCACTCGCCCGGGCCCAGGAAGCGTATGCGGCGTTGCTGCTGCAGGTGCGGGAGGCGCGGCCCGAGTATGCGACGCTGGTGCATGGGGCCATCGCGCCGGTGCGCGAAGTGATGACACAGCTCGCGGCGGACGAGGCGCTGCTCGAGTATCTGGTGGGGGACTCGACCTCCGTTGTGTTCGTCGTGACCCGTGATACGGTGACGGCGATCGAGCTCGGCGTCACGCGGCACGAGCTGGCGATGCTGGTGGACTACTGCCGCGGCGTCCTCGCCCGTCCTGGAAGGGACTCGACCCCCGGACTGTGGCGCGCACCGTTGCGACGCTTGTATCGATACCTGATCGACCCGGTCGAGGCGTCCGGGTTGCTCAGGGGCAAGCACGGCCTCCTCATCGCGCCGCACGCCGAGCTGCACTACGCTCCCTTCGCCGCGCTGCTCGGCGGTCCCTCGGGACCGGGCGAATATCTCGTCCAACGCTATCGCCTGACCTACACCCCATCGGCCACCGTGTGGCTGCGACTGCACGAGCGAGCTTCGTCCCCCGGATCCGGCGTGCTCGCGTTGGCACCGCGGGTGGATGCGCTGCCCGGCTCGGGCGCCGAGGTCGCGGCGATCGGCCGGCTGTTCGGAACTGACGCCGGCGTGCTCGTAGGGAGCCACGCGTCGAAGCGGGCGTTGCGCGATGCCGCGTCCGACCAGGCGATCATCCACCTGGCCACGTACGGCGTCCTCAACAAGGACAACCCGTTGTTCTCCTTCGTCGAGCTGACGCCGCAAGGCGGGGATGACGGCCGCCTCGAGGTCCACGAGGTGTTCGGGCTGCGGCTGCGGGCGCGATTGGTGGTCCTGAGCGCCTGCCAGACGGGGCTCGGGGCGGGGGCGCTGGCCGACGTGCCCGCGGGAGATGATTGGGTGGGTCTCGTCCAGGCGTTTCTCTTCGCGGGCGCGTCCCACGTGATGGCGACGTTGTGGCCGGTGCAGGATCGCGCGACGGCGGATCTGATGACTCGGTTTTACACAGCCCTCCGGACGGGACAACCGGAGGCTGAGGCGCTGGCGCAGGCGCAGCGGGCGACGCTGCGCAATCCGGCGACGGCCCATCCGTTCTATTGGGCGGGGTTCACACTGAGCGGTGATCAATGAGGTCGGTGACGGAAGTTCGGATGCCGGCAAGGACGGCGCTCCCAGCGGCGCTCTTGGCAGGCCTGCTCGCCGGGACGACCGGATGCCTGGACGGTAGCGGGCCCAATGCGGGGATCCCACCGACCCTCCCGGGCCTCGTCGTGTCCGCGCCGGTCCAGTCGAGCGCGGTGCAGGGGAACGTACAGGCGTCCGCCGCCGCGCCGGTCAGCGCGAGTCTGGCCTACGTCTCATTGGCGCCCGGGTCGGTGCCCGACGGGCAACTGGCGACGATCC
>Ga0326730_1000263_pt1 | contig 15453 bp, 13 predicted proteins | sample MHFSIPfraction_3_FD_207740 | JGI IMG/M metagenome (GOLD analysis project Ga0326730, IMG submission 207740) | Lab enriched peat soil microbial communities from Michigan Hollow, Ithaca, NY, United States - MHF7AN SIP fraction | ecosystem: Environmental > Terrestrial > Soil > Wetlands > Peat...
TCCCCGCCCGCGGTCTCGCCGTCCTCGCCGTAGACGAAGATCGGGTCGATGTCCGAGGAGTAGTTGAGCTCGAGCCCGCCCAGCTTGCCCATGCCGATGACCGCGAGCCCGGTGGGCGCGCCGTCGGGGCCGATCGGCTCCCCGTGGAGCCGCACGAGCCGCTCGCGCGTCCACTCCCAGGCCGCGGCGAGGCACGCGTCGGCGAGGTAGGAGAGCTCCTCGGTGGTGACGGTGAGGTCGGCGTCGCCCAGGATGTCGCGGCAGCCGATGCGGAGGAGCTGGCGGTACTTGAAGCGCCGCAGGGCGTTCCACCGTGCCTCCGGGCGGTCGAAGGCCACGAGGCTCGCGGCCAGGTCCGCGGCCAATTCATCGGCGAGCCACTGTCGCATAGTTCGCGCCTCGAGCAGCCACGGCAGCAGCGTGGGATAGCGCCGGAGGGTGTCGGCCAGGAACTGGCTCGTCCCGTCGAGGCGGGCCAGCAGCGGGATGGCGCCCGGATGGGCGGTCACGAGCCGGAGGAACGCGGCGCGCTCGCCCTGGGAGGCCAGGCGCTCCAGGTTGTTGAGCGCCATGTCCGGGTCGGGCGCGGCGGCCAGCTCCGCGAGCAGCCGGGGCAGCGCGGGAGCCAGCATCTGGCCCTCACGCGGCGTCGGGGTCAGCGCGTGCAGGTTGCGCAGCGCCGCCGCGGGGTCGGCGAAGCCCACCCGCTTGAGCTCGCGCCGCGCGGCGCGATCGTCGGGCGCCGCCGCGAGCAGATCGATCACGGGCCGTCGGCCGGCAGGAGTCACGGGTTGCCCGCCGTCTGGGGGAGTGCGGGGGCCATTTCTGGGCCCCCGCAGATGAAGAGCCTCAAAGACTGAGACGGTTGCCCGCCCACGGGCGGCCGCCCCTCACCCTGCCCTCTCCCCTCCGGGGAGAGGGTCGGCACCTAGATCGCGCCGTCGCCGCGCTCGCCGGTGCGGATGCGGATCGCCTCGGCCATCGAGAGGACGAAGACCTTGCCGTCGCCGATAGAGCCGGTCTTGGCCGCCTGGCAGATCACCGAGACCACCTTGTCCACCAGGTTGTCCGGCACCACCACCTCCACCTTCACCTTGGGCAGGAAGTCGATGGTGTACTCGGAGCCGCGGTAGAGCTCGGTGTGGCCCTTCTGGCGGCCGAAGCCGCGCACCTCGGTGACCGTCATCCCGACGACGCCGAGCTCGTTCAACGCCTCCTTCACGTCGTCCAGCTTGAACGGCTTGATCACCGCCTCGATCTTCTTCATCCCGGCCTCCGTGGCTAGCGGCCGCTCCGCGCCTTGAGCGCCTTGCGGTAGAGAGTGACGTATTCCCGCGCCGAGGCGTCCCAGGAGAAATCCTCGGCCATCGCGTTCTTGACCAGCGCCTTCCAGACGGTCGGCTGCCGATAGGTGGAGGCGGCCCGCCGCACCGCCGCGAGCAGCGCGTCGGGGGTGAAGGGATCGAACAGGAAGCCGGTGCCGGTGCGCCGGGCCGGGTCGAACTCGGTGACCGTGTCGGCCAGCCCGCCGGTGCGCCGCACCACCGGGGCGCCGCCGTAGCGAAGCGCGATGAGCTGGCCCAGGCCGCACGGCTCGTAGCGCGAGGGCATCAGGAAGGCGTCGGTGCCGGCGTAGATGCGGCGCGCGAAGTCGTCGTCGTAGCCGATGCGCACCGCCACCTGGCCGGGGTGCGCAACCGCGGCGGCGCGGAAGGCCTCCTCGAGGCGCGCGTCGCCCGAGCCCAGCACGACCAGCTGGCCGCCCTCGGCGAGGATGCCGGGCAGCGCCTGCAGCACCAGGTCCATGCCCTTCTGCTCGGCGAGCCGCGTCACCACGCCGATGATGGGGCCGGCCGCGTCCTCGAGGGCCCACTCCCGCCGCAGCATCTCGCGGCAGATCGCCTTCGGCTCCGGGTCCTCCGCCGAGTAGGGATGGGCGATGGCCGGATCCTTCTGCGGGTTCCACACCTCGTAGTCGATGCCGTTGACCACCCCGTGCAGGTCCCCGCTGCGCTCCTCGAGCACTCCCTCGAGGCCGTTGCCGAACGCGCTGGTGCGGATCTCGCGCGCGTAGGTGCGGCTCACGGTGGTGAGCAGGTCGGAGAAGATCAGGGCGCCCTTGAGGAAGTTGAGCTTGCCGTAGAACTCGATGCCGGCGGGGGTGAAGAGATCCCAGCCGAGGCCGGTCATCGGCATGTCGTAGTGCCAGAACACCCCCTGGTAGGCCAGGTTGTGGACGGTGAAGACGGAGGCGAGGCCGCCCAGGAGCGGGTGGTCGCGGTAGAGCGTGCGGAGGTAGACCGGCACCAGCCCGGTCTGCCAGTCGTTGGCGTGAATGACCTGGGGCTGCCAGCGCACGCCCGGCCGCGCGGTGTCGAGCTGGGTGAGGCCCTCGAGCCCGGCGCGGCAGAAGAAGACGAACCGCTCGCAGTTGTCCCAGTAGTCGCCGTCGGCGGTGCCGTAGAGGCTGTCGCGGTTGTAGTAGTGCTCGTGCTCGAGCAGGTACACCGGCACGCCGGAGGGGCCGTGGGCCTCGATCAGCGCCCCCTCCGCGGACCGGTCGCCGAGCGGCACCCGGATGGTCGGCACGACGATGCGCGAATCGGTGGCGTGGGCCTCGGCCCCGCGATACTTGGGCATCATCACGCGCACGTCGTGGCCGAGGGCGGCCAGCGCGCGCGGCAGCGCCCCCGCCACGTCCGCGAGCCCGCCGGTCTTGGCGAAGGGCGCGACCTCCGAGGCCATCAGCAGGATGCGGAGCCGGTTCGCCACCTACGCCTCCTCCTCGAGGATCGGGTACACGAGTGCGGTGATGTGGGAGGAGATCCGCTTGAGATTGGTGAGCACGTCCAGGTGGATCTCCGACGTCTCGAGCGACTCCGCGAGCCCCCGCCGCAACCGGGCCAGGTGCGAGTCGCGCAGCTCCCGCTCGCGCTGCCGCACCACCGGCCGCTGGTCGAGGACCTCCTGGGCGAGGCTCCGATCGTTGGCCGCGAAGCCGGCGATGGCCCGCTCGAGGTTCTTCGAGACCATGCTGTGGAACTCGATCAGCTCGGCCTCCCCCGCCTCCGAGAAGCGGCGGCCCTGGTAGAGCTTCTTGCGCGCGAGCTCCATGAGGTTCTTGTCGATGATGTCGCCGATGTTCTCGAGGTTGCCGATGAAGGAGATGAGGGCGATCTCCTTCTGGGCCATGTCCGGGCTCATCGTCTCCCGCGCGAGCCGCGAGATGAAGATCTTGATCTCGCGCTCGAGGTAGTCGAGCTGATCGTCGCGGCGCTCCACGTCCTCCAGCAGCTCCTGGTTGTCGGTGCGCAGCACCACCATCGCGTCCCGCAGCATGGCCTGGGACACGTCGCCCATGCGGAGGGCCTCACGGGTGGCCTGCCCGATCGCGAGCGCGGGCTGCTCCAGGAAGCGGTCGTCCAGGTACCGCGTCCGGTAGGGATTGTCCCCCCGCTCCTCCTCCGGCACCAGCGCGGTGATCACCCGGGCCGCCCACGGGGCGAAGGGCAGGAAGAGCGCGCTGATGGCCACGTTGAAGAAGGTGTGGGTGTTGGCGATCTGGCGGGCCGGGTCCGCCGAGGTCAGCGAGACCAGGTGGGCGAGCGCGCCCACGAAGGGGAACACCAGCGCCACCCCCAGCACCTTGAACCCGATGTGGGCCAGCGCCACCCGCCGGGCATCCGAGGACGAGCGCATGCTCGCGGCCAGCGCGGTGGCGCAGGTACCGATGTTGGCCCCCAGCACCACCGGGATGGCCGCGTCGAGCGGCAGCAATCCCTGCTGGCCGAGCGACAGGGTGAGCCCGATGGTCGCAGCCGAGGAGGCCATGCTCGCGCTCAGCATCGCGCCCACCAGGAGGGCGAGGAACTGGTTGCCGGCCAGGGCCACCAGCACCTGGCGGGTCAGCTCGTTGTCGGCGAGCGGGGCGAGCCCGTCGTTCATCACCTTCATGCCGAGGAAGATGAACCCGAAGCCCAGCACGACCTGGCCCAGGCTCTTGAGCAGCCCCCGTCGCGAGAAGAAGGTCAGCCCGAAGCCCGCGCCCACCAGCAGGAGCGACAGCTCCTGGACCCGGAACGCGAGCAGCTGGACGGTGACGGTAGTGCCGATGTCGGCCCCCAGGATCATTCCCAGCGACTGGGGGAAGGTCAGGAGGCCGGCCGACACGAAGCCGATCAGCATGAGGGTGGTGGCCGACGAGGACTGGATGATCGCGGTCACCAGGGCGCCGGAGGCCACCGCGGCGAGGCGGGTGTGCGTCATGCGGGTGAGCAGGTGGCGCAGGTGGCCGCCCGCCGCGCGCTGCAGACCCTCGCCGATGAGCTGCATGCCGTAGAGCAGCAGGGCCAGGCCGCCGAAGAGCGCGAGCAGCGTCATGTCAGGGCGCGAGCGGCGCGGTGATCGCCACGTCCACGTCGCGCAGGTGGCCGGTCTCGTTCACCGACACCACCCGCGGCGGAGCGACCTCGGAGAGCGAGCAGTTGGCCACCGCGAGCCGCCAGATCGAGGAGAGCGGCAGCCCGAGCCAGTGCGCGAGCAGCGCGCTGATCACCCCGCCGTGGGCGACGATCAGCACGTCCTCGCCGTCGGGGTGCGCGGCCGCGATCGCGTCGACCGCCCGGAGCACGCGCGCCTGCACCTCCGCCAGCGGCTCGCCGCCCGGAGGCAGGCAGAGCACCGGGTCGCGGACCCACTGGGCGTAGGGGTCGCCGGGCCGCGTACGGATCTCCTCCACCGTGCAGCCCTCCCAGTCGCCCAGCGACAGCTCGCGCAGGTCGTCCAGCAGCGTGAGCGCCACCCCGGACCCCGCCACCGCGATCTCGGCGGTGCGCCGGGCGCGCTCGAGCGGGCTCGCGTAGACGTGGGCGACCCGGCGCCGCTCGACGGCCAGGGCCAGGGCCTCCGCCTGCCGCACGCCGAGCGGCGAGAGGGCCACGTCCTGGGCGCCCTGGAAGCGGCGGACCGCGTTGGACAGCGACTGCCCGTGGCGCGCGAGGAGGAGCCGCCTCACCGCGCCGCCCCCACCGCGGCCGCCGCCGTCTTGAGCCGCGCGACGGTCTCGGGCTTGCCCAGGATGCTCACCACCTCGAAGATCGGGGGGCTCGCGGTCTTGCCGGTCAGCGCGATGCGGGTGAGCTGGGCCAGGTCCACGAGCTTGAGCCCCAGATCGGCGGCGAGGAAGCGGTAGAGGCCCTCGAGCGCCTGCGGATCCATCGCCTCCTGGGCCTCGAGCCGCTTGATGAGGAGCGCGTAGCGCTCGGGCGCGTGGTCCTTCCAGAACTTGGCGGTGGCCTGCGGATCGTAGGCCTCCGGCGCCTTCAGGTAGAAGGCGGCCTGCTCGGCCATCTCGACGAGGGTGCGCGCCCGCTCCCGCAGCGTCTCCACCACCCGGCCGAGCCAGGCGAGGTCGCGCGGGACGGGCAGCCCGGCCCGCGCGAGGAAGGGGGTGAGCTCCCGGGCCAGCCGCTCGGCGGGCAGCCGCTTGATCCACTGGTGGTTCACCCACTTGAACTTCTCGAGGTCGAAGACCGCGTCGGCCGAGCCCACGTGGGCCAGGTCGAAGTGCTCGACGAGGTCTTCTCGCGTGAAGATTTCTTGGTCGCCGTGCGACCAGCCGAGCCGCGCCAGGTAGTTCAGCATCGCCTCGGGGAGGATGCCCATGTCGCGGAAGGCCAGCACCGACGTGGCGCCGTGCCGCTTGGAGAGACGCGTCTTGTCGGCGGCCAGGATCATCGGGATGTGGGCGAAGACCGGCAGCGGGTAGCCGAGCGCCTGGTAGCAGAGCACCTGCTTCGGGGTGTTGGAGAGGTGGTCGTTCCCCCGGATGACGTGGGTGATCTTCATGGTCACGTCGTCGACCACGACGCAGAAGTTGTAGGTCGGCGTCCCGTCGGTCCGCACCAGGATCCAGTCGTCGAGCTCGGCGTGGCTGAAGGCCACGTCGCCCCGGACCACGTCGTGGACCACCGTCTCGCCCTCGCGCGGGATCGCCAGCCGCAGCGCGTGCGGCTCGGACGCGGGCACGTTGGCCCCGCGGCAGGTGCCCGGGTAGCGAAAGGTCTCCTTCCGCGCCTCCGCGGCCTTCCGCAGGGCCTCGAGCGTCTCCGGCGTGCAGCGGCAGCGGTACGCCTTGCCCGCCGCGAGCAAGCGCTCGGCCTGCGCGCGGTAGACGTCGAACCGCTCGGTCTGGCGATAACCGGGGGTGGGCGGCCCCTCGTCCCAGTCGAGGCCGAGCCAGCGCAGCGCGTCGAGCAGCGACTGGGTGTACTCCTCGGTGGAGCGCGAGAGGTCGGTGTCCTCTATTCGAAGGACGTAGGTCCCATGGTGGTGGCGGGCGAAGAGCCAGTTGAACAGCGCGGTGCGGGCGCCGCCCACGTGCAGATGCCCGGTGGGGCTGGGGGGAAAGCGAACGCGGACCGACTCGAGCATAGAGGAACCATTGTACTCCGACCGCACCCCCGGCCCGCCCTCCCGCGGGGCGGGTTCGGGGCTCCCGGGGGCCACCGTCCGGGGGCGGGTCGATGTTACGATCAGGGCCATGGCCGAGCCTCCCAAGCCCTCCCACTTCATCAAGGACGCAGCCCTGGAGGACTTCCGGAGCGGGCGCTTCACTCCCCCGATGGTCACCCGCTTCCCGCCCGAGCCCAACGGCTACCTGCACATCGGCCACGCCAAGGCCATCTGCCTCGACTTCGGCCTGGCCCTCGAGCTGGGCGGCCGCTGCCACCTGCGCTTCGACGACACCAACCCGACCAAGGAGAGCCAGGAGTACGTCGACGCGATCACGCGCGACGTCCGCTGGCTCGGCTTCGACTGGGGCTCCCACCTCTACTACGCGAGCGACTACTTCGAGCAGCTCTACGAGTGGGCGGTTGCCCTCATCCGGGCCGGCCGCGCGTACGTCGACGACCTCTCGGCGGAGGAGATCCGGGCCCATCGCGGCACGCTGACCGAGCCCGGGCGGGAGAGCCCGTGGCGCGGGCGCAGCGTGGAGGAGAACCTCGACCTCTTCGCGCGGATGCGGGCCGGCGAGTTCGAGGACGGGACCCGCGTGCTCCGCGCCAAGATCGACATGGCGCACCCGAACCTGAACCTGCGCGACCCGGTGATGTACCGGGTGCGCAAGACCTCGCACCACCGGACCGGCGACCGCTGGTGCATCTACCCGATGTACGACTGGGCCCACGGCGAGTCCGACTCGATCGAGGGCGTCACCCACTCGCTGTGCACGCTCGAGTACGAGGACCATCGCCCGCTCTACGACTGGTACCTGGACGCGCTCGGCGTCTACCATCCCCGCCAGATCGAGTTCGCGCGACTCAGCCTGAGCCACACCGTCATGTCCAAGCGCAAGCTGCTCACCCTGGTGCAGGACGGCCTGGTGAGCGGGTGGGACGACCCGCGCATGCCGACCCTGGCCGGGCTGCGCCGGCGGGGCTATACCGCGGCGTCCATCCGCGACTTCTGCGAGCGCATCGGCATGACCAAGGCCGCGAACCTGGTCGAGGTCGCGCTGCTCGAGCACTGCCTGCGCGAGGATCTCAACCGGCACGCGCTCCGCCGGATGGGGGTGCTGCGGCCGCTGCGCCTGGTGATCGAGAACTACCCGGAGGGGCAGACCGAGGAGATGGAAGCGGCCAACAATCCTGAAGACCCCGGCGCTGGATCGCGCAAGGTTCCCTTCTCGCGCGTGCTGTGGATCGAGCAGGACGACTTCCGGGAGACGCCGCCGCCCAAGTACTTCCGCCTCTCACCCGGGGTGGAGGTGCGACTGCGCTCGGCCTACGCGGTCAAGTGCACCGGGTTGACCAAGGACCCCACCACCGGCCTGATCACCGAGGTGCGCTGCACCTACGACCCCGAGACCCGCGGGGGCGAGGTCAAGGGCCGCAAGATCAAGTCCACCATCCACTGGGTGTCGGCCGCGCACGCGGTCGAGGCCGAGGTGCGGCTCTACGACACGCTCTTCACGGTGCCCAAGCCCGACGAGGCCCCCGACTTCAAGAGCGTGATCAACCCGGGCTCGCTCGAGACGGTGACCGGCGCCAAGGTCGAGCCCGCGCTCGCGGATGCCGCGTCGGAGGAGCACGTGCAGTTCGAGCGCGTCGGCTACTTCGTGGCGGACTGGAAGGACCACCGGCCGGGCCGCCCGGTCTTCAATCGAAGCGTCGGCCTGCGGGACACCTGGGCCAAGATCGAGAAGGCCGGCGCCTAGCCGGTCGCCCGCCGCTGGGGGAGTGCGGAAGCCGCGCAGGAACGGCTGTCCGCCGACTGGGGGAGTGCGGGGGCCATTTCTGGGCCCCCGCAGCTGAAGAGCCTGAAGGAGTAAACGGTTGTCCGCCGCGGGCCGCCCCCTAGTGGAAGAACACCCCCGCGTCGATGTTCAGCACCTGGCCGGTGACGCTGTCCGTCCGACAGAACGCGACCACCTGATCCGCCACGTCCTCGACGCTCGCGGCGCGCTTGAGAACCGCGCGCTGACGCGCGCCGTCGGCGGTCTCGGGCCGTAGCCGCGAGGTCATCCGCGTTCCCTCCATCAGGCCCGGGGCCACGCAGTTCACGCTGACCTCCGGCGCCAGCGCCACCGCCAGGCACCGGGTGAGGTGAATGAGGCCGGCCTTGCTCGTCGCGTAGCCGATGCTGCTGCCGCCCGGATTCAAGCCGGCCACCGAGGCAATGTTCACGATGCGGCCGGCCCCGCTGGCCTTGAGAAATGGCGCGGCCGCGCGGCAGATCAGGTACGGGCCGCGGAGGTTGGTCGCGAAGAGCCGGTCCCAGGTGGCCGGGTCGAGGGCCTCCAGATCGGGGAACGGGATCGCGATGTTCCAGCCCGCGTTGTTGACGAGCATGTCGAGCCGGCCGAAGTGGCTCGCCGCCGCCTTGACCGCGGCCGGGATGGCGGTCGCGTCGGTCTGATCGAGCGCGATGCTCCAGGCCTTCCGTCCGAGCGCCTCCACCGCGGCGCACGTCTCGCGCGCGGCGTCCTTGCGCTCCAGGTACGTGATGCCGACGTGCGCTCCCGCGGCGGCGAGCGCCCGCGCGATCGCGATTCCGAGCGTCCCGGTGCCCCCGGCCACCAGCGCGACGCGATCCTTGAGGTTCATGGCGCAGCCGAGTCTACCACGCCGCTCACGTCTTGAGCCGCGGATCCAGGACGTCGCGCAGTCCGTCGCCGACCAGGTTCATGGCGAGCACGGTCAGCAGGATGCCGAGGCCGGGGAACGTCGAGATCCACCACGCCTCGCGGAGGTAGTCGCGCCCCTCGCTCAGCATGCGGCCCCACTCGGGCTGGGGCGGCTGGCTGCCCAGCCCGAGAAAGCTGAGCGCGGCCGCGGAGAGGATCGCGCCGCCCAGGCCGAGGGTGGCGGTGACGATGAGCGGCGCGACGACGTTCGGCAGGATGTCGCGCACCAGGATGCCCCCGTCGCGGCCGCCGAGGGCGCGGGCCGCCTCCACGTAGAGGTGCTCGCGGGCGGAGAGCACGGTGGCCCGCACGAGGCGGGCGTAGCCCGGCACCGCCGAGAGCCCCACCGCGATCATCACGTTGCCGAGCCCCGGGCTCAGCACGCTCACGATGGCGAGCGCGAGCAGGATGCCGGGGAAGGCGAGCATCACGTCCATCACCCGCATGATGAGCGCGTCGAGCCGGCCGCCGTAGTAGCCGGACACCAGCCCGAGCGGCGCCCCCAGCCCCACCGCGATCGAGACCGAGATCACGCCGACCAGCAGCGACACGCGGGCCCCGTGAAGCACCCGGCTCGCGACGTCGCGGCCGAACTGGTCGCTCCCGAGCACGAAGCGCGCCCCCGGCGGCTGCAGGGCCTCGCGGGGCGCGGTGCGGATCGGGTCGCGCGCGCTGAGCCACGGTGCCCCCACCGCCATGGCCGCGAGCGCGGCCAGGATCGCGAGGCCGATCAGCGCGCCGCGGTGTCGGGCGAGGCCGGCCGCCGCGCTCATCCGATGCGGATCCGCGGGTCGACGTAGGCGTAGGCCACGTCGACCACCACGTTGATGAGCACGTACGCGGCGGCCACGAACAGGACCGTCCCCTGCACCAGCGGGAAGTCCTTGGCCAGGATGCCGCCCACGATGAGCCGGCCGAGCCCCGGGCGGCTGAAGACGGTCTCCACGATCACCGCGCCGGCCAGCAGGTTTCCGAACTGCAGGCCGAAGACGGTGACCACCGGGATCAGGGCATTCCGGAGCGCGTGGCGCACGATCACGCTCGCGCCCCCGAGCCCCTTGGCCCGCGCGGTCCGCACGTAGTCCTGGCCCAGCACCTCGAGCATGCTCGATCGGGTGAGCCGCGCGATGATCGCGGCCGCGATCATCCCGAGCGCCACCGCGGGCATGACGAGGTGGGGCAGGTCGCCGCCCCCGGTGGCGGGGAGCCAGCCGAGGTGCAGGGAGAAGACGAAGATCAGCAGGAAGCCGAGCCAGAAGCTCGGCATCGCCACCCCGAGCAGCGCCACCACCATCGCGGCCACGTCGAGCCAGGAGTTGCGCCCCAGCGCGGCGAGCAGGCCGAGCGGCACTCCGAGGCCGATCGCGACCACCATGCTGGCCAGGGCGAGCTGGCCGGTGCTGCCGATGTTCTCGGCGATCTCGGCCGCCACCGGCCGCCGGCTCCGGATCGAGACCCCGAGGTCCCCGCGCAGCGCGTTGGCCACGAAGCGGCCGTACTGCTTGAGCACCGGCTCGTCGAGGTGGAGCTGGGCCCGCATCTGCGCGATCTGGTCGGGCGTGGTGACGAACTCGGCGAGCATGATCTTGACCGGGTCGCCCGGCACCAGGAAGAGCATGCTGAAGACGGCCAGCGTGACCCCGAACAGGACCGGGACCACCGCGAGGATCCGCCGGCCGACGTAGGTCAGCACGCGGCGGAGCTAGCGGCGGATCGTCGCGTCGCTCAGCACCGGGTAGGCGTTGAAGTTGTACTTCACGCCCTGCACCGGGGCCCGGAAGGCCCACACCGCGAGCTCGTCCACCAGGGGCACCGTGAGCGCCTCGTCGAGCGCGAGCTTCTCGGCGGCCAGGTAGATCGCGCGCCGCTTGGCCGGGTCCGCCTCGCGGCGCCCGTCCGCGAGCAGGCCGTCGAGCTTGGCGTTCTTCACGCACGACCAGTTGAAGTTGGCGCCCACCTGGGACGAGTGGAAGAGCGACCACAGCCCGTCCGGGTCGATCGAGCGCAGGAACATCACCGGCCCATGGGTGGCGCAGCGGTAGTTGTCCTCGTACCAGGGCGGCCGCGCCTGGGCCTTGATCTTCACGTCGATGCCGACGTCCCGGAGCGAGGACTGGATGAGCTGCGCGGTGGGGTCCGCCCCGCCGCCGTACTCGATGGCGTTCAGCACGATCTCGAGCCGCTGGCCCGCCTTGGCGCGGATGCCGTCCGCCCCCGGCGCCCAGCCCGCCTCGCCCAGCAGCGCCTTCGCCTTCTCGGGGTCGAACGGATAGGCCTGCCGCAGCGCCGGATCGTCGAGCATGACCGCGGTGAGCGGGGCGAAGGCCTTGAGCCCGGTGCCGCGGTACACGGTGGCGAGGAACGCGTCCTTGTCCACCGCGAAGTTCACCGCGCGGCGCACCCGCACGTCGTCGAGCGGGGGCTTCGTGATGTTGAGCAGCCAGATGCGCGGCACCCCCGGCCAGGGGAGCTTCTCCACGCGGAAGGCGGGGTCCTTCTCGAGCCGCGGCAGCGACTGCGCGGGCACGAGGTAGATGCCCTGGGTCTCGCCGCTCTCGAGCGTGGTCACCCGCGTGCCCGGCTCGGGGATGAACTTCCACACCACCGTCTCGAGCAGGGCGGGACCGCTCCGGTCGCTCCACGGCGCCTTCCGCGCGTAGCCCGGGAAGCGGACCATCGTCGCGTGATCCTTGGCGACGTAGTCCTTCATCATGAAGGGCCCGGTGCCCACCGGGCGCGTGTGGACCAGGTCACCGCTCTCGCGCACCGCCTTCGGCGAGACGATCGAGAGGACCCCGGAGGCCACCGAGTTCAGGAACGGCGAATAGGGGGTCTCGAAGAGCACCTGCAGGGTGAACTCGTCCAGCACCTTCGAGCCCGCGTAGCTGCCGAGCGCGGCGCGGGAGCCGCCCGCCTTGAACTTCGGATCCACGATCCGGTCGAAGTTGAACTTCACCGCGTCCGCGTTGAACGGCGTGCCGTCGTGGAACTTCACGTCGCGGCGCAGCTTGAAGGTCACGCTGCGGCCGTCGCGCGCGACGGTCCAGGACTCGGCGAGCCAGGGCACGAGCTTGCCGTCGGGCCCCCGGTAGAGCAGGTTCTCGGCCACCGAGGCGATGACCTGGTAGGTGACCGCGGAGGGCGAGGCGTGCGGGTCGAGGGTGGGCGGCTCCTGGTCGAGCCCGACGACCAGGGTGCCGCCGCCCTGCGCGCCGGCGGGGTGGGTCGGGAGCACGCCGGGGACCACCAGGACCAGCGCGACGAGGGCGAGGGTCAGCCACTTCCAGGACCGCACAGGACGCATCACGCTCCTCCTCCGGAGCAGCCGGGGCACCGCACGATTTCCGCTCACGGCCGAGGGCCCATCCTGCGTCAGCCATCCGCCCCGCGTCAAGGCGAAGCGAAGCACCGGCCCCGTGCTTGACTTGCCGCGCGGCGCTGTCGATACTCGCCGGAGCATGAGCGCCGACGTCGTGCTTCGCGGTGTGCGTCCGATGGCGGCGGGCGCTCCGGTCGACGTGCTGGCCCGCGACGGGGTCATCGCGCGCGTGGCTCCCGGCATCGTGCCGCCCCCCGGGGTGATCGTGATCGACGGCCGCGGTGGCATCCTCCTCCCGGCCCTGGTCGACGCGCACATGCACCTCGACAAGACGTTCTGGGGCCGGCCGTGGCGGCCACACGAGGCGGGCCCGACGACGCGCGAGCGCATCGAGAACGAGCGCCGGCTGCGCCGGGAGCTCGCGCTGCCGGCGGACGTGCAGGCGGAGCGGCTGGCCCGGCAGGCGGTGAGCCGCGGGACGCTGCACATCCGCAGCCACGTGGACGTCGACACCGAGGTCGGCCTGCGCGGCTTCGAGGGCGTCATGACCGCGCGCGGCCGGCTCCGGGACACCGTGTCCATCCAGGTGGTGGCGTTCCCCCAGAGCGGCGTGGTCTCCCGTCCCGGCACCGCGGAGCTGCTGGAGCAGGCGGTGAAGGACGGCGCCGAGCTGATCGGCGGCGTGGATCCGAGCGGCATCGACGGCGACGCGGCGGGGCAGCTCGACGTCGTCTTCGGCATCGCGGGGCGGCACGGGGCCGGGGTCGACATCCACCTCCACGACGGTGGCGAGGAGGGCGCGGAGCAGATCCGCATGATCGCGGAGCGCACCCGGGCGCTCGGGCTCGCGGGCAAGGTCGCGGTGAGCCACGCGTTCTGCCTGGGCATGGTCGACGAGAGCCGGCTCGCGGCGCTGCTGGACCTGCTGCGCGAGCAGCGCATCGCGATCATGACCACCGCGCCGGGCGATCGCCCGTCCCCGCCGGTGCGCCGGCTCCGCGAGGCCGGGGTCACGGTGGGCGCGGGCTCCGACGGCGTGCGGGACGCGTGGACCCCGTTCGGCAACGCCGACATGCTGGAGCGCGCGATGCTGGTCGCCTATCGCAACGGCTATCGCACCGATCCCCTGCTGCACGACGCGCTCGACATCGCCACCCGGGCCAACGCCCGCGTGCTCGGCCTCGAGGGCTACGGCCTCGAGGTCGGCTGCCGCGCCGACCTGGTCGTGGTGCCGGGCGAGACCCTCGGCGAGATCGTCGCCATGCGGCCACCCCGCGCGCTCGTGGTGAGCGGCGGCCGCGTCGTGGCCCGGGACGGCCAGTGCGTCGTCTGATTCCACCCCCTTCCCTACTAGGAGCCCGGTAACGACCATGGCACCAGTCTCTCCGGCTGTCCGCTCCGACCTCGCCCCGACCGGCACGCTGCGGGTCGGCATCAACCACGGCAACCTGGTCCTCGCCCAGAAGAATCCCACCACCGGCGAGGTGAAGGGCGTGGCCGTCGACATGGCCCACGAGCTGGGGCGCCGGCTCGACGTGCCGGTCGAGCTGGTCCAGTACACCTCGGCCGGCCAGATGACCGACGCCCTCGCCGCCGGCGCGTGGGACGTGGCGTTCCTGGCGCGGGAGCCGGGGCGGGCGGGCGAGATCGGCTTCACCGCTCCGCACCTGCTGATCGAGGGCACCTACCTGCTGCCGGCCGGCTCGCCCTACGCCCGCGTGGCCGACGTCGACCGCGAGGGCGTGCGCATCGCGGTGTCCGAGAAGAGCGCCTACGACCACTTCCTGACCCGCAACATCAAGCACGCCACGCTGGTCCGCGGGGCGGGCAACAGCGCGGGCCTCGGGCTGCTGCAGGCGGGCAAGGCGGACGTGATCGCCGGGGTGCGTCAGCTCCTGCTGATGGACCAGACCAAGCTGCCCGGCTCGAAGGTGCTCGAGGACCGCTTCATGGTGATCGAGCAGGCGATGGGGATGCCCCGTGGGCGCGACGCGGGCCTGCGCTACGCGAAGGAGTTCATCGAGGACGTGAAGGCGTCCGGCTTCGTGGCCCGCTCGCTCGAGAAGTCGGGCGTGCGCGGCGTGCCGGTGGCGCCCCCCGAGAAGCCCTGAGCCGGGGGCCGGCTCAGGGCAGCGGCACGATCGCGTAGAAGCGGGGCCCGCCGCCGACCGATCGGGTGACGTGACCCTGGCCGGTGAGGTCCTCGGCCAGCAGCACGTCGCCCGGGCCGACCCGGACCACGGTGCCGTCGCCGACCTGGATCTCGGCCTGGCCGGAGAGCGTGATCGAGTACTGCCGGCGCGGGGCGCAGTGCCAGTCCAGCACGTAGCCCGGCGGCGAGACCCGGAACACGATGCCGGCGGCGGGCTGCATCGCGGTGCCCTCCCCGTGCGCGCCCTCGGTGTCGGTGAAGGGCTTCATCGCCAGTGGCATCTCCTCGACGTGCGACCGACCGTCCGCGCCGCTGTAGACCCGCCAGATCCTGGGCATGGCTCCCCCTCTCAGAACTGCACGCGCCGCAGCACCGCCCGCGGCAGCGCGCGGATGATCAGCATGACGAGCCGCCAGACGCCCGGCGCGTAGACCTGGTGGCGGCCCGCGTCCATCGCGGCCACGACGCGGCGGGCCACCGCGTCGGGCTCGCCCGCGAAGGGCGGCACCGGCAGGCCCTCGGTCATCGAGGTCCGCACGAAGCCGGGCTTCACGCACAGCACGCGCACCCCGCGGCCGCGGTAGGCGAGGTCGAGCCCGTCGAGGAACACCGCGAGCCCCGCCTTCGACGCGCCGTAGAGATAGTTGCTGCGCCGGGCCCGGTCTCCCGCCACGCTGCCGAAGACGCAGATGAGCCCGCCGCCCCGCCCGGCCAGCCGCTCCGCCGCCTGCTGGCAGAGCAGCACGGTGCCGGTGAAGTTGGCGTGCAGCAGCGCGGCGAGACGCGCGGGATCCG
>Ga0326730_1000265_pt1 | contig 15394 bp, 18 predicted proteins | sample MHFSIPfraction_3_FD_207740 | JGI IMG/M metagenome (GOLD analysis project Ga0326730, IMG submission 207740) | Lab enriched peat soil microbial communities from Michigan Hollow, Ithaca, NY, United States - MHF7AN SIP fraction | ecosystem: Environmental > Terrestrial > Soil > Wetlands > Peat...
GTATGTTTAGGCCTGGGTGGTGAGACGTGAGACGTGAGACGTGAGACGTGAGACGTGAGACGTGAGACGTGAGACGTGAGACGTGAGACGTGAGACGTGAGACGTGAGACGTGAGACGTCGCCGCGAAGGTCGCGCCCGGGAGGGATCATGCAAGGACGGAAGGTCCGAATGCCCTGGAGCCCGATCGTGGCGGGTGCGCGGAGGCTTGGTTGCGGGGCGTTCCTGACCGCAGCGCTCCTTCTCACGTCTCACGTCTCACGTCTCACGTGTCAGCAGGCCCCGCCCATCCGCCAGGCCTTTGCGATGCCGCCGGAGTATCGCGATATCCAGGTGCGGGCCCAGGAGACTCAGCGCAATCTGCTGCTCTCCATGGTCGACTCGATGCCAGAACGGTTCTATCGCCTGGTCGCGGCACCGGGCCAGCGCGATTTCGCCCAGCAGATCCACCACGCCGCGAACGCCAATCTGTACATCGTCTCGCACTACATTCTGGGGTGGGACAGTCTCCCACTCAGGCCCGATACCGCCGTGATCTTCAACTCCCGCGAAGGCCTGCGCGGCTTTGTGAGCCAGGCCTATGAGTTCAGCCTGCGCACCCTGCGGGCGCAGGCCGACGCAGACCGCCAGACCACCATCTGGTATTTCGGGCAGAAGATGCCCAAGTGGATGATCTGGGACGAGCTCAACCAGCACACCATCTGGACCGCGGGCCAGATCGTGGCCAACTTCCGCGCCCAGGGAATGCCACCGCCACCATTCCTCTACTTCTGATGCCGGTCTCACGCTACTTCGCCACAATCGGGGCGCTGTCCGCGCTGATCTCGGTCGCCGCCGGAGCGTTCGGCGCCCACGCCCTTCGTGCCCGGCTCGAGCCCGACCTGCTCGCGGTGTTCGAGACCGGCGCCCGCTACCAGATGTACCATGCCCTCGGCCTGTTCGTGGCCGCCTGGCTGGTGAGCCAGGGTCACTCCCCCTGGGGGGAGCGTGCCGGCTGGGCCTTCATCGCCGGCACCCTGCTCTTTTCCGGCAGCCTCTACGCCCTGGCACTCACCGGCACCCGTTCGCTCGGCGCCATCACGCCGTTCGGCGGCGTGGCCTTCCTCGCGGGGTGGCTCATGCTGGCCGTGGCGGCGTGGCCCCGCTGATCGTATGCACCCGGCCGCCGTCCGCTACCGCGAGGAGCTGGAGCGCCTCGATCGCTGGTTCGAGGACACCGCGAAGCGCCACCCCGGGGTGATCCCCTGCCGCGCCGGATGCTCGGCCTGCTGCCACGGTCCCTTCGATATTTCCGCCGCCGACACCCTGCTGCTCCGCGAAGGGCTCGCGACGCTCGAGCCCGTCGCCCGCGAACAGGTGCGGATCCGGGCCGAACAGCTGCTCGTCAGGATGCGGGAGCAGGCCCCGGAGTGGGGACCACCGTGGGACCTCGCCACGCTGGGCGAGGAGCGGTTCGACGGCATCGTCGAGTCCCTGGCCGACGTCCCCTGCCCTTTGCTCGATGATCGGGGCGCCTGCCGGCTCTATGCCTGGCGTCCACTGGTCTGCCGGCTCATCGGCCTGCCGATGATGACCGCCGAAGGGGAGCTGCTCGAAAACGCCTGTCCCATCCAGGAGCAATTTCCCGACTACGCTCTGCTGGATCCGCAGCTCTTTGACCTCGGCGCGTTGCAGGATGCCGAGATCCGCTGCAACGAGGAGGCGGCCATCGAGCTGTTCGGGTCTCGAGAGCAGGCCGGCTTCGAGACCACCATCGCCGCGGTGATCGCCGCGCTCCCACCCGTCGGCTGAAGACGCCGGCCCTCCCGATGCCGGCTCACCACCGCCCGCTGCTGCTGACCGCCCTGCTGACTCTCGTCCCCAGCGTGACGCTGGGCCAGGGGTTCGCCGGCCACCGACTGCAGATCGGGCCGGGAACGGTCCTCATTGTCCCGGACCAGACTACCGGGCTCACCTTGTGGGCTACGCGGGAGACGCGGCCCGGGCATCGTCCCTCGCCCGACTTCGTGGGCTGGTTCGACCCGGACAGTGTCATTCCCTGGGTGGGACGGACCCGACTACTCCTCGGCCAGTCGCCACCGGCCGCGGGCGACGGACTCGAAGCGGCTCCGCTCATCGCGCTGGACCAGGGCCGCGTGACCCTGGTGCTGGTTGGCGACACCACCGACCGCCCGTTCCTGCTCAGCTTCGGGCATCCGAGCGAACGACAGCGCTGGGTCATCGAGGCCACGGCGGGCGAAATCGGCCGGTTGCTGGACACCCTCACTGGCCTGGCGCCTGGGAGCCGTCTGCTACCGTCCCACGGGCTCGGATACGCCAACCCTACCCACCGGACGGCGACCCCCGATCGGGAACCGGGGAGCCACCCACCCGACGTGACTGGAAGCGCACCGGGAGAGGTATGGGCAGCGGCGGAGCTGGATTCCAGCGGAGCGGTGATCACCGGGACCTGCCGGGTGCTGTGGGCCGAGCCGGCGGCGCTGGCGCGACGGGTCCTCGCGGTGCTGCCGGGCTACCGGTACCACAGACGGGATGGAGGCCGCCCGGCGCGGCTCCTTGTCTATCAGCGGTTTCGGGTAAGGCAGGAGTAACGAGTAAGAAGTGAGAAGTGAGAAGTGAGAAGTGACGGGTGAGATGTGAGAAGAGAGGGGCGAGGGGTTGAGGGGTAAGTGGTAAGAAGGGAGACCTACGGAGCCTGCAGGAGGCTGTCATCCCGACCCCGAGCACAGCGAGGGGGAGGGATCCCTGAGGTTGTCACCTCCGAGATCCCTCGGTCGCTCTGCGCCCTCGGGATGACAGGCGTGGCGCTCCCTACCGCTCACTCGTTCCTTCTCACTTCTTAAATCTCACTTCTCACTTCTCACTTCTCACTTCTCACTCCTCACCTCAGCGGATTGGCCGTCGGCGCGTGGTAATACTGATACAGGAAGATCACCATGAGGCTGAGGACGACGCCGGCAGCCAGGAGAAGCGAGAAGCCGAAGATGCCGGAGAGCAGCTTCCCGTCGCTCTTGAGGTGCATGTAGAACATCGCCACCAGCGCGAACTTGAAGGCCGAGAGCAGCAGCAGCACTTCGACCACCACCGGCTCCAGCATCTGGGCCAGGCCGGCGGGGGCGTGACGGTGCACCACCTCGTAGGCGGCAACCTCGAGCGCCGTCAGGACGAACAGCGTGATGGCGATCTTGGTGTAGGTCTGCCAGGTCGGGTGCGCGTGCTGGTGCACCTCGTCTGCGGTGGTCGCGTGGGCGGAGGCGTTCATGACGGACGGCTCAGCGGATGAGGTAGACAACGGGGAAGATCACGATCCAGACCACGTCCACGAAGTGCCAGTATAGCGCGGCGATCTCCAGGTTCAGCGCCTTCTCCGGCGGCAGCTTGCCGCGAACGGCCACCACCAGCACCGAGATCAGCCAGATCAGGCCCAGAGTCACGTGGGTGCCGTGGAATCCCGTCAGGGTGTAGAACGTGGAGGAGAACAGGTTGGTGGTGTACCCCATCCCCCGATGGACGAAGTGGGTGAACTCGTAGATCTGCATCCCCACGAAGAACATGCCGCAGAAGATCGTGGCCATCAGCCAGCCGATCAGCGCCTTGCGGTTGCCGCGCTGGGCGCCGCTGAGCGCCAGCACGATGAAGAACGAGCTGAACAGGAGCAGCGACGTCCCGAAGGTCACCAGCGGGATCTCCAGCATCTGCTCCTGCGGCGCGCCGTTCAGCAGCCACTCGGCGTGCGGCTTCGGCCCGATGATGTCCCGGCCCTTGTAGACCACGTAGGTTCCGATCAGGGACGCGAAGAACATGCATTCGGACCCGATGAACGTCCAAATCGCCAGCTTCCGGCTGTCGATGCCAGTAGCGGTGTAATGATGTTCGTCGCTGTGGGCGTGTGCGATGTCGGCCACGCGGGCTCCTGGGTGTCGCGATTGGTTCAGTGTCTGGCTGTTGGCCGTTAGCCGTTAGCCGTTAGCTCTTCCGTCTCGACTTACAATTCGGCCGCAACCACGCCGTCTTGCCTTGAAGCGAGCAAGCTAACGGCTAAAGGCTAACGGCTAACAGCCCTCAGCCCGCCGGCTCGAACGCCCACGAGAAGACCCCGTAGAACAGGATCGCCAGGCCCACCAGGTGGACCGGCAGATGCGACCCACCGATGAATCCGCCCAGGGTCACCGCCACGCCCAGCGCGACGATGAACGGCCGGAACGACGGGTTCGGCATGTGGATGCCCTGGCCGCTCACCCGCTGGGGCTCGGGCAGCTGGCCGCCGTGCTCGCGCTTCCGCTCCCACAGGGCGTCCCGCCCGTGCACCTGTGGCAGTTCGGCGAAGTTGAACTCCTGCGGCGGCGAGGGGATGGACCACTCCAGGGTCGCGCCGTTCCACGGGTCCGCCGGCGCCCGCTCCTTGGACCGCCAGGTCTTCCAGATGTTGTAAAGGAAGACCAGGAATCCCAGGGTCAGGATCAGCGAGCCCAGCGTCTCCAGCCGGTTGAGGAAGGTGAAGTTCAGCTCGTCGCTGTAGGTGTAGACCCGCCGGGGCATCCCCTGCAGCCCCACGATGTGCATGGGGAAGAACGTCAGGTTGAACCCGATGAGCTGGAGCCAGAAGTGCACCTTGCCCAGCTTCTCGTCCAGCAGCTTGCCGAACATCTTGGGCCACCAGTAGTACGCGCCGCCGGTGATCGCGAAGATCGATCCGCCGAACAGCACGTAGTGGAAGTGGGCCACGATGAAGTAGGTGTCGGTCTGCTGCAGGTCGGCCGGGGGCGAGGAGTGCATCACGCCGGACAGCCCGCCCATGATGAACATCGCGATGAAGCCGAGCGCGAACATCATCGGGACCCGGAACTCGATCCGCCCGCCCCAGACCGTGCCAATCCAGTTGAAGATCTTCACCCCGGTCGGGATCGCGATGATCATCGTGGCGAGCGAGAAGAACGCGTCGGCGAACGGCCCCATCCCGGTGGCGAACATGTGGTGGGCCCATACGCCGAAACCCACGAACGCGATGAACGCGCCAGAGAACACCATCGCCGCGTAGCCGAACAGCGGCTTGCGCGAGAACACCGGCAGGATCTCGGAGATGATGCCGAAGGCCGGCAGGACCAGGATGTACACCTCGGGGTGGCCGAACAGCCAGAACAGGTGCTGCCACAGAATCGGGTCGCCCCCGCCGGAGGGGACGAAGAAATGGGTCCCGAAGGTCCGGTCGATCATCAGCAGGACCAGCGCGACCGTGATGATCGGGAAGGCCAGCAGCAGCAGGACCTGGGTGATGAAGCTCATCCAGGTGAACATGGGCATGTGCATCATCTTCATGCCCGGCGCCCGCAGGTTGATGATGGTGACGAAGAAGTTCACCGCCGCCGCCAGCGAGGCGATCCCCAGGATCTGCAGGCCCACCGTCCAGAAGTCGATGTTGAGCCCGGGCGAGAACTGCTTGGTGGTCAGGTTGGCGTAGCCGAACCAGCCGCCGTTGGGTGCCGCATTGAACAGCCAGCTGACGTTGATGATCAGGCCGCCCGCCAGGAACACCCAGTAGCTGAAGGCGTTGAGCCGCGGGAAGGCCACGTCCCGGGCGCCTATCTGCAGCGGAATGAAGAAGTTGAAGAACATGGCCGACAGCGGCATCACCCCCAGGAAGATCATGGTGGTGCCGTGCATGGTGAACAGCTGGTTGTAGACCTCGGGACTCACCAGCGTGTTGTTGGGGGAGCCCAGCTGCAGCCGGATGATCAGCGCCTCGATCCCGCCCATCAGGAAGAAGAGGAAGGCGCTCGCCCCGTAGAGGATGCCGATCCGCTTGTGGTCCACCGTGGTGATCCAGCTCCAGATCCCGGTGGTCCCCTTGGCGTGTGCCGGGGCGTGCTCCAATGCAGTCGTTGCCATGATTCTCCGGTTCCCTGTTGGGGCGGATGAAGCATCCGCCCGTCTCGTCCGGTCCAGCCGTCGGTCGCGGGTCGCTGCCCGCCGGTGTCTCGGGTCTCTGTCCGCCCTACTTGTTGGCCCGCAGGTACGCCACCACCGCCTTGATTTCGTCGTCCGTCAGCGGGGGAACGATCATCAGGACCCCCTTCTTCCAGGCCTGCGGATCCTTGATCCAGCGGGCCAGATTCTCGTCATTGTTGTGCAGGGTCCCTGCCGCGATGTAGTTCCGGGTCCCGATGTGGTGCAGGTTGGGGCCGGTGAGGGGGAGCGCCGGATACATCGAATGGCACCCCATGCAGGCGCCCTTGCCGTGAAAGATCGCCTGGCCCTGCTTGGCCAGCGCGTTTGCCGCGGTGGTATCGGCGGTGAAGTCCGGCGGCGGGTTATTGAAACCGGCCGCCCAGGCGTCGAACTCGGTGGAATCCATCGAGATGATCCGGTAGGCCATACGGCCGTGCTGCAAGCCGCAGAACTCCACGCACTGCGCCGGGAAGTTGCCGGCCACCTCGGCCTTGAACCAGAGATTGTTGTAGCGGTTGGGGAACACGTCCCGCTTGCCGGCGAACGCCGGCACCCAGAAGGAGTGCAGTACGTCCTTCGTCGTCATCTCGAGATTCACCGTCCGCCCCACCGGCACCTTGAGCTCGCCCGCGGTGGTGATCCCCAGCTGCGGATAGCGGAACTCCCACCACCACTGATGCCCGATCACCTCGACCTGCAGGGCATCCGGGCCCGGCTTGGTGGCGGTCGTGAAGATGGTCCGCACCGTGGGCACCGCGATCATCGCCAGGATGAAGGCCGGGATGATGGTCCACACGATCTCGAGCGTGGTGTTGCCGTGGGTCTGCACCGGCTCGGCCGCGCCGGGACGGTTGCGGAACTTCCACATCGCCAGCAGCAGGGCCCCCTCCACCAGGATGAACACCACGGTCGCCGCCGCCAGGGTGACCCGGAAGATATGATCGGCCTCCCGGGCGTAGTCCGCGCGCGGGTTGAGCGTCGTCTGGGGATACTGGTCAGACGAGCAGGCCAGGAGCAGCAGCGGGATCAGGGAGAGGAAGACTGCCGGGGCGTAGCGAAACAGCCGCCGGCGAGACGCCGTCTGGTCGGGCATCAGGGCGAGATCCTGTCAGCGGGAAGACGCGCGGGCGCAGAAATGCCGCGCAGAGAATACTTATCCACAGCACCTCAGTCAAGGAACGTAGACCCGAGGGATTACACAATCTATCGGGCAAGACCGGGCCAGCCAAGCGCCCGGTGTGATACATTCGAGGGCACGGCCAGTACGGCCGTTGCCCCCTGTTGAAAGGTCGACGTCAGGCATAGTTGACACTCCCCACCCCTGCCCGGGAGCGCCGCCATGAGCCCAGCCGAGCGTGCCGCACTCATCCGTCGATACGCCGAGGGCCCGGCCCTGCTGGAGACCACCTTTGCCCGGATCCCGGTCGAGGCCCGGCAGTGGCGGCCTGCGCCCGGCAAATGGAGCGCGCATGAGGTCATCGTCCACTGCGCCGACAGCGAGACCAACGCGCACATGCGGATCCGGTATCTGACGGCCGAACCCGAGCCGGTGATCGTCGGCTACGACCAGGCTCGCTGGGCCACGGAGTTCGACTACCACGCCCATGCCCTCGAGCCCGCCTTCGCCACCATTCGGGCCGTGCGGGCCAACACGGTTCCCCTGCTGGCCCGGCTCGCCGAGGCCCAGTGGCTGAAGACCGGTCGCCACACCGAGCACACCGAGCCCTACGGCGCGGAGACCTGGCTCACCATCTACGCGGAGCACCTGGAAGTGCACAGCCGGCAGCTGGAGCGGAATCTGGCTGCGTGGGCGAGGAGGTAGTGCTGGGGTTTCGTGAGACGGGCAGACGGGCAGACGGACAGACGGACGGGCGGACCGGAGGGGCGAGGTTTCCTGGTGGGCCGGGTGAGTGCGAAGCCAGTGTACCGCGATTGGCGTCCTTCCGACAACCCGTCCGTCTGTCCGTCCGTCTACCGCACCACCATATCGAACGCCACCGGCGGCCCCGGTACCTCGTAGCTGTAGTGCCACCACTCCTGTTCATACTGGGTGAATCCCTCCGACTCCATCGCCCGACGGAGCACTTGCCGGTAGCGTAGAGTGCGGCCGGTGGCGCTGGCGTAGTGAGCCGCGTCGGAGAAGGTGTCGTAGGGCGTGCCCATGTCCACCTCGCGCCCGCCGACCGCCATGTCCACCAGCGTCAGGTCCACCGCCAGACCCAGGTTGTGCCGGCTCCGGCTGGCGATGTAACCGTCCTGGATCAGATGCATCTGCCCCGTCCGCCGGGCCCACTCGACCATCGCCAGCGTGGCGCGCACCGGGCGGTAACCATCGAACACCTTGAGCCCCATTCCACCGGTCATGAGCCGGCGCTGCACCCGGGCGAGCGCCGCCGCCGCTTCGTTCCGGAGCAGGGCCCGGTTCGCCTCATATCCTGGCAGGGGTTCGCCGGTGAAGTTCCGGGTCGTGGCGTAGCGGGTCTCTACCACGATGGTGGAGTCCAGTGCCCTGACATCCGACAAGAGCCGGCGCGCGACCGAGTCCGGCGCCACTGGAGGCGCCGCATCGGTCGCTGCCTGACCGGCCGCCAGGCCCGGCAGCAGCAGAGTCAGGCCAATGGTGGCGTACCACAGACGGCTTCGCATTGATGCCTTGCCGGACAAGGTCTCCTCCGGGTTGCCCCGCCGCACCACTGGCTCTGCAGCGCGTTGCATGAAAATACGTAAGTCAGTGCCGGGCATGACTTTCGGGCTCAGTCTATGGCCCAGCTTCATGATCAAGGCTATAATAATGGAAGATCGGTGATATTGGCGCCCCGGGCGGACTGGCAGCCTCAGGCCCGGGCCGTTCCTTTTTTGTGAGTCTGTCATGCTGCGTGAAATGCGTGCCAAGCTGGGTGCCGAAATCGAACAGCTCAGTCATGAGCTCAACATCGTCATTCCCCAGGCCATTGCCCAGGCCGTCGAGCTGGGAGACCTGCGGGAGAACTCCGAGTACAAGGCAGCCCTCGAGCGGCAGCAGTTCGTCCAGGCGCGCCTGGGTCAGCTGCACCAGCGACTTGCCTCTGTGAGTCAGCTCTCGGCCACCGAGACCCCGGCGGGCCAGGTGGGGCTCGGCTCGAGCGTCACGGTCCTGGATCTGCGCACCCAGGAGCGCGAGACCTTCATGGTGGTGCTGGCCGAGATGATGGACCTGGAGGCGGGTCATATTTCGCTGGCGTCTCCCCTGGGGCGCGGCCTCAAGGGGCGCAAGGTCGGCGACGAACTGGAGCTGCGCCTCCCCGGCGGCACCCGGGCGCTCAAGGTGCTGGAGATCGTGTAGGCGTGAAGAGCCTCCAGCCATCAGCCGTCAGCCCTCAGCTGACGGCCAACGGCTAACGGCCAACGGCCCCCATGGACTTTCCCCGCAAGCAACTCATCCTCGTCGGAGACCGGGTGCTTATCGCCCCCGAGGAGGGCGAGGAGCGCACCCGCGTGGGGCTGTATCTCCCCGCCACCGCGATCGACTCCCAGCAGGTCCAGAGCGGGCTGGTCATCGCGGTGGGCCCCGGCGACCCAGCCCCCGACCTCGGCACGGTGGATGACGAGCCGTGGAAACTAAGCGAGCGCCAGCTGCGCTGGCGGCCGATGCAGGCCAAGGTGGGAGACCACGCCATCTTCTTCCGCAAAGCCTCGGTCGAAATCACCTTCGAGGAGCGGAAATACCTCGTCGTCCCCCAGGCCGCGATCCTGGCGCTGGTGCGGGAAGACCTCCCGATTTAGTGTAGGGTAGCAGAAGGAAGTGAGAAGTGAGAAGTGAGAAGTAAGAAGGGAGAAGCAGGAGGAAGTAAGCGGTGAGCAGTGAATGGGGGTCGCTGCCGCGTGGCCGCTTGCGCCCCGCTCACCGCTGACAGTTCACAGCTCACTCCGATGCCGCTCACCCGCTTCCCCGACCTCGAAGACAAGCGGATCTTCCTCTCCACGGTCCCGGCCCTCAACCTGCCACCGGCGCCGGCGTGTTACACCGACCGGGTCTCGGTAGCGGTGCTGTGGCTGGACGAAGGCTCTCCCGCGGCCAGCGAGCTGACCCAGGAATTCGCACTGAGCCTGATCGAGCATGGCGGGCTGGCGATCGTGCTCGGCGGCACCGCGGCCGAGCCGGCCGCGGTGATCTTCGACGAAGCGGCCGCCGAAACCACCCATGCCGAGCGGGACGAGGAGGCAGTGATCATCTGGACCGACCCGGCGGCCCCGATCGAGGCCCTGCTGTTCACCGCGGCGGAGGAGGCCATGCCCCCGGACGCCTTTGCCGACGCGCCGTGGGACATCGTGGTATGGGCCAAGAGTGGCGATCCCGCGGTCCCCCGGTTCCGCGCCGCCCTCGGCCGTCTGGGGGCCATCATCGACGAACGCTACGAACTGGGCGGCGAGGACGATGTTTAGAATCCGCCCCGACTCACCGCTGAGCGAGGCGGCACGCGAGCTTCGTGTCACCACCCGGCTCAGCGCGCTCCTGGCCGCCATTCTGCTTTTGATGACGCTCGCCTCGGCAAAGGGATGGCTGCCTCCCAGGCTGGGGGCGATCGTCCTGCCGCTCTTCATGGCGTCGGCCCTCCTCGCGGTGTGGTTCGGCATCAAGACTCACAAGCGGGCCCTGGCCGACCGGGAAATGGAGAGCGGTCGGGCCATGATCGTCGCGATCGCGGCCCAGCTCGGGCGCCAGGACGACGCCTCCCTCGAGCGGATCCGGAGCAAGGGCGGGCCCGCGGGAGAAGCGGCGGCGATGATCCTTCAGGGCCGGGCGGAGAAACGGAAGACGTGAGACGTAAGACGTAAGACGTGAGACGTAAGACGTGAGACGTGAGACGCAAACCAGGCCATGGCGGCAAGGATCGTCCGGTTGTACACCCGCGCTCTCCGACTCCGCTGTCCGGGCTGTGGCGGAGGGCCGGTGTTCGTGTCCTGGCTCAGGATGTGCCCGAGCTGCCCCTCCTGCGGGCTGCGCTTTGACCGGGAGCCGGAGGGTGGCTACTGGGTGGGGGCAACGACCATCAACCTGTTCGCGACCGAGGGGGCATTCGCATGCGCGTTCCTCGGCGCACTGATCCTGACCTGGCCTTCGCCGCCCTGGGATGTGATCATCTGGAGTGACCTGGTCCTGATGGTGGTCTTCCCCATCTTCTTCTTCCCCTTCAGCAAGACGCTGTTCATCGCGGTGGATCTCACCTTCAGGCCGCGCGAACCGGGCGACTTCGAACAGCCGCGCGAACCCTCCGCGCGGCCATCGGGTCGGCGGCACTGAGCGACGCTCCCCGTCGGTGCCCGGTCCTCGGCCCCGTTGCAGGGGCAGCCCACATTAAGTCATCTTAATGCCGGGTTCAGGTGATGGTCAGTCCCGCAGGCCGAGGTTGTACTCCATGCGTGTCACGACCCGATTCGTCGCTCTCCTGCTGGCGGTGCTGTTGGTGGCCCAGGCCACGGCTGTGTCGGAGTGCGAGACGATGATGGACATGGGCGCGCACCACGGGATGGACTCATCGCATCACCCCGGCGGATCCACTCCGGCGGGACATCATCTCCCCTGTCAGGCCGCCGTGTGTGCGACGATGGCAGCGTGTGTCCAGGTCGCCCTGGCGGAGCCGGCCCAGCCCCCCGTTCCACAGATTAACCACAGCCTCCTTCAGCCGGTCGCCCGGACCGGCCTGCTGCCCACGGCATTGCGGCCACCGGAGCCGCCCCCTCCTCGCACCTGAGCCTCGTTAGCAAGCTCCGCCGGCCTTGACGGATGTTTCGTCACGTCCGATGGCGCCCGCTCGGACTCCCCGATCGGGCAGCAACCGAGGCACAGGAAAGTCGAAGTCAATGCGACGTTCAATCATGCTCTCTCTGGTGGCTGTACTGGTCACCGGCCCCCTGGCCGCTCAGGAGTCTTCCCGCCTGACGCTGGCGCAGGTCTACGCCGAGCTTGTGGCGACGAGCCCCCGTATCGCGGCCGCACAGGCCCAGGCCAGGGCCGCGGAGGCTCGGATCGGTCCGGCCGGGAAGTGGCCGGATCCCGCCATTCAGCTGGGCCTGATGAACCGCAATCTCCCCGGCCTTGGCCTGCAGGACCCCCTCGGCATGAACCAGATCCAGGTCATGCAGATGGTCCCGACCGCGGGCAAGACCGGTCTGGCGGTCAAGGCGGCCCGGGCCGACGCGCGCGCCGAGGCGGCCCGTGCGGACGAGGTCGGTTGGGAGGTGCGCGCCCGGGCGGCGATGAGCTTCTATGACCTCTACCAGGCCGATCAGTCCATTGCCGCGATGCGTCGCGGCCGCCGGCTGCTCGAGGATGTGGTCCGCGCGGCGGAGACGATGTATGCCGAGGGTCAGGGCTCACAGGCGGCCGCGCTCCGCGCCCAGGTGGAGCTCGCCCGGATGGACGAGGACCTGCTTCGGATGGGAGCGATGCGGGAAGGGATGGGCGTGCGCCTGAATGCACTGCTCGGCAGACCCTCCGATGCGCCGGTTGCGACTCCGATACTGCCCCGGCTCCCCGATTCGCTGCCGGCCCGGGATTCACTCGAACGGCTGGCGCTCTCGGGTCGTCCGATGCTGGCGGCGGGCGCGGCGAAAGTGGAGGCCGCGGACGCGCTGACCCGCCGCGCCGGCCGCGAAATCTGGCCGGACCTTACGCTTGGTGTGATCTACGGCCAGCGGCCGATGCCGGATGGCGGCACCGACCGGATGGCCAGTTTCATGCTCGGCTTCACCCTGCCCCTCGCGGCCGGCGGCAAGCAACGCCAGATGGAGAAGGAGGCGCGCGCCATGCAGGCGATGTCCGCCGCCGATCTCAGCGACATGCAGGCCGAGACCCGCGGACGGGTCGGCGAGGCCCATGCCGACCTGCTCCGCGCCCGCCGTCTCGCCGAGCTGTACCGTCACACTCTGCTGCCGCAGGCCGATGCAACCAGAGAGTCCGCCCTCGCGAGCTATCGAGCGGGCGGGACCGACTTCATGACCCTGCTTGATACCCAGATGGCCAGCATACGGGCGCACCAGGAGCTGTTCCGGTTCGAAGCCGAGGGCGGCAAGGCGATCGCAGAGCTGGAGATGCTCACAGCAACCGTGCTGATCGACCCCGCGTCCACTGCTACCGAGTCCGGAGACACCCAATGACCACGTCGCTCCACACGCCCGCGCCCCGCCCCGCCGGCCGCGTGCTCGCCGCCCTCCTTCGGGCGGGACTGGTTGCGGCAGCCGTCGTTGCCGCCTGGTGGTTCACTCGGCGCGAATCTGCGCCACCCGCGACGGCAGCCGGGCACCAGCACGGCGCCGCCCCCGCCGGAGACAGCAGTGCCCCGGTATACCTGAACGATCAGGACCAGCGCCGCATCGGTGTCACCTTCGCCCCGGTGCTCGAGAGTCGCCTGGGCCACAACGTGCGGATCGTGGCCCAGGTGACCTACGACGAGACCCGGGTCACGGCCGTCTCCCCTCGGATCGAGGGGTGGGTAGACCATCTGTTCGTCGACTTCACCGGCCGTGAGGTGCGCGCGGGCGAGCCGCTCCTGACGGTGTACGCTCCGATGGTGGTGACCACGCTGGAGGAGATCCGCCTGGCGCGGCGCCTGGCGAGCGACGTCGCCGGCGGGACACCGGATGCCCGTGCCCAGGCCGAGCGGCTGGTGGAGTCCGGCCATCGCCGGCTGCTGGCCTGGGGGATTCCGGAGAGCGAGATCCAGCGGATGGAGGCGGCGGGTGACGCCGCCCGCAACGTCACCCTGCGGGCTCCCGCCAGCGGGGTGGTGCTGGAGAAGAACGTGCTTGCCGGCCAGCGCATCATGCCGGGTGACGCGCTGTACCGCATCGCCGACCTGAGCGTGGTGTGGCTCGAGGGCGAAGTGTTCGAGCAGGATCTCACCGCCGGCCGGGTGGGCCAGCAGGTCATCGTCGAGTTTCAGGCGCTCCCGGGGGTCGAGCGCACCGGGCGCATCACCTACGTGTATCCCACGCTCAACCCCGAGACCCGCACCGGCCGGGTGCGCGTGGCGCTCAGCAACCCGGGGCTCACCCTCAAACCCGGGATGTTCGCTACGATCAGGTTCACTACCCCGAGCAGCCAGGCGGTGCTCTCGGTGCCGCGCTCCGCGGTGCTCTCCACCGGTGCCCGCAATCTGGTCTTCCTCAAGCGGCCCGACGGGATGTTCACCCCGACCGACGTGGTGCTCGGCCGGCAGACCGAGGATCGCATGGAGATCCTGCGCGGGCTCACGCTGGGCGACACTGTGGTCGCCTCGGCGACCTTCCTGGTCGATGCCGAGTCCAACCTCGGCACGCTGCTCGGAGGGATGGGGGACATGCCCGGCATGGACCTGACCGCCCCCGGAGTCCGGCCGGCCCCGCAGAAGAAGGACAGCGGCATGGCCGACATGCCCGGCATGGACATGCCGGCACCGTCGGACAGCGTCGACCACAGCCATCACCAGATAGCGCCGGACAGCAGCGCAAAGCCCGGCCACACCAGCCACCGGGAGTAACCACGATGGGACGGATCATCGACTGGTCGCTCAGGAACCGGGTGGTGGTGCTGCTGCTCACCGCGGCGGCCATCGTCGGAGGCGCATGGGCGGTCCGGCACACTCCGCTCGAGGCGCTCCCCGACCTGAGTGACGTGCAGGTCATCGTGCAGGCGGAGTACGCCGAGCAGGCGCCGCGCATCGTGGAGGACCAGGTCACCTACCCGATTGCGGCCGAGATGCTCAAGGTGCCGGGGGCCCGGACGGTACGGGGATACTCGTTCTTCGGAGTGTCATTCGTCTATGTGATCTTCGACGACGGCACCGACCTGTACTGGGCCCGGAGCCGGGTGCTCGAATACCTCAGCGGGATCAAGAGCCGGCTCCCCGCTCCGGTCACGCCGACCCTCGGGCCGGATGCAACCGGACTCGGATGGGTGTACCAGTACGCCCTGGAGGACACCACTGGGCGAATGGACCTGGCCCAGCTCCGGAGCGTGCAGGACTGGTACCTGCGCTACGCGCTGACCGCGGTGCCCGGCGTCTCGGAGGTGGCCTCGATCGGCGGGTTCGAGAAGCAGTACCAGGTGGATCTCGATCCGGCACGATTGCAGGCGTATGGCATTCCCATCACCCGGGTCATGTCGGCCATCCAGAATGCCAACTCGGACGTCGGCGCCATGGTGGTCGAGCTGGCCGAGCGGGAGCACATGGTCCGCGGGTTGGGCTACCTCAAGTCCATCGGTGACATCGAGAACGTCGTGGTCGGCGCCACCGCCAGCGGCACCCCGATCCGGCTGGCCGAGCTGGGCCGGGTGACCGTGGGCCCGGCGGTGAGGCGGGGGATCGCCGAGCTGGACGGCCGGGGCGACGCGGTGGGCGGCATCGTGGTAATGCGATTCGGCGAGAATGCGCTCACCACGATCGATGGGATCAAGCGCAAGCTGGCGCAGGTGGCCGCCGGGCTTCCCCC
>Ga0326730_1000266_pt1 | contig 15344 bp, 15 predicted proteins | sample MHFSIPfraction_3_FD_207740 | JGI IMG/M metagenome (GOLD analysis project Ga0326730, IMG submission 207740) | Lab enriched peat soil microbial communities from Michigan Hollow, Ithaca, NY, United States - MHF7AN SIP fraction | ecosystem: Environmental > Terrestrial > Soil > Wetlands > Peat...
GCTCGCGCACCTTTTCGTGCACCAGATCCACCACCGCGGTCAGGCGCACGCGATGTTGGCGGGCACGCGCGTCGCGCCGCCGCAGCTCGACGAGTTCTTTCTCGACTACGACCGGCCGAGGCGCGCGGGCGAAGAGCGCTAGGCGAGGTGGCGCGCGAGAAACGCCGTCATCTTGCGGATCGAGTCGACGGCGGGCGGCAGGAACTCCATCTGCACGAAGCCGTGCGGCATGCCCTCGATCACCACGTTCTCGTGCGGCACGCCGGCGCGCTCGAGCCCGGCCACGAGCGCGCGCTGGTGGGCGAGCAGTGGGTCGGCGGTGCCGACGACCAGGAACGAGGGGGGAAGCTTCGCGGCAGCGTGCACCGGCGAGACACGCGGATCGCGCAGCAGCGACGTCGACGGGTTCTGGCCGAGATACCCGTGGATCATCGAGTCCTGCAGCGCCTTCGCGGCCGCCGGGTCGACTCCGGGCGGCGCGTTCCCCTCGCTGCGCGCGAGCGCTTCGAAGTCGAACGCGCCGTAGATCAGGAGCGCGGCGCGAATCGCCGGTGCGCTCGAGTCACTCGCAAGGTGACCGGCGACTGCGGCCGATAGATTCCCACCCGCCGAGTCACCGCCGATCGCGAGCCGCGTCGGATCGCCGCCGAAGCGCGCGGCGTTCTGCGCAGCCCAGCGCACGGCGAAGACGCAGTCGTCGAACGGCGCCGGGAACGGCGCCTCGGGCGCCAAGCGGTAGTCGACGTTGACCACGAGATACCCCGCCTCGGCGAAGCGCAGGGCGAGCTTGCGGTGCGTGCGCGGGCTGCCCGCCACCCAGCCGCCGCCGTGGAGATACACGAGCACCGGATGCGGGCCGGCGCCCTCCGGCACCAGCACGTCGGCGGTCACGCGCGCGCCGTCGATCTCGCGCAGCAACACAGCTTCGTGTACGGCGCCGACCTCAGGCGGGTCCGCGTTCAGGAGCTCCGCGAAGCCGTCGAGCATCTTGCGCAGACCGGCGACGTCCGACGGCGGCTGCGCGCCGATCATCTGCTGCATGAGCTTCTGCATGAGCTCGGTCTGCGCGTTCGCGTCGGCCATGGCGGTGCTCCCTCTCGTCGTGTCGCAGCAGCGTATCGGGCGGCCGGGGCTCCAAGCAAGCTCCGGGGCCTGCGCGGTAGACTCCGCGCATGAAGAGCTTCGAAGGCAAGATCGCCGTCGTCACCGGCGGCGGAACGGGGATGGGACGCGAGCTCGCGCGACAGCTCGCCGACGCGGGCGCGCACGTCGCGATGTGCGACGTCTCGGAAGAGAACATGGCGCAGACGAAGGCGCTGTGCGCGAGCCGCGGCTCGAAGGCGCGAGTCACTACGCACCTGGCCGACGTCTCGATCGAGCGCCAAGTGATCGCCTTCCGCGACGCGGTGGTGAGCGAGCACAAGACCGACCACGTCGACCTCTTGTTCAACAACGCCGGCATCGGCGGCGGCGGCAGCTTCGTGCGCGATGATCGGGAGGAGTGGGACAAGACCTTCGACGTGTGTTGGGGCGGCGTGTACTACTGCTCGCGCGCGTTCCTTCCGCTCCTGCTCAAGAGCCGCGAAGCGCACCTGACGAACACGAGCTCGGTGAACGGCTTCTGGGCGTCGCTCGGACCGAACTCCGCGCACACGGCGTACAGCGCGGCGAAGTTCGCGGTGAAGGGCTTCACCGAGGCGCTGATCAACGACTTCAAGCTGAACGCGCCACACATCAAAGTGTCGCTCGTCATGCCCGGTCACATCGGCACGTCGATCGTGATCAACTCCGGCAAGATCCTCGGCCGCGATCCGAAGGAGATGGACGACGAGCAGATCGCCGAGGCGCGCGCGCGCATCGAGCGCGCGGGCTTTCCCGTCGCCGGTGCCACGAACGACCAGATCCGCCAGGCGCTCGTGATGATCGGCGAGAACTTCCGCGACGCCGCGCCGATGACCGCCGCCGAAGCGGCGAAGGTGATTCTCGACGGCGTGCGCGAGGAGCGCTGGCGCATCCTGGTCGGCAAGGACGCGGCGGTGCTCGACCGTCTGGTGCGAGAGACACCCGAGGAGGCCTACGGCCAGGCGTTCATGGACCGGCTGCAGAAGGAGGCGGCGTTCACTCTGGGCCGCTAGATCCGCGTCGCACGCTAAGCCCGGAATGAGGAGTCAGTCATCCCGCGTATTTCCCCTTGTGGGAGGCGCGGTTGCCCACGAAACGTAGCTACGGATGTGCGAGATCGGGCGCTCCGCCATCGCCGTGGTCCTGCTGTCGGTGGGGTGCACCTTCAGCCGTCCGGAACCGCTGCGCCCGGCGAGCGAAGTCACTGCGCAGGCGCCGGCGGCGGCGCCTTCTCTGGGCGAGGCCGTGCTCGCGCTCCACAACCCACTGCTCGCCGATCGCGCGGTCGACTGGAGCGACGGGCTCGACCCGGACGAAGCCGCGCTGTTGGCGGCGGCGAACAATCCCGAGCTGCGCGCCGCGCGCGCGGCGCGCGCCGAAGCGGCAGCCGAGCTCGTGGAAGCGGGTCTCTTCCCGAACCCCACCCTGGGCGCCGACCTGGCGCAGCCGACCGGCGGGCCTGACTCGGAGAACCTCGTCCTGTCGTACGGTCTCTCTCTCTCGATCGACACTCAGTCACTCGTGACTCGTTCGGCGCACGTCGACGCGGCGCGCGCTAACGCTACCTCGGTCGATCTCGGGCTCGCCTGGCAGGAGTGGCAGGTCGCGCAGGCCGCGCGCCTCGAGGCCGTGCGACTCGGGCGCCTGCGCCGGCGGCTCGAGGTCGCGCGAGGCGAGATCGAGTTTCTAGAAGAGACCACGAGTCACCTCGAGGGTGCGCTCGCGCGCGGCGACACGAGCCTGGTCGCCCTCGGGGTGCAGCGAGCCGCGCTCGAAGGCGCGCGCCAGGTGCGCCGCGAGCTGGAGACCGCCGAGGTGACGTCGGAGAGCACGTTGCTCGTGCGGCTCGGCCTGCCTCCGGAGACGCAGCTCGAGCTGACGACCCCGGAGCCGCCGCGCGAAGTGACTGTCTCCCTGTCCGAGCTGCGCGCCTCGGTCGGCGAGTGTCTCGCACGCCGACTCGACCTCGAAGCCCTGCGCGCGGGCTACGACGCGCAGGAGGCGAAGCTGCGCCAAGCCGTGCTCGAGCAGCTGCCGGCCATCTCCGTCGGTCTTTCGAAGCAACGCAACGAGAGTGAGATCCGCTTCCTCGGTGGCTTCGTGACTGCGAGCCTGCCCGTCTTCGACCGCGCGCAGGGACGGATCGCACTCGCCGAAGCCACCCGCACGCGCCTCTCGCGCGAGTTCGAGGCGCGCGTGATCGACGCACGGCGCGAGATCGACGCGCTCGAACGCGCGCTCGAGATCGGCAGCCGCCAGCTCGCCGAGGTCGAGCGCTCGCTGCCCGAGCTGGCACAGCTCGAGGCTTCCGAGCGCGCCGCCGCGCTGCGGGGCGACGTCGACCGGACCGCATATCAGGCGGTGCGCACCGCGCTGTTCGAGCTGCGACTCACCCAAGAATCACTCGCGCAAGCGCAGGCCGAGACCGCGATCGGCCTCGAGCTCGCCTGCGGCGGACGGCTCGCCGTCGCGGAGGCGCGCTCGTGACTCGCGCCCTGGCCAGCGCGGTCGCCGCGCTTCTGCTCGCGGCATGCGGGGGCTCGCGCGAGCCGGAGCCGCAGCGCACGGCGCCGGTCGAGACCGCGGAGGTCTCGGTCGGTCCGATCGAGGAGACGATCACGGCCTTCGGGGCGGTCGAGTTCGACCCCGACCGCACGCGCGTCGTGCCTCTCCCGCGCTCGGGACAGGTCGTGCGCGTCGCGGTCGTGGCCGGTCAGCCGGTCGCCAAGGGCAACCTGTTGGTGGAGGTCGGCGCGACGCCGCCCGCATCGCTCGACGCGCAGCGCGCGCGCATCGACCTCGAGTTCGCCGAGCGCGAGCTCGCGCGCATGAAACGGCTGGTCGCCGATCAGCTGGCGACGAACGCGGATCTCGACTCGGCCGCGAAGAACGCGGCCGCGAGTCGCGCCGCGCTCGAGGCGCTCGGCGGCGGACACGCGCCCCCGAGTGAGTTGCGTGCCGCCGAGGACAGCGTGGTCGTCGAAGTCGTCGTGACTCCCGGCGCGCTGGTGCAGGCCGGCCAGGCCGCGCTCACGATCGCTCCCGCCGACGCGGTCGTCGCCCGCGTGGGCTTCGAGCCGGAGGACATGCCCAACCTGGGTGAGTCAGCCGAGGTGCGGCTCGAGCCGCTCTTCGGCGACGGCAAGGCCCAGCCCGCGCTCGCCCGGATCTCGCACCTACACCAAGGTGTGAACCCCGCGACGCAGCTGGTCGAGCTCCTGCTGCGCGTCGACGCGCCGCCGGCGTGGATGGTCGCGGGGGCGAAGCTGCGCGCATCGGCAGTGACTCGGCGCGCGGAGAACGCGGTGCTGGTCTCGCACGACGCGCTGCTCGAGCGCGAGGGCCACACCGGCGCGTTCGTCGTCGAGGGCGGGCGCGCGCGCTGGCGCACGGTCGAGGTCGGACTCGCGAACGACTCGCTGGCCGAGGCGCGCAGCGGCCTACGCGCGGGCGAGCGGGTCGTGACCGCCGGGCGCACGAGCCTGGAAGAGGGCATGCAGGTCCGAACGCACGCCGAGCCGGAGCCCGAGTGACTCTGGCCTCCTGGCTCGAGGCGCATCGCCGCAGCCTCGCCGTGGCGGCGGCGGTGCTCGCGCTCGGTGGGCTCGCGTCCCTGCGCTCGCTGCCGGTCGGGCTGTTCCCGCCCACGACCTTCCCGCGCGTCGTCGTATCCGTCGACTCCGGCGATCGCCCGGCCGAGCGCATGATCATCGAAGTGACTCGCCCGATCGAAGCGGCGGTGCGCGGCGTGCCGGGGGTGCGCAACGTGCGCTCGACGACGTCGCGCGGCGCGTGCGACGTCTCGCTCGACTTCGCCTGGGGCACCGACATGGTCGCCGCAACTCTGCAGGTCGACTCGGCGATCGCGCACGTGGCCGGCGCGCTGCCGGCGGGAACCGCGTTCGAGACACGGCGCATGGACCCGTTCGTATTTCCGGTACTCGGCCTGTCACTCACCTCGACGGGGAACCGGTCACTCATCGAGCTGCGCGACCGCGCGCTGTACGAGCTCGCGCCGCGCATCTCCACGGTCACCGGGGTCGCGCGCGTCGGCGTCCAGGGCGGGCGCTCTGCGGAGTTCCAGGTGCTGCTCGACCCCGCGCGACTCGACGCGGTGGATCTGACGCTCGAGGACGTCGTGAAGGCGATCTCGGCGGCGAATGTCGTCCAGGCAGTGGGTCGGCTGGAGCAGGACGAGCGCCTGTATCTCCTGCTCGCGGACACGCAGGTCGCCGACGTGAACGCGCTCGGCGACGTGATCCTGCGCTCCGACGCGCGCGGTCTGGTGCAGCTCGAGGACGTAGCCGAGATCTCCGCGGGCACGGCGCCGGAGTGGACGCGAGTCACTGCCGCGGGAGTCGAAGCGGTGCTGCTCAACGTGTATCAGCAGCCCGACGGAAACACCGTGCAGATCGCGCGCGAGGTGGAGTCGCTCGTGCGCGAGTACGAATCGACCTTGCCGAGCGATCTCCGGCTGGCCACCTGGTACGATCAGAGCGAGCTGATCGAGGTGTCGGCGAGCGCGGTGCGCGACGCGATCTTCGTCGGCGCGGCCCTGGCGATCGCGGTGCTCGCGGCGTTTCTGGGCAGCTGGCGAGTCACCTTGGTCGTGGCGCTCGCCGCGCCGGCCGTGCTCGCGGTCACTCTGCTCCTGCTCGGCGCGCTCGGCATGACGCTCAACATCATGACGCTCGGCGGGATCGCGGCGTCGGTCGGCTTGGTGGTCGACGACGCGATCGTGGTGATCGAGCACGCCGTTCGCCGCTTGCGCGAGTCACCGGGGGGCGAGCGACGCTCGCTGTTCGCGGCCTCGCGCGAGATGCTCGTACCCCTCACCGGGTCCTCCATCGCGACGACCGTGATCTTCCTGCCGCTCGCGTATCTCTCTGGAGTCACCGGCGCGTTCTTCTGCCCGCTCTCGCTGACCGTCGCGCTCTCGCTCGCGGTCTCGTACGCGTTCGCGCTGCTCGTCGTGCCCGTCATGACTCACGCGCTCGTGCGCGACGCCGATGCTGCGAGACACGACGTCGGACCGCGCTTCGCTCGCTTCGTCGCCGCGTACGCGAGATTGCTGCAGCGGCTCCTGCGCGAGCCGCGCCTGGCGGGCATCGCGGCCGCGGCCGCGCTCGCGCTCGGCGCGCTCGCGTTCGCGCGCCTGGGCACGGGCTTCCTGCCGGAGCTGGACGAAGGCGGCTTCGTGCTCGACTACCGCGCGCCCGCGGGCACCTCGCTCAGTGAGACGGATCGACAGCTGCGCGAGGTCGAGCGGATTCTCGCGGCGACGCCGGAAGTCGCAACCTACTCGCGGCGCACCGGCCTCGCGCTCGGCGGGTTCCTCACCGAGGCGAACGAGGGTGACTTCTTCGTGCGCCTGAAGCCGCCGCCGCGGCGCGGCATCGCAGAAGTGATCGACAGCGTGCGCGCGCGCATCGAGCGCGAGGTGCCGGCGCTCGAGGTCGAGCTGCCGCAGCTCGTCGAAGATCTGATCGGCGACCTCACGGCCGTGCCGCAGCCGATCGAGGTGAAGCTGTTCGCGGCCGACGCGGCGCCACTGCGCGCGCTGGCCGAGACCGTCGCGGATCGGTTGCGCGAATTGCCCGGCGTCGTCGACACCAAGAGCGGCGTCGTCGTCGCGGGCGACGCGCTGCGCATCGCCGTCGACCGCATGCGAGCGCAGGCGCTCGGCCTGGACCCGGAGCGCGCGACTCACTTGGCCCGCATCGCCCTCGAGGGCGACGTCGCCACGTCGGTGCAGCGCACCGAGAAGATGGTGGGCGTACGCGTGTGGACCGCGCCCGAGGCGCGCAGCCGGATCGAGCGCATCGGCCGCCTGCGGCTGCGCGGCGCCGACGGCTCGACCGCGGCGCTCGAGCGCATCGCGACGCTCACGCGAGTGACTGGCGAGCCGCAGATCACGCGCGAGAACTCGCGCACCATGGTCGCAGTCACTGCGCGGATCTCCGGAACCGATCTCGGCTCGGCGATGGACGACGTGAAGCGCGCGGTCAGCAAGATGGGACTGCCCGCGGGAACCTACGTCGAGTACGGCGGCCTCTACGGCGAGCAGCAGCGCTCGTTCCGCAGCCTCGCCGTCGTGATCGCCGCGGCGACCCTGCTCGCGGGGCTCGTGCTCTTGTTCCTCTACGAGAGCGCGCGGGCGCTCGTCGCGGTCGGCGCCGTCGGCGCGGTCGCCGGCGCGGCCGTCTTCGTCGGTCTCTGGATCACCGGCTCGGAGCTGAACGTCGCGTCACTGATGGGACTCACGATGGTCGTCGGGATCACAGCGGAGACCGCGATCTTCTTCCTGTCTCACTGGAGTGAGTCACGAGCTCGCCTCGGCGCCGACGACGCGCTGCTCGAGGCCGGCCGCGCGCGGCTGCGGCCGATCCTGATGACGGGTCTCGCCGCGGCGCTTGCCCTGCTGCCCCTCGCGCTCGGCATCGGACGCGGCTCGGCGATGCTGCAGCCGCTCGCGATCGCGATCCTCTCCGGGCTCGTCGCCACGGTGCCGGCGGTGCTCCTCCTGCTGCCGCCGCTGCTCGCGGTGCTCGAGCGCAGGGCGAGCTCAGCCGCTCGCGAGCCCTAGCCCGAGCAGGCGCGCGCCCTTGCCGAAGGCGGTCGAGGCGGCGATCGCGCGCGCCACGTAGTCCTTCGCGGCGCGCGCCGCGGGCTCGAGTGACTCGCCGCGCGCGAGCCGCGCGGTGATCGCCGCCGAGAGCGCGCAGCCGGTGCCGTGGACCGGGCCGACGTCGCTGCGCTCGCCGCGCAGCCAGACACTCGCGCCCGCGCGAGTCGCGAGATAGTCGTCCGGTGGGCCGTCGGCGTGCCCGCCCTTCACGAGGGCCGCCTCGGCGCCGAGCTCGAGGAACGCGCGCGCCGCGCGCTCGGGATCGGTCTCGCCGGTCAGCGCCTCGGCCTCGGGAAGATTCGGCGTGACCAGCGCGGCGCCGCGAATCAGTCTCTCGACGAGATTCCCGAGCGCGCGCTGCTCGAGCAGGAACGTGCCGTCGCTCGCGCGGAACACCGGGTCGACCACCCGCGGAATGGCTTGGCGATCGAGCGCGTTCGCGACCACGAGCACGATGTCGTCCGTCGCGAGCATGCCGAGCTTCAGCGCCTGCGGGCGCACGTCGTCGAGCAGCGCCGAGATCTGCTCCGCGACCACGCTCGGGAACACGGCATTCGTGCGGCGCACACCCTTCGTGGTCTGCACGGTGAGCGCGGTCGGCACGCCCATGCCGTGGACGCCGTGCAGCGCGAAGACTTGGAGGTCGAGCTGCAGCCCCGCGCCGCCCGTCGGATCCGAGCCCGCGATCGTGAGCGCCACCGCGCGTGACGGCATCAGCGCGAAGGCGGCGGCGCCATCAGAGTGAGCACGACCAGCCGCTCGCCCGAGTCATTCTCGATGCCGTGCACTTCGCCCGACGCCGCCATCACCGCCTCGCCCGGGCCGAGCTCTCGCTCGACCTCGCCGACGCGGAAGCGGCCGCGGCCCTCGGTCACGAGATACACCTTGTCGCAGCCCGCGTGCGCGTGCGGCTTCTGACTCTGGCCCGGCTCGAGACAGTAGAGGTCCAGGAAGAAGCGCTCCGATGCGAACAGCGGGACCTTGGAGAGCTTCTCGCTCTTCCACGCCCAAGCCGACGCGTCCCAGCGCTGCACCTTCATGTCAGGGCGTGTTGACCCACTCGATGTTGGTGCCGATCACCGGCGGCGCCTCGGCGTTCAGCATCGAGAGCTTGCGCGCGACCAGGCCCGCGATCGCGCGAAACTCACGCGCGGCGGGTGAGTCGGGCGAGCCGACGATCGTGGGCCTGCCGGCATCGCCGGCGGCGACGACGTCCGGCTGCAGCGGCACGTGGCCCAGCACGTCGGTCTCGAGCTCGCGCGCCGCGCGCTCCGCGCCGCCTTCACCGAACAGCGTATGGCGCTTCCCGCAGCCGTCGCAGGTGAAGTAACTCATGTTCTCGACGATGCCGAGCACCGGCACGTTCACGCGCCGGAACATCTGCAGGCCCTTGCGCGCGTCGATCAGCGCGACTTCCTGCGGCGTGGTCACGATCACCGCGCCGGCGAGCGGGGCCGTCTGGCAGATGGTCAGCGCGGCGTCGCCGGTGCCGGGCGGCAGATCGAGCACGAGATAGTCGAGGTCGCCCCACTTCACGTCCGAGAGAAACTGCTTGATGACTCCGTGCACCATCGGCCCGCGCCAGATCACCGGCGCGTTCTCGCCCGCCAGGAAGCCGATCGACATCAGCTTCAGGCCGAAGCTCATGAGCGGGTGGATCTTCTTGTCGGGAGTCACTTGTGGGCGACCCGAGATGTGCAGCATCAGCGGGATCGACGGCCCGTACACGTCGCAGTCGAGCAGCCCCACCTTCGCGCCCGTCTCGGACAGGGCGAGCGCGAGGTTCACGGCGACGGTCGACTTGCCGACGCCGCCCTTGCCGCTCGCGACCGCGAGCACGTTCTTCACGTCCTCGAGACCCTCGGGCCGCGACGCGTGCGTCGAGCCGCGAGTCTGCGCGGTCATCGTGACTTCGACCGACTCGACGCCGGCGAGCTTCTCGACCGCGGCGCGCGCCTCGCCCTCGAAGCGCTCCTTCACGGGACACGCGGGCGTGGTGAGCTCGATCGCGAACGAGACCTTCCCGCCGTCGATGCGCAGATTCTTCACGAAGCCGAGATCGACGATCGAGCGCTTGAAATCGGGATCCTGAATCGGGCGGAGCGCGTCCAGAACGGCGCGCTCGGTGAGCTGCCTCATCGAGCCTCCTGCGGTGTCGCCTGGGGTGGCCGGCGGTCTGGCTTATGAGAGCATAGCCCTGTGCCGAAATCTCGGGTGGGCGTGCGAGTGAAGTCGACTTCGTACGAGCGCATCTGGTCCGTCGTGCGCAAGATCCCGGCGGGCCGCGTGGCGACGTATGGGCAGGTCGCGCGCATCGCAGGTCTGGGAGGCGCGGCGCGCCTGGTGGGTTACGCGCTGCATGCCCTTCCCGAGAAGGGACACAAGGTGCCGTGGCAACGGGTCATCAATGCGCAGGGGCGGATCTCCCAGCGGGGCTTCGCGGGCGCAGAGCAGATTCAGCGCCGCTTGCTCGAGCGCGAGGGCGTGCGCTTCGACGCGCGCGAGCGAGTGGATCTCGGGCGCTTCGGCTGGTCGGGAGGTCGCTAGCGATGGGAGAGCTCGAAGCTCGTGAGTCCTCGTTCCTCGCCGGCATCCGGCGGAATCAGTGGCCGCTCGCGATCGCCGGTGGAGTGATCTCGCTCTTAGGCGCCGTGTATCTCGCTTGGGCGATCCTGCGCTTCAACCCGAACGCAGACCCGCGCGTGGATCCCGGCTTCGATCGGCCGATCGCGCAGCTCGCGTTCATCTTCGAGCGCGGACAGCTCCTGGTCGAGAAGGCCGAGCCGGCGACGCCTTCCGAGGCGAGGATGCTGCGCGCGCTCGCCCGCAACATGCAGTTCTCGGCCGGAATCATGGTGTTGCAGGTTCGCATGTTCGTCGGCACGCTGGCGCTGATCGGCGGCTTCATCATGGTGACCGTCGTCGTCGAGCGCGCGCGGCTGCTGCGTCTGATCCGGCGGCTGCAGGAGTGAGTCGGAGGTTAGTGACTCGTGATCCCGAGCCTTCGTTTTGGCCTGTGGTACGACTTCCGCAACCCGGAGCAGTGGCGGCAGGAGCCGGCGAAGCTCTACGAGGGAATCCTGTCTCAGATCGAGCGCGCGGAGGCGCTGGGCTGGGACGACGTGTGGCTCAGCGAGCACCACTTCATCGCCGACGGCTACACGCCGTCGATGCTGCCGCTCGCGTGCGCGATCGCGGCGCGCACGAAGCGGATCCAGATCGGCACGAGTGTCTTGTTGCTTCCCCTGCACGATCCGCTGCGCGTCGCGGAGGACGCCGCGACCGTCGACGTGATGTCGAACGGGCGCTTCCAGCTCGGCGTCGCCGGCGGCTACCGCAAGGGTGAGTTCACGGGCTTCGGCATCCCCGCGGGCGAGCGCGCCGCGCGCATGAACGAGGCGCTGCCGATCCTGCGGCGGCTGTTCGCGGGCGAGCGAGTCACGGTGAAGGACGCGCGCTTCTACCCCTACACGAAGGTCGATCTGCGGCCGCTGCCGGTGCAGAAGAAGATGAAGCTCTGGGTCGGCGGCTTCTCCGACCCCGCGGTGCGGCGTGCGGCGCGGCTCGGCGATGCGTACATCTCCACGGGTCCGATCGCGCCGCTCGCGTCGATCTACCGCGACGAGCTGCGCCGGCTGGGCAAGAATCCCGAGGAGCACGAGATCGCGGCGGGAGTCACTTGGCTCCTGGTCTCGCGCGATCCCGAGAAGCGCTGGCGCGAGGCCGAGGCTCACTTCCTGTACCAGATCAATCTCTACGCGAAGTGGTTCGGCGAGGCGGGCATGCAGATCGCGGCGGTCGCCAAGAGCCGCGCCGATCTCGCGAGCCGCGGCGCGATGATCGTCACACCCGAGCAGGCGATCGAGGCGATCCAGAGGTATCTCGCCGAGCAGCCGATCACGCGCTTCTACGGCTGGACGCTCCCGCCGGGGCTGCCGCCCGAGTGGGCAGACGAGCATCTCGAGCTCTTTGCACGCGAGGTGATGCCCGCCTTCCGGCGCGGCTAGCCGACGTTCGCGCTGAGTGAGATCGCCGGTGCGAAAAAGGCGCGCGCTCGACTCAGCTGTTCGGGACGATCGTCCATCTCTGCCGGACGAAGCTCGGGGGAGGCAGTCCGAAGCGCTGCGTGAGTCGTTGCTCGATTCGCTCCCTCAGGGCATGAACAAACTCAGTCTCGTCGACATTGTCTAGGTCGCGAATGGCCACGGTCATCGACCGCTCGCTGACCGCGACCGTGACGTACGCGTCGGAGCCGTGCAACCGGCGGAACGCGGGGGCGGCCTCGGCCGAACGGGTGGCCCAATCGCCTTCACCGGCACTCGCGCCGGCACTCCTAGAGGGTCCGTTCCGCACGAAGCCGAAGTCTCGGAGCGCGTCGTCCAACTCTGCCGACACCTCTGAGGCTGAAGGCAGAGACGCGCCCTCGGACGGCCGCAGCGAATAGATTCCCATGTATGTCAGCGGGCACGCGCACAACAGTGCGCTGAAGGCGACGACCAACAGCATGCATCGGCGATCCGTTGCTCTTGCAGCGACTACTGGGCGACGTGCTGATGCATGGAAACGAGCGCGTACGTTCACTCAAAGGCCTCGGTGTGCAGCGCATCCTCTCTCTCGGAAAGGAAGTTGGCAATCCCCGGCGTGCGCGCGGCCGAACCCGGGGCCACGTCGTATTCCACGACATATCCCGCGATGAGCAGGCCCGAGTCCGTGGCGTCGTTCCAAGTCCCGCGGATGCGATTGCGCCGCGCGCCCCCGCGCCAGATCGCGAGATACTTCTCACTCAGGCTGTTGGGCTCGCCCGGCGCCCAGTTCGTGTAGGCCCACGGCTCGCCGCTGACCCAGGTCCAGCCCTCTCTGGGGCCGCTGCCGGCGTTCGCCCGGACCCCGCCGAGATACGCGCCTTCGAGCGTGTCCTCCGCGCCCAGACTCCGGGGAAGGAGAGAGGTGACGAACTCGTTCTCGTCTGCGGTGGTGATCGTGGCGAGATAGCCAGTGACCCCGTCGTGTGTGCGGGCAGACGCCGCGGCGTTCGCCTCGGTCCAGGTGCTGTTCGGCGCGGCGACGAACTCGTACGAGTGACCGATGCCGACGGGGGCTTCGCGGCGGGTGCATCCGTTCTGCGCGGCCAAGGTGAGCACTGCGAGCGCGAGTACGACGCGCGCGCGACGAGTCATGACGTCCTCCGCTGGTTGGATCTCGCTCAGGGCACTTCGGCCTTGAAGAACGCCGAGAGATCCTTGCCGGACACTCGCTCGCTCGCCCGCTCCACGCGCTCGGTCGAGAGGACGCCGCCCTCGGCGACCAGGATGCGGACGACGTCGTCGAGACTCTTGGCGTCGTGAGTGGCCTCGCGGATCAGCAGATCGAGAGCGCGCAGCACGGTCACCGCGCGGGCGGTGCCGGCCCCGGAGATGATCTTGCTGCGCAGATGTGCGGCCTCCTTGCCGTGCTCGGCTTGCAGCTCGAGCGCATGACTCAGCCGCTCGGGCGAGATCGTGCCCGACCGGCCGAGCAGCTGGAGCGCGTAGTACTGCGCGAGCCCCTCGATCGCCCAGTCACCGTCGTTCCCGGGCCGCATCGCGAGCGCCGTGTGCATGACTTCGTGCAGGAGCGGGCTCGGGCCGTCCTCCGTGATCAGCGGCCGGTGCGCGTGCAGGAAGAGTGAGTTCGGACCCGAGAGACCGCCGTGCCACATCGGATCTGCCGCGCTCACGATCAGCAGGCGCTCGGGAAGCGAGCCGAGAATCGAGCGCAGCGCGGGCAGGGTCCAGTGGAGCATCGCGAGCATGTCCTGCCGGCGCACGCCCATGGTGCGCGGGCCGGCGATCGCGACGCGCACGCCCGCGACTTCCTCGCGCACCACGCCGAGGTCGCCCGCGATCATCCAGCCCGTCGGCCGAATGAAGCCGCGGCGCCGGTGCTGGACCTTGAACGCGCCGCTACGCAATTTTGCGTAGGGAGTCACGATCGACCAGCTGTCGGGCAAACGCACGCGCAGCCGCGTGCGCGAGTGGGCGCCGTCTTCGACGCGCACGCGCGCCGGCGGTACGAGGTCCTCGCCGCGGAAGATCGCCCAGGTCTTGGCGCAGCGCGCGTCGTAGCGTCGCGCGTCGCGCAGGTGATCGATGCGGAAGATGTAAGTCAGCTTCCCGCCCTTGCGCGGCGGGGTCCAGGTGACGTGCGCGCCCTCGATGCGAACCTCGCCGTCGCCGCGGAACAAGAGGTGGCGCTTGGGGTCGATGCGGAAGCGCAGCCAGTGGATCTGTTCCGAGCCCTTGCCGATCTCGAGCGTGACGTGCGCTGCGCGCTCCGTCGGCACGATGAGTGCGTCGACGTTGAAGTCGTAGCGCGGGTGCAGAGGAGTGACTTCTTGCGCGGCGGCGCCGCCGTCGAGCGCGAGCGCCGCGACCAGCGCGAGCAGGAGCATCGGCCGACCCCTCATCGGAGTGACCCGCCGCGCGCGCGCCGCGCGATGTCGCGCGCGAGCGCGATGCGTTCCGGCCAGCGCATGTCGGGTCGCACGCAGCGGTCGACCTCGTCGAGGCGCGGCACCAGACCCGCGCGGTTCGCGATCTGGATCGCGAGTCCGGGGCGCGCGTTCAGCTCGAGCACGAGCGGCCCGTGCTCCGCGTCGATCACCACGTCCGCGCCCACGTAGCCGAGCTTCGTCTGGTCACTCGCGCGCACCGCCATCTCGAGCACGCGCTCCCAGTCGGGGATCGCGCGCGCGAGCACGGCCTGCTGCGTGTCGGGGTGCACCTCGACGGCGCGCCCGTCGCAGACCGCGAAGTTCGTGACTCCCGAGTCGAGCTCGATGCCCGCGCCGACCGCGCCCTGGTGCAGGTTCGCGCGGCCGCGCGAGCGCCGCGTCGGCAGACGAGTCATCGACATCACCGGCACTCCCCGATAGACGACGACGCGCACGTCGGGCACGCCCTCCGCCGAGATCGAACGCAAATCCGGGTGCGCCTGCAGCCGCTCCTCGGCGAACGCGACGTCGGGCTGACCGCCGAGCGCGTACGCGCCCGAGATGATGCTCGCGGAGTGATACCAGAGCGCGCGCCGGTCGACCCACCCCCCGCCGGTGCGCAGGAACCAGTCACCGTCGCGCTCGAGCACGACCAGGATGCCGTTCCCCATCGCGCCGTGTGCGGGCTTGATCACGAACGAGGCGTAGGAGTCGAGGTCGCGCAGCATGCGCCGCACGTCGGAGTGCAGGCGCGCGACCGCGAGCACCGGCGCCGTGGCGATTCCGGCGTCGCGCAGCAGGCGCTTGGTCTCGAGCTTGTCGTCGACGCTCGGGTAGTGCATGCGCCGGTTCCAGCGCGAGGTGTACACACTATTGCGTCGGTTCATGCCGAGCACGCCCAGCGCGTGCAGCCGTCCCGCGAGAGTCACCGCAGGTCCTCCTCGCGCGGGCCGGCGAGACTGCGGAAGCGCCACAGCTCCGCCGCGCGATAGCCGGTGTAGCCGCCGATCCAGACGAGCACGCCCATGACCGAGAGCACGAGCTCGGGGAAGCCGAACATCAGGTGCTCGAGCGCGGCGATGCGGAAGATCGGGTAGACGCAGATGGCCGCGGCGGTCGAGG